>OGQD01000524.1_pt1 | contig 28414 bp, 28 predicted proteins | sample 1553091 | NCBI WGS metagenome assembly OGQD01 (sample SAMEA2580290, study PRJEB22360) | human gut metagenome | biome: human gut; feature: human-associated habitat; material: faeces | place: Denmark | collected 2008/2010
CCCTGACGCTCAACGTCAAGGTCAAGCTGGTTCCCAACGACAAGGGCGACAACGAGAAAGCCCCTGACTTCCGCGTCCAGGCCGCCAGCCACGACATCGGCGCAGCGTGGAAGAAGACCAGCGAGGCCGGGCGGGAATACCTGTCCGTGGCCCTCGACGACCCTTCGTTCGCGGCAACGGTCTATGCCCGCCTGATCGAAGGAGAGAACGGCACGCACGACCTGATCTGGTCGCGCAGCAAGCCCCAGGCGGCGTAACCGCCGCAGCGCCCCGCCCGTTGTGGCGGAGCGCGAGGCCCCGCCCTACGTCCTCGTAGCCGCGAGCTGGCCTTCCGTCGCGGCCATCAGCACCGCGGTACTGCATTCAAGCGCGCCGGCGATCTTGAAGATGATCGCCAGCGTGGGCATGTGTTCGCCGCGCTCGACCTTGCCCATGTGGGAGCGCTCGATGCCGGCGAGGTGCGCCAGCGATTCCTGCGCGATGCCGCGCTCCGTCCGCAGCGCGCGCACCGCCGCGCCGAAGGCTTGCGCCAGCTCGGCATCGTAGGTGGTGGCGCCCGCTGGTCGGCCGCGCTGGATGGATCGCCTCTGCATAGACAGAAGCGTCAATTCGCAGCACAATTAAAACCACGTTATCTTTAACTCATTCATGCTTTTGGCCCTTATTCGTGCTTTTACGGAAATCCGCTTCTGCGGATTCCGGCAGAACCGGAAAACCGCCAACGTTCCTTTGCAGATTTCTACAATTGAGCCTTTGCGCTTTCGTGTTTCCACGCTTTGGCGTGGATGTGCAAAACCGACTTTCCGCGTTGGAACAGGAGCACCACGATGAATGCTCCCCTCGACACCGATGCGCAGCGTGCCGCGCTGCTGGAGAACGGGCGGCGGGCCGCCGCCGGTGAACCGTACGACCCGTTGCCGGTTGTGCGGCTGTTCACTCCCGACGCGCACGCCACCTGGCTGCTGACCTCGCTCGATCCCGTCGATGGTGACACGGCCTACGGCCTGATCGACCTGGGAATCAGCATGCCCGAGCTGGGGACGGTGAAACTTTCCGACCTGGCTTCCATCGTCGGGCCGAACAAGCTGCCCGTGACGCGAGATTTGTATTTCCAGGCGATGCGCCCGCTGTCGGAATATCTGCGCCTGGCGCAGGAAAACGGTTCCGTCGTCGATTGAACCGCTCGCGCTACGACCAAGCCGGGCGCATTCAGACTATTTCGGTCTTGCTCCAGACCTTTCCAGTCTGAATCAGCACTCTTGCACCAAACCTGTGCGTGCGTGGCGGAATCAGCCACGATCTCTCATGCGGCTTGCGGCACGGTGTCAGTACCGCATGACGTTTTTGGTGCCATGCGGCCGTCGCATTCGGACGGATTACGCAATATGCCGGAGCCAACCAGTCTTGACACCAACCGTTACAGCTTAACCGGATTTTCACCTTGATTTAATGCTCCCGCATGTTTGACGCCGTGGCGACGTTCCTGCTGTTCGACGGGAGCTTTGGTCATGGTCAATCCTCATCATGTCGCGCACTGGTATCCCACTGCGGCTTACCTCTATGTCCTCTGGCTGGATGCGCTTGCGCTGGCTTGGGAGTACCTGCGCAGGCACCCCGAATACCGGCTCGACTGGCTGCGCCGTGCACGCCGCCCCGATGCGGCGCATCGCTGGGGCTTGCGCGTGCTGGAAGACCCGGCGCTGGATGCGCGCGACGCGCATCCGGCATGGCAGCCCCGCCAAGCTGATGTGGTGCAGCTCTACCCCGATGCCGATCCGCCTGTGGATGCCGAGCCCTTCACGTTCTGGCGTATCCCCGGCCACAAGCAACTTCTCCACGATGGCAAGGGACTGGCGCTGATCGCGTGCAGCCCCGGCCAGTGCCTGCGCTTCGCGCTCGCGGCTGGCCTCGAAGATGGCATGGCCGTGGCCTATGCCCAGCGGAGCGGCACTGCCGTGCCTGTGCGCGCTCATGCACGCGGCGCGACCTTCGCCGCTACCACACCCAGACCAGCACCTTCCGCGCTGCTGGAGCTGCACACCTTGCAGGCGCTCGACGCGACCCTGGCGGGCGCATCCTTGCGCGACGTGGCCGAAGGCTTGTTCGGCGTGGACGCCGCAGCCGGTTGGTACAGCGATGGCGGCTTGCGCTCCAAGGTGCGCCGCCTGGCGCGGCGCGGCGATGCGCTGATGCGCGGCGGCTATCACCGCTTAGCACAGCTTGCGCCGCTTGAGAAGGGTCGTTTTGATGAGGATGCAAAACGACCCTGAGCAGAAGGGCCTCGTTTTCTGAGACTGCCTCCATCCGGTTGCGCTGTGTGGCCGGAGCTTTGAAAGCTATGGAGGTACACACCATGCGTCCCGCTCCCTTGCGGCCTGCCGCCGCTTCCGCCACTGCCTCGACCACCGCTGCGCAGCCGCAGCGTTACCTCACCAACGACGAAGCCGCCGACTACCTGCGCCTGTCGCCGCGAACGCTGGAGAAACAGCGCGTGCTGGGTGGTGGCCCCAAGTTCCGCAAATTCGGCCGCCGCGTCATGTACGCCGTGGCCGACCTCGATGCCTGGGCTTCAGAGCGCAGTTTCGAGAGCACATCCGATCCCGAATACGCCGAGCAGCATTCGGCGGACAGCCGTGCGCGCTGATCGCTTGCGCGCGGATGGCCTTCGCCATGTCCAGCCCTGCGCTGCCGTCCCGGCAGCGGCCCGTGCCAGAGCGCGAACAGCTCGACCTGTTCCGCGCCTTGCCGGGCGACATGGCGCCGCGCGACAGCCAGGACTTGATGGCCTTTCCGTTCTTCTCGCTAGCGAAGTCGCGGCGCGTGGCGCCGATCGACTTCCGCGCCAGCGGCATCACGATCCGCGTGGAGGGCACGCAGGAGCACGGCATCGCCACCATTTGGGATGCGGACGTGCTCATTTGGGCAGCTTCGCAGATCGTGGAAGCACGCGACGCGGGCTTGCGCCCGTCGCGGCTGATGCAGGCCACGCCCTACGAGATCCTGCGCTTCATCGGGCGCGGTACGTCGCTGCGCGACTACCAACGCCTCAAGGCGGCCTTGGATCGCCTCCAATCCACCACGGTGGCCACGTCCATCCGGGAGACCACGGGAAGACGGCTGCACCGCTTCTCGTGGATCAACGAGTGGAAGGAACTAGCCGATGCCAAGGGCACGCCCTTGGGGCTGGAGCTGATCCTGCCGGACTGGTTTTACGCGGGCGTCATGGATGCCGCACTGGTGCTGTCCATCGACCCAGCGTATTTCCGGCTCACGGGCGGGATCGAGCGCTGGCTGTACCGGCTGGTGCGCAAACACGGCGGGCGCCAGCCGGGCGGCTGGCAATTCGATTTCCGGCACCTGTATCGGAAATCGGGCAGCGCCACGCGCTTCTCGGATTTCGCCTACGACCTGCGCGCGCTGGTCGCGCGGCAGTCGATGCCCGGCTACGTCCTGGGCATCGAGCGAATGCCGGACAACGGCGCCGAGCTGCTGACCTTTCGGCCCGTGCCGTTCATGGCACGGGGATAAACGGTGCGTTGCCTGTGGACAGACTCGTGCTATCAGGAGTACGGGGTATCGTGCTATCGGGAGTACGACTCTCGTGCTATCAGGAGTACGAATCGCCCGCAAACCCAATAACGGCGCGGGTTTGCGGCCCTTCTAACTTCCCTAACTTAAAACCTCTAACTGGTAGTAGAAGCGCCGCGCGCCGGTGGAAAACCGCTGAGCGGCACCACGCACAGCAGCAACAGCCGGGCTTTCCAACACGGAGGGCCAGGCCATGATCGTCGCGCTGCTCAACCAGAAAGGCGGCGTGGGCAAGACCACGCTCGCCACCCACATCGCCGGTGAGCTGGCGATGCGCGACCAGCACGTCGTTCTGCTGGACGCCGACCCGCAGGGTTCATCGCTGGACTGGACACAGCGCAGAAGCCAGCAAGGCTTGCCACGGCTGTTCAGCACCGTGGGCCTCGCACGCGAAACGCTGCACCAGGAAGCGCCAGAACTGGCCCGTCGCGCCGATCACGTCGTCATCGACGGCCCGCCACGCATCGCGGCGCTGGCGCGCTCCGCGCTGCTGGCGGCCGAGCGCGTGCTGATCCCCGTGCAGCCCAGCCCCTACGACCTGTGGGCCAGCGCCGAGATGGTGGCGCTGATCCGCGAAGCGCAGGTGTTCCGGCCTGCGCTACGCGCGGCCTTCGTCATCAACCGGCGCGTGAGCACCACCGTGATCGGACGCGAAGCGCGCCAGGCGCTCGCCGACCAGCCGCTTCCTGCGCTGCGCTCGGAAGTGCATCAGCGCATCGTGTTCGCCGACAGCGTGGCCGCTGGTCGGCTTGCCCGCGAGACGGCGCCCGACAGTACCGCCGCGCGAGAAATCACCGCGCTGGTGGACGAACTTCTGCGGTGGCCGACATGACTGCGAAGCCGCCACCCAGCAGCAAACGCACGGCCAAGCATGTCTGCATCGGCGCGCGTCCGCCTGCGAATCCGCACGCCGAGGCGTGGATTCGCCAAGGCGATGCCGATGCGCTGGGTAAGGGCGACCTCTACACGGCCCGCCTGACCCTCGACATCACGCCCGCGATGCGGGCGCGCATCAAGGTATCGGCCTTCACGCAAGGCGTGACAGTGGCCGACTTGCTGCGCGCGCTGCTGGAGCGGGAGTTTCCAGAACACCGCAGGGAGAACACACCATGATCGCATCCGCTTTGCCTGCCGCTGACGCGGCCACGGCTGCAACGTCGCCATCACTCCCAGCACGTGCGGCGCGGCCTATCTCAACGCCGCTGACGCGCGTTTCGCTGGCCTTCCTGGAGCACCGTTTCAAGCTCTATCTGCGCTTTGGCGAACCGGCGCGCACGCTGCGGCTCGATCGCTGGCGCAGTCTCGCCGTGTTCATGCCCAACGCCGTGTTCTGCCGCATTCGCTGGCAGGCCAACGACTACGGCACCGTGCGCTGGCAGCTCATGGTCATGCAGGCGTGCACGCCGCTCGATGCAGCGCAGCGCATCCCCGGCGTGCAGCCGGGCGCGCGCCTGGTGCTGCACGCCGAGGGCGAGAACCAGGTGCGCGCCGTGCTGGAACGCATCGACGCCATCGAGGCGCTGGGCATCACGCCCGCTGCCGCTTCGCCCGCGTACTGGCGCACGCTCGCCAACCGGCTCGCTGCGCGCCTGCCGCTGCCCGAATACACCGCCGAGCGGCACTCCGCTTGGCTCGCCGGGAGGGCACTGCCATGACCGCCGTTTCCACTTCCGGCACCACGCCGCATCCTCGCTCGCACCGCGCACGTTTGCGCGCTCGCCTCGTGTTGGCGGGCCTGTCCGCCTGCGGCCTCGCTGCGCTGGCCTGGGCGTCCTTCGTGCATCCACTGCCGCGCCTGACCTACAACCCGTCCGACAGCGTGGCGGTCGGCTGGTATCGCGTCGATCCGCTCGACCCTCGCGCCAGCTCGCCGCCACGTCCGTTGTCCGTGGGCAGCATCGTGCTGGTGCCGCTGCCCGCCGAGGCTGCCGCGCTCGCTGCGCAGCGCGGCTACCTACCAACGCGCATCTCGCTGCTCAAGCGCGTAGGTGCGGTGGCGCCGCAAGAGGTGTGCATCGCTGACGGCAGCGTCCGCATCAACGGCGTGCCTTCGGCCGCCGTGCTGCCTGCCGACCGCTGGGGCCGCCCGCTGCCATCCTGGCAGCAGTGCCGCCGCCTTCGGCCTGGCGAGCTGTTCCTGCTCAGTGTCACCAATCCGGCGTCGTTCGACAGCCGGTATTTCGGGCCGGTCAGCGCATCCGCCGTGATCGGCGTCGCGCATCCGGTCTGGCTGGAATCCCGCCCATGATGGCCGTCGATTCGCTGCACGTTGCCGTGCATCTCATCGTGCCATCGGGCGTGTCGTCCTGCTGGTCGTCGCCGTGTCGTCGCGCGTGCAGTGCGGGTGCCAATCCTGCGCATTGGGCACCGCACTTCGCGCTGCCTTCGGCGCAGCCGTCCAACGTGCAGGCGTCTTGCCTCGAACGCGCCCGGCCTGCGGCCGTGTCCGCGTTCGCCGGCGCGCTGGCTGCTCGCGCAGCAGCGCCGCCGGGCCGCCGCTGCTCCGAGCGACAGCGAGGGGCAAAGGCGGAAGGCAAGACAAAAGGACGCGGCACCGGGCCGCGTGGAAAGCCAGTCTGCACGTGGGGGTGGCGCAGCACGGAGCGGCTTCGCCGCCGTGCCGCTTGTGGCGCGAGGCCCGCGCCAATGCAGTCATGTCCGCGTGCTTCGCACGACCGGATACGCCGGAGCTTGCAGGGAGCGCAGCCATGACCAACCGCCGCGATGACGATTTCCGCATCCGCCCGAGCGCCCCAAAGAGCCAGGGCCAGGGCTTCGTCTCCAAGGTGCTCAAGCAGGCGGGCAAGGCCAACAGCGGCAAGTCATCCGTGCGCCGTCCAGCATCGGCGCGTGGCACCGGCCAGCGGCCCGGTTCGCGCCTCGGGCGCGGCCACACGGCGGCGCGCTTCGCCGGCGCGAAGCTGACGCCCATGTCGCGGCGCGTGATCATCAAGACGCTGCTGGTGAATCAGCGCCAGGCCAGCCCGCAGTCGCTCGCCAAGCACCTGCGCTACATCGAGCGCGACGGCGTGGGCCGTGATGGCGAGCCGGGCCAAGCCTACGGACCGCAGGCGGATGCCGCCGACCTCGACGCCTTCAAGGAACGCTGCGCCGATGACCGGCACCATTTCCGCTTCATCGTCTCGCCCGAGGACGGTGCGGAGCTGGAAGACCTGCGCACCTACACACGGCACCTGATGAACCGCATGGAGGCTGATCTTGGTACGCGGCTGGAGTGGGTGGCGGTGGATCACTGGAACACCGACAACCCGCACACCCACCTGATCGTGCGCGGGCGCGACGACACCGGCAAAGACCTCATCATCGCGGGCGACTATATCGCCGATGGCTTCCGTCATCGCGCCGCCGAGCTGGTGACCGAATGGCTGGGGCCGCGCACCGAGCTGGAGATCCAGCAGACCTTGCAGCGCGAGGTGGAGCAAGAGCGGTGGACGAGCCTGGATCGCACCCTGCAACGCGAGGACGGCGAGGACGGCCGGGTGCGGATCGAACGCTTCAACGAACCGCGGCTGCAACGCCAGCGCCTGCTGCTGATCGGCCGCCTGCAACGCTTGCAGCGCATGGGCCTTGCCGACGAAATGCAGCCGGGAACCTGGGCCGTCCATGCCGATGCGGAAAAGACCCTGCGCACCCTGGGCGAGCGTGGCGATATCATCCGTACCATGCAGCGAGCCATGCGCGGCGAGCCGCGCGAGCTGGCGGTGTTCGAGCCGGGCCAGGATGCCGATGGAAGCGGCCGCACCATTCTCGGCCGCGTGGCCGCGAAGGGGCTGGCCGACGAACTGCGCGATCGGGGCTATCTGGTCATCGACGGCGTGGACGGCAAAGCCCACTACGTGGCGCTCAACGCCCGCGACGAGCTGGCGAACTATCCGACCGGCGCCGTGGTGGAGGTGAAGGGATCGGCCGACGTGTGCGCGGCCGACAAGAACATCGCTGCGCTGGCGAGCGATGGGCTGTACCGCACCGATCATCATCTGGCCGTCGCGCAGAGTCAGGCCGTGCCGGGCGGCGATCCACGGGAAGTCGTCGCGGCCCACGTCCGCCGCCTCGAAGCCCTGCGCCGTGCCGGTATCGTGGAGCGCGTGGCCGAAGGGCTATGGAAGGTGCCGGACGACCTGCCAGAGCAGGGCCGCCGCTACGACGCGCAGCGCCTGGGCGGCGTGGCCGTGGAGCTGATATCGCACCTACCCATCGAGCGGCAGGCGCGCGTGATCGGGGCCACCTGGCTCGACCAGCAGTTGATTGGTGGTGGTAAGGGGCTGGGCGACCTGGGCTTTGGCAGTGAAGCCAAACAAGCGATACAGCAGCGCGCCGACTTCCTGGCCGAACAGGGGCTGGCCGAGCGGCGCGGCCAGCGCGTGATCCTCGCGCGCAATCTATTGGGCACGCTACGCAACCGGGAGCTGGCGCAGGCTACGAAGGACATTGCGGCGAAAACCGGACTGGAGCATCGCCCGGTGGCCGATGGGCAGCGCGTGGCCGGCATCTACCGGCGCTCCGTCATGCTGGCCAGCGGGCGCTACGCGATGCTCGATGACGGCATGGGGTTCAGCCTGGTGCCATGGAAACCGGTGATCGAGCAGCGAATGGGGCAGCAGCTTGCCGCGACGGTGCGCGGCGGCGCGGTGTCATGGGAGATTGGGCGGCATCGGGGGCCAACCATTTCTTGAGTCAAGGTAATGCCACAAGCCGGTGGGAAAAATTAGATCCTATTTATTGATGGTTGATCAATCCAAAGGATTACCAAAGGTTGGGATGCCAGAATTAAAATTTTCTGTAATTTCGGATACATGGCCACATTCAAAGGCACGCTATCGCGTATCTGGATTGATGGTTTCCGACCAGTACCGCATGCGCCTTCCGCAGAATTTGGGGCAAATCCACGATGAAGAGAATAATTTGGACGTTCTGGTTTTTTGCGCTGGCATTGAGCGCTCTATGGCTTTTTACCGATACGCTCTGGCCTGCACAGTCCAACTACTTCGCCCTGCGAACGGTATGGATTCAATACAGCGGCGTACTGGCCATCGGCGCGATGTCCGTGGCGATGGTGCTGGCCACGCGCCCTGCGTGGCTGGAGCCCAGCTTGAACGGACTGGACAAGATGTACCGCCTGCACAAGTGGCTCGGCATCGCCACTCTGGCCGCTGCAACAGTACACTGGCTGTGGGCGCAGGGTACCAAGTGGGCCGTAGGCTGGGGCTGGCTGACGCGCCCGGCGCGCAAGCCCCGCGCAGCGGCTGATTCAATGGGCTCCATTGAATCGGCGCTGCGTGGCTGGCGCGGACTGGCCGAGGACTTGGGCGAATGGGCCTTCTACGCCGTCGCGGTGCTACTGGTGCTGGCTTTGGTTAAGCGCTTCCCCTACCGGCCGTTCGCCAAGACGCACCACTGGATGGCAGCGATCTACCTAGTGCTGGCCTTCCACACCTTGGTGCTTGTGCAGTTCTCCTACTGGGCGCAGCCCGTGGGCTGGGCTTTGGCTATGCTGCTGGCGAGCGGCACGGTATCGGCGGTGTGGGTGCTACTGGGCCGGGTCGGTGCGCAGCGCACCGCGCACGGTGTCATCGAATCGCTGCAGACCTACCCTGCGCTGAACGTGCTGGAAACCACCCTGCGGATGGACCCGGGCTGGCCCGGCCACCGGCCCGGGCAGTTTGCCTTCGCCATGTCCAACCCGAAAGAAGGCCCGCATCCCTACACGCTGGCCTCAGCCTGGGTGCCGGAAGACCGGCGCATCACCTTCATCACCAAGGCGCTGGGCGACCACACCCGCCGGCTGCCGGAACGCCTACAAGTTGGCGACCGGGTGACGGTCGAGGGGCCTTACGGCTGCTTCACTTTCGACGACGGGCGTGCCCGCCAGATCTGGATCGGCGCCGGCATCGGCATCACCCCATTCATTGCGCGCATGAAGTATCTGGCGCAGCACAAAGGCCGAGACGCACGCCCCGTCGATTTGTTCCATCCGACGAGCGACGCTGATCCGCAGGCCATCGAGAAGCTGCGCGCTGACAGCCAGGCGGCCGGCGTTGCGCTACACCTGTTCATCGACAAGAAAGACGGTCGCCTGACGGGTGAGCGCCTGCGTGCCATGGTGCCGGGTTGGAAAGACGCCAGCGTCTGGTTCTGCGGCCCCACGGCCTTCGGCCGCGCGTTGCGCGCCGATCTGCTGGCCCAGGGGTTGGAGCCGGAAGCGTTCCACCAAGAGCTTTTCGAGATGCGCTGAATGGAAGAAAGCATATGCGCATATTGATCGTGGAAGACTCGCAAACGCTGGCCGAAGCCCTGAGCCAGAGCCTTCAGTCGGAAGGCTATGCCTGCGATACAGCAGCCGATGGCGTGTCCGCGCTGGAGTTTCTTGCCAGCTACCGGTACGACGCCATCATTCTGGACTTGATGCTACCCCGGCTGGACGGCTTTGGCGTGTTGCGCGCATTGAGCCGGGAGGCCCATGCCGCACCGGTGTTGGTGCTCTCCGCGCGCGAACTGCTCGATGACCGGGTGCGGGCCTTGGATGCGGGTGCCGATGACTACCTGACAAAACCCTTCGAGCTGGCCGAGCTGCTGGCTCGCCTGCGGGCGCTGGTGCGGCGTCCGCCGCAACGGGACGTTCCAGTTCTGCGCCACGGCGATCTGGAGGTCGATCCGCGCTCGCGCACCGCGAGGTTCAAGGGCATGGATCTTGGGCTCACACCGAAGGAATATGGACTGCTCGACTTGCTGCTGCGTCGGCGCGGCGCCACGCTGTCGCGCCCGCAGATTTTTGAACATTTGTACGACAGCCGCAGCGATGCATCGGACAAGGTGGTAGAGGTGATCGTCAGCACCTTGCGAACCAAGCTTGCCCAGTGCGGCCTGGATGAACTGATCGTGACACGCCGTGGCTTCGGCTACATCCTGCCCTAAACGATGGTACGTCCCGATTCCGAAGCCCTTTCTGATGCGAGTCAAGGCGGATCCTGGTCCTTGCAGCGGCGGCTGGCTGCCAGCCTGGTGATTTGCATTGGAGGAACCTTCGCGATCCTGTTTCCCGTCCTCGACTACTGGATTGACCACGAAATCTACCGACGGATGGATACCACCCTGATGCAACGATCAGCGGCGGTGGGGCGCGTGCTGCAGGAGTTGGATGCGAGAAAGCTCGAAAGCCTCATGCCGGAATACGAGCCTGGCGGGCATACCGAGTTCTTCACGGTCTTTGATTCGCAGACCCACCGGACCTTGCTGCGTTCGCCCAGCAGTGCTGGGGCCGAGCTTGCACTTGGGCCACTGGAGCAAGGCACCCCGCGCTATTACGACGTGACACTCCCGGATGGCCACGCGGGCCGCGCGCTGGCGACGCGCATATCCGTGGCTGGCGAAAAGTCCCGGCTGCTGGTCGTGGCGACAGAACGCAGGGATTGGGATCAAACCGAGCGGCGCATCCACTTCGCACTCCTGGGCGGCATCGTGCTGGCGACGTTCCTGGCCACAGGCCTAGCGCTTCTCATGGTTCGGCGCATCGTAGTCATGCTGGAGCGCGTCGGCGTGCAACTGGCCGACCTGCGTTCGGATCGGCCGATTGCGCGGATCGGAGCGGACTTTCCCCGCGAACTGCGTCCGTTTGCCGAAGCCTTCAATCAGGGCTTGCATCACCTGTATGCGGCCATTGTCCGCGAGCGTCGCTTCTCCCGCGATGTGGCCCACGAGTTGCGCACGCCCCTGGCGGAAATCCGCATCAGCGCAGAAAGCGCTTTGATCGATGCCGACCCGGCCCGAATCCAGCGCGCCCTAAATGCAACGATCCAGGCCAGTTCACGCATGCAGCGCAGTGTGGACACACTACTGTTGTTGGCGCGGCTTGAGTCCGGCCAACACACACTGGCGCTGGATCCTCTGGATCTAACAGCTTTGCTGCAAGAGTTGCTGGCGGGACTCAACGTCCAGCAAATGGCACCCAAGTCACCCATCCGCGTGACTTTACCTGAATCGGCATGGGTGCAAAGTGATCAGGGCGTGATCGAACGCATCGTCTCCAACCTCTTGCGCAATGCCATCGAATACGCGCCCGAAGGCGACGACATTCAATGTAGGTTGGAGCGCGAGGCTTCCGGCTGGATGTTGACCATCGTCAACACAGCTCCCAATTTGCAGGCATCCGATCTGGATCAATTCGGCCTTCGCTTCTGGCGCAAGGATTCCGAAGGTGGCACGGCGCACCACGCCGGGCTGGGACTTGCACTGGCCCTGGCGCTCGCGCATGCCATAGACCTGCCGCTGGCGTTCTCACTGGACAACGGTCGGCTGTCCGCGCGGCTTGGCCCTTGGCCACCGCTGCTCTGAGATTGACGCAGATCTACACCGCAGTGCCGAACATGGCTCCCACGCCCGCTGTCACCGCCATGGCAAATGTGCCCCAGAACGCGACGCGCAGCGCACTTTTGAAGAGCGGCGTACCACCCACGGCAGCAGCCGCAGCGCCGAGCAGGGCCAGGAAGACAATCGCCGTCGCGACGATCCAATAGAGCAGGCTCTGCTCCGGCGCCAACAGAACCACGGCCAGTGGCATGGCCGCACCCACGGCGAAGCTTCCAGCAGACGCCATGGCGGCTTGCAGCGGGCGAGCGCTCAAGGTTTCAGAGATGCCTAATTCATCGCGCGCGTGCGCGCCTAGCGCATCATGCGCCATCAATTGCGTGGCGACCTGATCCGCGAGTCGATGATCCAAGCCACGCCGAACATAGATGGCCGTGAGTTCGCGATGTTCGGCTTCCGGACTGTTCTTCAGTTCATCACGTTCCCGCGCCAGATCTGCCTTCTCCGTATCAGCTTGTGAATAGACCGACACGAACTCGCCTGCAGCCATGGACATGGCGCCGGCTACCAACCCCGCGATGGCCGTGGTCATGATGCTGGCATGGCTTGCATGGGCAGCAGCCACGCCTGCAACTAGGCTGGCCGTGGAAATGATGCCGTCATTGGCACCCAGAACAGCGGCGCGCAGCCATCCGATATGTTCAGTGCGATGACTTTCAGGGTGGGCGCGATGACGAAATTTTGTCATTGAAAAAATCAAATCTATGTGAAACAGCCTAAGGCCAGCAGTTCAGGGGCGATGACCGGGGAGCATGCGAACCAGGGTGGTGTCACGCATGACGTAGTGATGCAACAGCGCCGCCATCGCATGCAATCCGATCAAGACGTAGCCCAATGTCGCCAGCGCCTCATGGACATCCTTTAGTTGGCGCGACAGAGCAACGTCGGTTCCGATCAGAGAGGGAATGGGCAAGCCAAACAGAACAATCGGCTTGCCCGCCGCACTCAAGGTGAGCCATCCAAGCAGCGGCATGGCGAGCATGAAGCTGTAGAGCGCATAGTGCATGACATCGGCGAGCGTGGCCTGCCAGCGTGGCATGGGTGGTTGGATCGCGGGCTTCACGCCCGCCTGGATGCGCACCCCGATACGGATCACCACGATCACCAGAACGCTGAGGCCCAGCAGGTAGTGCAAGGACTTCATGGCGTCTCTCAAGGCGCCCTTGGGTGCCAGTCCGCGCAGCTCCATGCTCGCATAGACCGCGATGATGAGAAGCACGGTCAGCCAATGCAGTCCTATGACCAAAGGACTGAAACGGTATTCGGAATTCCTGACATTCATGGTGTATGGCTCCGATGTTTGAGGTAGCAAAGGCGCACCGCTGGCATATCAGAGCAAGTTACTGAAAATCAGTTTATCGATTGCTTGCTGCTCAAAGCAGGCGTTTCGCCGAAATACATCGTACTGAGCAAATTTCGCTTTCTCCAAAGCTTTCTCAAAGCTTCACCGAAGAACATGAGCCGATCTTTTACAAGAGATCGACCGCATGTTTCGCCTCATTAACCTCGCGCACCGCTTCATATGCGACGGATTTTCAATCCGCGCTATGTGCTCTCTACTCTGCTCTACGTCGTTTGGGGCGGCACAAGCATGAGCTTCCCGACCTTGAAAGCGGCGGGCACCGCCAGCCGAACCAAGACCTTGGCCCTGTCCGCCGTCAGTGTGGCAGTTCTGGCTGCCGTAGGGTACGGCTGGTGGGCTTGGACAACGCAGCAGACAACCGTAGCCGATAGAGACGCGAGCGAGGCTGTCGCCCAACCGAACGCTGGCGGCGTTCACCTCAACGCCGCTCAGCTTCGCGCGCAGGGTGTGGAAACCGCACTCGTCAAGGATGCCGCAGTGATACCGCTGGATGGCTTACCCGCGCAGACGGTGGCACCACTCTCGGCCAGCGCGCAGGTCGTGGCGCCATATGGCGGTGTGGTGACGCGCGTTCTGGTCGATGAAGGCGCCGCAGTGCGCCAAGGACAGGCACTGGCGCGCATCCAGAGCAAGGACGTTCTGGCGTCGCAGGCTGATCTGGCGCGTGCCCGCACCGAAGCGGCGGTGGCCGCGGCGCAGGCCCGGCGCGATGCCACGCTCTTGGCCGAGGGCATCATCCCAGCCACGCGCAACGAGCAAACCCAGGCGCGCGCGGCGGCTGCGCAAAGTACGTTGCAAGAGGCCAATGGCGCCCTCGCACGGCTTCGACCCGTTAGCGGCGGGCAGGCCGGCGAGTATGAATTGCTTGCGCCTTTGTCCGGGCGGGTGATGCGTCGTCACCTGAGCCTCGGGCAAGCGGTCGCGCCGCTCGACATCGCCTTCATAGTGGCTCAGCCTGGCCCGCTGGATGTCAGCGTCGCGGTTCCGCTGCGCTGGCGCTCGGATCTCCACCCAGGCTTGGAAGTGCGTCTTCCCGATGGCACGATCGCTCGCGTGACGGCTGTTGGTGGCGACACTGACCTCAGTAGTCAGAGCCTGCGGGTACGTGCCCGCGTCGATGCAGATCAGGCAGGGGCAGACCGCTATGCGGCCGGGCAGCAGATCAGTGTCGCGCTGTTGCTGCCAGCACCGCAGGGCACCTTGAGCGTGCCATCGTCCGCGCTGCTGCCAGCGGGCAGCGCCCACGTGCTCTACGTTGCTGAGCCGTCATCGCAAGACAAGCAAGGCGACCTACGCGTCCGCGCTGTTCCGGTGCAACTGCTGGGGCAAGACGAATCAGAGGCGTCAAGCGCCGTGCGCGCCGTCTCGCCAGACACTGCGCCGCTTGCGGCAGGCATGCAGGTCGTCGTGCGCGGTACGGCACTGCTCAAATCCATGATTCCATTGCAATGAGGGGCGACCACGCATGTTGTCCCGTCTGATTGAATTTTCCCTGCGCCAACGTGCGCTGGTACTGCTTGGCGTGCTGGCTTTGGCGGGTGCGGGCCTGGCGGCCTTCCTGCAACTGCCGATCGACGCCTATCCGGATATTTCCCCCACGCAGGTCAAGCTGATTATCAAGGCCCCTGGCATGACGCCCGAGGAGGTGGAGTCGCGCGTGATCACGCCGCTGGAGATGGAGTTGCTCGGCGTGCCGCGGGGCGTGATGCTGCGCTCCACGGCCAAGTACGCCATCGCCGACATCACGCTGGACTTCGCCGAAGGCAGCGACATCTACTGGGCACGCCAACAGGTGGCCGAACGCTATGCAGGTGTTTCGGGCAGTCTGCCCGACGGCGTCAGCGGCGGGCTGGCACCGATTTCGACGCCGCTGTCAGACGTGTTCATGTTCACCATCGAAGGCGGCAGCCTCACGCTGAGCGAGCGGCGCGCCCTGCTGGACTGGACGCTGCGCCCGGCCCTGCGCACGCTGCCCGGCGTTGCCGATGTCAACGTGCTGGGCGGCGAAGCCAAGAGCTTTGCCGTGGTGCCTGACCGCGCGCGGCTTTCCGCTGCGGGCCTCGGCTTCTCGGACGTCATCACGGCGATCAGTCGTAACAACCGCAACGACGGCGCAGGCCGCCTGGATGCGGGCGAGGACACGCTGATCGTGCGCGCTGAAGGCGCGATCCACACTTTGGACGATTTATCCCGTCTGATCCTGCGCGCGGGGGCCAATGGCACGGCCCCAGTTCGCCTGGGCGACGTGGCCCAGGTGCGCATCGAAGGCGTGACTCGCTATGGCGCCGTCACCCGGGACGGCGCGGGCGAAGCGGTGGAAGGCATCGTGGTGGCGCTGCGCGGGGCCGATGCTTCGGCGCTCGTGAAGGCCATCCGCGCCCGGCTGGACGAGGTGGCTCCCAGCCTGCCGCCCGGCGTCAAGGTGGTGCCGTTCTATGACCGCAGCACGCTGATTGAGCGCGCCGTGGGCACGGTGGAAAGCGCCTTGCTGGAAGCGACGGTACTGGTCGTCATCCTGCTGCTTCTGTTCCTCGGCGAGCTTCGCGCCGCGCTGGTGGTGGCGGTGATGGTGCCTTTGGCGGCGCTGGGTACCTTCTTGCTGATGCGCCTTGTCGGCATGAGCGCCAACCTGATGAGCCTGGGTGGGCTCGCAATCGCCATCGGCATGCTGGTGGATGCTGCCGTGGTGGTGGTGGAAAACGCCGTCAGTCGGCTCGACCCGCACGCGCCCAGTGCGCACCAGCCGCGCCTGCACCGCATATTCGCCGCGGCGCGCGAGGTCGCCATGCCTGTGGCCTCGGGCATCCTCATCATCTGTCTGACCTTCATGCCCCTGCTCACGCTGCAAGGGTTGGAAGGCAAACTGTTTGTGCCGGTGGCGCTGACCATCGTGTTCGCCCTGGGCGTCTCGCTGCTGCTGTCGCTCACGCTGGTGCCGGTGCTGGCCTCGCTGCTGCTCAAGGAACACACGCACACCGAGCCGTGGGTGATGCGCTGGGCCACGCGCCTGTACCAACCGCTGCTGGAGGCTGCGCTTCACCACCCGCTACGCGCATCGGCGGTCGCCATCGCGGCCCTGGCATTGGGTGTGGTGGCCTACCTCGGCACGGGCAAGGCGTTCATGCCGACGATGGACGAGGGCGATATCCTGCTGCAACTGCAAAAGCCGCCGTCCATTGGGTTGCAGCGCTCGCTGGAGATTGACCTGGCGGTGCAGAAGGCCATCGGTGCGGCGGTGCCCGAGGTGCGGCACAGCATCGGGCGGGTGGGCTCCGACGAACTGGGGCTCGACCCGATGGGCCTGAACGAAACCGACCTGTTCATGCAGCTCGCACCGCGCAAGGATTGGCATGCAGCCGACAAGGACGCGTTGAGTGCCGAGATACGCAAGGTGATGGATGCCTTCCCCGGCCTGGAATTCGGCTTTACCCAGCCCATCGAGATGCGCATCTCGGAAATGCTCACCGGCAGCCGGGGCGACGTGGCCGTCAAGCTGTTCGGCCCTGATCTGCAAACGCTGGGCGATCTGGCGCAGCGCATGGCCGCTCGCATCGAGAAAGTGCCCGGTGCGCGCGACGTGCTCACCCAGGCCAGCGACAGCGTGGAATACCTGCAGGTGAAGGTGGATGCGCAGGCGGCCGGTCGCGCCGGACTGGCCGTGACGCAGGTTCAGGACGAGCTGCGTGCGCAGCTCGAAGGCGTGCCGGCCGGGCTGGTGATCGAGCCGGACAGGCGCACGCCCATCGTGGTGCGCGGGGATGCCCGGCTGCGCGGATCGGCCGAGCGGTTCAAGGACTTGCAGCTCGCCCGAGGCGATCAGGGCGAGATCCCCCTGGCCTCGCTGGCGCGCATCGCCACCACCGATGGCCCCGTGCTGGTGCGGCGCGAGAACGGTTCGCGCTTCGCGCTGATCCAGTCCAGCGTGAGCGGGCGCGATCTGGTCGGCTTCGTAGATGAAGCGCGCGAAGCCGTGGCGCGCGACGTGCCGCTGCCGCCCGGCTACCGCGTCGAATGGGGCGGGCAGTTTGAGAACCAGCAACGTGCAGCGGCCCGCCTAGGCATGGTGGTGCCGGTGGCCCTGGGGCTGATTTTCTTCGTGCTGTTCATGACCTTCGGCTCGGTGCGGCAGGCCGCGCTCATCCTCGGCAACGTGCCGTTTGCCATGGTCGGCGGCGTGGCGGCGCTGTGGCTGTCGGGGCAGTACCTGTCGGTGCCTGCTTCGGTCGGCTTCATCGCGCTGCTGGGCATCGCCGTGCTCAACGGATTGGTGCTGGTGACGCACTTCAACCACCTGCACGCGCTAGGCCTGCCCATGGAACAGGTGGTGCGCGAAGGTTCGCTGCGACGGCTGCGCCCCGTGCTGATGACGGCTTCCATCACCGCCTTTGGCCTGGTGCCCCTGCTGCTGGCCAGTGGCCCTGGCTCTGAGATCCAGCGCCCACTCGCCATCGTGGTGATTGGCGGACTGGTCAGTTCCACGGCGCTGACCCTGGTCCTGCTGCCGGTGCTGTACCGGCGATTCGGCCAGGCCATCTCCTCACAACAAGGAGTCCACGCATGAACGGATTGAAAGAAGCGCAACTGGTGCGCCTGAATCTGGTGTTTCCACCCACGCTCGAAGACGCCGTCACCGATGCCCTGATGGCCGACCCGGTGCTGCCAGGGTTCACCCTGTTGCACGCCGAAGGGCATACCGGCGACTTCGCGCGCGCGTCCATTCGCGAGAAGGTTCGCGGCCGTGTGGATCGGCGCGTCATCTGGGTGTTGATCGAATACGAACAACTGGAACAGGTCCTGGCGCATCTGCGCCAGCGCATCGCGTCTAGCGATGTCCGCTGGTGGGTGGAGTCGGTGTTGGCAAGTGGAAGACTGGTATGACGAGTAAAAACAAAGGATGCAGCCTGGTACTACCGGCTGGTGCCGTCATGGTGGCTATCGCGGTTTTGACATTTCATCCCGCGCAAGCGCGCGCCGATGATCTCTCCTGGCTACCTGCGCAGGTGCAAGTCGAAGCAGCGATGAAAACCCAGCCGGTCGTGAATGCCGCAGCCGCTCGCTTGGACGCGGCTGCTGCCACGCAAAGCGCCCTTGAAGCCGGTAGCCACGAGTTTGAACTCAGTAGCGGCCTACAACGTCGCAACGTGACCAACGAAGCGCGTCGCTACAACGAATGGGAAATCCAGCTCAGCCGTGCTGTTCGCTTGCCAAACAAGGCGCGTCTGGATCGGGAGATCGGCAGGGGGCGGCCGCGCCGGGGCCCGCGGCCGTTCTGCACGGGATCAGGGCGCGTGGGGAGGGGGAGCCGGCCAGCCGCACCCGCGGCGTGGCCGGTATGCGCCTTGAAGATGCCGAGCACCAGATGGCAAGGCGACTGCTGGAAGTCTGGGCCGGATGGCTGCGCAGTTTCATCGTGGCTGACGAGATGCAAGCGCAGGAAAAGTTGCTTATTCGTGAGCAGGAAGCAATGGCCCGGCGCGTGGCCCTGGGCGATGCCGCGCGGCGGGACAGCGACGTTTTGCAAGCCGAACGCGCACTGCTTGCGGCCCAGGTTAGCGCCGCGCGCGATGCAGAACGGGAAGCACGACAGACGTTGGTGATTGAGTTCCCCGGCATTGAGATTCCCGCACGGCCATCCACCCTGCCAGATCCCGATCCCTTGCCGGGCGGGGTACAGGAGTGGCTGGCGCGAATTGTGCGACAAAGCGTCGAAATCGGCATTGCCGATGGAGAGGCGGCTCGCCTTGCCAAGGTGGCCGAGCGCGCTCGCGCCAACCGCACGCCCGACCCCACCGTCGGGGTACGCATGATGTCTGAACGCGGCGGGGCGGAACGTGTCATTGGCGTTGTCTTGACGGTGCCATTTGGCACGGACTATCGCAGTGCAATGGCCGCCACGGAAAGCGCCAACGCGGCGGCCGCAGAGGCCGAGGCGCTCGGCGTGCGGCGCGCGGTGGAGCAAGGTGCGTGGGTCGCCGTGCAAGCAGCGGATAGTAAGCGCACGCAGTGGCAATCATTCACGCAGGCGCTGGCCGCGCAGACCACGGCCAGCAACCGCACGCGGCGGGCTTGGGAATTGGGAGAGGCCCCCTTGGCCGAATACCTTTTGACGCTGCGCAACCTGCGCCAGACACGACTAGCCGAGGCACAGGTTCGCGTCGATGCGCTGCAAGCATCGGCACTGGTGCGTATCGATGCGCATGCGCTGTGGCATTCGAAGGAGGCACATGCCGATGCCCCCCAATGAATTCCGACTACTGGGCAACGCCCCACTATCCAACGCACTATTCGCACCTCGATTCTTAATCACTCATTTAGCGCTACCAGCGGGTGCGGCGCTGATCATCAGCAGTCTATTGATGGATGGCGGTGGGGACTTCTGGGTCGCCGATCATCTCTATCGCTTGCAGGGCAGCCGATGGGCTTTGCGGGATGCCTGGCTAACCAACAACCTGCTGCATCGGGGTGGGAAGAATCTTTCCACCTTGCTGGCAATTGTGGTTGCAGCAACGTGCATCTGGGCTTGGAGAAAAAAACGTAGCAACAATTGCACAGCACACCTACGCTGGCCGCTACTGTATCTTTTTTGTGCGTACGTGATCGCGGCACTGACGGTTTCGGCGCTGAAATCGTTCACTAACATGGATTGCCCCTGGAACTTGGTGCGCTATGGCGGAGCGCGAGTGTTTGTGGGCCTGTTTGAAACACGCCCGCCCGGTATGCCGCGCGGTGTGTGCTTTCCCGCAGGGCATGCAAGTGCCGGATATGCATGGGTCAGCCTCTATTTCTTTACCTTGATGGTTCGTCCTGCCTGGCGTTGGATGGCCTTGGCCGCAGGTTTGATGATAGGTGCCATCTTTGGATGGACCCAGCAGGTGCGCGGAGCCCATTTCCTTTCTCATGACTTGTGGACACTCCTGATTTGTTGGGTCGTTGCCTTGGGTCTTTTCATGGTCTGGCAACGCTGGTTTGTTGGTGGCTCAGGCGATGTCCATTCATCGGGGTTCCAAGCATGAGAACTTTCAAACAGGCTCTCGGTCTGGTGCCGCGATTCAGAACTGCAAACCTCAAGAACCTAAGCCATTGGCGACCACAATGCAGCGTCGAGTGGCTGATCTTGATGACCAGTATTTTCTTTGCACTGGCCTGCAATGGTCTATTTTGGAGTAGCGCCTTAGGCGTCCAGTCCAGTCTACGCATGGGCACATCCGTACTGCTGTTTCTGGTGGGAATTCACAGTCTGCTGTTGAGTTTGGTTGTATGGCGCTGGAATGCCAGGGTTTTACTTGCGGTGCTGTTTGTTGCCTCTGCCCTCGCAACACACTACATGCGCAGCTTTCATATCTACCTCGATTCGAGCATGTTGCGCAATGTTCTAGCCACAGACTTCAAGGAAAGTCGCGAGCTACTGACGCCTGCATTGATTGCTCCACTAAGCCAACTGGCAGTAGTGCCGATTATTTTGCTTTGGCGAATCCGATTGGTCGGGCGTACTTGGCTGAAAGCAACCGTGTGGCGTATGGGATTAATGCTGTTTTCGGCACTGATGATTTCGGTCGGTGTCATGCTGTCATTTCAGGACATGTCCGCACTGATGAGAAATCATCGCGAAGTTCGATACTTGATTACACCGGGAAACTATCTGGTGGGCTTACCGAAGGCACTAAAAGGTTCCTCTATCACGCAGTCCGCCGAAAAGAAAACCATTGGAGCTGATGCCGTTGCAACAGTCAGGCCCGAAGGCAGTCGGCCACGTTTATTAGTCTTTGTCGTAGGCGAGACGGCTCGCGCCCAAAACTGGGGATTGAACGGCTATGCACGCGAAACAACGCCTCAATTGGCTCAGATAGGTGTGATCAATTTCTCCGACATGCACTCCTGTGGAACTAACACCGAGGTTTCTGTGCCTTGCATGTTCTCGTCCTTTGGTCGCCGAAACTACGATGAGGACAAGATTCGTTCACACCAATCCTTACTGCATGTTCTGGAGCGTGCTGGTATTACCACCTTATGGAGGGATAACCAGTCAGGTTGCAAAGGGGTGTGCGATGGTCTCGAAAATCAACGTCTAGGGAACGCACAAAGTCCCTCTTTATGCGTTGATGGTCGGTGTTTCGATGAGATTTTGCTTGAAGACTTACCAGCTCAGGCTCGCAAAATTCCCGGTGATCGTGTGATTTTTTTGCACCAGATTGGAAATCATGGCCCCAGCTACTTTCAACGATACCCAGCAGCGTATCGCAAATTCATCCCAACATGCGACACACCGGAAATGGGGAAATGCACCCGCGAACAGATCGTGAATAGCTACGACAACGCTATTCTCTACACAGATCATTTCCTAAGCCGAGCCATCAAACAATTGCAGGGGCTTTCCGACTACGACACAGCTATGATATTCGTCTCGGATCACGGCGAATCCCTGGGCGAGAAGGGTCTTTTTCTGCACGGCATGCCTTATGCGATTGCTCCACAAGAGCAGACTCGTGTTCCTTTGGTTATGTGGTTCTCTTCAACGTTTACGCAAAGTCGCGGGCTGAATATTGGCTGTTTGAGTGAGCGAGCCCGCTCTTATGCGGATCACGACGCATTGTTTTCGTCTGTCTTGGGGTTAATGCGGGTTAAAACAAGTGAGTACGACAGGAATTACGATTTTTTCTTTGGCTGCGATGATAAGAATATATAAGAGTTGTTCTCATGAAAGATGAAAAACACATAATCGAAACTGAGCCCTTTTCTTCATTCGAGAATGAACAAAAATCTCGCCAAGGAATATTGAGAATTTGGCATGCCTCCCATTACTCAATTCAGGGATTGCGCGCTGGATGGAATGAGCCGGCCTTTAGACTTGAGTCAGTATTTTCCTTTGTGTTGGTCCCATTGGCTTTCTGGTTGGGGCAGGGCTGGGTGGAAGTCGCTCTACTCTCAGGAAGTATCCTTATTTTGATGATTGTGGAGCTACTCAATACTGCTGTGGAATCGGCGATTGATCGTATTGGCCCTCAATGGCATGAGCTATCAAAGCGTGCAAAGGACATGGGAAGCGCTGCTGTGCTGTTAGCCACTTTGTTGACCGGGGGGGTTTGGCTGTCAGCACTCTGGCAAAGGCTGATTAATTAGCCGCGCAAATGAAATTAGACGAATTAAAGTGGAGTGAGCACAATGGAGCTTCGACATCTTCGCTGCTTTCTCATCGTTGCAGAGGAGCTTCATTTCGCTCGCGCCGCTGAACGACTACATATCGACCAATCTCCACTTTCACGCACTATCAAAGAATTGGAAGAGGAACTTGGTGCTCGTTTATTCCTTCGTACTACCCGAAGCACTCAACTAACCCGTGCCGGACGACAGCTTCTAGAGCATGTCCCGCGCATTTTTACCGCGTTAGAACAGGCCCGCGATAGCGTTAAATCAGCTGCCAACGGATTTTTCGGCCAGTTGCGGATTGCCTTGTCTGATGGAGTGACGCCATCACGGCTACCAGCTTTGCTCGCGCAATGTCGTGAAGAAGACCCAGAAATAGAAATACGGTTGTTCGAGGTGCCGCTCGGACAACAGATCAAGGGTTTACACGAAGACTTGTATGACGCAGGCTTTTCAATGGCAGAGGATGGAGGCGATGGCATCTTGGTCACACCTGTTTGGGAAGATGAACTGATGGTGGCAGTGCCTGCTCGCCATTCGCTACTTGCCCATAAGCGTGTTCCGCTGCAGGAAGTTCTACGTCATCCGTTGGTACTCGGCGACCCCGCAGTGTGCGAAGGCCATGCTCGGCAAGTCGATCGCTTTCTCCGCAAGCTCAACCAGGAGCCGTTGATAGTCCAGCGCGTAGCGACCTTTGACGTGATGATGACTTTGGTGTCCGCCGGTCTGGCTTTGGGCCTCGCAGGCTCGGCGCATATAGCATCCTGCCGAGAATCAGGCATCGTGGGCCGTCCTTTGGCGGGCAAGCCGCCAATGCTGAGTACCTATCTGCTGCGCCGCGATGCGGAACCTTCCGAGATGCTGGCCCGGTTCATCGAACGAGTGACCTTCATTGATTCGGGGGATGACCTGAACACCGGCGAAGAATCTCCCCCTACCCGATGAAAGGATTGGAACCATGAACAAAGTGCTGCCGCTGATGATGATGGCCGCTACGCTGACCGCATGTGGCCAGTCGCAACCTTCGGAAACCGTGGACTACCTTGTGGCTCACCCCGACCGCATCAAGGAACTCCAGCGCCAATGCAAGGAGGATCGCGCAAAGGTCGGCGATGAACACTGCATGCGTGCGGCCGAGGCCGCCAATCGGCGCTTCTTCGGTGATCGGCCGGAGCAAAAGACGAAGTAGCGTCCGCCGCTGTTGCTTCGCTACGACGAAGCTCTCGCTACTACATCCATACGCCGCAACGCGCCCGCGCTCGCGGCGTTTTTATTGTCTTCGCCATTGCAAGAAATCTGGTTTTTTTTGCCTGAATCCCCGCCATAACGGCCTTTGACCGGCACTCCCCACGGAACTGATCCTGATGCCTGCGGCACGTCTATGTGCCGTGCTTGGAGGCTGGGATGCAAGGGACGAACGTGCTGTTCGGTCAGATCGCTGTGGTATTAGGCATCGTGATCGCCGGAGTGTGGGGCGCCACACAATGGACAGCAGCAGCCCTTGGCTACCAGCTACGCCTTGGCTCACCCTGGTTCGACTTCCTCGGCACGCCGATCTATCACCCGTGGCGGCTGTTCGAGTGGTGGTTCTTCTTCGACGCCTACGCGCCGCGTGTGTTCGACACAGGCGGCGCCATCGCGGGCGGCAGCGGTCTTGTCGCCGTGCTGGTGGCGATTGGCATGTCGATCTGGCGCTCGCGCCAATCGCGCCTGGTCACGACCTACGGTTCGGCCCGCTGGGCGAACGCGGATGACATTCGCAAGGCAGGCCTCACACAGCCGGCCGGCGTGTTCCTCGGCCAGCACGACCGCCAGTACCTGCGCCATCAAGGGCCAGAGCATGTCCTGACGTTCGCGCCCACGCGCTCGGGCAAAGGCGTCGGCCTCGTGGTGCCGACGCTGCTGTCCTGGCCCGCATCCGCCGTCATCCACGACATCAAGGGCGAGAACTGGCAGATCACCGCCGGCTGGCGCTCGCGCTTCTCGCATTGCCTGCTGTTCAACCCCACCGATGCGAATTCTGCCGCCTACAACCCGCTGCTGGAAGTGCGGCGCGGCGCGCATGAAGTGCGCGACGTTCAGAACATCGCGGACATTTTGGTCGATCCAGAAGGCGCGCTGGAGAAACGCAACCATTGGGAGAAGACCAGTCATGCGCTGTTGGTCGGCGCCATCCTGCATGTGCTCTATGCCGGCGAGGACAAGACACTGCGTGGCGTGGCGAACTTCCTCAGTGATCCGGCCAGCCCCTTCGAGCTGACCTTGCACCGGATGATGACCACGCCGCACCTGGGCGATGGGCCGCATCCTGTCGTCGCTTCGGCGGCGCGCGAAGTGCTCAACAAGTCGGACAACGAGCGCTCCGGCGTGTTGAGTACCGCCATGTCGTTCCTCGGCCTGTACCGCGATCCCACGGTGGCCGAAGTCACTTCGCGCTGCGACTGGCGCATCGCCGACCTGATCGCGGCCGAACATCCGGTGTCGCTGTATCTGGTGGTGCCGCCTTCGGACATTTCGCGGACGAAGCCACTCATCCGCCTGATCCTCAACCAGATCGGACGGCGCCTCACCGAATCACTTGACGGCTCCGACGGCATCGAGCGCCGCCACAAGCTGCTGCTGATGCTCGACGAGTTTCCGGCGCTGGGGCGCCTGGACTTCTTCGAGACGGCTTTGGCCTTCATGGCCGGCTACGGCATCCGCAGCTTCCTGATTGCGCAGTCGCTCAACCAGATCGACAAAGCCTACGGTCAGAACCATTCGATTCTGGACAACTGCCATGTGCGCGTGACGTTCGCCACGAACGACGAGCGCACGGCCAAACGGATCTCCGAAACGCTGGGCACGGCCACCGAGCTGCGCGCGCAGCGCAACTACGCGGGCCACCGGCTCGCGCCGTGGCTGGGGCACCTGATGGTGTCGCGCCAGGAAACCGCACGCCCGCTGCTGACGCCGGGCGAAGTGATGCAGCTGCCGCCCGATGAAGCCGTGGTGATGGTGTCCAGCGTGGCGCCGATCAAGGCCAAGAAGCTGCGCTACTACGCGGACGCCAATTTCAAGCGCCGCGTGCTGCCGCCGCCCGCGCTGGCGGACGGCCAGTACGCCGACGTGCCGCCGCTGCGCCCCGACGACTGGAGTGGCCTGGCGATCCCTGCCGTACCCACCGCACCTGCGGTCGAGGTCGCCGAAGGCTTCGGCGCCGCAACCGACGACGGTGGCCCACGCCGTCAGCCCGAACTAATTGAGGCCGTCGCCTACGACCCCGAGCTGGCCGTGCCCGCGGCCGACTTGGCGTTGCTCGATGACGACGACGACCTGCCGCTTTCCCTTCCTCGCCAGCTTGATCCGGCCATGCAGCGCACGGCCCGGCTGGCTTCCCTCGACCCTAACGACGGAATCGAGCTATGAGCCACTACCGCCTCAACCTGTTCATCCAGCCGGAGCACGCCAAGCGCCTGGACGAGCTGGCCGCCAAGAAAGGCGTGTCCAAGTCGTCCATCGTCGCGGCGGCGCTCGCATCGTGGCTGTCGCCCGATGCCGCTGACCAGCGCGAGGCGGCCGTTGCCAAGCGGCTTGATCGCCTGTCGCGCCAGGCCGAGCGCATGGAGCGCGACCAGAACATCGCCATCGAAACGCTGGCGCTGTTCATCCGCTACTACCTCACGGTCAGCACGCCAGTCCCCGAGGCGCACCAAGACGCGGCACGCGCGCAGGGCAAAGCGCGCTTCGAGCAGTTCGTTGAACAGTTGGGCCGCCACCTGCTGCGGGGCCGCAGCCTGCTGCGCGACGTGGTGGAGGAACTGCATCCCGATCCGATGCGGATGGAGGACGCGGCGGCAGCCGCCCAAGCGCGGGAGCGTGCGTCATGAGCGCCGTTCCCCAATCCATGACCGCCACGTCGCTCGACCGCCGCATCCAGATGCTGCGCACGGCGATGGGGCCGCTGATCGCCGCCGCGCTCGAAGACCCGGACGTGGTGGAGGTGATGCTGAATCCCGATCGCACCCTTTGGGTGGATCGGCTTTCCAGTGGACGCGCGCCGATGGGCGTGGAACTGCCCGAGGCGGACGGCGAGCGAATCATCCGCCTGGTCGCGGCCCATGTCGGCGCGGAAGTCCATCGCGGCCAGCCGCTGTTGTCCGCCGAGTTGCCCGAAACGGGCGAACGCTTCGAGGGCATCTTGCCACCGGCAGCGCCGGGGCCGGCCTTCGCGTTGCGCAAGCGCGCCGTCGGCGTGATTCCGCTGGAGCGCTACGTCGTGGAGGGGATGATGACCAGCGCCCAGGCGGGCTTTCTCGTTCGCGCCGTGCGCGAGCGGCAGAACGTCTTGATCGCCGGCGCCACCAGCAGCGGCAAGACAACCTTGGCCAACGCGCTGCTGGCCGAGATTGCCGCCACGGGCGACCGCGTGCTGGTGCTCGAAGACACGGTGGAGCTGCAATGCGCGGCCCGCGACCACGTTCCGCTGCGCACGCGCGCAGGCGTGGTGTCCATGACGGAGCTGGTGCGCTCGTCCATGCGTCTACGCCCGGATCGCGTCGTCGTCGGCGAGGTGCGCGGCGCCGAGGCGCTGGATCTCATCAAGGTGTGGGGCACGGGCCACCCCGGCGGCATCGCCACGATCCATGCCGGCTCCGCGTTGGGCGCGCTGCTGCGACTGGAGCAACTGATTCTCGAAGTGGCGGTGAATCCTCCCCGTGCGCTGATCGCCGAGGCGGTCAACGTGGTGATCCACATCGCCGGGCGCGGGCGCAAACGCCGCATCGAGAGCATCGCCCGCATCGTCGGCTTCGACGGCGTGGGCTACCAATTGGCGGATTGGGAGGCGGACGCGATGGACGCGCCGTTTCCCGAGCTGCCGCCGGCTCCCTTCGCAGCCGAAATCGCTGCGCCTTCCCTGTCCCCTGACCAACCTGGAGAACTGCCATGACGCAGATGATCGTTCCTGCTTTCCGTTTTTCTGTAGATCCGCTTTCGTGCCTGTCCAACCCGGCACGGCTGCGCAGCCTGGCCCGCCCTGCGTGGCAAGGACTGCTGCTGGCTGCATTGCTGCTGTTCCTCGCCGGAACGGCACAGGCCGCCGGTTCCTCGATGCCGTGGGAAGGCCCGCTGCAATCCATCCTCGAATCCATCCAGGGGCCGGTGGCGCGCATCGTCGCGGTCATCATCATCATCGCCACGGGCCTCGCGCTGGCCTTCGGCGACACGTCGGGCGGTTTCCGCAAGCTGATCCAGATCGTGTTCGGCCTGTCCATCGCGTTCGCGGCGTCCTCGTTCTTCCTGTCGTTCTTCAGCTTCTCCGGTGGAGCTGTCGTATGAGCGGCCCGGACACCTTCGCGGACGGTTTCGAGATGCCGCTGCATCGCTCGCTGACCGAGCCGATTCTGTTGGGCGGCGCGCCGCGCACCTTGGCGATCGCCAACGGCACGCTGGCCGCTGCCGTCGGGCTGGGCCTGCAACTGTGGATTCCGGGCGTCGTGCTTTGGATCGTCGGCCATGCGCTGGCGGTGTGGGGAGCGCGCGTCGATCCGCACTTCATGGCCGTGTTCGCCCGGCACATCAAGCACCGCCCGCTGCTTGACGTGTGAGGGGACGCCGCCATGCTGAACCTCGCCGAATACCGCCAGCGCCCGGCCTTGCTCGCCGACTGGCTGCCGTGGGCCGGGCTGGTCGCGCCGGGTGTCGTCTTGAACAAGGACGGCTCCTTCCAGCGCACCGCCCGGTTTCGCGGGCCTGACCTCGACAGCGCGACGCAAGGCGAGTTGATCGCCACGTCGGCGCGCTTGAACAACGCATTGCGCCGCATGGGTTCGGGCTGGGCGCTGTTCATCGAAGCCGAGCGCCGGCCCGCTGCCGACTATCCGCACTCGGAGTTTCCCGAGCCGCTGTCGTGGCTGGGGGGGGGGGGGACGGCCGGCCCCCTCCCGGGGGCGGTAGCGC
>OGQD01000529.1_pt1 | contig 28335 bp, 19 predicted proteins | sample 1553091 | NCBI WGS metagenome assembly OGQD01 (sample SAMEA2580290, study PRJEB22360) | human gut metagenome | biome: human gut; feature: human-associated habitat; material: faeces | place: Denmark | collected 2008/2010
TTTTACTCCTTTGAGCGGGGTTCGTATTATTTCAAGTCTACTGAAAGTCTACTGATTGGGTTGTATCATATGGGCGATTCGCCCGATACAAAAGCGGTGTGTCCTGCGTTTCACGTGAAACACAGGACACACACTTGATGTTATTTCTTCTTCTTCTTTTTGCGGCTTGGCTGCTGACGCTGGAAGCCGTTCTTTTCCTTCGCCTCCGCGGCCTTCTTGGCTTTCTGCAGCTCCTCCTCCTCGAGGGACGGCAGACCGGCCTTGGCGCGGCGGGCGTTCTCGTGGGCGTGGTCGCGCTTTTCCTTCGCTTCGGCGGCCGGGGATCCCGGAGTCGGGAAGACGTGGATCTGCCAGACGGAACGCAGCAGGTTGCAGATGTTGTTGGTCAACCAGTACACCAGCACTGCGAACGGCATGGCGACGCCGGAGAAGATGTACATGATCGGGAACATCCACAGCATCATCTTCTGCATCATTTCAGTCTGCTTGTTCGCAGCGCTCTGGGCCATGTTGCGCTTCATGCTGTTGTACTGCATGAGCCACAGGCAGAAGCACATCAACGCCACGAAGATGCCGATGATGATCTTGCCGTGGATGTCGGCGGTGGTGAAGTTCTCGGCCACGTTCACGCCGAACACGTTGGTGGAGGTGAACTGCTTGGCGGTGGCGATGTCGAAGGCGCCGAGGCCGGAACCGTTCCTGAACTTGCCACGGGCGATGTATGGAATGGCCGACAGGGTGTAGAACATGCACATGAACACAGGACCCTGCACGAACATAGGCAGCATCGACGTGCAGCCGCCCATCGGGTTCGCGTCGTTGTCCTGGTAGAGCTTCATCATCTCGCGTTGCAAAGCCTCTTTGCTGGCGGGATCGTTCTTGCCCTTGTACTTGTTTTGGATGCGCTGCATCTTGGGCTGCAAAACGGCCATCTGGGCCTGCATCTTGCGCATGCCCTTCATGGACTTGTAGAACAGCGGGAACACGCACGCCTGGACCACAATCACCAGGAACACGATGGACATGACCCACGAGAAACCGATCTCGTTCATGCCCAGCATCACCATGAATCGGTGGAATCCGGCCATAATCTGCGTCATGAGCCACTCGACGGGGTACAGGAGCTTGTACAGCCAGCCCCAGAAACCACTATCGAGGAGGAATTGATCTTGATTCATTACAGGCCATTCTCCTTATCGCCTATAGGTTCATCTACATCCAGAGGCGTGAGACGAGGCTCCTCATGTGCCTTCGACCACGAACATCTGTAAAACAAGGAATAGAGCTGTGGAACGTCGTCGATTCCTCCACGGTTCCACTGGTTGCAACGAAGAAGGCGTAATAACGCAAGAAGGCCACCTTTAAGGCAGCCAAATCGTTCAATCGCCTGAATCGCATAACTGGAGCAGCTGGGATAATACCGGCACCGAGGTGCGGTATGGGCGGAAATATGTTTCTGATACCAGCGGATGAGCCGCACCATCCAATTGCGATGATGCCCCTTGCTCATTGTCGGGAAGCGGTTTTACGTTTCACCGCTTCGAAACACGATGCCATCTGCTGCTCAAGCGACAGGAAATCGGCACGTGCGGCACTTGGCTTGGCACGCAACACGATATCGCAGGATTCAGGTAATAGTGATTCGTACTTTCGTGCAAGCACACGGAAACGCCTTTTCACGGCGTTGCGCGTGACCGCGTTGCCAACAGCTTTGGAAACGGCCAAGCCGACACGGCGGCCTTGCACCGTCGCTGTATCGCCCGTTACGACATCGTCGTGCATCAGATAATGCACGACGATGTCTTCTCGCGATACCCTACGACGGCGTTTGAGCACCGCAACAAAATCGCGATGGCTTTTCAGCCGTTCCACCGCTCTATGCCACTAAAAAATCAGGCAGCGAGGGACTTGCGGCCCTTGGCGCGGCGACGGTTGATCAGAGCGCGGCCTGCGCGGGTGCGCATGCGCTGACGGAAACCGTGCTTCATGTGGCGACGGCGGTTGTTCGGCTGGAATGTCCTCTTCATAATTAATGCTCCCGGTGTTTTTAGCCATGCCAAGGCACGGCTCCTCATGAGTCAAGCTCTACTAAATTACTCTGACCCCTGAACAGATTGTCGCGTCGTTCATTTTTCTTCACATTTTCATGGGGATTCCCCGCATAAAACAATCCACATAATCGTTGCGATTCCGCCGAATTCCCCACAAAAGTTATCCACAAACTACAACAATGTTATTCACATTTCAATCTTTTCAACACGCACGCCGGTGGATAACTCGGGGAAAAGAGAGTACAAATATACAGTTGCACATCAGTGGTACGTCTGTCGAGAAAGGATTATCCGTGGCTGATAACACGACAACAGATCCTCTCGAGCAGGCTCGTGGGGTGTGGTCCGACGCTTTGGCCCTGCTGCACCAGAATCCGTCGCTGTCCGTACGTGACAAAAGCTGGCTGGAGAACGTCTATCCCGAAGGCATGTGGGGTCCGACCATCATGCTGTGCGTGCCCAGTGAGGCGGCTCAGCAGGCTTTGCAGACCGAATTGAACAAGCCGTTGATGGAGGCGTTGCGCGAATCCGCCGAACAGGACATCTTCCCCGCCTTCAAAATCGTTGAAATGAAGCCGAAAACGGAGGAACAGCCGGAGGAAACCTATCCGCGCTTCTCCCCCGCGAAATCACCGGCGAAGTCCCCTGCGAACGAGACGATGCAGGGCCAGTTGCCGATTCCCGCGACGATGCCGCCGGAACAGGACCATTTCCAGAGCGGCCAGAACAGGCCGCTGCTCGACCCCGAAACGCATTTGAACAAGAACGCCACCTTCGACACCTTCGTGCCCGGCGATTCCAACCGTTTCGCACGTACCGTGGCGCTGGCCGTGGCGGAGGGTTCCGGCCATGATTTCAATCCGTTGTGTATCTACGGCGGCTCCGGCCTGGGCAAAACCCATTTGCTGAACGCCATCGGCAACTACGCGCTGGTCAAGGACCCCAATCTGAAGGTCCGCTACGTCACCAGTGAGGAATTCACCAACGAATTCATCGAGGCTCTGGCCGATACGAACCAAAGTTCCGGCCAGATCAAGGAATTCAACCGCCGCTACCGCGAGGTCGACGTGCTGCTCATCGACGATATCCAGTTCCTGAGCGGCAAGGACGCGACCCTTGAGCAGTTCTTCCACACGTTCAACACCCTGCATCAGGCCAACAAGCGCATCGTGATCGCCTCCGATGTGCCGCCGAAGGACCTGCAGGGCTTCAACGAACGTCTGATCTCCCGCTTCGAATCGGGCCTGACCGTGGACGTCAAACCGCCGGATCTGGAGACGCGAATCGCCATTCTGCGCATGATCGCCACCATGAACGGCTCCAATATTCCCAACGACGTGTTCAACCTGATCGCGGAACGGTTCACCGAGAACATCCGCGAGCTGGAAGGCGCGCTGAACCGTGTGACCGCCATGGCGTCGCTGAGCAACCAGCCGGTCACCAAAGCCCTTGCGGAGCAGACTTTGCAGGACTTCTTCACCACCGACGTGGAGATCAAGCCCGCGGACATCATCACGCAGGTGGCCAAGTACTTCTATTTGACGTTCGACGACATCGTCGGCCGTTCGCGTACCAAGAAGATCGCGCTGGCACGCCAGATCGCCATGTATCTGGTACGCGAGCTGACCAGCATGAGCCTCAACGACATCGGCCTGGTCTTCGGTGGCAAGGACCACACCACCGTGATGCACGCGTATACGCGCATCAACGACGAGATGCAGGAGAAGCAGGAGATCTACAACTACGTGACCGAGTTGACTCTGCAGCTCAAGCAGCGTTCCAACGACAAGTAACGGAAGCAACCACAACAAACGGCGTATTTCCAACGGTTTTCCTTAGGCTGGTAAATTATTTACCAGCCTTTTTACTATCCGCGTGACACGCCCGGACATAATTTCTTGTACATCGAGTTTTCCACATACATATCCACATTTCGGGGAAAGGTCTGTGGAAAAGCCGTTGGAAACACGGAAAACGGCAGTGTATAGCTCGTGGATTATTCACAGTGAATTGTGGATAAGTTTTGCGCGGCCATGAGCCTGTGGATAACCCATGCTCTTATCCACATTCGACTCAGAAGTTATCCACAGATGTCGCCTCGTACTGAGACGTTGCTGCGCTTGGGCTGAACGAGCTTATCCACACTATCCACAGGGCTTATTATTACGAAAGTACGTTTTTCTTACTTTCATCGTCATTCTCGTAATGCGGGGAATTCCCCACGCTTTCGTCGTCGTTGCTCTTATCGCTAGAATGGCATGTGGATCGAACGAAACGAGGAATACCCCATGAAAGTCGAAGTCAATTCCCAAGCTCTTGCCGATGCCGTGGCATGGACCACACGTGTCATCGACGCACGTCCCGCAACCCCGATTCTGGCGGGCATCCGTCTGGAAGCCATTGACGGCACACTCCAGCTTTCCGCCTTCAACTACGCCATTTCCGCACGCCATCACATCGAAGCCGGCGTGGATGAGGCCGGTAGCGTTCTGGTGCTGGGCAAACTGCTTGCCGACATCACCAAGTCGCTGCCCGCTGCGAAAACCTATCTTTCCACTGATGGTTCCACGATGACCATCACGTCGGGCAAGTCGACCTTCACCATGCAGCTCATGCCGGAAAGCGAATATCCGGATCTGCCCGTGGTGCCGATGAAACTGGGTCAGGTGGACTCCCCCACCTTCGCTCAGGCCGTCAACCAGGCGTCCGTCGCGGTCTCCCGTGAGGAGAACCGTCCGGTGCTCACCGGCATCCGCGTCCAGTTCCAGGGCGACAAGGTCATCATGAGCTCCACCGACCGTTTCCGTCTGGCCCGTTCCAGCTTCACCTGGACGCCGGAGGATGCGACCATCAGCACCACCGCTTTGGTCCGTGGCTCGCTGCTGCGCGACATGGCGCGTTCGCTGGACGAGCATCAGAACGTCACCATCGATTTCGATGCGGACAACCCGTCCCTGCTGGGCTTCGAGAACGCCGGCCGCGTGTCCACCTCCCAGCTCATCGACGGCGAATTCCCGGCCGTTGACCGCCTGTATGCCGATGAATACCCGATTCATGCCGTCATCAACAAGCAGGCCCTCATCGACGCCATCAAGCGCGTTTCGCTGGTCGCCGAACGCAACGCCCCGATCCGCATGGTCTTCTCCGGCCAGGAGCTGACGCTGTCGGCCGGCACCGCCGACGAAGCACAGGCGAAGGAGATTCTCGACATCGACATGGACGGCGAGGACATCACCGTGGCGTTCAACCCCTCCTATCTGGTCGACGGCCTGAGCGCCATCAGCGAGCCGTTCGTGCGCATGAAGATGACCACCGCGGTCAAGCCCGTGGAATTCAACGGCCAGCAGGAAGCGGATTCCGACGAATCCATGGACTACCGTTACCTGCTCGTTCCGATGCGCTTCAACAACTGATTTCGTTCCACCTGTGGCCCGGACGGCAAGTTCCCGTCCGGGCCACCATGCCATCACCTTCAAGGAATTCCGGTTTTCATGCATATCTCCCGTCTCGCGCTCGACCATTACCGGTCATGGGACCATTGCGTGCTTGATTTCGAACCGGGAATCAACATTCTCCAAGGCTCGAACGGCCTAGGGAAAACCAATATCGTGGAAGCCGTGGAAGTGCTGTCCACCGGCTCCAGCCACCGCACCTCGTCATCGCTGCCGCTGGTCGAAAAAGGCCACCCTTCCGCCACTGTCCGGGCCAACGTCGAAGATGCGGGCGAACAGCGCACATATGAGATCACCATCGCCGCGCGAGGCGCCAACAGGGCGCGCGTGGACGGCGGAAAATCGCAATATATGAGGGATATCGTGGGTTTGGTCCCCTCCGTGTCCTTTACCCCCGAAGACCAGCGGTTGGTGTCTGGCGATCCGGCCACCCGACGGAACTTCCTTAACCAGGCGGCTTCGCTGCTGTTGCCCCGTTATGCGCAGTCGTTGCAACAGTTCACGCACGTTGCCAAACAGCGTGCCGCATTGCTCAAACAGCTGTCCGACGGCTCCGGCATCGACCCCGAATACGGGCGTCAGGCCGTGCTGAGCGGTCTGGAAGTGTGGACCGGCCAATTCATCGCCCTCGGCGTGCAATTGACCAAGGACCGGAACGATGTGATCGGACTGCTGCGCGAGCCGTTCACCCGCATCTATGCTTCGCTGGCGGGCGAAGAGGAACAGGCCGACCTGGTGTATGAGCCGTCCTTCGACGAGGTGCTTCTGTTCGACGAGCCGGCCGCGGAAATCAGCCGTCATTTCCAACGCATCTACCCCGGCGAAGTGGCCCGTGGGCAGAATCTGATCGGACCGCAGCGCGATGATCTGACATTGCGGCTCAACGACATGCCAGCCCGCGAATTCGCTTCGAACGGCGAGATGTGGACGATGGCGTTGGCCTTGAAAATGGCGCTGTACGAAGTGGTTTCGGCGCAGCGCGACGTCAAGCCGATCGTGATCCTCGACGATGTGTTCGCCCAGCTCGACGAGTCCCGTCGCGGGCAGATCCTCGACTTCGCGCGACGGCAGGACCAGGTGCTGATCACCGTCGCCGCGGCAAGCGATATTCCGCAAGGCGAGGCGCATGTCATCGACGTTGCCGCGCTGCGTGCGCAATCGCAGGAGACGGACGGCGGTATCGCGGCGATGGCGGCCATGCTTGCCGCCGGACGTGGCGCGCAATCGCAAGGAATCGAGGCCGAATCCTAATGCCGAAACCACCAATCTGCGAACTGCTGAACCTTGACCAACGCAAACTGCCGGCCGAAGTGTTCGACCGCATCAGCGACCGTGCCGGGCGGCTCAAGGAACGCGAGGAACGCGCGCGCAAGGCGTGGGAAAGCTTCGGCAAACCCGGACGCGATCCGGAAACCGTCGGCAGCCTGTTCAATCTGCTGGCATCGAACGGCGCATGGATACCCCACCTCAAAATGGCGCAGATGCGCGACCATTGGGACCAGGTGGTGGGCGTGGAGAACGCGAAGCACTCCTACCCCGCCAGCCTGCGAGACGGCGTGCTGACGATACGTTGCGACAGCCCGGCCTGGACCACCACCCTGTCGTATATGACGCCGTTGCTGACGGACACCATCCGCAGGAAACTCGAAGGTCTGACCATCAATGAGGTGAGGGTCACCGGCCCGCAGAGCCAAGGGTTCAGCCGTGGGCGTATCTCAAGGAAGATTCGCTACTGAGGGCTATTGCGAAGTCGACTTACAATCGACCTCTCTGACAGGAGAGATCGATTGTGGCGCGCGTGAAACAGGCCGTTGCGACGGGGTCTACGGAGGTTTTCCGGCTCGTCGGACGCGTTCGGAACCATGCCGAAGCCGTTGAAAACCGTTGAATTCCAAGGACAAATGTCTATAGCGCGCTGTCCCCCTCCATGAGTAGAATATCCAGCAGTGTATGTAAACGCCTAGAAGGGGCCTTTATTTGCGTTCTAGGTGGTATCACCTGCGGAAATGACCCTTGATGGCGGGAAAAATGCAGGAAGGAATCTCTGTGGCAGACCTTGATGCGGATTCGCTGAACGAATCAGCTGAAAACACGCAGGAAGATCAGATTCAGGATCAGATCCAGAACGACCAGCTCGAAGATGCGCAACTTGACGATTCGCTGTCTCCGGAACACTACGACGCGTCCGATCTGAGGGTGCTGGAAGGCCTTGAGGCGGTGCGTATCCGCCCGGGCATGTATATCGGCTCGACCGGCCCTCGCGGCCTGCACCATCTGGTGTATGAGATCGTCGACAACTCCGTCGACGAGGCGCTTGCCGGCTACGCGTCGCACATCGAAGTGACGATTCTGCCGGACGGCGGCGTGCGCGTGGTGGACGACGGCCGAGGCATCCCGGTCGACGAAGTGCCGGGCGAAGGCATCTCCGGTGTCGAAACCGTGATGACCAAGCTGCACGCTGGCGGCAAGTTCGGTGGCGGCGGCTACGCGGTCTCCGGCGGCCTGCACGGCGTGGGCATCTCCGTGGTGAACGCGCTGTCCACCCGCGTGGACATCGAAGTGCGCCGTCAGGGCTTCCACTGGACCCAGACCTACATCGACCAGAAGCCGACCGCGCGTCTGCTCAAGGGCAAGCCGATGGAGGAAGGCGAATCCACCGGCACTTCCGTGACCTTCTGGGCCGATGGCAAGATCTTCGAAACCACCACCTACGATTTCGAGATCCTGCGCAACCGCTTCCAGCAGATGGCGTTCCTGAACAAGGGCCTGAAGATCTCCCTGACCGACCTGCGCGAGCCCGACCAGGCCGGCGACGAGGTTTCCGGCGAGGAATCCGAAACCGAAGACAAGTTCCAGACCGTCACCTACCAGTACAACGACGGCATCAAGGACTACGTCGACTACCTGGTGAAGTCCCGCAAGGCCACCCCGGTCGAACCGGACGTCATCGACTTCGAGGCCGAGGACCTGAAGATCGGCATCTCCGCGGAAATCGCCATGCAGTGGACCACCGCGTATTCCGAAGCCGTGCACACCTTCGCCAACACCATCTCCACCACCGAAGGCGGCACCCATGAGGAAGGCTTCCGCGCCGCGCTGACCTCGCTGGTCAACCGTTACGCCCGCGAGAAGAACATCCTCAAGGACAAGGACGAGAACCTGTCCGGCGACGACGTGCGCGAAGGCCTGACCGCCGTCGTGTCCGTCAAGCTCACCAACCCGCAGTTCGAAGGCCAGACCAAGACCAAGCTCGGCAACTCCGAAGCGAAGACCTTCGTGCAGCGCGTCATGACCGACAAGCTCGGCGACTGGTTCGACGCCCACCCGAACGAGGCCAAGAACATCATCCAGAAGGCCATCGAGGCCTCCCGTGCGCGTCTGGCCGCCAAGAAGGCACGTGAGAACACCCGCCGCAAGTCGATCTTCGAATCGGCCGGCATGCCGGACAAGCTCAAGGACTGCCAGTCCAACAACCCCGAAGAATGCGAGCTGTTCATCGTGGAGGGTGATTCCGCAGGCGGCTCCGCCATCCAGGGACGCAACCCGATCACGCAGGCCATCCTGCCTCTGCGAGGCAAGATCCTCAACACCGAGCGCGCAAGCCTGGACCGCATGATGAAGTCGGACACCATCGAATCGCTGATCACCGCCGTCGGCGGCGGCTACGGCGAGGACTTCGACCTCAACAAGGTGCGCTACCACAAGGTCATCATCATGGCCGATGCAGATGTGGACGGCGCGCATATCGCAACCCTGAACCTGACGCTGTTCTTCCGCTACATGCGTCCGATGATCACCGCCGGCTACGTGTACGTGGCCATGCCGCCGCTGTACCGCCTCAAGTGGACCAAGGGCCCGCACGACTTCGTGTACACCGACGCCGAACGCGACCGCGTGCTCGCCGAAGGCAAGGCCGCGGGCCGCCAGCTGCCGAAGGGCGAAGGCATCCAGCGCTACAAGGGTCTGGGCGAGATGAGCTACCAGGAACTGTGGGAGACCACCATGGATCCTGACCATCGCATTCTGAAGCAGGTGCAGATCGAAGACGCGGCCGCGGCCGACGAGACCTTCTCCATGCTCATGGGCGACGAAGTCGAACCACGTCGTCTGTTCATCCAGCGCAACGCACGCAACGTCAGCTGGATCGACGCGTAAACGCGTAGGGTTTCGCAGGACTTCAAAGCAAGGATTAGAAATTGGCAGACGAAAACAACAGCAACGAAGACGGCCAGTTCGTGCCTGACGGCTCCATGGAACCGTTGAGCCCGCAGGAGGCCGACAACACCGATTATGGCCTGATGGTCGGCGAACGCGTCCAGAAGAAGGATCTGCAGCAGGAAATGCGCGAATCCTACCTGGCGTACGCCATGTCCGTCATCGTCGATCGTGCCCTTCCGGACGTGCGAGACGGCATGAAGCCGGTGCACCGCCGCGTGATTTACGCGATGTACGACGGCGGCTACCGCCCCGACCGCGGCTACTCCAAGTGCGCACGCGTCGTCGGCGAAGTCATGGGCAAGTACCATCCGCACGGCGATTCCGCCATCTACGACACGTTGGTGCGTATGGCGCAGTCGTGGTCGATGCGATACACGCTCGTCGACGGCCAGGGCAACTTCGGCTCCCCCGGCGCCCCCCCGCCAGCCGCAATGCGTTACACGGAATGCCGTATGGCGCCGCTCGCCATGGAAATGGTGCGTGACATCGACAAGGACACCGTCGATTTCCTGCCGAACTACGATGGCAAGACGCAGGAGCCGACCGTGCTGCCGGCCCGCTTCCCGAACCTGCTGTGCAACGGCTCGTCCGGCATCGCCGTCGGCATGGCGACCAACATTCCTCCGCACAACATGCGCGAGGTGGCAGAAGGCGTGCATTGGGCGCTCGACCATCCGGACGCGAGCCGTGAGGAACTGCTCGACAACCTGATCCGCATCATCAAGGGACCGGACTTCCCTACCGGCGCCACGATTCTCGGCCATAAGGGCATCGAACAGGCGTACCGTACCGGCCGTGGCCTCATCACCATGCGAGCCGTGGTGAACACCGAGGAGATCAAGGGCCGCATGTGCCTCGTGATCACCGAACTGCCGTACCAGGTCAACCCGGATCGTCTGGTCGTGTCCATCCGCGAAGCGGTGCGCGACGGCAAGATCCAAGGCATCGCCGACATGCGCGACGAAACCTCCGGCCGTACTGGCCAGCGCCTCGTGCTCGTGCTCAAGCGCGACGCCGTGCCGAAGGTCGTGCTCAACAACCTGTACAAGCATTCCCAGCTGCAGCAGACCTTCGGCGCGAACATGCTGGCACTGGTCGACGGTGTGCCGCGCACGCTGTCCCTGGATGCGTTCATCCGTCATTGGGTAAACCACCAGCTCGAAGTCATCGCACGCCGTACCGCCTACCTCAAGCGCGAGGCCGAGGAACGCGACCACATCCTGCAGGGCTATCTGAAGGCCCTTGACATGATCGATGAGGTCATCGCCCTCATCCGTGCCTCCGAGTCCGCGGAGACCGCCCGCACGGGCCTTATGGACCTGCTTGACGTGGACGAGGTGCAGGCCGACGCCATCCTCGCCATGCAGCTGCGCCGACTGGCCGCCCTGGAACGTCAGAAGATCCTCGACGAGCACAATGAGCTCATGCGCAAGATCGCCGACTACAACGACATCCTCGCCAAGCCGGAACGCCAGCGCAAGATCGTCGGCGACGAGCTGGACGAAATCGTCGCCAAGTATGGCGACGAACGCCGTACCAAGATTCTGCCGTACTCCGGCGAGATGAACGTCGAAGACCTGATCGCCGAAGAAAACGTGGTCGTCACCGTGACCCACTCCGGTTTCATCAAGCGCACCAAGGCCGACGAATACCGCGCGCAGCACCGCGGCGGCAAGGGCATCAAGGGCGCCAAGCTGCGCGAGGACGACGTGGTGGACCACTTCTTCCTGACCAGCACGCACAACTGGCTGCTGTTCTTCACCAACAAGGGCCGCGTGTACCGTCTGAAGGCATACGAGCTGCCGGAAGGCTCCCGCGATTCCAAGGGACAGCACGTGGCGAACCTGCTGCAGTTCGGCCCGGACGAGACGATCCAGACCGTGCTGTCGATTCCGAACTACGACGTGGCCAAGTACTTGGTGCTCGCCACCCGTTCCGGCAAGGTCAAGAAGACCGCGCTCGCCGAATACGACTCCCCGCGTCAGGGTGGTCTGATCGCGGTACGACTCATGACCGACGAGAACGGCGAGAACGCCGACGAGCTGATCGGTGCCGCGCTGTGCAACGCCGACGACGACATCATCCTCGTCTCTAAGCAGGGCATGAGCCTGAAGTTCGAAGCCAACGACGAGCAGCTGCGCCCGATGGGCCGCCAGACCGCCGGTGTGCAGGGCATGAAGTTCCGCGACGGCGACGAGCTTTTGGCCATGGATGTGGTGCAGGGCGATTCCGACAGGGATCTGCTCGTGGTCACCAACGAGGGCTTCGCCAAGCGCACCGCCATCAGCGAATACCGTCTGCAGGGCCGTAACGGCTATGGCGTCAAGGCCGTGCAGCTCGCCGAAGGCCGTGGCTCCCTGGTGGGTGCCGTGATCGTGGAGGAATCCGACCAGATCATGGCCATCATGAAGTCCGGCAAGGTCATCCGCTCCAACGTCGCCGAAGTCAAGCGCACCGGACGTACCACCCAGGGTGTGACGCTCGCCAAGCCTGACAAGAACGACGAAATCATCTCCATAGCACGTAACGAGGAGACCGACGAGGATGACGCCGAGCAGGCCGCCGCGGAAAACGGAGCAGTCCAGAACGACGCAGCCGCGCAATCGCAAGCCGAAACCACTACTGAAAACTCCGCTGAAACCGGTACGGAAGCCACTTCCGATGCCGGCGATGGCGAGAATGTAGAGGCCTGAGACACAGGCGGGGAATCGTCTGCGAAAACTGGTAGCCTCGGCTAGAAGTAGGCAAGATTCTGCAAGGAGCAACGATGAGCGAGAACAATGAAAGCCATCAGGCGCAGGCAGGGGCGCAGGCCCCACGCGTGGCCCGTTCCGCATCCAGCCAGCCGTTGAGCGGTACGGAACAGTCTCAGGCGCATGAGAACATGGCCGCCGCGTCCGGCGGTGTGAAGGTTCGTGAAAAAGCGCGTCGTGGCGCGCCTCGCGCCCGCCGCATGAGCCTGTCCCTGACCCGCATCGACGCATGGTCCGCGGCCAAGGTGGCGTTCATGCTTTCCATCGCGGGAGGCATCATCCAGATCGTCGCGGTGACGCTGCTGTGGCTGCTGCTGAACGTGGTCGGCGTGTTCGATCAGGTGACGCAGATCGTGTCCTCCACCGGTCTTGACGCCGGCGGATTCGACCTTGCCAACGTGCTTTCGCTGAGCACCGTGCTGAGCGCGGTCACCATCTTCTCCATCATCGAAGTGGTGCTGTTCACCGTGCTGGTGGTGATTCTCACGCTGCTGTACAACGTGGTGAGCACGCTGGTCGGCGGCATCCACGTGACGCTCGGCGACGACTGATCGATTCGTCATACGGCGTTCGTACGGCGCTTGCGCAACGTAAGCCGTTCGTGCAACATAAGAAGACGGCGCTTCCCTACTTCGGGAGGCGCCGTCTTTTCTTATGTAATCGCGATTATGCGGTCGCTTTTATGCAATCGTCATACTGCGTTGCGCGTTATGCCGTAACGCATATGAAAACGGTCCGTGCGAACGAATCGCACGGACCGTTGAAACGGATTGTGAAAGACGATCAGAGCACGCCCTGGGCGACCATGGCGTTGGCGACCTTGACGAAGCCGGCGGCGTTGGCGCCGAGCATCAGATCGCCCTCATGGCCGTACTCCTTGGCGGCGGCCAGGGAATTGGCGACGATGTTCTCCATGATGGACTTGAGCTTGTTGTCCACCTCTTCGAACGTCCAGGAAAGGCGGTAGGAGTTCTGGCTCATCTCAAGGCCGGACACAGCCACGCCACCCGCGTTGGCGGCCTTAGCCGGGCCGTACAGCAGGCCGTTGTCCTGATAGACGGCGATTGCCTCCGGGGTGGACGGCATGTTGGCGCCTTCGCACACGACCTTGCAGCCGTTGGCGACGAGGGCCTTGGCGGACTCCTCATCGATTTCGTTCTGGGTGGCGCACGGCAGCGCGATGTCGCACGGCACGGTCCACACGCCCTTGCAGCCCTCGTGGTATTCGGCACCCGGAACACGCTCCGCGTACTCCTTGATGCGGCCGCGGTGGCCGAGCTTGATGTCCTTGACGATGTCGAGCTTGATGCCGTCCGGATCGTAGACGTAGCCGTTGGAATCGGAGGCGGTGACGACCTTCGCGCCGAGGGCCTGGGCCTTCTCGGTGGCGAAGATGGCCACGTTGCCGGAGCCGGAGATGACCACGGTCTTGCCTTCGAAGGAATCGTTCTTCAGGACGCGCAGGGCTTCCTGGGTGTAGTAGCACAGGCCGTAGCCGGTAGCCTCGGTGCGAGCCAGGGAGCCGCCGAATTCGAGGCCCTTGCCGGTGAGCACGCCGGAGTATTCGTCGCGGATGCGCTTGTACTGGCCGAACAGGTAGCCGATCTCACGGGCGCCGACGTTGATGTCGCCGGCCGGAACGTCGGTGAACTGGCCGATGTGACGGCACAGCTCGGTCATGAACGCCTGGCAGAAGCGCATGACCTCGGCGTCGGACTTGCCCTTCGGGTCGAAGTCGGAGCCGCCCTTGCCGCCGCCCATCGGCAGCGTGGTCAGGGAGTTCTTGAGGATCTGCTCAAAACCGAGGAACTTGATGACGCCCTCGTTCACGGTCGGGTGGAAGCGCAGGCCGCCCTTGTACGGTCCGATCGCGGAGTTGAACTGGATGCGATAGCCGCGGTTCACCTGGACCTTGCCCTCGTCATCGGTCCAAGCGACACGGAACTTCACCACGCGCTCCGGCTCGACGAGGCGCTCGAGCACGCCCGCCTTCTCATACTCCGGGTGCTTCTCGACTACGGGCTGAAGGCTTTCGAAGACCTCGCGAACGGCCTGCAGGAATTCCGGCTGATCGCCATCGCGCTTTTCGACCTGCGCGTACACGCGCTTGACGTACTCATCAGTGAGCATATTTTTCCCCTTCGGGATAGTTGGGTTATCAATACGGCGGTTTCATTCTATGTGCTTGATTGTGAGACGCACAAGATATTGCTCAAGATTTGGCTGGAGGCGTTTGGAACGCCATAGGATAGTGTGTGGAAGGCGAGGAGAGAGCGTCGTCCGCAACATCAACTCCCTCATTTCCCACAGGAGAAAAACCATGCTTGAAGGATTCAAGAAGTTCATTGCACGCGGCAACATGATCGACATGGCTGTCGGTGTTGTTATGGGCGGTGCCGTCACCACCGTGGTCAATTCGATCGTGAACAGCGTGATCAACCCGTTCATCGCCATGATTTTCGGCAAGCCGAATATGGACGGCCTGCTGGCGATCACGTTCAACGGCGCGACCGTCTCGTTCGGCGCTGTGCTGGGCGCGATTCTGAATTTCCTGATTATCGCGGCCGCCGTTTATTTCTGCATTCTGGTGCCGATTAACAAGTTCCGCGACATGACCGAAGCGCTGCTTGCCAAGACCAAGCTTGCCGAGCAGAAGGAAGCCGAGGAAAAGGCCGCTGAAGAGCCGTCTGCCGAAGAGCAGACCGTCCAGCTGCTGCAGCAGATTCGTGACGAGCTGGCCAAGCAGAACGCGGCCCGCAACTAGTTGCGATTCGTGGTGCCACTCCCCTATTGATTTGATGATTCCGGCCGCTTGCGGGTATGCAGGCGGCCGTTTTATTTGGTTTGCGGGCGATCGCGTCCGTTGGATGGTCGACAAGAGGCTGAATACGAAAAAGGCTTCCGATTACTCGGAAGCCTTCAATTCTGTGGAGCTAAGGGGATTCGAACCCCTGACCCTCTCCATGCCATGGAGATGCGCTACCAGCTGCGCCATAGCCCCGTGGAGCTAGCCGGGTTCGAACCGGCGACCCTCTGCTTGCAAAGCAGATGCGCTACCAGCTGCGCTATAGCCCCATAGGTGAAAAAAGCGGCTATGCCGCTTCCTTACCATCTACGTGGGCCCGGGAGGACTTGAACCTCCGACCTCATCCTTATCAGGGATGCGCTCTAACCACCTGAGCTACGGGCCCAACTTGCTGTGTCTTGAACACAACGAATTGAAATAATACTTGAATCACAGGGAAAGTCAAGTGCCGCCGTGTCATCGGCGTGTCGTGGCATAATGCAGGCATGACATATGGGCAGCGCAACGGCGGTAACGGCCGCAACGGCAGGAGAGTGGGGCATCGCAACCGCAATCGCGTGATTTCCGAAACGACGGCGAGCATCGCCGGCATGCGGGTGGCCATCGTGCGCAAACCCATCAAAAACATGTACCTGCGCATCAAACCGCCGAACGCGGATATCGTCATCTCCGCGCCGCAACGAATGTCGCAAAGCGCTATCGAACGGTTTGTGATGGAACGCAAGCCGTGGATCGAACGGGCGCAACGCAGCATGCGGCAGGCCAGAGACGCGCAACTCAACGCGCAGCGTGCGCAAAACGGCAATATTGGCGATACTGGCGCTTCCGCCAACCCGCCCGCTTTCGTATGGACGGACGAGGCCAAGGCGCGGGCGCAACGCAACATCGAATCGCAATTGCCTGTGTTGCTTGCCAAATGGGGCCCGATCGTTGGCCGTACGCCGACGCATATCACGTTGCGTCTGATGAGTTCGCGTTGGGGATCGTGCACGCCGAAGACCGGACGTATCCGACTTAACCTGCAGCTTGGTTTAATGGCCCCTAGATTCCTCGAATACGTGCTGGTGCATGAGATGACCCACCTGTGGGAGAACGGCCACGGAGAGGGCTTTCAAAGGCGTATGAGCGCCTATCTGCCGCAATGGAGGCAGTTGCGCCGCGACATCAACCGGCAGGTGGTGCTGTAAGAGGCCGCTTGGGTTACTTGGCGTCCGCCGCGGAATCGCCAGCCGCGGAACCGTCCTCATCGGCGGTGTGCCGACGCACTTCCAGCGTTTCGATACGACGGCCGTCCACTTCGGTGACGACCATGTCATAACCGTCATCGGATGACAGCACGTCGCCCACTTCGCCCATTTTGCCGGTGTGCGCCAGGAAATAGCCGGCAACCGTCTCGTACGGGCCGTCTTCCAGCTCGATGCCGGTCAAATCCGCGAAATCCTCGATCGTCATGCCACCTTCGATGGTGGCCACGCCATTGACGAACGCGGCGCGTTCCGTACGTTCGCCGCCCTTTTCCTCCGGCAGGTCGTATTCGTCGCGGATGTCGCCGACCAATTCCTCGGTCATGTCTTCCAACGTGACGATGCCGTCGGTGCCGCCGTATTCGTCAATCACCACGGCCAGGTGAATGCCTCGTTTGCGCAGCAGCTCAAGGCTTGGCAGCAGCTTCGACGTGCCCGGCAGGGAAATGCCCTCACGCGTCACGTCGGCAACGGTTCTCGCCTTCGGATCGCGGATGTCAAGCAGGTCGCGCACGTGCACGAAGCCGAGCACGTCATCGAAATCCTTGCCGGTGACGGGGTAACGCGAATACGGCATTTCACGCACGTACGCGGCGGCTTCCGCAATCGGCATGGAGCCGTCCAGGAACGCGACGTCGGCACGAGGACGCATGACCTCCGCCACAATGGTTTCGGATGCGTCGAACACGTCGTCGAGGATGGTGCGCTCGTCCTTGCTGAGGTTGGTGTTGGTGTTGACGAGCACGCGCAGCTCGTCGTCGGACACCTCGCTGTCGGTTTCGTTCGGATCGAAGCCGAGCAGCCGCACGATGCCGTTCGTATTCTTGCCGATCAGCCAGATGATCGGCTTGCACACTTTGGCGAACACATGGATGGCCGGCACCACGGCACGCGCGATCTGCTCGTTGCGTTGCATGGCGATACGCTTCGGCACCAGTTCGGAAATGACGATCGAGCAATACGAGATGATCAGCGTCAACGCGATGGTGGTCAGGGGAGCGGCGACGTTATGCGGCACACCCCAGTCTTCGATGACCGGCACGATATACGGGGCGATTGAGGATTCGCCGAACGACGCGGACAGGAAGCCGCACAGCGTCACGCCGATCTGCACGGTGGACAGGAACGTGTTCGGGTCGCGTGCGATCTGCGCCACACGCTTGCCGCGCGCATCCTCCTGTTCCATCTGGTCGATCTGCGATCCGCGCAGGCTGACCAGCGCCAGTTCGGTGCCGGCGAACACGGAACCGAGCAGCAGGAAAATGAAAATCAGAAGGATGTTCAAACCAAGCGACATGATTCCAATCTAAAGCAACGGCATGTCAAAACAGCGCGACGCAACGGATCCGGAAGCCGTCTTTTTCCGGAAAATCGTCAGAAGCTCAGCACTTCCACCTTGCCGGAATCGAGCTGGTAGCGTGCGCCCGTGATCATCAGCCGATCCTCGGCCAGCGCGCGCTGGATCACTTCGGAACGTTCCACCAGCTGTTCGATGGTGCGTGCGATGTGCACGCGCTCGAAATCCTCCGCCGATTCCAGTTCCGATTCGTGCGCCTGCCAAATCGAAAAACCGACCGTGCGCATCATGATCGAATCCGAATCGCAGATGCGTTCGTCGATGTCGGAAATGCTGTCGGCGGCCATCAGCGAATCCTCCGCGTCGGCGGTCAGCTCGTGCAGCAGCGCCTCGTATTCCTTGCATGCCTGCTTGATCGCGCCGCAATTCTGATGGCCGAGTACCACCAAAAGGCGCACGCCGAGCATGTCCACCGCGTATTCCAAAGAGGCGATCACAGCATCGTCTATGACCTGCCCTGCCGTGCGCACGGTGAACAGATCGCCGATGCCTGCGTCGAAAATAATATCGGGGCTGACACGCGCATCAGAGCAGCTCAGTATGGCCGCTTCCGGTGCGTGTGTGTCCACAAGTGCCTCGCGTGCTTCAGCGCCACGATTCGGATGTTCCGGTTTGCCCTCCGCAAACCTGCGATTACCTGCCAGCATGCGGCTCCAAACGCCGCTTGCCGTGCCTTCGACCTCGTCTTGGTCTACAAACAGTTCGTCTGCCATTGACTCCACCCCTCATTGTTCAGGCTAGCCAACATCATACGTTTTGGTCTGACCGTTCGCTGGGAAATAGAGCGATATCTCGCTTATGTATGGCAGATTTCGTGTTCTGTCCGGTGATATTTCGCTTATGTATGGCAGTCCCAAAGGTGAAAAACCGGAAAAATGTACCCCCGAAGTGGGTTTTTCGCATGATGGTCTGCCATATATAAGCGAGAAGGCTCATGACAAGGCTCCGATTCTGCCATATATAAGGCAGATATAGGTATGAAAAAGGGTCCCCGATCGGCAGTGCGAACGGGGACCCTGAAAGAAACTGGCTAAAATCAGCCGGTGTTCTGCAGGCCTGCTGCGACACCCGACACGGTGCACAGGATCAGGTAGGTGTTACTGCAGTCTGCAGAAGATGAAAAGAATAAGAGCTAAAACAAGAAAGGCGGCACCGCTTATTCTCATTAAGGATGTGTATAGATTGCTCGGATCTCCTTTTTGAGTCCAGAGGAAATTGCTTATTTTCCAGAGTTGCCTTGGAAAAATAAGCATACATAATCCTAGCAGGGCAAGTGCTGTGAGATATATGTACTGCACTGTTCTCCTTATTTTAGGTAGTCGGAGATGCAAGGGTATGGTCCTTGTTTATTAAGAGTATTCTAATGGAAAATGAGTAGGGGTGCACTTTAGGGTGTGATTTTCTAGTGAAAATAGCAAAGGTTCTCTCTCGTGGAAGTTACAAACGAGGGCTTCGCTATGTGTCTGTGTTTCAGGAGTCATGCAGTTGTTACTGAATCATGAGTGGATTGAGGATAAGTATGCTAGTGCTGCATGTTAGGCGCTGAACAAAAACCTTCGAGTGCGGCGTCTTCCGTCAACAACACAACTCGTTCAGAAATACACCCAATATGGTCAAACAGTAAGACAGCGCTATGATGCGAACAATCTTCTTCCAAGACAGTTTGTCATGAAGGAAAGCCGTAACCAAAAGGGTTGTCATTGGGGTTATAAGCAGGACGAGGAAGAAATAGAGAAATGTGGACTAGGCTCAATCTGCCGAGAATATAAGTCTGACCGAACCAGTTGTATAAGCCCACGATGGCTGTCGGTGTCGCGGCGTGGGTAAACGCGGACAGGCGCCGGGTTACGTCGGATGATTGGGAGTCTGTCGCTCGGCCTGCGTGCCTGTTTTGTGCGCTGTCGCCGGCCAGGCTAGGGCCGCGCGACGCGAACGGGGAGATCCGCGCCTCTTATCGGCACGGAACCTCCCCGCTCGTATCAATCGGTCATCCGAAGATCAGCCCGTGTTCTGCAGGCCTGCTGCAACACCCGAAACGGTGCACAGGATCAGGTAGGTGTAGTTCTCCTTCTGTCCGTGCGTGAGCTCTTCCTTGTCCACGCGCTTGCGCAGCGAGCCGAGGGCGAGCACCTGGGTGACGGACAGCGCATCCACGTACGGCGAGCGGATGCGGATGGCCTGGCCGAGCACGTGGCGGTGCTGCAGCGGCCATTCGTCGCCGACGATCTTGAGCACCCACTTGCGGGTGAGCTCCATCTCGTCGAGGACCTTCTTGTTGAGGTCCTCACGGTCGCCGAGGGCGAGGTACATCTTGGCGATGCGCTCGTCAGTCTTGGCCAGCGACATTTCGATGTTGTCGATGAACGTGGAGAACAGCGGCCACTCCTCGTACGCCTGACGCAAGGTGTTCAGGTCGCCGAACTGCTCGCACGCGGTGCCGAGGCCGTACCATGCGGCCAGGTTGATGCGGGCCTGGGCCCAGGAGAAGATCCACGGAATGGTGCGCAGGTCGTCGAGGGACTTGGCGCCCAGACCACGCTTCGCCGGACGGGAGCCGATCGGCAGCAGGCCGATTTCGGTCAGCGGCGTGACGGTGGAGAACCACGGTGCGAAGCCGTCGGTGTTCAGCAGGTCGAGGAAGCGGTTGTGCGCGGCCTCGTCGAGCTTGCTGGCCATGTCGGCGTACTTCTTGGTCATGTCCGTGTTGCGCTTCTCCACGCTCGGAGCGGACTGCAGCAGCGTTGCGGCTGCGACGGACTCCACGTGGCGGATTGCAAGCACCGGGTTGCCGTAGCGGGCGAAGATGACCTCGCCCTGCTCCGTGAGCTTGAAACGGCACTTGACGGAGCCGACCGGCTGCGCGAGCACGGCGCGGTTGGCCGGGCCGCCGCCACGACCGACGGCGCCGCCGCGGCCATGGAACAGGGTCAGGTCGATGTCGTGCGATTCGGCCCACTTGGCGATGCGCTCCTGCGCGGAGTGCAGAGCCAGGGTGGCGGAGGTCGGGCCGGCGTCCTTCGAGGAGTCGGAGTAGCCGAGCATGACTTCCATCTTGCCGCCGGTGGCCTTCAGACGAGCCTGGACCTCCGGGATCTTGATCATTTCCTCGAGCACGTCCACCGAGTTCTGCAGATCCTCAAGCTGCTCGAACAGCGGAATCACGTCGATGGTCGGAACATCCTCGGGGTGGGAGAACGCCAGACGGTTCAGTTCGTACACGTCCTTGATGTTCTGGGCGCTCTTGGTGAAGGAGATGATGTAACGGCGGGCGGCCTTGATGCCATTGCGCTTCTGGATGGAACCGAGCGCGCGGAAGGTGTCGAGCACCTCGTGGGTCATCGGCTGCAGCTCGCCACGCTCACCGTGCAGGCCATGCTCGCGGATGTCCTCCAGAGCGCGGGAATGCACGACGGAATGCTGACGGAACTCCATCTCGACCATGTGGAAGCCGAAGGTCTCGGCCTGCCAGATGAGGTCCTGCAGCGGACCGTAGGCGGAACGCTTGGCGTTGGCTTCGGCGAGGGAGCGCTGCACGGTCTTCAGATCGGCGATGTAGTCCTCGCAGGAGCGGTACATGAGGTCGGCGTCGCGGTCGATGGTGGCCTTCAGACGGTCTGCCATGACCAGCATGACGGCGCGGTGCAGCTCCTTGGTGGAGATCAGCGCGGCCTTGTCGGTCAGACGCTCGCTCATTTCCTTCTGGTGGTTCCACAGGGACTTGAGCTCGGCGCTCGGCGGGGTGGTCTCGGCCTCCATCGTCAGGTTCTTGCCGACGCGGCGGGTTTCGATCTCCAGCGCGCCCAGCACGTGGTCGCTGAACTTGCGGGCCACCTGACGGCTCACCTTGGCGGTGACGTTCGGGTTGCCGTCACGGTCGGAACCGATCCAGCTTCCCGGATGGAAGAACGCCGGGCACACCGGCGGCACGAGGCCGGCCTTGTCTCCGAGGACCCAGTCGTCGAAACGACGGTAGACCTGCGGAATGGTGTAGAACAGCGTGTTGTCGAAGATATCAAGAATGGTGTCGGCTTCCTCAACCGGAGTCGGCTTCTTCAGCGCGATCGGGGAGGTGCGGAACAGCGCGTCGATCTCGTTGAAGAGTCGACGGGAGTTTTCCTTCTTGTCCGAGCCGCCGAGCAGCTTATGCGCTTCGAGCAGCTGGGAGATGCGGCGGATCTTGCCTTCCACGGCCTTACGGCGGGCTTCGGTCGGATGCGCGGTGAACACCGGATGGAACTCGAGCTGGTCGAGCAGCTCCTTGGCCCTGGCCGGACCCATCTCGTTGATGAGCTGGTGGTAGGCGCAGGTCATTTCGTTCACCGGATCGACGGCCTGGGTGTCGTCAACGGCGTTCTCACGGCTGTGCAGCACGGAGACACGGTAGTTCTCCTCGCACAGATTGGCCAGATGGAAGTAGGTGGTGAAGGCACGGGCCAGCAGCTGTGCCTCATGCACATCCGTCTGGTCGATGATGTCGACGACCTTCTGCAGGTCGTCCTGATCGGGATTCGTGTCGGTCAGAATGCCGGAGAAACGTTCGTCACTGGCCTTCAGCGCGTGTTCGCGCACTTCATCGAACTTGGCCAGCAGGTTTTCATCGAACTCACCGAGCACCTCGCGAAGAATCTGCAGACACAGATCCATTTCCTCTTTGAGGGATGCGGGAAGATCACGCTCCTCAGGGCCCTTGGTGCCGGTGCCGGACGAGACGATAGCCGCGTCCGCAGGCGTGATCTGTTCGTTTTCAGTTGTCATCAGACCTCCTTCTCCAAACCATCGGGTTGCTCGGTCTGTCGGTCCTTCGCGGCACCTCCGCGATTGTTTTGGCCGTCTGTTGCGAGCCCACAGCCCTAAGCTTGGTGGGTAAATGCTCGACCATTGTAGGCGCGGCAAATCGACAGTTTGGTTACGGAAACGCCGGAATGGTTCGCATCGTGGACATTGAATGTCCGGAAAATGGGCATGTGGGAATGTTCGGAAAATATCCGACCAGCCCACACGTTAGACCTGAATAGTGTGAGCGCACTACATGAACATGATGAGAACACCGAACGCGTTGACAGCAGCGCGAAGGCGGTCAGCAAATTCCACACCCACTCCATTCCGCTCGATATGGAAGACATCGAACGCGATTGGGACAAGCCGGTAACCGAAGCCGGCATCGCGGCGAAAGCCAGCGTGATCGTCCGCGTCGGCATGCTTGACCTCGGCGCCGGAACAGGCAGCTTCCGCGTCCGCGAAATGATGCACCGCATCGCCTATCCATTGGGCGTGCACGTGCGCGCCGACGTGAACCTCACCGACATCGAAGCCTCCTGCACGGACGGCAAGGACCGCATCACCGAAGTCGTCGACCTGCCGACCACCGGCGTCAACACCGAACGCATCTGGCTGCTCGAGCACTTCGCCGACTGGTTCAACGTCAACCTCGGCAAAGGCTCTATGTACCACAGCCAATCCGACGTTTCCGAAGGGCTGATGCAGCATCTCGACAAGCGCGACGCCTCGCAGGTGTCGGCCGAACTGTCCAAGCAGCTCAAGGAACGGCAGAAGGCCGAGCAGAACCAGGAAGGTTCCGACGATCCCGTGCTCGACGCGCTGGAAATGGTCACGGAACGCGCGCGGGAAGGCGATTCCACCGCACGTCCGCTGCACATGCGCGATATCGAGGCGGCGGCCGCGGCCGGACATGGCGATGGCGATGCGGCCGCGGAACAGTCGCGGAAGAATCGTCGGCACAAGCCGCCGAAGGAATATGCCGAGCATTTCGACCATATCGGGAAAGCCGTGGGCGAATCGCAAGGCGTCACCGTACGGCAGGCGCACGAGCGACTCGACATGATCGAACGTCGCAAACCGCTGTATTCGCCGGCCTTCGCGGGACTCGCGTCCGCCTGCGCCTGCGCATCCTTCGTGTTCCTGCTCGGCGGCGGCCCGTACGACATGATCGGCGCGTTCGTCGGCGCCGGCCTCGGCCACTGGCTGCGTCGCCGCCTGTTCGCCCACCATCTCAACCAATTCTTCGTGACGTTCGTCTGCGTGGCCGTCGCCGCGCTGGCATGCACCGGCATGCTGCGACTGATCGGCCTGTTCGATCCGATCGCCTTGCAGCACGACACCGCGTATATCGGCGCGATGCTGTTCGTCATCCCCGGATTCCCGCTGATAACCGGCGGGCTCGATATGGCGAAAATCGACTTCCCGTCAGGCGTGCAACGACTTACATACGTGCTGTGCATCATCCTGATGGCCACGTTGGCAGGATGGATGGTCGCCTCAATCGTGCACCTGAATCCGCAGGGATTCGAGCCGCTCGGACTGAACCCCGTCATCAACTGCCTGCTGCGCATGCTGTTCGCGTTCATCGGTGTGTGGGGCTTCTCCGTGATGTTCAATTCCCCGCAGCGCATGTGCCTCGTCGCCGCCACCATCGGCGCCATCACCGATACTTTGCGATTGGAAATCGTCGACTTGGGCGTGCCCGCGGAAGCCGGCGCGTTCATCGGCGCGTTCCTTGCCGGCCTGCTCGCCTCCGCATGGCGTTCGGCGGTGCGTCACGGCCTGCTTGCTCCGCATTTGGGATATCCGCGCATTTGCCTGACGGTTCCGTCTATTGTGATCATGGTGCCCGGTTTGTATATGTACCAGGCCATGTTCCACCTCGGCCAGTTCGATACGCTGAACGCGCTCGATTGGGCGTTCCGTGCGTTCATGGTGATCATCTGCCTGCCAATCGGCCTGGCGATGGCACGAGTAGTGACCGATAAATCCTGGCGCTACGACATTTAATAACCTGCAGAAGGGTAAAAACACTTGGTAACCAAAGATTTCTGGGTGCTGCTGGCCATGGTCTTGTACTTCGCGGCCATGCTGACCATCGGCTTCATCTACTCCAAGAGGTCCAATTCCTCCACCAAACAGTATTTCGCGGGTGGGCGTGGCGTCGGACCGTGGCTGACGGCATTGAGCGCGGAAGCCTCCGACATGAGCGGCTGGCTGCTTATGGGCCTGCCGGGCGTCGCCTACTTCACCGGCGCGGCCGACCCGATGTGGACGGCCATCGGTCTGGCGCTCGGCACGTACCTCAACTGGAAACTCGTCGCACGCCGTCTGCGCCGCTACTCCGTGGTGGCCGGCGACGCGATCACCATTCCCGACTTCTTCTCCAAGCGCTTCCATGACGATCGCAATATCGTATCCACCATCGCTGCGCTCATCATCCTCGTATTCTTCTGCGTGTACGTCGGCAGCTGCTTCGTGACCGTCGGCAAACTCTTCTCCACGCTGTTCGGCTGGGACTACCACCTGACCATGGTGATCGGCGCCGCCATCGTGTTCGCGTACACCATCATCGGCGGCTATCTGTCCGTGGTCGTGACCGACTTCATCCAGGGCCTGCTCATGTTCTTCGCGCTGGCCGTGGTGTTCATCGGCTCCGTGGCGTCCGCCGGCGGCATCGACAACACCGTCGCCTTCCTCAAGGGCATTCCGGGATTCCTCGACGGCACGCATGTGGCCACGCCGATCCTCAACGACGCCGGCGAGCAGATCGTCAAGGCCGGACAGGCCATGTTCGGCGCGCCCGCCGACTACGGCATCATCACCATCATCTCCATGCTCGCGTGGGGCCTGGGCTACTTCGGCATGCCGCAGGTGCTCGTGCGGTTCCTGTCCATCCGCAGTTCCGAGGAAATCAAGAAATCCCGCATCATCGCCACCACGTGGTGCGTGATCTCGCTGGCGTGCGGCGTGTGCATCGGCCTGGTCGGCCGTGCCATGATGCCGACGCAGTTCGCCACGCAGGCGGCCGCGGAGAACATCTTCATCGTGGTGTCGCAGGCGCTGCTGCCGAGCTTCATGTGCGGCATCGTCGTATCCGGCATCTTCGCCGCGTCCATGAGCTCCTCGTCCTCGTACATGATCATCGGCGCCTCGGCCGTCGGCGAGAACATCTTCCACGGGCTGCTGCATCGCAAGGCCACCGACCGCCAGGTGATGATGGTGGCGCGCATCACGCTGCTCGTCATGTTCGTGTTCGGTATCGTGGTGGCGTTCGACCAGAACTCCTCGATCTTCCAAGTGGTCTCGTACGCGTGGGCCGGCCTCGGCGCATCCTTCGGACCGCTGATGCTCACCTCGCTGTACTGGAGGCGCACCAACAAGTACGGCGCGATCGCGGGCATGCTGTCCGGCACGGCCACCGTGCTCATCTGGCACAACCTCGTCAAGCCGCTCGGTGGCATCTTCGCCATCTACGAGCTGCTGCCGGCGTTCATCGTCTCGCTGCTGTTCATCGTGGTGGTCTCGCTGCTTACGCCCGCGCCAAGCGCGGAAGTGCTGCACGAATTCGACCACTATCTCGACGATCCGGACGACCGCCACGTGGACGACGACCTCGTGGCCGCCGAAATCGCCGCAGGGGAGAAGCGCGCGCAGATCTGAGGCGTCTGCAGTGGCGATTTCGCCCGCTTGGCAGAACGGCAGCCTTCGAATCTGCCACAAATAAGCCAGATAAGCGAATTGGCTGTGGTTTTGTGGGTTTGCGTAAACCCCCAAACACAGCCAATTCACTTCAGTTCGTCAGAATGTTGCCCACACGGTCAGTAACGCATGCCCATGGCGTCGCGCACTTGGTCCAGCGTCTCGTTGGCGATGGCGTTCGCCTTCTTGTTGCCCTCTTCGAGCACATCACGCACGTAATCCATGTCCTTGGCGAGTTCCGCGCGGCGCTCACGGTGCGGAGCCAGGAACCCGTTCACGGATTCGATGACGTACTTCTTCAGCGCGCCAGCGCCGGAGTCGCCGATCTCCTCGGCGATTTCCTTCGGATCGCGGCCGGTCACCAAGCCGGCGGTGGTCAGCAGCGCGGACACCTGCGGACGGTTGATCGGATCGAACGTGATGCGGCGCTCGGAATCGGTCGGGCTCTTCTTGATGAGCTTCGCGGTTTCCTCGGCGGTGGCGCCCAGCATGATGGAATTGCCGTAGGACTTGCTCATCTTGCGCCCGTCAAGGCCCGGAATCTCCGGAGCGTCGGACAGGATGGCGTTCGGCTCAGGGAACACCGGGTGCTTCTTGGCATAGCGCTCGTTGAAACGACGCGCGATGGTGCGGGTGATCTCGATGTGCGGCAGGTTGTCCTTGCCGACCGGCACGACGTTCGCCTTGCAGAACAGGATGTCGCAAGCCTGATGAACCGGATAGGTGAGCAGCAGGCCGGTCAGCGCGTGGCCGGAAGCCTCCATCTCGGACTTCACGGTCGGGTTGCGGTGCAATTCGGCCTCAGTCACCAGCGAAAGGAACGGCAGCATCAGCTGGTTCTCGGCCGGAACCGCGGAATGCGTGAAGATCATGGTCTTTTCCGGGTCGATGCCGGCGGCCATGTAGTCGAGCACCAGATTGAGCACGTTCTCCTCGATGTGCTCGGTGGTGTCGCGGTCGGTGATCACCTGATAGTCGGCGATGATGATGTTGGACTTCACGCCGCGGTTCTGCATGGCCACGCGCTCGCGGATCGAGCCGAAGTAGTGGCCGAGGTGCAGGCGGCCGGTCGGACGGTCGCCGGTGAGCATGGTGAACTTGCCCGGATTCTCCTCCAGTTTGGCAAGCGTGGCATCGGAACGCTTCTTTGCGGCGAGGAAGCTCGCGCTCATTTCATTGCCGACAGCAGTGATCTGCTGCTCCTGGGTTTCGTCCGTCATACGTGTCCTTTTCTTAAGAAAATCAACGATTTTATCGTAAAAGTCTGAGCCGACAACGAAATAATGCGCAATAAGTGGTACTCTCTTGTTTGATGAATTGATAGCACAGTAATTTCAGGGGGTCAGATGGGCCGCGGACGTCAGAAAGCCAAACAGCAGAAAATAGCCCGAAAGCTCAAGTACCTGACCACCGACACCGATTACGATGAGCTTGCCAAGGAGCTCGGTGCGCAGGAGCCCGGTTCTGGTTCCTTCGACCCGTTTGCCGATATCGAAGCCAAGTATTCTCACGATGTGGACGCCGAAGATGAGACCGTTGGGGACGGTCAAACGTCTTCCGATTCCGCCGATGACCTTGACGAATACGCCAAGTGGGCCGCGGAAGCCGCGGCGAAGGCCACGAGTGGCGAGTTTCCGGCGGCAAAGGCCGCGCCGAAGCCGCACAAGCCCATCCCGATGCCGGTGCCCAGCGCGCTGAAGCCGAAGAAGCAGGACTGACTGCACAGATTTTTTCAACGAATGGCCCGTGGTTTCGACCGCGGGCCATTTTTTATTATTTCGATTTCGATTGTCGGGCGATTGTCGAGCTCGTCCCGCCAACCATCACCGGTCGCACCACGCCGCGACCTATTCCTATGCCAGCGGCAGCAACCCGCTCAGATCGTCGCGTTCGCCGACGGCGGTGATGCGCCCGGCGTCCTTTTCCTCGTCCCAGCTGGTGATGCCGGTGGCGAGCCTCATCCACACGTCGGG
>OGQD01000533.1_pt1 | contig 28179 bp, 22 predicted proteins | sample 1553091 | NCBI WGS metagenome assembly OGQD01 (sample SAMEA2580290, study PRJEB22360) | human gut metagenome | biome: human gut; feature: human-associated habitat; material: faeces | place: Denmark | collected 2008/2010
CTTCGTCGTTGGCGGCGCCCCCGTCCCCGTTTTTCCCCCCCAGCCGCTGCGGCGGCTGCCCCACCCGCAGATCGACCCAATACACGCAGTCGTGTTCTGCCACATTGAGAAAATCGAAGGCACCCAGGAAATGACTGACGAAACATTCTGCCAAATCGATTTCCATGGGTTGCAGACTGTCCATCGAAGCCGCCTGAAAGACCACGGCCTTGCGGTATTCCGTCAATGCCGAGGTGTTGCCCAGCAAGGTGCCGGTTGCCACCGGTTGCGCACTCAAGCCCACGGCTTCCGTTGCCAGCAAGGCCTGCCCCAGGCGACGCCAGACTTCCCTGGGCGGCGGCCCGTAGCGGAACTGCTCCCATTTGATGAGGGTGCGCAAGGCGCCGATCAGGTAGGTGCACAAGGCGGGCAGCATCGCGCGCGCCTGTTCTGCCGTGGGTTTACGGGAAATGAAATTGATCAGCGCACGCTCCAGCACGTCCGCGAAAGACGACCAGAAACCGCCATGAATGGACCACAGCCGGTTTTCCTCTGCCCTGGAAAGGCGCGGCGTATGCAGGTATTCGCGCTCCAGGCGGCGCAGATGTGGCGCAGCGGCATCCGCCAGCTGGCGCGCCACGTCGAAAGTGCGGTCGGCCGGCATGTCCCCGCCGGCCAGCAGGGAATCGAGCCAGATGCCGATCTCGTCCAGCGCCTTGAAGGCGTTATCGGCCGGCAACTCGCCGATGATGCGCTGCAACTCGCGCTTGTCCGCCAAAGGATGCCCGCTCTGCTTGTCAAACAACCCGCTCATGCTCTCTCACGACTCCTCTTGATTTTCCTGTCCGCAACGAGCCAGGCAGGCAGCCAGCGCGCCGCATTCCCCTGCCAGCCCGCCAGCATGAACCGGCGATTCTACATTTGCTTCGATTAGAATGCTGCCATTTCCCAATTTTTAATCCGCCATGCAGCCCTATCTCGACCTCATGCGTCACGTTCTGGAACACGGCCACGACAAGGCCGACCGCACCGGCACCGGCACGCGCTCCATTTTCGGCTGGCAGATGCGCTTCGACCTTGCCGCGGGTTTTCCGGCGCTGACCACCAAGAAACTGCACCTGCGCTCCATCATCCATGAACTGCTGTGGTTCCTGCAGGGCGACACCAACATCGGCTACCTGCACGCCAACGGCGTGCGCATCTGGGACGAATGGGCGGATGCCAGCGGCGATCTCGGCCCGGTGTATGGCAAGCAATGGCGCAGTTGGCAGACCACGGACGGGCGCAGCATCGACCAGATCGGCCAGTTGCTCGCCAGCCTGAAAAACAACCCGGATTCGCGCCGCCACATCGTTTCCGCCTGGAACCCCGGCGACGTCGACGCCATGGCCTTGCCGCCCTGCCATTGTCTCTTCCAGTTCTACGTTGCCGACAACAAGCTCTCCTGCCAGCTCTACCAGCGCAGCGCCGACATCTTCCTCGGCGTGCCTTTCAACATTGCCTCTTATGCGCTGCTCACGCTGATGCTGGCGCAAGTGTGCGGTTACCAACCCGGCGAATTCGTGCATACCCTGGGCGACGCCCACCTCTACAGCAACCACTTCGAGCAGGCCCGCCTGCAACTCACGCGCCGCCCGCGCGCGCTGCCGCGCATGTGGATCAACCCGGAAGTGCGCGACCTGTTCGCCTTCCGTTTCGAGGATTTCCGCCTCGAAGACTACGACCCGGAACCGCATATCGCCGCGCCGGTCGCGGTGTGATGCCGACAGCCCAAAACAGCCACAAGCGACGATGACGCAACGCACCCGACTCCCCGCCTGGCAGGCGCTCGAAGCGCACGCTGCGACCATCGCCCCGCTGCATCTGCGCGAGTTGTTTGCCGCCGACCCGCAGCGCTTTGCCGCGCTTTCGTTACGCCTGGGCGACTGGTTGCTCGATTTTTCCAAGCAACGCCTGACGCCGCAGACGCTCACACACCTGCGCGCCCTGGCCGATGCCTGCGCCTGGCGCGAATGGCGCACGCGCATGCAAGCGGGCGAAGCGATCAACCACACCGAAGGGCGCGCCGTCAGCCACATGGCCCTGCGCGCAGGCACCGACGCACCGGCAGAAGTGCAGGCCAGCTTGGCGCGCATGGCGGATTTCTGCGAGCGCATCCACGACGGCAACTGGCGCGGCCATACGGGAGAGCGCATCACCGATGTCGTCAATCTCGGCATCGGCGGCTCCGACCTCGGCCCGCGCATGGCCACGCAGGCGCTCGCCGCCTTCCAGCAGGCCGATCTGCGGGTGCATTTCGTCGCCAACCTCGACGGTGCCGACCTCGCCGGCACCTTGAGCCGCCTGAACCCGCGTTCCACGCTCTTCATCGTTGCCAGCAAAAGCTTTTCCACCCTGGAAACCCTGCGCAACGCCCACAGCGCCCGCGACTGGCTGCTCGCTGCGCTGCACGATACGAGCGCAGTCAGCAGACACTTCGTCGCCACCTCCAGCAATCTCGCTGCGGCTGCGCAATTCGGCATTCCGGAAGAGAACGTCTTTGCCTTCGCCGATTCCGTCGGCGGCCGTTTTTCATTGTGGTCGCCCGTTGGCCTGTCGCTGGCGCTGGCCATCGGCTTCAAGCATTTCACGCAGTTTCTGGCCGGTGCCCAGGCCATGGACACTCACTTCTTCGATGCGCCCGACGCCGAAAACCTGCCGCTGACGCTGGCCCTGATTGCCGTCTGGAACACCAATTTTCTCGCTGCCACCAGCCGGGGCGTATTCCCCTACAGCCATTCCCTGGCGCTGCTGCCGGACTACCTGCAGCAACTGGAAATGGAAAGTAACGGCAAATCGGTGGATCGCGACGGCCAGATGCTCGATTACGCCAGCGCGCCCATCGTCTGGGGCAGTGCCGGCAGCAACTGCCAGCACTCCTTCTTTCAGTTGCTGCACCAGGGCCGCATGCGCCTGAGTTGCGATTTCATCGCGCTCGCCCGCGCCGATTTCCCGCTGCCCGAGCACCACGACGGCCTGCTCGCCAACTGCCTGGCGCAAAGCGCCGCGCTCGCCTTCGGGCAAAGCGCCGCCGAAGCGCGCAGCGCTGGCATCGGCGCAGCCCTCATCCCCTACCGCACCTTCCCCGGCAACGTGGCTTCGACCACCCTCATCCTGCCGGAACTCAGCCCCTGCACCCTGGGCCAGTTGCTGGCCTTGTACGAACACAAGACTTTCTGCCTGGGCGTGCTGTGGAACCTCAATTCCTTCGACCAATGGGGCGTCGAACTCGGCAAGCAACTCGCCGGACAACTCGCGCCCGCACTGCGCGGCACGCCGGTTGCCGGGCTGGATACTTCGACCCAGGGCCTGATCGCGCACCTGCGCCATTTGCAGAGATAAGCATGCCTGAACTCATCCTCATTGCCGCCGTGGCGACCAACCGCGCCATCGGCAAGGACAACCGCCTGCTGTGGCAGATTCCGGAAGACATGGCGCATTTCAAATCGCTCACCGGCGGCCACACGGTGTTGATGGGGCGCAAGACCTGGGAGTCCCTGCCGGAGCGCTTCCGCCCCCTGCCCGGACGGCGCAATCTGGTGGTCAGCCGGCAAGCCGGCTACACCGCGCCGGGCGCGGAACTGGCGAATTCCGTGGATGCCGCGCTGGCGCTCGCCGCCGATGCTGAGAAAATCTTCGTGATCGGCGGCGAAGAAATCTATCGCCAGACGCTGGCGCTGGCGCAGCGCCTGGAAATCACCGAAGTCGCCCAGACACCGGATGCCGACGCCTGGTTTCCTGAAATTTCCGCCGCCGACTGGCAGGAAACCCGGCGCGACACGCGCGATGGCTACGCCTTCGTCAGCTACCGGCGGCGCTGAATCCGCTCGCATGCCGCGCCTCCTCTACAGCCTCATCCTTTATCTGGCGACGCCGCTGATCCTGCTGCGTCTCTTGTGGCGCGCGCGCAGGCAGGCCGCCTATCGTGAGCATCTGGGCGAGCGTTTCGGCTTTTATCCGGCGCTCGCAGATGAAAAGAAACTATCAGCAAAAAACCCGCCTGACCAGAAACCGCTGATCTGGCTGCACGCCGTCTCCGTCGGCGAAACCCGCGCCGCCGAGCCGCTGGTGCATGCCCTGAGCGAACGCTGGCCGGATCACCGGATTCTCCTCACCGGCATGACGCCGACCGGCCGGGAAACGGCGCATCAGCTCTATGGCGAGCGCGTCCTGCAAGCCTACCTGCCTTACGATTTTCCGGATGCCGTGGCCCGTTTTTTCCGCCATTTCCAGCCGCGCTTCGGCGTCTTGATGGAAACCGAAATCTGGCCCAATCTGCTGGCCGCTGCGGCGGATCGATCCATTCCCATCGCGCTGACCAATGCCCGTTTGTCGGAACGCTCGGCCCGAGGCTATCAGCGCTTTTCCTGGCTCACCGGCCCAGCCTTTGCCCGGCTGGCCGGCGTGGCCGCACAAACTGCGGCCGATGCCGAGCGTCTGTGCCAGTTGGGCGCCAGGCAGGTCACCATCTGCGGCAACCTGAAATTCGATGTGCGCCCCCAACCCGCCTTGCTCTCCCTGGGCGAAAGCTGGCGGCGGGAACGCCGGGGCCGCCCCGCCTGGCTGGCCGCCAGCACCCGCGAAGGCGAGGAAAGCCTGATTCTCGATGCCTGGCAGCAAGCCCCCGGAGCGGCGCTCCTCATCCTGGTGCCGCGTCACCCGCAGCGCTTTGCCGAAATCGCCGCCCTGCTCAGTACACGCGGCATCCGCTGGCGAGCGCGCAGCCAGGATTTGCCGGATGCCGCAACGGAAGTCTGGCTGGGTGACAGCATGGGGGAAATGGCCGCTTACTACGCCAGCGCCGATCTCGCCTTCGTCGGCGGCAGTTTGCTGCCGCTGGGCGGGCAGAACCTGATCGAGGCGGCGGCTTGCGCCTGCCCGGTTCTGATCGGCCCGAGCACCTTCAATTTCTTGCAGGCCACCGACGATGCCATTGCCGCCGGTGCCGCGCGGCGCATCGATGACGCGCACGAACTGGTCGCAACAGCCCGGGCATTACTCGCTGATCCATCGGCCCTGGAAACGATGCGCGCCGCCAGCTTGGCTTTTGCCGCCGCGCATCAGGGAGCGACCGAGCGCACCCTGGACATGCTGGCAACACTCAGCGCGTGCGCACCGGGTCCAGCAGCGCATTGACGCGCACCACGTCTTCTTCGCCCAGGTTGCCCACCGCCGCCTTGAGCCGCAGTTGCGCGAGGAAGGTGTCGAAGGTGGCTTTCGCCAGATCGCGCCGGGTGACGTAGACCTGATTTTCCGCGTTCAGCACATCGATGTTGATGCGCACGCCCACCTCATAACCGAGCTTGTTCGATTCCAGCGCCGACTGCGAAGAGCGCAGCGCCGCCTTCAGCGCCCGAACCTGGGACAGACCGCTGGTCACCCCCAGATAATACTGGCGCGTCGCCAGCGCAACTGCCCGCCGCCCCGTTCCCCCCCGGGCTGGCCCCCCCTGCCGGTTGGCCACGGCTTCCCGCTGACGCGAGGCCACCAGCCCGCCCTGAAAGAGCGGAATATTGACCTGCACCCCGACATTGGCCACATCCGAGTCCACCGTGCCGGTATTGGCGGCAAAACTCTTGCTCTTGCCCCGGTTGGCGACCAGATCGAGCGTCGGATAGTGGCCGGCGCGCTGTTTATCGACCTCACGGCTGGCGATTTCGGCCTGCAGACGCTGCACCTGCACGGTGAGCGCATCCTGCTCGGCCGCCCCCAGCCAGTCCTGCAGCCGATCGGGCATCGGCGTTTCCAGCACCAGATCGCCGCGCGGCGGCGCGAGCGGGCCCGCCGCCTGGCCGATCAGGGTTTGCAAGGCCGCCTGGCGCACTTCCAGTTCGCTCTCGGCGGCAAGCTCCTGGGCAATCACCAGATCGTGGCGCGCCTGGGCTTCGTGGGTGTCGGTAATGGTGCTGGTGCCGACCTCGAAGCTTTTCTGCGCCAGTTCGAGTTGCTGGCTGATAGCTTCCTTATTGGCGCGCACCGCCGCCAGATTCTCGCTGGCGTAAAGCACGTCGAAATACGCCTGCGCCACGCGCAGGATCAGATCCTGGCGGGCAATGGCAAAGTTGGCCTCGGCCTGCCCGACCTGCAGCTTCGCCTGGTCGTAGGCCACCCAGTTCTGCCAGCGAAAGAGCGGCTGGGTCAGGCTCAACTGATAGCTGTGGGTGTTGTATTGCCGATCCGTGTTCTGCGCCGGGAAATTACGCGGCTCGGTCTGGTTGTCGTTCCACTGCGTCACGCCCGACAGGCTCAGGCTGGGCAACAGGCCGGACAAGCCTTGCGGCGCTTTTTCCTGCCCGGCTTCGAGCGTCGCGCGCGCAGCCGCATAGACGGGATCGTTTGCCTCCGCCGCCCGGTACACTTCGAGCAGATCGGCTGCCTGCGCAGGCAGCCAGCACCAGGACAGCAGCAGCGCGCAGACTGTTTTTTTCACGCAGACGCCCGGTCTGGCTGCTTAAAAGGCAAACGCTGCCGCAGGTGCCGCGCCTTCCAGGGTCGGCATCACGGTTTCAAACAGATTGACCGTATTGAACACGCCTTCTGCCGTGCAGGTGATGAGTTGCGCTTCCATCACCGGCGCTTCGCCCACGATCACCGCCAGACGCCCGCCGACGCGCAATTGCTTCAACAGGGCTGCCGGTACTTCCGGCAGCGCGCCGGAAACGAGAATTGCATCGAAAGGCGCGCGCTGCGGCCAGCCGTTCAGGCCATCGGCCACTTCGACGGTGACATTGGCGCACCCTGCCTGCTGCAAATTTTCACGGGCGGCGGCAGCCAGGGCCGGACGGCTTTCCAGACTCGTCACATGCTCGGCGCGCGCGGCCAGCAGCGCGGCCATGTAACCGCTGCCCGTACCGATCTCGAGCACACGATCCGTTTTCCTGATGCCCAGTTCCTGCAACAGACGCGCTTCGACGCGCGGCGGCAGCATGGCCTGACCTTCGCCCAAGGGGATTTCCAGGTCTGCAAACGCCAGATTGCGATAAGCGGGAGGAACGAAATTTTCCCGCTTCACCTCGGCAAGCAAAGACAGCACCGTGGGGTCCAGCACATCCCAGGGACGGATCTGCTGCTCGATCATGTTGAAGCGCGCTTGTTCGATATTCATGAAAATCTCCGCATACACAGCATTGGAACGCACGGACACCCGTGTGAAAACGGTGCCTGAAAAGGGGCAGATTATACCCGAGGCGAGCCGTGGGGTTCGCGTCACGCGTGCGGGGAAACAGGCATTGAAACGTCGCCCGGTTTCAGCGGCTTTCCTTTATCAGGCGGTCGTACAGCGGCTGCACCGGGCGCGCATTGTTGCGGTAGAGGCGGCTGAAAATGCGGATCTGCTCATCGGAAAGCTGTATCGGCTGCTGCATCACGATCCACAACACGCCTTCCGTGCAGGGCGGCGTCGTCAGCGACCCCATGAAGGTGTAATAGCCGGGAGATCCGGGCAGAAGCTGCTTGGGTTCGATCACCGTCTTTGGCGGCGCAACGGGCGTATTCTTCTCCAACGGCAGATTGTTCCACAGCGCCTGAATCAGCGGATGCTCACCACCGGCTTCGACCGGCAGCGCGACGATGGCCTGCGCGCCATCGCTGGCTCGATGCAACAGATGCACATCCATGGCATAACGCTGCCCGTCGACCATGATCTCGCTCGGACGATGAAAACGGATTTCTTCCAGCTCATAGGTTTTCCCCGTCAGGCTGAAACTGCTTTCCCCCACCGCCACGCTCAGGGTCTGGCCGGTATCGACGATGCGGAAGGTGGACGGGCGGTAATCGAAGCGCAGCGGTTCGAGATCGACCCGGATGCCGTTGCGCAAATCGATGGGAGCTTGGCGTTTGCCGCTGGCGCACAAGCTGTTGCGCACATCGAGCCGGGCCCAGTTTTCCGGACTGCCCGCGCCTTCATAGCCCCAGGCCACGCGATTGTTGGCCGCCTGACTCGCGGTTTGCGCAGAAGCCGGCACTACTTCCAGCATATAGCCGCCCGCATTCTCGGGGAGCGGCGCCGAAGCAGAGGCAGCGCGCGACGCCGGGCGGTTTACTGGCACACGGGCGCCCGTCGGCATGTTCCGACGCACATATTGCGTCGCTCCCGGCACTGCCTTGACGGCAGGCAACTGCTTTTCAGCCGCCGCTTCAGGCGGCGTTTCCGATGCGGGTGACGCAGCCGGGGCAGGCGCGGGCGTAATCGGCGTCGGCGCAGCATTCTGGCCCGCCTGGGCCTGTGCTTTCAGATTCGGGCGGATCGACTCCCCCGGCGCATCGGACACTTTCTGCGCTGCGGTTTTCTGATCCGCTGCCACGGCTTTCTGGATCATCGCCGCGTTCGCCGCCTGCAGATCGCCCGTCGCCTCATTGGCCGCCTTGGCCAGCGCCAGCGGGTCGCCCTTGGGCGGGCGGCAGACTTCGCGCAACACCCGGTCATCCAGCGTGCCGCTGCGCACCGGCAACTCGGCCCCGGACACCAGTTCCTCGCGCAACACCTCCTTGTCGCTCAGGCGATAGACACGCTTGATGGTTTTGGCATTGCGTGAACCGCAGTCATAACGCGTCGTCGCCTCGATCATGCGGTACGGCGTTCCCGTATGCGCATCGAGCAATTCACGCTCCAGCGTCACCCGGCTCAGGATTTCGACGCTGTTGCCGGTACGCTTCAAGGTGGTACGGTCCAACTCGATGCGCCGCCCCGCGTCGGTGGAGATATTCTGCCAGTTCGGCGCTGCAGCGCAGAGCGCGCTTGCCAGACTCCCTGCCAGGGTAAAAGCCAGAAACAGCGGGCGCATGGAGATTCCTTTATCGAGCGGTGTAAAACGCATGGCGGACACTTTATTTCGGCCAACACGCGAATTTCTTGAGCCCCGGTCCGTACGTTGCATTTTGCCAGCCTTTCCAGTACCTTGCGCCGACACGTTAGGGGTGCCGGAAGGTTTCCGGCTGAGAGAGTCCCTTCGAACCTGTCCGGGTCATGCCGGCGTAGGGAAACGGCCCCCTTTCCGGAACCTGTTGCCTCCGCTGGCGTCTGACCCCGCTGATTTTCCGCACGGAGCCGACATGAACGCCAACGAACAATTCCTCGCCGCCAATGCCCAGGTGGACGCCGCCGCCATCGCGCCGCTGCCCAACTCGCGCAAGGTCTACATTGCCGGCTCGCGCCCCGATCTGCGGGTGCCGATGCGCGAAATCTCCCAGGACGACACGCCGACAGCGTTCGGTGGAGAGAAGAACCCGCCCATCTTTGTATACGACTGCTCCGGCCCTTATTCCGACCCGCAGGCAAAGATCGACATCCGTTCCGGCCTGCCGGCGCTGCGTGCCAAGTGGATCGAAGAACGCGGCGACACCGAGGCATTACCCGACCTCTCCTCTGAATTTGGCCGCCAGCGCGCCGCCGACAAGGCGCTCGACGAACTGCGCTTTCCCGGCCTGCACCGCAAGCCGCGCCGCGCCAGGGCGGGGGCCAACGTCAGTCAGATGCACTACGCCCGCCAAGGCATCGTCACGCCGGAAATGGAATTCGTGGCGATCCGCGAAAACCTGAACCGCGCCGCCTACGTCGAATCGCTGCAAGCCGCCGGCCCGACCGGCGCGAAAATGGCGGCGCTGCTCACCCGCCAGCATCCGGGGCAGAGCTTCGGCGCGTCGATTCCCGCCGAGATCACGCCGGAATTCGTGCGCGCCGAAATCGCCCGTGGCCGCGCCATTATCCCCAACAACATCAACCACCCGGAAAGCGAGCCGATGATCATCGGCCGCAACTTCCTGACCAAGATCAACGCCAACATCGGCAACTCGGCGCTCGGTTCCAGCATCCAGGAAGAAGTGGAAAAAATGACCTGGTCGATCCGCTGGGGCGGCGACACGGTGATGGATCTCTCCACCGGCAAGAACATCCACGAAACGCGCGAATGGATCATCCGCAACTCGCCGGTGCCGATCGGCACGGTGCCGATCTATCAGGCGCTGGAAAAGGTGAACGGCAAGGCCGAGGAACTGACTTGGGAAATCTTCCGCGACACGCTGATCGAGCAGGCCGAGCAGGGCGTCGACTACTTCACCATCCACGCCGGTGTCTTGCTGCGCTACGTGCCGCTGACGGCCAACCGCATGACCGGCATCGTCAGCCGCGGCGGCTCGATCATGGCCAAATGGTGCCTGGCGCACCACAAGGAGAGCTTCCTCTACACGCACTTCGAGGACATCTGCGAGATCATGAAAGCCTATGACGTGGCTTTCTCGCTCGGCGACGGCCTGCGCCCCGGCTCGATCTACGATGCCAACGACGAAGCGCAACTGGGCGAACTGAAAACCCTCGGCGAACTCACCGAAATCGCCTGGAAGCACGACGTGCAGACCATCATCGAAGGGCCGGGCCACGTCCCCATGCATCTCATCAAGGAGAACATGGACTTGCAGCTCGAATACTGCAAGGAAGCGCCGTTCTACACCCTCGGCCCGCTCACCACCGACATCGCACCGGGCTACGACCACATCACCAGCGGCATCGGCGCGGCGATGATCGGCTGGTACGGCACGGCCATGCTCTGCTACGTGACGCCCAAGGAACACCTCGGCCTGCCGGACAAGGACGACGTCAAGGAAGGCATCATCACCTACAAGCTGGCCGCGCACGCCGCCGACCTCGCCAAGGGCCATCCGGGCGCGCAGATCCGCGACAACGCGCTGTCGAAGGCGCGCTACGAATTCCGCTGGGAGGATCAGTTCAATCTCGGCCTCGATCCGGACAAGGCGCGCGAATTCCACGACGAGACGCTACCCAAGGAATCGGCCAAGGTGGCGCATTTCTGCTCCATGTGCGGGCCGCATTTCTGCTCCATGAAGATCACCCAGGAAGTGCGCGAGTTCGCCGCCACCCAGGGTATCGCCGAGGGGGAGGCGCTGGAGAAGGGCATGGAAGCCAAGGCGGTGGAATTCGTCAAGACCGGGGCGGAGATCTACCACAAGCTGTAAGGTCGCCGCTGCTTGGAAAACACCCAAACGCGCACGCCCAGCGCGCAAAAAACGATGGCCCCGGAAGGGGCCACGTTTTTACCGCGTTTACGACATCCTCAACCCTGTGCGGCTCATTCCTCTTTCTCGTAAACGATGTCGGCGCGGCGGTTTTCCGCCCAGGCTTCCTCGTTGCGGCCAGGCAGCTTCGGCTTGGCCTTGCCCCAGCTCTTGACGCTGATCTGCGCCGCCTGCACGCCATGCCCAAGCAGGGTGGCGCGCACGTTTTGCGCCCGCTTCAGGCCGAGCCGCTGGTTGTACGCGGCGCTGCCGCGCTCGTCGGCATGGCCTTCGACGCGCACCCGGCTCTGCGGATTGCGCGCCAGATACTGGCCGTGCGCGGCCAGCACGCTGGCGTAATCGGCCTTGATGTCCGCCTGATCCAGATCGAAGTAGATGCTGCGCTGGGCGCGCAGACCCTGCGCATCCATCCGCATCGGCGGCTCGTCCGCCTTCGCCTCCACGCCCGCCTCCGGCACGGCGGAGGCCGCGGCCAGCGCCTGCAACTCCGCCGGCACGGGCTGACCGAGCAGACCCGGATGCACGCGCAGCGTTCCTTCCTGGGCGATCTGGCGAATCCGCGAGGGATCTTCCTTGGAGGCGCAGGCGCTGAGCAGGGCGACGAAAGCGAGAGCGAGGAGTGAGCGCATGGTGTCGGGGCATAAACGAAAGTGCGGATTATAGCCGTCCCGCCCGCGTTCGCGCGCGCCGCATCGCCGCAGGCGGCCCGGCAGCAGCAACCCGGCAGTGCTATAATCGCGTCCCGCATTTGCTTCTGATCTGGCCCTCCGTGCTTTTTACCCTCGGCATCAATCATCACTCCGCCCCGCTTGCCATCCGCGAGCGCGTCGCTTTCGGTGCCGACAAGCTGCAACAGGCGCTGGCCGCGCTGGCCGCGGCCGAGGGCGTAGGCGAGGCGGCCATCCTATCGACCTGCAACCGCACCGAAATCTACTGCGCGGCTGAATCCCCAGCCGCCATCGTCGATTGGCTCGGGCGCTATCACCAGATCAGCCAGGAAGAACTCGCCCCCTACCTCTACGTGCACGACCAGCCCGCTGCCATCCGCCACGCTTTCCGCGTGGCCTGCGGGCTGGATTCCATGGTCATCGGCGAGCCGCAGATTCTGGGGCAGGTCAAGGACGCCATGCGCGCCGCGGAAGAAGTCGGCACCCTGGGCGTGCGCCTGCACAAGCTCTTTCAGCGCGCCTTCTCGGTCGCCAAGGAAGTGCGCAGCACCACCGCCATCGGCGCCAACATCGTTTCCATGGCCGCCGCCGGCGTGCATCTGGCCGAGCGCATCTTCGATTCCGTGGCCGAGCAGCGCGTGTTGTTCATCGGCGCGGGCGAAATGATCGAGTTGTGCGCCGCGCATTTTTGCGCCGAACAGCCGCGCCAGGTCACCGTCGCCAACCGCACAGTCGAGCGCGGAATCGAATTGGCCAACCGCTTCGGCGGCACCGCCATCCGCCTGGATCAGCTCCCGGAACACCTGCCGGAACACGACATCATTGTTTCCTGCACCGCCAGCCCTCTGCCCATCATCGGCCTGGGCATGGTCGAACGCGCCGTCAAGGCCCGCCGCCACCGCCCGATATTCATCGTCGACCTCGCCGTGCCGCGCGACGTGGAGCAGGAAGTCGGCGATCTGGACGACGTGTTCCTCTACACCGTCGACGATCTGGCGCAGATCGTCGAAAGCGGCGTCGAATCGCGGCAGGCGGCCGTGGTCGAAGCCGAGGGCATCATCGGCCACCGGGTGCATGAATTTCTCGGCTGGCTGCAGGCGCGCGACACCGTGCCGGTCATCCGCGCCCTGCGCGATGCGGCCGAACGCAGCCGGCAACTGGAAGTGGAGCGCGCGCTCAAGCTGCTGGCGCGCGGCGCGGCGCCGGAAGATGTCGTCAGGCAGTTGTCGCTGCGCCTGAGCAACAAGTTGCTGCACGCACCGAGCAGCACGCTGAACTCAGCCGATGGCAGCGAGCGCGCCTTCCTGCAAGCCGGTGCCGAACGGCTGTTTCACCTGCACGAAGCGCAAAACCAGAGCCAGAAGCTCAAGCGGCGGCGTTAAGGAAACGCTGAACCCATCAAAACCGTTCGGGCTGAGCCTGCCGAAGCCCTTGATGTTGCAGGTAATGCCCTTCGACAAGCTCAGGGCGAACATTGGTTCAGGGCGGCGTCAAGCGGGTCGCCGCTGCCGCGTCCGCACCGCTCACCACCACCCGGTTACGCCCGCTGCGCTTGGCGTCGAGCAGGGCTTCATCGGCCGCTGCAATGAGGGCAGCGCCGGTTTCCTGAGCCGACCACAGCGCGATCCCGCAACTGAAGCTTGCCGTCAGCATGCCGGTGGCGTGGCCGTGCGGCAGGCGGGAAAAATCCTCGCGCACTTGGTCGAGCAGACGGAAAGCCTGCGCTGCCGCCACGCCGGGCAGGGCCACGATGAATTCTTCTCCGCCGTAGCGCCCGATCAGGTCACTGCTGCGCAAACGCCCGCGCAGCAGCCAGCCCAGACTGCGTATTACCTGGTCGCCCACCGGATGCCCATAAGTGTCGTTGATCGACTTGAAGCGGTCGATATCCAGCATGGCCACGGCCAACAGACCGCTGTGCGCGGCATCCAACGCCAGGCGCTCGACCTGGGTTTTCGCAGCGATATGGTTCAGCAAGCCCGTCAGGCTGTCGTGCTGGCTGGTGTGCAGCATTTCCCGATAGCGCTCGATCTTGGTCTTGACGACGGAAGCCAGGATGATCGGATTCGCCGGTTTGGTCAGGAACTGGTCGCCGCCCAGGCGCAAGGCTTCCACCTGCTGCGCGATATCGGTTTCGCTGGACAGGTAGATCACCGGCAAGGCCCGGTATTCCGGCACCTGGCGCAAGGCGCTGGTGGCTTCGACGCCGGTGCAGAAGGGCATGTACATGTCCATCAGGATGGCGTCCGGTCGGTACTGCGCAGCCGCTTCCAGCAGTTGCCGCGGATCGTTGATGGCGTGACTGTCGATGGCATGCTGCGTCAGCGCCCGGCGCACGTGCGCGGTGGCCGTGGCGGAATCCTCGACGATCAGGACGCGGTAGGCTTCCTGCTCGTTGCGCCCGATCAGGTCGAGCACGTGCGAGATCAGCTCGCAACTGCTGCGCCCGGCAGCCAGACAGGTATCCGCCCCGGCCCGCTGCAGGAGGATGATGCTCTGCAGGTTGAGCGGCGCGCCGAGACAGTAGATGTAAGTACCGGGGAAAACGCTGCGCAGTTTGACGATGGCCTTGATCGCCTCCGGCGGATAGGCGCGTCCTTCGACGTCGGGGATAAAGACCGCCGCCAGCGGCGACTCGTCGTCCACGGAAAAAGCAGTACGCCAGTCAGCCTGCTCTGCCTGGAAACCAAAAAACTCAAGACGCTCCGCCAGGGCACGCGCACGCTCTGAACCCGCCAGAGAAACCAGCAACAAACGGCGCTGCCCCCGGATTTTCGGCGGCTCGCCCGGGCGAGCGTCGCAACGGCGCCCCCCCTGGCCCGGCGGCGCATCCTGCTGGCGTAGGCCGCCCAGAATGACCGACAACTTGCGCTCGATCGCCAGCGCCTGATCCAGCGGCACCGGGTGTAGGCCTGGGTCGGCAAACAGCGTCAGGGCGGTGTTCTCCAGTTCCTGGCAATGGCGCACCAGGCCCGGCAGGTGGCGGCGATGCAATTGCTCCGCCAAGCCGTTGAGCAAAACAACAAATTCAACAAACAAATCAAAATCGCCGCGCACACGATAAGCCGCCCAGCCCTGCTCCAGGGCTTCGGCAAGCTTATGTATCGGTTTTTGCGCGTCGATCATGGCGGAATGCGAGATGATTAACCTCGAATTATGGGCGTCTCACCCGCGCAAGGCAATGCAGATTTGTTATTTATTCCAGTTTATATCAGGCGTTCTGCACGACAATGTTCGGGAATTTCGACGTCATGTCCTTGGCTTTTTCTGCCACCTTCACCGCCACCCGGCGCGCAATCGCACGGTAGATTTCCGCCGCTTTGGAATCCGGCGCGCCCACCACGGTCGGTTTGCCGCCATCGGCCATTTGCCGGATGCTCATTTCCAGCGGCAGCGCGCCCAGAAATTCCACGCCGTAATCGGCGCACATCTTTTCGCCGCCGCCTTCCCCGAACACATGCTCGGCATGGCCGCAATTCGAGCAGACGTGGATGCTCATGTTTTCCACCAGACCGAGAATGGGCACATTCACTTTTTCGAACATCTTCAATCCCTTGCGCGCATCGATCAGGGCAATGTCCTGCGGCGTGGTGACGATCACCGCGCCCGTCACCGGCACCTTCTGGGCGAGCGACAACTGCGTGTCGCCAGTGCCGGGCGGCATGTCGACGATGAGGTAGTCGACGTCCTGCCAGCGGGTCTGATGCAGCATCTGATCGAGCGCCTGCACCACCATCGGGCCGCGCCAGATCATCGGCGTTTCGACGTCGACCATGAAGCCGATGGACATGGCCTGCACGCCGTAAGCGGTGAGCGGCTCCATGTTTTCCCCATCGCGCGACTCCGGCTGCTGCCCGGCCAAGCCGAGCATTTGCGGCTGCGAAGGGCCGTAGATGTCGGCGTCCAGGATGCCTACCGCCGCCCCTTCCTGGGCCAGCGCCAGCGCCAGATTCACCGCCGTGGTGCTCTTGCCGACGCCACCTTTGCCGGAGGCCACGGCAACCACGTTCTTCACGCCGGGCAGCAGCTTGACGCCCATCTGCACCGCGTGCGCCAGAATCTTGCTGTATACGTTGGCCGAAACGTTGCCGACGCCGGGCAGCGCCTTGACGGCGGCGATCACCTGCTTGCGGATGAGATCGATCTGGCTCCTGGCGGGGTAACCCAGCTCGATATCGAAGGCGACGTCGGCCCCATCGATGCGGATATTCTTTACCGCCTTACCGGCCACATAGCTCTTCCCGGTATTGGGGTCGATCGCCTCATTCAGGGCGTACGTGATGTCTTGTGCAACGAGGCTCATGGGTTACTCCAGGAAAACGTGGGACGAAGGTGGCGGGCCGAAGCTGGTAACAAATACCCGACTAATTTCCTGGAGTATAGCGCAAAGCCCTCTCAGCGGCTCACCGCATCCAGCCGGTAGCCCTGACCATAGACCGACATCAGCATCAGCCCGCTTTCGCCCGCCAGCCCCAGTTTCTTGCGCAGGCGGCTGGCGTGGGTATCGACCGTGCGGGTATCGACATCCGCTTCGCGCACCCACACGGAAGCCAGCAACTCATCGCGCCCGAGCACGCGGCCGATGTTGTTGAGCAAGACCACTGCCAGATCGAATTCGCGCTGGGTCAGTTCGATTTCCTGTCCGCTGAGGCGGATGCGCCGCCCCTCCATGTCCAGTTCGATGCTGCCAAAGCGCAGCAGCGAAGGCGTCCTGCCCTGCACACGGCGCAGCAGGACATTCACCCGCGCCAGAAATTCCATATAGCGCACCGGTTTGGGAATGTAGTCATCCGCTCCCTGGCGCAGGATGTCGGAAGCAAAATCCTCCTCGGTACGCGCAGTGCACACCACGACCGGCACATCCCAGCCACATTGTTCACGAATCTTGCCGACCAGGATGTCGCCGCTGATGTCGGGCAGTGCCCAATCGACCACATAAAAGTCGAAACGCCTGCCGGGCAAGGCTGCAAGAAAGCTCTCGCCATCAGAAAAAACCTCTACCTGATAGCCCTCACTTTTCAGCAAGGCCTTCAAAACCTCGGCCTGACTGCGGCTGTCTTCGACTACGGCAAAAATCATAACCCCTCCCAGAGAATGCTGATTTTTACCTGGAATCCGGTATTCTGCCAAGCAACAAACGCCTGATTTTACAATCTTTCACTTTAATCCACAGTGTGGCCAAAGCCGCATCGGACCGCAAGCGCGATAGAATCGAAAGTCCGCTCCTGCAACGAGCAAACCCCACCCCATGCAGCCCAGAATGCGCAACACCTCCACTTGGCCATGAATCATCGCAAGACCGGCATTGCGCCCTACTGGACCCGTTTTGGCAGCTTTTTCCTGTATCCGATGCAGGTCGAGCACGTTCTGGCCTGCCTCGGCCTGGGCGTGCTCACCGGCCTTGCGAACTGGCTGTACGCGCCCCTGGAAATTCTCCTGCTCATCGTCGTCAGCGTCGTCACATTGCGCTACGCCTACCGCATTCTGGAACGCACGGCCCGCGGCTACCTCGATGACACGATGGTTTTCGTCGATTCCCGCCACGGCGGCCAGTATCTGCCGTACAAACAATTCGTCGTCCTCGCCATCGGCCTGACGCTATGCGCCTACATCGCCAGAGCCATCAGTCCGCATCTGGCCGCGGTGGTCGGCGTTCTGCTCGCGCTGATGCTGCCCGCCAATATCATGATTCTCGCCATGACCAACGATCTGAGCGAGTCGATCAAGCCCCGGCAGCTATGGGCGATCATGCACGGCATCGGCGTGCCGTATCTCGGGTTGTGCGCCTGCCTGCTGATGCTTTCTTCGAGCAGCGCCTTTTTCGTGCACCTGCTGGCCCCCGCGCTCCCCGGCGCCCTGCTCGCCGTGCTGAGCGGCTTCACCGGCACATGGTTCACGATCGTCATGTTCCGCCTGATGGGTTACACCCTGTACCAGTACCATGACGCCCTCGATTTCGACATTGGCGTCGATGTCGATTTCGCGCGCCAGCCGGGTGCCATCGACAGCGCCGACCCCGCGCCGCAGCGCCCGGAGAAAATCGCGGCGCTGCTCAAGGCGGGCGACTACGCCGCCGCCATCGGGCTGGCGCGCGAGGAAGTGCAGAGCGATCCAGGCAATTTCTCCGCCCGCCAGCGCCTGCACCGCCTGCTGCTGGCCGTCCCCGGACAGGAAACGGCGGCGCTGGAACATGCCCAGGAGTGGCTGCGCTCGCTCCTGCACGGCAGGAAATTCGTGCCGGCCGTCGAAATCGCCGCTTACGTCCTGCCCCGCAACCCCGATTTCCGCATCGCCCCCGCCGCCTCGATCCTGCCGCTGGCCCAGGCCTGCTTCGAGGCGCGCCGCTTTGCCGAGGCGATGCAGTTGATCCAGCGCTTCGATCAGCGCTTTCCGGGACATGCCGACATACCGGCCATCTATGTGCTTGGCGCCCGCCTGCTCATCGAGCACCAGCGCGACCAAGCCCAGGCGCGGCGCGTCCTCGCCGCCGTCCGCCAGCATTTTCCCGGTTCCCAGGCGGCGGCGGAGGCCGCGCAGCTCGAACGACTACTCGACCGCCTGCAAGGCGTTCAGGCCGCGACGGACGCCTGAACGCCGGCCAGACGCCACAGCGGTTCGGCACGCTCCGGCTGCCCGGCCTGCCGGAAGGCTTCGCCCAGTTTGCGCGCCACCTTGCGCAACGCGGGCCGCAGCGCCCGGTCCTTGCCCGTCTGCATGTAGAGCCGCAGCAGCAGCGTTTCGGCGGCATCCAGTTGGCGGCCGTCGATGATGCGCGAAAACAGCGCCTGCCACTGGGCGACGTCGAGCGCGGGCGGATGCTCTTCCAGCAGCGCCTTGGCAAGCTGATCGGGCGCGAAAGCGGACGGTTCCGCCGCGGCGGCCGTCACGAGACGGCGGCTGGCATCCGCCGTGAATTCAGGCTGCCGGCTCAGATGGGCAATCCGCAGATATTCGCTCAGCGTCGTCGGGTCGTTGCCGGCAAAGCGCGCACACAAGGCCCGGTAATGCAGGGCCGCCTTGTCGAATTGCAGGGCGGCGACCTGCTGTTCCGCCTGCTTGCGCAGCGCCGCCATGGCCTCGGCGCGATCCTGCGCATGCACCAGGGCGGCGCTGCGACCGCGCCGGCGCCAGCGGTACAGGCCAACGAGCAGCGCGCCGCTGACGAAACCGGCGAAGTGCGCCAGATAATTGACGTTGCCATCCACATCCAGAACGTAGCGCTGGAGCAATTCGTTCGCCAGCCAGAACGGCAGGATGGCCAGCGCGGGCAGGCGCACCGTGCCGAAGAAAAAGAACAGCCAGTAAAAAAAGTTGATGCGCCGCCGCCCGAAAAGCACGAGATACGCCGCCATCACGGCGGAAATCGCCCCCGAAGCCCCGAGCGCCAGCCGCAATTCCGGCCCCGTGTGGAACAATTCCGGCACGGCGGAACCCAGCCCGCCAAGCAGATAAAGCCCCAGGAAGGCGCGGCGGCCGAGCGCCGCCTCGACGGTGTAGCCGACGACGAACAGCACCGCCATGTTGCCGGCCAGATGCATGATTCCGGCGTGCAGGAACATGTGCGAGAACAGTGTCGCCAGACTGGGGTTCTTGCCCTGCAAGGCGTACTGCTCGGTAAAGACGCGCGCCCGCAATTGCTCGTATTGCTTGCGATCGCGCTGCCAGCGGGCATGTTCCGGATGCTCCGGGAGAATGACACGGCTGCCGCGCAGACGCGCCATGAAATCGGCATCGCTCTCCATCTGCTGCACGCGGGCGACGAACGGCTGCCTGTCGAACCGTTCGAGCGCCTGCCCCCCGTCATTTTGCTGCGCCAGCGCGGCCCGGTAAGCAGCGCTTTCCAGCTTCCCCAGGCTGGATTTCTGATAAAACTCAAGGGCCGCGCCATAGCGCCGGTCATCGGCTCCCTGCACGAAATAGACCAGCAGGCAAAGCGCCATGATGGCAAGCGTGACGACGGGCGGACGACTCCAGTCGGGACGGGCGGGCAGGGGAAGGATGAGCATCGTTCGGGGCGCTTTGCGGAAGCGCGGATTATACGGCGATCATGCTTGCCGCCGGGTGAGGGGGAGGGCAGGCGATGCCATGACGGCATAAATCCGGCACAATCCGAAAATACCGTTTTCAACTCCCTGCCATGACACAACGATTCAGAGTCCTGATCTCCGGCCGCAGCCTTTCCGGCGCGCCGCTCGCCACCCTCAAGGAAGCCGTTGCGCGCACTTTCCGGTTGGACGATGCGGCGGCGGACAAAATGCTGTGCGGTCAGCCCGTCGTCGTTTCACGCAACGCCACGGCGGAAGCCGCCGAAAAACTCCTCGCCCGCCTGCGCGCGCTCGATCTCGAAGCGCGCAGCGAACCGCTCCCGCCGCCCGCCGTTGCAGCGCCCGCCGCCGCTCCCACGAATGCTCCGGCTCCTCCTGCGGCGCGCCCCGCAAGCGCCGCGCCGCCGGCAGGCAACGACTTGTTCGCGCTCAATCCGGTCATGCAGGCCGCGCCGCCGCAAGCGCAAGCCACGGAAAAACCCGCCGCACCCGGCACGGCGCAACCGCTGGCTCTGGTTGATGCCGCAAGCGCCGGGCCGGGCGCGGATGACACGAGTTGCCCCCGCTGCGGGGAAATACAGCCGCCGCGCACCCTGTGCCGCAAATGCGGCCTCGACATGCCGCGCTATCACACCGCCCAACAGGCAGCGGCGCGCGAAGCGCGGGCCGAACGCGAACTGGCGGCAAGCACGCAGCAGACCGCCCGGCGCACCTCGCCAGCGGATTCTGGCGATCGGGCGCGTCTGCTCGGACTCGGCTGGTCTGGCCGCATCGGCCGCCTGGATTATCTGGCCGGCTCCTGCCTCTGCATCGCGATTCTGGGGATATGCGCCCTACTGGCGCTCAAAACCGGCAAAACCGCCTTCTTCGGGCTGGGCATCCTGTTATCCACGGTCTATGGCTTTCGCGTCATCGCCCTGCGCCTGCACGACACCAACCGCACCGGCTGGCTCTCCCTGGCTGCCCTCGTGCCGATACTCGGCGGCCTGATGAGCCTGGCCCTGCTCTTCGTCCCGGGCGACGACGGCGATAACGATTACGGCGATACCCCGGGCAACAGCGGCGCGCGCGTATTCAGCAGCCTGCTGGTCATGTTCGTCATCGGCAGCATGACCGTGCGCGGCATCGAAAAAGACCCCGAGCAGGCGGCGCGCCTGCTTGCCGCCGCCAGATTCGGGCCGGCCCAGCCGCAGGAAGAGGATTTCGCGGAGGATGACCTGCCGGCGGCGCATTACGCCAGCAACAACCGCATCGACATCTATGTCGCCACGGGATGCACCCAGTGCGGCGACATGCTCGCTTGGCTGCGCGCCAACCAATTGCGCTACACCCTCTACGTCGTAGACCGCGACCAGGCGGCGGCCGAGCGCCTGCATTCGATCGTGGGCAGCGGGCGGGTGATGTTGCCCGTGCTCGAAGTCAACGGTCGCGTCCTGCCGGGCGATCCCGGCGTGGCGCAGGTTCACCACGCCTTGCGGCAGGCATCGCCTTAACGCGCCGCTTTCCGGAATCACTTCGCCGGCAAGCGCGGTAGAATCGCAGGTTCGATTTCCAACAAGAACCGCCCATCGCCATGCCGCGCAAAATTCTCGTCACCTCCGCCCTGCCTTATGCCAATGGCGCCATCCACCTCGGTCATCTGGTGGAATACATCCAGACCGACATCTGGGTGCGTTTCCAGAAAATGTCCGGGCAGGAATGCTGGTACGTGTGCGCCGACGACACCCACGGCACGCCCATCATGCTGCGCGCCGAGAAGGAAGGCCTCACGCCGGAACAACTGATCGAGCGCGTGCACGGCGAGCACGCCCGCGATTTTGCCGGTTTCCTGGTCGGTTTCGACAATTACCACACCACTCACTCGCCGGAAACCCGCGACTACGCCAACCACATCTACGGCAAGCTCAAGGCCACCGGGCTGATCGAAGTGCGCAGCATCGAGCAGTATTACGACCCGCAGAAGCAGATGTTCCTGCCGGATCGCTTCATCAAGGGCGAATGTCCGAAATGCCACGCCAAGGATCAATACGGCGACAACTGCGAAGCCTGCGGCGCGGCCTACGCGCCGACCGAACTGATTGACCCTTATTCCGCCGTGTCCGGGGCCAAGCCGGAACTGCGCCACTCCGACCACTATTTCTTCAAGCTCTCCGACCCGCGCTGCGAAAGCTTCCTGCGCCAATACACCGCCAGCGGCGTGTTGCAGCCGGAGGCCGCCAACAAGATGCAGGAATGGCTGGGCGAACCGGGCGACAGCAAGCTCTCCGACTGGGACATTTCGCGCGACGCGCCCTATTTCGGTTTTGAAATCCCGGATGCGCCGGGCAAATATTTCTATGTCTGGCTCGATGCGCCCATCGGCTACATGGGCGCCTTCAAGAATCTGTGCGCGCAGAAGGGGCTGAATTTCGACGACTATTTCGCCAGGGATTCGAACGCCGAGCTGTACCACTTCATCGGCAAGGACATCCTCTATTTCCACGCCCTGTTCTGGCCGGCCGAGCTGGAACACGCCGGTTTCCGCACGCCGAGCAAGATCTTCGCGCACGGTTTCCTGACCGTCGACGGGGCCAAGATGTCGAAGTCGCGCGGCACCTTCATCACCGCCGAAAGCTATCTCGCCGGCGGCCTCAACCCGGAATGGCTGCGCTACTACTTCGCGGCCAAGCTCTCCAGCACCATGGAGGACATCGACCTCAGCTTCGAGGACTTCGTGGCGCGGGTCAATGCCGATCTGGTCGGCAAATACGTCAACATCGCCAGCCGCGCCGCCGGTTTCATCGAGAAGCGCTTTGCCGGCAAGCTGGCCGCTGCCGACGCCAGCCTGCCCGCCCTGCGCGCCATTCACGCCGCCGCCCCGCGCATCGCCGAACTCTACGAAGCGCGCGAATTCGGCAAGGCCATCCGCGAAATCATGGCCCTCACCGATGGCGCGAACCAGTACGTCGACAGCGTCAAACCGTGGGAACTCGCCAAGCAGGAAGGCAAGGAAAGCGAGCTGCACGCCGCGTGCAGCAATGCCCTCAACCTGTTCCGCCTGCTCACCGTCCTGCTCAAGCCGGTGCTGCCGGGTCTGGCGGCGCAGGTCGAAGCCTTCATGAACCTGCCTCCGCTGACCTGGGCCGACAGCGCCACGCTGCTCGCCGACGGCCACGCCATCAACGCCTACCGCCACCTGCTGACCCGCGTCGATCCCAAGCTGATCGACGCGCTGATCGCTGCCAACAAAACTTCGCTTGCTCCCGCCGAGAACAAAACCGTGACGAAAAACGACAGTCCCGCCAAGGAAAGCCCCCAGGAAAGCAGCAGCGCCGACAGCGCGCTGTGCACCATCGACGATTTCATGAAAGTCGATTTGCGCATCGTCCGCATCGCCAACGCCGAGCACGTCGAAGGCGCCGACAAGCTGGTGCGCCTGACGCTCGACATCGGCGAGGACAAGCCGCGCAACGTCTTTGCCGGCATCAAGTCCGCCTACGATCCGGCCCAACTCGTCGGCCGCCTGACGGTCATGGTCGCCAACCTCGCCCCGCGCAAGATGAAATTCGGCCTCTCCGAAGGCATGGTGCTCGCCGCCTCCGACGGCAGCGGCGCGACGCCCGGCATCTTCCTCCTCAGCCCGGACAGCGGCGCGCAGCCGGGCATGCGGGTGAAGTGATCCGCCGTCTCGCCTAGCCGCCGTCAGGTGGCGCGGGCGCTTTCGCCGGTTCGGGATTTTTCCTGCGAAAACTTGCCAGGTCGGCAATCCGCAATGCTTCGGGCGCGGCGCGCCGGTGCTTGCCCTGACCGATACGCTGGGCGTGATAGATGCCGGTGTGGCCCGAAAACAGATAGGCCGTGATGCAGCCGATCGCGGCCAGCGGGCCGATTTGCGCCCCGAACAGCTCCATCGCCATCAGCGTCGTGGCAATCGGCGTATTGGCCGCGCCCGCGAACACCGCGACGAATCCAATGCCGGCCAGCATGGGAAAAGGCAGATGCAGCAGCGGCGCAAGGGCATTGCCGAGCGTTGCTCCGATGTAAAACAACGGCGTGACTTCGCCGCCCTTGAACCCCGTTCCGAGCGACACGACGGTGAACACCAGCTTGCCGAGAAAATCCCACGGCTGCATCGGCTCCAGGAACGAACGCGCGATGTCGGGAATGCCCAGGCCGATGTAGTTGTAGGCATCGAGCGCCCACACGGCAGTGGCGATCACCACGCCGCCCGCAAAGGGGCGCAGGGGCGCGTAGGCGATCCACCGCTTCATCAGCGCGCCAAGCTTGTGGGCGGCAGTGGCGAACAGCGCGCCAATCAGGCCAAAGACGATGCCGGCCAGCACCACCGCCAGCACGCTCCACACGCCGATGGGAAGCACTTCGGGAATGGCGTAATGCGTGTGCTGGATGCCCCAGGCCAGACACACCCGATCCGCCACGATGGCGGCAACCACACACGGAAACAGCGCGTCATACCGCATGCGGCCGATCGCCAGCACTTCCAGGCCGAAGACCGCTCCGGCCAGCGGCGTGCCGAACACCGAGGCAAACCCGGCGCTGATGCCGCTCATCAGCACGATTCGCCGGTCCTCGCGCCGCAGACGGAACACGCGGGTCAACTGATCGGCCAGCGCGCCGCCCATCTGCACCGCGGTCCCCTCGCGGCCGACCGACGCGCCGAACAGGTGCGACACCACCGTCCCACCGAACACCAGCGGCGCCATGCGCAGCGGCACGACCTTTCCGGGATCGTGAATCTCGTCGATGATGAGGTTGTTCCCCCCATCCACCGGCTTGCCCAGCCAGTGATACACCAGCCCGACGCCCATGCCCGCCAGAGGCAGCAGCCAGACGATCCAGCGGTGGCTCTCGCGCCACCCGGTCGCCCAATCCAGTGACAGAAGAAACACCGCCGAGGCGCTGCCGGCCAGCACGGCAACCGCGCTGGCGATGAAAAGCCATTTCCCCAGCCAGGGCAACAGCTCGATTTGTTCAGGACGATACAGATATTTGCGCATGGGTCACTCCCTCGAATCAATCGGGCTGACCAGCGGCAGGGAGTGTATGCGAACGCCTGCAGCCCCGACCGCAGTCAGGTGTCTGTAGGCGTCATCGGCAGCCGGCAAGGCTGCGGTTGGGGCAGGAGGAACGCCATCTCCCGGCGCGTATCTTACATGATTCCGATCAAACAGCCCCGGCTCATAAACGCCGGAGGGTTGAAAAACGGTATTTCAGGCAAGAAAAAACCCAACCGGCGCAGGTTGGGTTTCTGAAATTGGTGGACCGAAGGAGGATCGAACTCCCGACCTCCGCATTGCGAACGCGGCGCTCTCCCAGCTGAGCTATCGGCCCGTGAGGGCGGATTATAGCGTATTGCCTGCGGGTGGCGGCAAGTGGTGCGCGGCGGCGCGTTGCAGGCGATCGGCGACGGCGCTCCAGGCGGGGTCCGCCGGCAGGGCTTCGACGAGGATTTCGTCCAGCCGCTGCGTATCGAGTTGACGCAGCGCCGCGTAGAAATCGTGGGCGTAGGCCGCACTGGTCCGGGGCATGTGGATGCAGACGTGGACATTCCCGGCATCGGGCCGCAGGCTATGGGTCAGCACGCCGCAGCGTTTGCCCGCGCCTTGCTGCGTTGCCAGGACAGCGGGAATTTCCGCAGCGGGCAACACCCGCAACCGCGTGGCGGGCGCGTAGTGCGCGGCCAGCGAGCCGGAAGCACGCGGGGCGCTTTCCCGCGCCGGGTTGGCGACTGCGGCTCCCGCTGTATTCCCTTCTTCCGCCAGAACCGCCGCAATCTGCACCGGGGTGATGTGGCCCGGACGCAGAACGACCGGCGCGCCGCGCGAGCAATCGACGATCGTCGATTCGATGCCGACCGGGCAAGGGCCGCCGTCCAGAATACAGGTGACGGCATCCGCCAGTTCATCGCGCACGTGCGCCGCCGTGGTCGGGCTGATGCGGCCGAAGCGGTTGGCCGAAGGGGCGGCGATGCCGGCGGGCCGACCGGCCCTCGACGCCGCAAAGCGCCGGAGCAGTTCCTGCGCGACGGGGTGCGACGGCACGCGCAGGCCGACACTATCCTGTCCGCCCGTCACTGCATCGGGTACCCAGGCCTGTTTTGGCAGAATCAGCGTCAGCGGACCGGGCCAGAAGGCGGCGGCCAGCCGTTGCGCGAATTCCGGAATGTCCCGCGCCCAATCGGCCATGTCCTGCGCATCGGCAAGGTGGACGATCAGCGGATGATCCGCCGGACGCCCCTTGGCGGCGAAAATCCGGGCAACCGCCGCGGGATTGCCGGCATCGGCCCCCAGACCGTAAACCGTTTCCGTAGGCAGGGCGACCAGCTCACCTGCGTTCAGCAGGGCCAGCGCGCGCGCATAGTCTTCCGGGGCCGGCTGCTGCATTTACGCTTCGATGCCGATCGCGGCACGCGCCTGCAAGGCCAGCGCAAGCGCCGCCTGCGGGTCGCTGTCGAGCACCGTGAAATGCCCCATTTTCCGCCCCGGACGGGCGTGGTGCTTGCCGTACAGGTGCAATTTCAGGTTGGGGATGGCAAGCAGCGCCGACCAGTCCGGTTCGCGGTAGGTTTCCCCGACATACCAGAGGTCGCCCAGAAGATTGACCATGACCGCCGCCGAATGCGCGCGCGCCTCTCCCAGAGGCAGGCCGCACAGGGCGCGCACCTGCTGCTCGAACTGGTCGGTGACGCAGGCATCCAGCGTGTAATGGCCGCTGTTGTGCGGACGCGGCGCCATTTCGTTCACGACAAGCCGCCCGCCCGAAACGAAGAATTCGACGCCCATCGTGCCGATGTAGGCGAGCTTCGCGGCAATATTTTCAGCGATCACCACTGCCTGCCGCACCGTCGCCTCGCTGACGGAGGAAGCGCCGGGAGCCGCGATGGAAACATCGAGAATGCCGCGCCGATGGCGGTTCTCCGCCGCGGGGAAGGCGCTCGCCTGACCCGCCACATCGCGCGCCAGAACCACCGAAATTTCATAATCGAGTTGCAGGCGCTGCTCAAGAACGCAGGTTTCCCCCTTGAATTGGGCAAACGCCTGCTGCGCCTCGGCCACATCCCGAACGACCGCCTGACCTTTGCCGTCGTAGCCGAAACGCGCCACCTTCAGAATCGCTGGGAACAGATTTGCCGGGGCGTTCAGCAAATCTTCCGCGCTGTTGATTTCCCGGTACGGACCGTGCGGGAAACCGTGATCGCGCAAAAAATCCTTCTCGCTCACCCGATGCTGGCAAACCGCCACCGCCGCCGCGTGCGGACGCACCGGGATGAACTTGGCGAGGTATTCCAGCGTCACCGCCGGCACATTCTCGAATTCAGTGGTGACGGCAGCGCAGCCCACGGCGAATTCGTCGAGCGCGGCATAGTCGTCGTAGGCCGCGCAGAAATGGCGATCGGCAATCTTTCCAGCGGGGCTGTTCGCATCCGGATCGAGCACCCAGACCTGATAACCCAGTTCGTGCGCCGCGCTGACAAAAAAACGTCCCAGCTGACCGCCGCCGAGCATCCCCAAGGTAGCGGGGGGAAGAATCACGCTGTTCATAGACTGGGCAGTTGCAAGGCCAGCACCTTGGCGGTTTGCGCCTGACGGAAGCTTTGCAGTTTTTCGTTCAGCGCCGGATCGTGGTTGGCCAGCATGGCCACCGCGAACAGGGCGGCATTGGCCGCGCCCGCTTCGCCGATGGCGAAAGTCGCCACGGGGATGCCCTTCGGCATCTGGACGATGGAATGCAGCGAATCGACGCCGGACAAGGCACGCGACTGTACCGGCACGCCCAGCACCGGCACGCTGGTTTTGGCGGCCAGCATGCCGGGCAGATGCGCCGCGCCGCCCGCACCCGCGATGATCGCCTGCAAACCGCGCGCGGCGGCCGTCCCGGCGTACTCGAACAGCAGATCCGGCGTGCGGTGCGCCGAAACGACGCGCGCTTCGAAAGGCACACCAAACTCCTTGAGCAGCGCCGCCGCCGCCTGCATGGTGGGCCAGTCGGAATCCGACCCCATCACCACGCCCACCAGAACCTTATCCTGAGACATCAGCGCAGCCCTGCCTTTCGTTCCGCAGCTTCGATCGTATTGGCCAGCAGCATGGTGATCGTCATCGGGCCGACGCCGCCCGGCACCGGCGTAATCTGCCCGGCTACCGGCTGGCAAGCGGCAAAATCGACGTCGCCGCACAAGCTGCCGTCCGGCAGGCGGTTGATGCCGACGTCGATCACCACCGCGCCCTGCTTCAGCATGTCCGGCGTCACGAACTTGGCGCGGCCCACCGCAGCCACCACCAGATCGGCCCGGCGCACGTGCTCGGCCAGATTCCTGGTTTTCGAGTGGCACACCGTGACCGTCGCCCCGGCGTTGATGAGCAGGGCCGCCATCGGCTTTTCGCCCATAATTGGGGGGGCGACGGGCCACGATCAGTTCG
>OGQD01000537.1_pt1 | contig 28046 bp, 25 predicted proteins | sample 1553091 | NCBI WGS metagenome assembly OGQD01 (sample SAMEA2580290, study PRJEB22360) | human gut metagenome | biome: human gut; feature: human-associated habitat; material: faeces | place: Denmark | collected 2008/2010
TGTGCTGTGCTGTGCTGTGCTGTGCTGTGCTGTGCTGTGCTGTGCTGTGCTGTGCTGTGCAAGGGTGCGAATAATATTGAAAATTAGTCAATGCTTTTGGCTCAAATAACGTATCAATATCTTTTCCATCAATTTCTTGATGTAAAAAGCGTTCTTCACGCCCTGAATCCTCTTTACTCATACCTGCTTCAAGCACAGTATCTTTAAAAGGGAAGCTTAAAACCACATCGTTATTATTATTTAAAAAACCAATTCGATCATGGCTTGTGGAGTAAAGCCCAATTTTATTGCTATGGCGTGTGTATCTGCCTTTTTTCAGTGAATTATCAGACATTAAGAATATCCTATTTAGGTTTGGTAAGTGGTTATAGTCGAATTTCTTTACAATCAATCGCTTTAAGTATTTGAAGCATAAATATTGCCCCAAACGTACCACGATTGATCTTGTTGCTAATGTTTTGTGGTGTTTCTGATATACCCATTGCTTCAAGCTTTTTGGATAGATCAATCAGGCTTATATTTTTTCGGGCAATTTCTGCCTTAATTAAGCCTTTGGCATAGTCTTTCCATTCATCGTCACTCACGGTTTGACCTCATAAAAGATAAACGACATAGCATGTCGCTATAATATTTTAAATCATTATATTTGATGATTAAAACTATTACAATATATTAAGCATATCTTGTTTGTGATGGGTGATTTTATGAAAAAAGAATCTAAGCAACATTTCCTACTATCAGCAAAGGCTCGTACTTTATCTGTATATGAAATTATGCAAATCACCCATGAACAAGCTTTCTTATTGTTCAAAGAAATGCGGTGGGGAAAAGAACAACCGATATGCCCTCATTGCGATACCCAAGATCATCACTATTTCATACGTGGACGCAAGCAATGGCGTTGCAAGTGCTGTAATCATACGTTCAGCGTAACATCAGGTACGATCTTTGCCTTTCACAAACTACCACTCAAAATCTATTTAGCTGCTATTGCCATTTACTCTAACGCTGTAAAAGGCTTATCTGCTTTGCAGTTAGGTCGGGATTTAGGTGTTCAGTATAAGACTGCTTTTGTATTGGCACATAAAATCCGTGAAAGCCTTATAGATCAGCGTGACGATGAATTACTATCAGGTGATGTTCACATGGATGGTGCGTATGTAAATGGCTATGTACGCCCTAAAAACCACAAGGATGACCGTGTAGATCGGCGCAAGGCTGAATATCAAAATCCAAATAAACGGTGCATTGTGGTACTACGCCAAAAAGCAATGAACAGTAATCTACAAGGTGCTGATAAAACCAAAACTTATGTAGTTTATAGTGAAAACCAAAAAGACATTAATCATCTTGCCAATCAGCATATCAAACACGGCTCAACAATCCATGCAGATGAAAGTACCGCATACGATACACTAAATGCTCGTTTCACGACTAAGCGTGTCAATCATCAATATGAATACCGTTCTAAAGATGGTGTGACCAATAATCTTGCTGAAAGCTATTTTAGTCGGTTCAGACGTATGCAGTTAGGGCAGATGCACAAGTTTGGTGTGATGTACCTTGCCAACTATGCCAATGAAGCTGCTTATCGTGAAGATACTCGTAGATGGTCGAATGGTGAAATCTTTACTGATATTTTAATGAAATGCGCTCAAACTCGAACACATAAAGATTGGTGTGGCTATTGGCAGGGCAATAAGCGTAAATCAGAGCGTTTAGTCTGCTAATCCGCTATGCCCCACAAATGAGGACGATGATTGCTATGGGCTATAATAATACCTTTATCTCTTAATCGGTTCAGCACTTTGATGAAGCTAGGTGAAATATCATTGCCTACAGATGAATCTATGCCTTTAATGTCCAAAACTTTCATCATTAAATCTTTGTAGTTCATTGGCTCTTTTGCTTCACGCAAGCAAGTTAAGACTAATGACTGTAGTTCACCTCTTCCAAAATAAGGGTTTCTTTGATTTGTACGCTTAGATTTAACGCTTCTTAGATCAAATTCAGGTGAAAATAACTTAATAGTGTGATCTACATGCAGTAGCATTTCAGAGATACGTTGAATTTCTTTTTGATGTGCTTCAATTTGACCAAGCAATTCCGCACGTTTTTTAGTTAATCCTGATACGATATGTGATTCAGCCATAATCCCTTTCCTTATGTGTAAAGGAATTATTTTAAATGGCGAATCACTCTATTTATTGTGCTGTTGCTACATAATAGCGCAAAATTACCTTAAAGGAATATCAGGAAATTGGCCTTAAAACCTTTAATCAATTTGATAAAAATCAGGATGGTATTATTACTGCCGAAGATGCCAAGAACGAGGCCACTGCAACAGGTACACATGATGGCTTTAAAGTAAAATCTCCATTGTCGATGCCAATGGCAGCGAATGCGAATGAATTTATTCAAATGTATGCCAATAACAATAAAAACTATGTGACCTTAGGCGACTATTTAACCCATCGTGATCAACAATTTTTCTTAACAGATAGCAATAAAGATCTCAGCCTATCTGAGAATGAATATGTGGGTGAATTTACTCAGCGTTATGACGAGCATTTGGCTCAGGCACGTAAACAATATAATGAGATTTTTAATCAGCAATTCCAAAATATCAGTCATGGCAAAACCACAATTCAGGACAAAGATATTAAAACTTTTGCAGCGCGTGTATTGAAAGGAATTTAACTGAAAATATCATTTTGTGATGTTTTGAGAATCAATATTTGGCCGTTTTTGTACATTAGTTTAAGCAAAAACGGTCAAAAAATTGTGCTGTAGATAAAATTAAAATGAATCAAAATAAAAAAAGATAAATAGAAGAACTGGAACGTAAAAATCGAATTACTCTTGAATAGCATCCAAAATTAAATTGACGTTTAAACGATCACGGCATTGTCCGACAAAATCTTCAATTTTCTCAGTTTTATATTGTTGGAAATCAAAACCCTGATAATCATTACAAATTGAATGTAAGTATTGCGTACGAAACGCATTGTGATCAAAAATTTGATGAATAAACGTGCTTTGAATATGTTGATCTTGAAAATACAGTGGATATTTGTGGCTTATCCCATGATGCATTTCAAATCCTTCAATCTGCATACCAAAAATTGAATAGGACTGTTTGCTTAGAATTTTATCTTGGGCAAAATAAATATCATCATTTATCAAGCCTAGACCTGTCGCGACGGTTGGTTGTGGGTTTTCAATCTGATGAGGATCATGTAGTTGTTGAAATAACATTTCATAACCACCGCAAATTGCAAAAATCGCTTTTGTACGTTGTTGCAGTTGTTCAAATAAGCCATTTTGTTTTAACCAGTTTAAATCCTGAATCACTAATTTTGAGCCCGGAAGTATCACCACATCAAAACGTTCTAAAGAAATCGGGCTATGAATAAATTCCAGTAAAACCTCATCATCGGCAATCAAGCGTTCAAAGTCGTTATAATTACTCATATAAGGATAGGCAATGACGCCAATCGAGATTTTCTGCTGACCAGATTGCTGTACAAAATTTTGCAGACTGGCATTGTCTTCAAACCCGAGATTAAACGGCATATAGGGCAAAACGCCTAAAACTGGAATTTTAAATTGTTCTTGAATAATATCGATGCCCGCATCAAATAAAGACAAATCACCACAAAATTTATTGACGATCACACCAATGACGTTGTTACGTAGATGAGCGGGAAGTAAGTTATACGTCCCCCAAATTGAAGCAAATACACCGCCTTTTTCGATGTCAGCGATTAAAATAATTTTAGTTTGGTAAGTTTCAGCAATAAAGATATTAGAAAGATCTTTATCCATTAAGTTAAGTTCGACTGGACTGCCTGCACCTTCTGCGACCACGCAATCATAACGGTCGGCCAGATAATCAAAACAGCGTTGTACCGCAGGTTTGAGTTGATCCAGATCGCGGTAATAGTCGAGTACATGCTGCTGTGAAATAACTTTGCCTTCCACGATGACCGAAGCACGACCATTTGAGCCAGATTTGAGTAATACAGGATTAAGGTGATGCGATGTTGCAATACCCAGAACTTCAGCCTGAAACGACTGGGCAATCGCAATTTCACTGCCATCATCACAGACTCTGGCATTATTCGAGACATTTTGTGCTTTAAAGGGCGCAACCCGTAAACCTGTATCTTGTAAGATTTTGGCAATCACAAAGGTCATGGTGGATTTTCCAGCATCGCTAGAAGTTCCAAAAATTGAAATATGTCTCATGCTGATATGCTTATCAATAAAATCGGGTAGGCAGAAAGGGGTAGCTACGGCATAATACGTTATTTTTACGATCAACGTAGTGGTCAAATGCAGGCTACACTGTATGTTTTGTATATGATTAAATCAGATATACATATGAAAAAACATGCAAAGTAAGTGTTGTTTAAATCACTATAATGAATATCTATTTCCAGTTCTAGCATAAGGCCAATCTGGAGAGTTATGTCGAATTTTCAATTTGGAGTTGTTATGGCACTCGTTCCTCCATATGGTGGCGCAAGTTGTGACGAAAAACTACTTGGCGGCTTAATGATTAAAACGGACTGGAAAGGAGATGCACATGACTGAAGATAGATTAACCCATCTCAAGCAGCTTGAAGCTGAAAGTATTCATATTATTCGTGAAGTTGCAGCCGAATTTGAAAACCCAGTGATGCTTTACTCGATTGGTAAAGATTCTGCGGTGATGCTGCATCTAGCACTGAAAGCGTTTTATCCTGCAAAACTTCCATTCCCTTTATTACATGTGGATACAGGCTGGAAATTTAAGGATATGATCGCCTTTCGTGACAATATGGCTAAAACCCATGGCTTTGATTTGATCGTGCATCAAAACAAAGAAGGTCGTGACGCGGGCATTAATCCATTCGATCATGGTAGCTCGAAATATACCGACATTATGAAAACTCAAGGTCTCAAACAAGCGTTGGACAAGTATCAGTTTGATGCGGCTTTTGGTGGTGCGCGTCGCGATGAAGAAAAATCACGTGCTAAAGAACGTGTTTATTCATTCCGGGATAGTAAGCACCGTTGGGATCCTAAAAATCAGCGTCCAGAGCTTTGGAATCTTTACAATGGTAAAGTAAACAAGGGCGAAAGTATCCGCGTATTCCCATTGTCAAACTGGACTGAACTGGATATCTGGCAGTATATCTATTTAGAAAATATTCAAATCGTTCCTCTTTATTTCTCTGCGGTTCGTCCTGTGGTGGAGCGTAGTGGTACGCTGATCATGGTCGATGACGAGCGCATGCGTTTAAAAGAAGGCGAAGTTCCACAAATGAAATCGGTACGTTTCCGTACGCTCGGCTGTTACCCATTAACGGGTGCGGTGGAATCTGAGGCAGATACCTTGCCTGAGATCATTCAGGAAATGCTTTTGGCCACAAGTTCTGAACGTCAGGGTCGTATGATTGACCATGATGAAGCGGGCTCAATGGAAAAGAAAAAGCAGGAAGGTTATTTCTAATAAATCGCCCTCAACCCCTCTTAAAAAGAGGGGAGCTTAGGAAAAGATTTCAGAATTTGTGGAGTTAGAGCATGTCTCATCAGTCAGATCTTATTAGTCAGGACATTCTGGCGTACTTAAAACAACATGAGCAAAAAGACTTATTGCGCTTTTTGACTTGTGGTAATGTCGATGATGGTAAAAGTACCCTTATTGGGCGTTTGTTGTATGATTCAAAATTGATTTATGAAGATCAATTGCAGGCGGTGACCCGCGACAGTAAGAAAGTCGGTACGACAGGCGAAGCACCTGATTTAGCGTTACTTGTCGATGGTTTACAAGCTGAACGTGAGCAGGGCATTACTATTGATGTCGCGTATCGTTATTTCTCTACAGAAAAGCGTAAGTTCATTATTGCGGATACTCCGGGACATGAGCAATATACCCGTAACATGGCCACTGGTGCTTCAACAGCAGACCTCGCGATTATCCTGATTGATGCCCGTTATGGTGTTCAAACTCAAACCCGTCGTCATACTTTTATTGCCAGCTTATTGGGTATTAAAAATATCGTTGTTGCCATTAACAAGATGGATTTGGTTGAGTTTTCAGAGTCACGTTTCAACGAAATTCAGGTTGAATACGATGCTTTTGTCAGCCAGTTGGGTGATCGCCGTCCAGAGAATATTTTATTTGTCCCGATTTCAGCTTTGAATGGCGATAATGTCGTAAATCCATCGGAAAGTACGCCGTGGTACAAGGGTCAAACCTTGATGAACATTTTGGAATCTGTGGAAATTAAACGCGAATCCAATAAACACGAATTTCGTTTCCCTGTTCAATATGTAAATCGTCCAAATCTGGATTTCCGTGGTTTTGCAGGAACAATTGCACTCGGTGAAATCAATGTAGGCGATGAAATTGTTGCATTGCCATCGGGTAAAAAATCGACGGTTAAAGAAATCGTGACTTTTGATGGCAATCTTGAACAGGCGATTGCAGGTCAAGCCGTTACCTTGACGTTAAATGACGAAATTGATATTTCTCGTGGGAACATTTTAGTCCGTGCTGGTGAACAACCGCTGATTTCACGTAGTGTACGTGCCTCTGTGGTGTGGATGACTGAGCATCCTTTAGTCAAAGGTAAGCTGTACAATGTCAAAATTGGTACGCAGACTGTTCCTGCTAAAGTGACTGAAATTCATTATCGTGTCAATGTGAATACGCTTGAACATACTCAAGTGGACGAGCTTGAGCTGAATGCAATTGCAGATGTAACAGTCGAGTTTGATGCACCAGTGGTCTTTGATCGTTATCAAGATTCCCGCTATACAGGTTCTTTCATCTTTATTGACCGTTTAAGCAATGTAACGGTTGGTGCTGGTATGGTTGAAGCTGCGGTGGAATGGACTGCGAGCAACAATCCTGTGACTGCCGAAGACCGTGCAGCGCGTTTGGGTCAAAAACCTGCGGTGATTGGTGTTTCAGCGAAAATTCTTGAAAAAGCACAAGCACTTGAAAGCTTGCTGATTCAGCAAGGCGTCGTGGCAATTGCCAAATCAGATTTGACTGCTGATCAAATCAACTTACTTCGTGAAACGGGTATTGTGGTGATTACAACCGTTACAGAAGCGTCAGATGCAGATGTTACGGCTGAGACTGTAGAAGAAGTAGCCGATCAGGTGGTGGAGTTGGTTCGTTTGTAATCGACCTGATAAAAAAACCTCCTAAATTTAGGAGGTTTTTTTATGACCTAAGCTTTCACTTAAATCATACTGACCAATGGAAAAACACCAAAAACTAAGGCACTTCCCATCAGAACACAACAGGTCATAAATGCCCATTTCAATGTGAATTTTTGATGGTCTGCAAACTCAACAGCTGCTAAACCACAAAGTAAATAGGTGGACGGCACCAATGGAGAAAGTAAATGAATCGGTTGACCAATAATTGACGCACGCGCGATTTCCACAGGCTCAATGCCATATTGGGTCGCTGCTTCAGCCAAAATAGGTAAAACTCCAAAATAAAAAGCATCATTCGACATAAAGAAGGTTAAAGGCATGCTGAGAGCGCCTGTAATGGGTGCCATATACGGCCCCATACTTGCAGGAATAAGTGCCACAAACTGTTTTGACATGGATTCGACCATACCCGTTCCAGTTAAAATTCCTGTGAAAACCCCAGCCGCAAAAATAACACCGACCACTGCAAGTACACTATCTGCATGAGTTGCAATTCGCTTTTTCTGCATTTGTAGGCATGGGTAGTTGACTACCAGTGCAATACAAAAGCCGAGCATAAACAGAATTGGCATTGGTAAGATTCCTTTGACTAAGGCAGCCATGAGTACCAATGTCAAAATGCCGTTAAACCAACGCAAATGCGGACGCTGTGCATCAGGATCCTTTGAAATGGTCAAGTTGTCTGCATGACTAATATCATCAATGCTAATCACACCTAAGCGTTTGCGTTCGTACTTTCCATATAGATAAGCAAGGAAAAATAACCAAATAATTGCTACAAGCATCGAAGGAATCATGGGGATAAACACGTGACTGGCATCGACTTGTAATGCACTTGCTGCACGTGCAGTAGGACCGCCCCAAGGCGTAAGATTCATCACACCGCTCGATAGAAGCATTAAACAGGTCATGACCAGTGGATTCATGCCAATTCGTTTATAAAGTGGCATCATCGCTGCGACACAGATCATATAAGTGGTGGAACCGTCACCATCTAAAGAAACAGTCAACGTTAAAAAAACAGTACCTAATGTAATTTTAAGCGGGTCGCCTTTGACCATTTTTAAAATCCACTTGATGGATGGGTCAAATAAACCCGAATCGATCATTAAGGCAAAATACATAATGGCAAAAAGTAGCATGACGCCTGTTGGTGCGAGTTTTTTGATGCCTTCCAGCATATTCTCGCCTAACATTGTCACTTCGATATGACTTAAGCTCTCAATATGAAAACCAAGTCCCCAACCAATCAGAGCAAAAATAACAGGAATGAGAATAAGTGCTACCAAAGCACTGAGACGTTTAGTCATGATCAAATACATAAAACACATGATCATGCTAATACCTAAAAAAGTAAGCATGTACGCAATCCTTAGCCCAAGAAATTATTATTTATGAAAGTGTTCATATACTTTGAACACAGCATATATTTATTGATTTTTCTAAAAAATGCAATTACATAATCTATCGTTAAGATTAAAGTTAAGAAATAATTTTCTATTTTTTAAAACGATATTTTTTAAAGCTATTTCTGCACTTTTATAGTGCATTTCGGTTTTTATAACGTCACACTTTTTGGTTCTGAATAATGAACATCAGCATTTAACGTATACAAATACGATTTAAAAAAGCGTGCATTAATTGGATAATTTTCATTGAGTTTTAATTCTGCTTTGACATCGCTTTTATGCGACAATAGTCCTTTCATTTTTGCAGAGACTTCCATGACCGACCAATCTCCTGAATCTTTAACGGATATCGAAATTTTAGATATTTTACAGTCAATGAAAAAAGATGAGCTTGATGTTGAAGCGAAAGAGATTATCCGTAATGGGGGCAAAGCGGGTCGACAAGAAGCACATAAACAAGCACTTGTGGCTTTAAACCATAGTTTTGAAGAAAAATTTGTAGAGGCTGTGACGCTGGCATTGGGATTGAACCCTGCACAAGCAAAGAAAATTCGTTATAAAAAAGACCGTATTCGTATTTTGAAAGCACGTGGTATAGATTATATGGCGATTGATGGTGCCGAAACAGCACAGGTTTTAGCGCAAATTGCACAAGCCATCACTCGTGAAGATGCGATTGTCACCAAAGATTTGCATAATATTTTCCCGTTCTGGAAAGAAGGCTGGCCGATGGTGCAATTTGATAGTGCTTACAAAATTTTGTCAGAAGATATTCAGTTGCATTATCAAGCTTTGCTTGATGCGTTACTTAAATGATTCAGATCATACTGTAATCTAAAAGTTTGTTCATTTGATCATAATGATGCCTCTTCATGAGGCATTTTTTCTATCTGTTTTATTCTCCATGCCACCGTGAGTTCGTTGCTGTTTAAATCTGAATCATGGTCTAGAGCTATATCTTTGTAGAAATATTTTAATTTAATTAATTGTTTTATAAAAAGAATAGTCATTTTTAAATATTGGTATTACAAAATAATAAAAAAGTATTACTGGTTTGGCATGTGCTTTGCTTCTTGTTTATCAACATACAAAAGTGATCTAGGGTTCCGATGTTGAAGATTGAACAATTCAACATGACTGGTCCGAGAGATGACGGTTCGTAAGAACTACACGGAGGGACAAAAGCCCGGGAGATTGGTTGAATTAATCCGATCAGGAGTGGTTATGAACACTGTACATTATCATGATAATCAAATGCTCTGGGATGAGCGATTACCAGCGGGTCATCATTGGTCAGGTCGTCTGCAAAAGGACACCGTTTTACAAGTCACGTCGTTAGGGGCCAATGCAAATTTATCGTTATATCTGGTAAATGCACTGGAAAAACTGGAACGCTTTAACATGCCAGACAGTTTGAAAGCACAGCACAGCGCATTTTTGAGTCAGGGACATGTCTTGTATTCCGACTTGGGGCGAGTTATGGCTTCGATTGTGCGTGATGATCATGGCTGGAATGATGTGCTTTGTGGTCCAAGTACAGCTCAGCAGATTGAGCAGCATTATGGTATTCAGACTTTTCAGGATGCACGAAATGAAAGGTATCAAAATGGTTTGGACAGTTTATTGGTCGAAATGACCAAATTCGGTCTGGCTCAACAAGATTTAACTGCAACCTTAAATTTATTTTCTAAAGTGGCGGCTAATCAAGCGGGAGAATTGTCCTATATAAAAACTGACAATCATCAACAGGTCATTGAATTACGTTTTGAGATGGATTGTCTGGTTTTTCTTTCAAATACACCGCATGGTCTGGATGCGTCACACATTTATCAACCTGCCGATCTTGAACTCAAATTGTTTAAAGCGCGACCTCTGGCTGAACAAGATATTTGCCGTGATTCCTGCCCGCAAAATCAGCGCGGATTTCAAAACAATGCACGCTATTTTGCAGCTTCAGTATAAGGGAGAATTTGACATGACAGCTTTGGCAAAATTAGAAAATACCGTGTTAAGTGAGATTTGCCCAGCGGGTGAAGCATGGATGGGTGAAGTTAAAAAAGGGCAGTATTTTCGTATTGTGGACTTGGAAGGCAATCAAGCGGTGGATACGCTGTTCATTAGCGCAGAAAATCCTGATGAGCGTTATAGTGCCACGGATACGCTTGCCCAAAATAAACAGATTTATCTGGAAAAAGGCTCGATTCTATATACCAATCATGGACGTCCAATCGCCACAATTCATGATGATAACTGTGGTCGTCACGATACTTTAGGCGGCGCATGTTCTTGTGAAAGTAATACGGTACGTTATGCACATGATAAATATCCAATGCATAGCTGTCGTAATAATTTCATGTATGCACTGGTCAAGCATCCGATTGCCCAGAAACACGCGCTCAATGTGCGTCATATTGGCCCCAATATTAATTTCTTTATGAATGTGCCAGTGACCCCAGAAGGCCATTTGATGTTTGATGATGGAATTTCGGCGCCAGGTAAATATGTTGAAATTAAAGCAGAAATGGATTTGATTGTTCTGATTTCAAATTGTCCGCAACTCAATAATCCATGCAATGCCTATAACCCGACTCAAATTCAGTTGCTTGTACGCGAAGAAGCGGGAGAGGTCTGATATGTTTAATAAAGTCCTGATAGCCAATCGTGGTGCAATTGCCTGTCGCGTGATTCGTAGCTTAAAAAAATTGGGAATTCAATCTGTTGCCGTCTATTCCGAAGCGGATCGGGATTCTTTGCATGTGACTTTGGCAGATGAAGCGGTCTGTATTGGCCCTGCACCAGCCAGTCAAAGCTATTTAAATATCGAAAAAATACTGGAAGTCGCGCAGGCGACAGGCGCACAAGCGATCCATCCGGGTTATGGGTTTTTATCGGAAAATGCCCAATTTTGTGATTTGTGTGAGCAACATGGCATTGCTTTTATTGGGCCAACTTCACAGCAAATGCGTGAATTTGGTCTGAAACATACCGCACGTGAACTGGCCATACAGAGCAATGTACCTCTATTGCCGGGCAGTCAGCTTTTGGCCGATGAAGCTGAAGCATTGAGTGAAGCTGCGCGCATCGGTTATCCCGTGATGCTGAAAAGTACCGCAGGGGGTGGTGGTATTGGTATGCGTCTGGTGTGGAACGAGGCAGAACTTAAAGAGGCTTACACCACGGTGTCCTATCTGGCACAGGCCAACTTCAAAGATGCAGGATTGTATCTGGAAAAATTTGTAGAAAATGCACGGCATATTGAGGTTCAGATCTTTGGAGATGGAAAAGGGCAAGTTTTGGCATTGGGAGAGCGTGATTGCTCAGTTCAGCGCCGCAATCAAAAAGTCATTGAGGAAACGCCTGCACCGCATTTAAGTGACGAACAGCGTCAATACATTCAGAGCGTTGCCATTCAACTCATGCAATCGATTCAATATCGTTCGGCTGGAACAGTTGAGTTTGTCATGGATACTGACACCCAAGAATTTTATTTTTTGGAAGTCAATACTCGGTTACAGGTTGAGCATGGCGTGACTGAACAAGTCTATGGAGTCGATCTGGTCGAGTGGATGGTGATGCTTGCCAGTGGTGACTGGACTGCACCTCAAAAAACTTTGCAATCGACAGGTCATTCGATTCAGGTACGATTATATGCAGAAGATCCAATCAAAAACTTTCAACCAAGTGCTGGTTTACTCACCTCAGTCAGGTTTGATACACATTCAAGAGTAGAAACTTGGGTTGAAACAGGTTCAAATGTATCGTCGTTTTATGACCCGATGATTGCCAAAATTATTGTGACCGCAGATGATCGTGAGCAGGCGATTGCTGCTATGCAAAGCAGTTTAGCGCATACTGAAGTAGCTGGGATTGAAACCAATTTAGAGTATTTACAAAATATTATTGCCAGTGAGGTATTTAAAGCAGGCACACAAACCACGCGCTTTTTAAATAGCTTTAGTTGGAACACGCAAAAAATCGAAGTTTTGCAAGCTGGGATTCAAACTGCCATACAGGATGTGACTGGACGTTTGGGCTATTGGGATGTCGGTGTACCACCATCAGGTGCGATTGATCCTTTAAGTTTAAATGTTGCCAATCAATTATTGAATAATCCATTTAATACTGCAGGTCTGGAATGTACCTTGCAAGGGCCTACGCTCAAATTTCATTGTGATAGTCAGATTGCTATTACAGGGGGTGACATGGCGGTCACTCTGGATGGTCAACCGATTGCGATGTGGCAAACTGTTCAGGTAAACAAAGGTCAGATTCTCAAATGTGGCAAAATTAATACAGGTTGTCGGAGTTACATCGGTGTTAAAGCTGGTTTTACTGTACCGGAATATCTGGGCAGTCAGGCGACATTTACGCTCGGTCAGTTTGGTGGTCACGCAGGACGTAACTTATTGATTGGTGATATGTTACCCATCCATGCGTTTAGCTCAGATCAATCTTCTGCATTGACCATTGAGCAGATTCCAGCATTTCAATCCAGTTGGGAAATTGCAGTGATGTATGGTCCTCATGGTGCGCCTGATTTCTTTACCTGCAAAGATATTGATACTTTTTTTCAGCATGAGTTTGAAATTCACTATAACTCAAGTCGGACAGGGATTCGTCTGATTGGCCCTCAGCCAGAATGGGCACGTGAAGATGGAGGTGAGGCAGGCTTACATCCATCCAATATTCACGACAACGCCTATGCCATTGGAGCGATCGATTTTACTGGTGACATGCCGATCATTTTGGGTCCGGATGGTCCAAGTCTAGGTGGTTTTGTTTGTCCAGCCGTCGTGATCCATTCTGAACTATGGAAATTAGGCCAACTCAGAGCAGGAGATAAAGTTAAGTTTGTCCCTGTGAGTTATGTGCAGGCGCAAAGACTGAATCAAACTTATGAATCGATGCTTAAAGCGACGGATATATCAAAAATCGATTATCAGGCTGATTTTTCAGCGGAAATGACGACACTCAAAGATGCAGTATTGGCGCGTTTTGCAGGAGATGAAACACGACCAACAGTCACTTACCGACCAGCGGGTAACCATTATTTATTGGTTGAATATGGCGATTTAGTCCTTGATTTAAATTTACGTTTTCGCATTCATGCCTTGATGCAGTGGGTCAAAGAGCAAAATATTCAAGGCATCATTGATCTCACTCCCGGGATTCGTTCTTTGCAAATACATTTTGATTCTGCGGTTTTAGATCAACTGGTATTGTTACGCCAATTACAGCAAGCTGAAACACAATTGCCTGACATTGAAAATATGCAAGTGCCGTCACGGACCGTTTATTTACCTTTGGCATGGGAGGATTCACAAACTCAATTAGCTACTGAAAAGTATACCCAACTGGTTCGTCCTGATGCGCCGTGGTGTCCTGATAATATCGAGTTTATTCGACGCATTAATGGTCTGGAGTCCAAGCAAGCGGTTAAAGATGTAGTGTATAACGCCCGTTATCTGGTGATGGGACTGGGGGATGTCTATCTGGGGGCGCCTGTCGCGACGCCACTTGATCCGAGACAACGTCTGGTGACCACGAAATACAATCCTGCACGGACATGGACGCCTGAAAATGCAGTCGGGATCGGTGGAGCTTATATGTGTGTCTATGGCATGGAAGGGCCAGGAGGTTATCAGTTTGTCGGACGTACCACGCAAATGTGGAGCCGTTATCGTCAAAATGCCAATTTTGAACAAGGAAAGCCGTGGCTGCTGCGTTTTTTTGATCAGATTCGCTTTTACGAAGTTTCCGAAACTGAATTGATGCAAATGCGTGAAGACTTTAAAGCAGGCCGTCTGCAATTGCGCATTGAAGAGGGTGTACTTAATTTAAAGGAATACAATGCATTTTTAACAGAACATGCAATTAGTATTCAGGATTTTAAATCAGTCCAACAAGCAAATTTTGAAGCGGAACGTCGTCGCTGGCATGAAGCAGGACTGGCAGAATATGTATCTGAAAGTCTGGAAAGTGTTGATGATGGCGATGCTGTAGATATCCCTGAAGGCGGCTGTGTGGTGGAATCACATATGCCAGGTTCAATCTGGAAAATTGAATGTGAAATGGGAGATGTGGTTGAAGAGGGTGCAACCCTTGCAGTGATTGAAGCCATGAAAATTGAGATTCCCATTTTGGCACCAGAACGCATGAAAGTGGAGTCAATTATTATTGAAAAAGGTCAAACGGTAAAAACAGGTCAGGCTTTATTTACTTTAGCACCTGTAGTCTAAATTCATTATTTTACTTTTGCCTTGATTCGAAATCAGGGCTTTTTTTTGCCCAATTTTTAAGCATTTTTATTTTACAGCCTTTGCTTTGCACCATGATATGACTTTTATAACACAGTAAATTGGTGGCCTAAATTTTGCTGAAAAGCACCTTCTTTAGGATCAAAGATAAATTTATTAACTATTTGATTTTTATATTTAATTGTGTTGATAAAAATAATCCTTAGTTAAATTTTAAATTGGCATAGTTCATGCATTATTTTAGTAATACAAAATACTAATTTGGTAATACTAAAAGGAGTCATATCATGTCAGTAAAACATTCAGTTGTAAAAGTACGACCTGCATGGAAAACCTTTTTAGTTGAGCTATTAAGCGTTCGGGCGGGTTTTTACATTACTCAGAAACCAGAAGTTCATTCGAACAAAAGAGGCCATCTTGACTAAACCAAAATTAACCCGAATCAGTATTACCGTTCCTGAAAATACAGTCGAAGCATTGGATCAAAAGATCGTAGAAGAGCACTATGAAAGTCGCTCACAAGCGATCGTCGATATGATTAATCGGCACCTGATTCATCAATATACCACTGAAAACTCGGTGATGGTCGGTACTTTAACCCTGCTATATCGTCGCGATGCAGGCAATATTCGGGTTCAGCTCAGTGATTTACAACAACAATTTTTAGAGCAAGTTATTAGTTCACTACATATTCAATTAGATGATCAGAAAATTCTGGAAGTGATTTTGTTACAGGGAAAGAGCAACGCCCTGAAACAGATCAGTCAGCAGTTTATTGCCTTAAAAGGAGTGATCAAGGGGCATCTGGAACTGATGGATGCGGTCATGCCGCCTTTACAGCAGAATGAATAGGAGAAAAAACGTGCCACAACTATCGACCCTACAGGATTGGCAAAGTGCTTATGCACAAGGGCAATTTAAACTTGATGATTTGTATGATTATGTCGGGTCGATCAGCAATGATGATTACGCATGGATCGAAATCGCCTCACAACAGCAACTTGAAGTACAAATCGAATTGCTCCTCAATCAAGATCCAGCGCAATTCCCTTTGTACGGTATCCCTTTTGCTGTAAAGGATAATATTGATGTTGCGGGCTTTCATACCACGGCAGCCTGTAAAGAAGCCGCTTATCTGGCCCATTCAGATGCAACAGTCGTGGCTAAGTTGAAAGCAGCAGGTGCGATTGTGATTGGAAAGACCAATCTTGATCAGTTTGCGACGGGTCTGGTCGGTGTGCGTTCACCTTATGGCGCGGTTAAAAACAGTTTTAATCCTGAGTATATCAGTGGTGGCTCAAGTTCTGGCTCATCGGTGGTCGTTGCCAAAGGAATTGTTCCATTTTCTTTAGGAACAGACACCGCAGGTTCTGGTCGAGTCCCTGCCGGACATAACAATATTGTCGGGCTTAAACCCACCAAAGGTTGGTTTTCAACCACAGGTTTGATTCCTGCTTGTCGTACACTGGATGTCATTTCGATTTTTGCACTCACGGTAGATGATGCATGGACAGTTGCCCAGACCATGCAGAGCTTTGATGAAACCGATGCTTATTCACGGCGCCATCCTGAAAATGTACCCGTTGCATTTTCACTGGGGAAAATTGCAATTCCTGCACAGCTTGAGTTTTATGGTGATGAACTAAGCCGTGAGGCTTTTGACATCGCGATTGAACGCATCAAGGCTTTGGGTTATCAAGTTGAAACCATTGATTTTACCATTTTCAATCAATTGGCAACTGCCTTGTATAACCGTTCATGGGTGGCAGAACGCACTGTGGCGATAGAACAGAAAATAAATCGCGATCAAGCACATCCAGTGATCCAAAAGATCATTGCACAGGCAGATCAATTTTCTGCGACAGATGTGATGCAGGATGAATATGATCGAGCTGAAATGGCACGATATATTCAGCAAAGCTTAGCCAATTTTGATGCACTCATGGTGCCGACAGCGCCTACGATTTATACCATTTTGGAGGTCGAAGCCGACCCGATTTTGAAAAATAGCCACATGGGGGCGTATACCAATTTTGTTAATTTTGCTGATCTGAGTGCTTTGGCATTGCCCAATGTCATTCGTGCAGACGGTTTGCCTTCAGGGATCACCTTGATTGCAAGCGCTTGGCATGATCAGGCTTTAGCGCGTTTTGGGCAAATCTGGCAGCAACAGAACCATGTAAAGTTAGGTACTACAGATCTTTGCTATCAAGCTGACTCAAAAATTGAATCCTCAAATTCGGTGAAATTGGCTGTGGTCGGTGCGCATTTAACAGGGATGCCACTCAATTTTCAGCTTACGACACGTGACGCTGTATTACTCACAAAAACTCAAACGGCACATCATTACAAACTGTTTGCACTCAGTCATACCACGCCTCCAAAGCCAGGGTTGCAATATTGCGAACAAGGACAGTCCATTGAGGTTGAAGTCTGGGAAGTTCCGATGGCTTTATTTGGAAAAATTGTGGCAGAAGTTCCTGCACCGCTTGGGATTGGCAATGTGCAACTGGCTGATGGAACTTGGGTTAAAGGCTTTATCTGTGAGGGCTATGCGCTTGATTCTGCAAAAGACATTAGTCACTTAGGTGGATGGCGAGCTTATATTCAATCACTTCAAAATCATTCTACATCAACGTGTTAAGCTTATTTTAAAGGGGATAGATCATGATTCGTACACTAAGCTCGCTTTCTTCTTCTGTCATGCTGGCTCTGGCTTTAACAGGCTGTGACAACACGGCAAAAGTACCACAGGCACAAAGTGAAAATGACAAAACCACGACTACTTCAACAGCACCTACTTTAACGATTGGCTATAGTGACTGGCCTGGATTTGTGGCATGGCAAGTTGCCATTGAAAAAGGCTGGCTGAAAGAAGCGGGTCTCAATGTTGAATTTAAATGGTTTGATTATTCTGCTTCTCTTTCCGCATTTGCGGCCAATCAGCTAGATGCGGTGCTCGTTACCAATGGCGATAACTTGGTGACCGCATCTGGCGGTACCAAAGGCATTATGATTATGGCCACAGATTATTCTGCTGGTAATGATGTGATTATTGCTAAATCTGGCATCAACAGCATTCAGGATTTAAAAGGTAAATCAGTTGCCACTGAAAAAGGTCTGGTAGATCACCTGTTATTATCGACGGCCTTAACTGATGCCAAAGTCCCACTCACCGATATTAAACTGGTCAATTCTGTGACCAATGAATTGCCACAAGTCTTTGCCAGCCCTGATATTTCTGCAATTGCCGTCTGGCAACCTGTTGCCAATCAGGCCTTGAAATCAGTCGCGGGCTCTAAAGTTATTTATACTTCCAAAGATAAGCCTGGTCTGATTTACGATACGCTTTCAGTCAATATGAGCCATTTGTCTACGCATAAAGAACAGTGGAAAAAAATGATTCAGGTCTGGGACAAAACCGTGAAATACATCAATGACCCAGCCACACATGCCGATGCAGTGAAAATCATGGCAAATCGTGTTGGTGTCGATCCAGCGCAATATGAGCAATTTGTCGGGGGAACACATTTACTGGATATTGAAGCCAATAAAAAAGTATTTACCAAAGGACAGGGCTTCGATTCCATTTATGGTTCAACCTACCATGTCAATAAATTTAACGTGACTAATGGTGTATATAAAACTGAAATGGATGCCGATGGGCTGATTTATCCTGATCTATTACAAAGTTTGAAATAACATAAAAGGCGCTTCGAATCTTGAAGCGCCTTTTAAATTTTTAAATCGTTTGTTTTATAAGACTTCTTTCATCACTTCCTTTTATTTCTCCCAAGGGCAGGAAAATAAAAGAAGATCTAAATAATGATGAAAGAAGTCTATAGTTCAGTGGTTTTAGAAAACACATTAATAATGATAATACCGCCAATGACCATACTCAAACCGATAAAAGCAGCCAAATCCAGATGTTGTTTAAATATCACCCAGCCAATCGTTGAAATTAAAACGATTCCTGCACCAGACCAGATAGCATAAGCAATCCCGACTGGAATAAATTTTAAGGTTAAAGATAAAAAATACAAGGCAATGCAATAGCCTACAACGGTAACGAATGAGGGTAAAGGAACGGTAAATCCTTGAGATGATTTTAATGCAGAGGTCGCAATGACCTCAGCCACAATCGCAATACATAAATATAAATACGGCAAACGAGTCTCCTATTATTTGATGATCGTGGCATTTTTTAGCAAATGAATGCTTTCTTTTTGCAACCATTGTTGCGCACATGCGGTGGTTGCAGTCTGTCGATCAAACTGAAAATCAGGATGATAGATGTCGAGGGAAAAATATAATCGATAGTATTCACCCTCAATCTCTGTTATTTGCGTAATATTACCAACAGAATCGATCTCGAAATTATCGAGTTGCAACACTTTATTCACCAAGTGACTTTGAGTAGAAAACTGGATGGTTGGTCCATTCAGTGCAATAGACACTTGGTAGCTCTCAACAAATGAAGCCCTTATTTTTTTATTTTCAATTGCGTCGTTTAAATCTGAGATATTTTCAAGCTGTTTTTGTATTAGTGGTAAACGTGATTGTGCATAAGCCAAATGTTCACCTGCAATAATAAGACCGCCGTCCATTGCAAATTTCTGCTGTGTTGCAATATGTTCTGCCTGTAATAGTCTTAAACCACAGAATAGACCCGAGCTGGATTGTTGTCGCCAATCTTCAACATAGGCGCCTGAAGGTGCAAATTCTAAAATACAATTCCCTATTGGAAATAGCTTAGCGGGTTCAGGCCATTGAATACGCGGTTGATAGCTTTCGTGAATGTTCCATGACAGTAATTCATTTTTATCATCCCAGATTGTGTCTCCAACCCAGCCTTGCCGCTCACTTACAGGCGTTTGAGTCGAGTCACTCAAGCGTAGATCGATGCTAAAAGATTTGGATTGAAACCAATAAACGATGGTTTTTTCATCACTTAGACCATTATAAAAACTAATATTTTTACGCCTAAAACTACCCATCAAATAACGAGGGAGTGGCATATTTTCAATAGGAGTGACAGGACATTTTTTTAACAGTTCATACAGATTCATGCATCAGTCTCCGTTTCATCCATGCCAAAAGAATAAAGCGGACGGGCATTGCTCAATACCAAATCACCTTGTTCAATGCGTTTTTTTAAGTATTGAAATGTTTGCGCAGTCTGGTTAAATAAATGTTCACCGCCTTTTAACGGTGCATATTTGGGTTGATCGGTTTCGACCACGGGTTGAATCAGGTAATCGTAATCACATGAAAAAAATAAAGGAAAAGAATAACGTTCTTCTTTCACTTTTTTGACGCGATGCTTTGTCGCTAAATAACGTCCATTGGAGAGTATCTCCATCATGTCGCCAATATTCATAATTAAAGTATTTTCAATTAAGGGAATATCCATCCATTCGGCGTCTTTATTGAGTACCTGTAAGCCCTCTGCGGTCGGAAAAAGTAAAGTAAAACATTCATAATCGGTATGGGCGCCAATTCCAGCGCTATCTGATGCATCAGGATTATAAGGATAATGAATGAGACGTAATTGACTCGGCGCCTGTTTTAAATGGGCATCAAAATAATCTTCTTCAAGATTGAGTGCCAAAGCAAATGCATGGAAAAGTTGATGTCCAATATCCTTGATATGTTGATAGTAGTTCTGAACGTGAGTTTTAAACTGTAGGTCGTCGGGCCATTGATTTGGGCCAACCAGTGGTCTCAGTTCGGTGAAGCCTGAATAATCATAATTGACGTCATAGGCTTCTTTAAGATCATAGGTATTAGCTTTGAATTGTTCTTCGCCAATGGGTACATAGCCACTATGATTCTGGGAATTTCCAATATAATTTTGCATTTTGATATTTTTATCTTGTGCAAAATAAGCTTGTGCGGTATTCACCAGTTGTTGAAATAATTCTGGTTTAAGTTGCCTTCCATGAATGTATAAAAAACCGACGTCTTTACAGGCTTGATCGAGCGCTTTGGCTACTTCCAAACGGTCTGGAGCTTTGTAACTTGTTAATTTTGAAATATCAACCATAGGTAAAACGTAACTTTCGTTCATGATCATCACCATTGGCTGGTCGTCCAGCACGTATTATTCCACCTTGGGTCGTCCCAAAGAGTGTAAAAATTATTTGTGTTGACTGACTTGAGTCATACGAGGAATCTCAGGTAAATGTTGCAGGGCAGGATCAACTTGTTCCTCTTCCTGTGCATGGACCAATTCATCTACATGGGCACGTAATTGCCTAAACTCTGATGTGTTCATGAGCTCGGGTGTGCGCGGACGGGGTAAACGCACCTCGATGATTTCTTTGACTTCACCTGGGTTGGCTTTAAGTGCCACGATACGATCTGCCAATAAAATCGCTTCATCCATATCATGCGTAACAAATAAAATCGTAATATCGATGTTTTGCCACAAATCCATTAAATGACGTTGCATCTTCTGGCGTGTATATGGGTCAAGTGCTCCAAAAGGTTCATCCATTAACAGTATTTTGGGTTCATTGACCAAGGCGCGGGCAATCGCAACACGTTGTTTCATTCCGCCAGAGAGTTGATGTGGACATTGATTTTCATATTTTTCCAGACCAATAATATTGATCCACTCCCGTGCTACAGATTCTGCCGCAGCCTGACTTGCACCACGCATCAAAGGTCCGAACATGACATTTTCTTTTACGGTTTTCCATGGAAATAAGGTATATCCCTGAAATACCATCCCACGTTCAGGGCAAGGACCATCGACACGCTCACCATCGACCAATACCTCACCACTACTATAATCATCCAGTCCTGCAACAATACGACTCAAGGTTGATTTACCACAGCCAGAAGGTCCAATCAAACAGACAAATTCACGTTTATGAATTTTTAAATTAATTTGATTAAGTACGGTTCTCTCAGTTTTTCCATGCTGAAAACGCTGACCAAGATTTTGCATTTCCAAAATGATGGGGCGTTGGTACAGCTCTTTAAAATAACGATTGGCATCGAAGCTTTCAGTTGTATTCATGCTTATGCTCCTGTTTTCCATTTAAATAAATGTTGACCCATTTTCATTAAAATGACATCAGTTAATAATCCAATCACCCCAATAATCAGAATGGCTGCATACACATTGTCAAAGTTTTGATAGCGTGCCTGTTGGGTAATAAACCAAGTAATACCAGACGTTGTTCCGATTAATTCTGAAACAATCAAATAGGTCCACGCCCATCCTAGTAACACCCTTAAATCACGATAAATATCGGGCAATGCCGCAGGAATGACCACATGCATTAGGCTTTTAAATTTATTGGTTCCTAAGGTATAACCCGCTTCGATTAAGCCTCTATCTACCATGCGGGTGGTATTGGCAATAATCAGAATTTGCTGAAAGAGTGTCCCAATCACAATAATGGCGATTTTAGGTGCGTCATTAATGCCCAAAATAGCAACCGCCAGAGCACCAAAAGCAGGTGCAGGTAAATACCGAAAAAATTCGACAAAGGGTTCAGTCAATCTGGAAATAGACGGTGAGAAACCGCACAAAATACCAAGCGGAATACCAATCAGTGAGGAGATAAAAAAAGCGGTAAACACAATTTTAATACTGTGCCACAAACTTTGATGCAACCACGGACTATCAGGCTGGGTAGGGGGCGTGGTAAAAGAGGTCACTAAGGCTTTGGCAACTTCATGTGGTGCAGGCAGATAGATGGGATTGACCAGTTTTCCTTGAGGGGGTTGCTGATGTTGATTAACTGCATTTTGAGCCTCCTGATAAAAAAACTGTTTATCCACTCGACTACCGACTTGTAAATAGGGAACACTTCCTGAGTCAGTGATTTGGACTTGGGGATGCCAGATAAAAGGCAAATAGCTGACACAGCACCAGATCAGGATGGGGAGAATAAATGAGCTCAAACCCAAGAGTAATTTTTTTCTTCTGGAAAGTGGTGCATTCATATCATTTTGCCTTAGTATTACAAAAAACAAAAAAAGTAATACTTATATTTAAGCAATATAAATGCCAAATCTTGAAATAAGAATCTAATTGAGAGGATGTGATGTTTATGTATTTGTTTTTAAGTGATTAATTAAAAAATATGACTGATATATCAAGTTATTCCATCTGATTAAGCCATTAGAAAAAATAAGCAGGACGATGAGATCCTGCTAAATTTTAGCGCAAAGAATATACGATGCACTTCGTTAAAGCGAAAAGGTGATTCAGTTCAAAACGCCCGTTTGCTTCGAGATCATTAATTTTCAATTAAACTTTGATCTTCCAGTTTTTCCAAAATCCGCGTAACCAGTAATTGATCAATTTTGTAATGATCGACATCGACCACTTCAAATTTGAAACCACTAAACTCGACACTATCGGCAGGGCGCGGAATTTTACGTAGTTGATACATCATAAAACCTGCCAGCGTTTCATAGTTTTCTTCATCTGGCATTTCATCAATTTCGAGTGCATGTTTCAGGTCTTCGATTGGTGTACTGCCATCAATCAGCCATGAATTATTATCACGTTTAATGATCTGCTGATCTGCTTCAATCGGAGTAACCCAGTCGCCCATCACCGTAATCATAATATCGCTTAAAGTAATCACCCCGACGACTAAGGCATATTCATTAATGACCACTGCAAATTTCTCTTTGGTTGAACGAAATCTGTCTAAAACCTCAGAAAGTGTTAGCGTATCAGGAATAGTCAACACAGTACGGATAGTATTTTCTTTGAGCTGAATCAAGGACTGGCTATTGAGAATACGCACCAAAATATCTTTAGCATCGACATACCCAATCACCTGATCAATATTATCATTACACACCAAAAACTTGGAATAAGGATATTCTGCCAGTTTTTGACGGATACTTTCATCGGACTCATCAAGCGCAAAATACACGATATTTTCACGTGTTGTCATACTTGAAGGAACGGTGCGCTCTTCAAGCTCAAATACATTTTCAATAAAATGATGCTCTTGTTTTTGTAAGACACCCGCTTGAGCACCTGCTTCCATCACCGCAGAAATATCATCAAAGGTAATATTATCATCACGCGTGGTATTCACTTTAAATAAACGAAATAGCAAATTGGCAATCGCATTGATAAACCATGCTAAAGGTTTACAAATTTTGATAAATACCTGAATCGGATTGATGACCGAGACTGCAATTTTTTCGGGTGCAATCATCGCCAGACGTTTTGGCATCAGATCGGCAAATAAAATAAATAGGGAAGTGACAAAGGTAAAGGAAAGTACAAAGCCAATCGTTTCTGTCCACGGCCCATCATAGAAACGATCGACCAGATGGACGAAAAATGGACGAAAAGCAGCTTCTCCCAAGATACCGCCAAGAATAGCGACGGCGTTGAGACCGATTTGAGAAGCTGCAAAGAAATCAGCCGATTGATGCTGAAGATCAAGGACTTTTTGCGCGCGTTCATCGCCCGATTCCGCAAGAATTTTTAATTTTACTTTACGAGCACCCGCCAGCGCTATTTCAGTAAAAAAAAAAAACCCCGCCGCGATAATCAGTATGGCAATGATAACGACGTTTTGAAAGAGGCTCACAGTTCACCTGTAGTCATTCGTTATTATGAGAAAGTTTTAACACAACAAGAAAAAGCGAGGTAGTCGAAACTACCTCCGTACGAAATTAAGTATAAGCTTGAAAATAGAAGAAATTAACAAAAATTTATTTTAATAATGCGAAAACTGCGAATTATTTGTTAAAAACTCACGATTTTCTTCTTCAATCATCTGACGCGCCACAAATAAAATCAATTGGCGCAACCAGCGATGCGCAGGATGATGATGCAATAGAGGGCACCATGCCATCTTAAGTTCAAACTCAGGAATATAAAATGGAGGGTCTTTGATGAGTAATTTAGGATTATTGGCTTGTAGGCGCGCCATACGAGTAGGTAAGGTAGCAACTAAATCTACGTTTTGAGCCAATAAAGCTGGCATTTGATAATGTCGGGTAAACACTGAGATTTTGCGTTTTTGTCCAATTCGCTCTAATGCCTGATCAATCCAGCCTAGACCTGCCTGTTTATCAGGATTAATCCCAAAGCCAACGCCCATGCCTGTTTTAGAAACCCAGATATGTTGGGCATCCAAATAATTTTTGAGGTTGAGGTGCTGTGCTGCTGGATGTTTATCATTGAGTAAACAACTGAAGCTATCTCGCCAAACTAAGACCTGATGGAAACTTTGTGGAATTTCATTAAATCGATTAATCGCAAGATCAACTTTACCCTGTTCCATATCACGATAAGACACATCGCTTGGGGTTAGAAAATCCAAAACAACGTTGGGTGCTTCTGAACGCAGGGCTTTGACCAGACGAGGAACCAGTGTTGCCTCGGCATAATCGGAAGTCATAATCCGAAACACACGATTACTGGTATAAGGACGAAATTCGGTACGAGGCTCCAAAATCATCGAGAGGTCAGAAAGCGCATCGCGAATACGTGGTTGTAGTTCCAGCGCACGTTCGGTTGGAGTCATGCCTTCTGAGGAGCGGATCAAGAGGGGATCATTAAATAAATTGCGAAGTCTACGCAAAATATTACTCATCGCGGGTTGGGTAACGCCCAATTGTTCGGCTGCACGAGTGACATTTTTTTCGCGAAGAAGCACGTCAAGATAAATTAATAGATTAAGATCTACCCGCTCCAGATTCATAAAAAAAATACCGAAAATAAAATTATGAAATTGCGAATGATTATGCCATAGATGAAACTATTTGTGTAAAAAAACGCTGCAAAAAACAGCACCTCATCTCGCTCAGCCTAAACAATAGTGAGGCTTTAAAAAATTCAAGCAAGAGATGAAAAACATTGCATGGGCTTTACATTCAAATTAGAAAAACTGAATGAATATCTGATTTTCATTCTTTAGCTTTCGACTGTAACAAGCCTGATTCACCTTCACATTGGCAAATTTTTACTATTTTTTACATTTATCGATGCTTCAAATGAGTAGCAAGATCTCAGTCGAAGACATTAAAAAACGCTTAAATTATTTAGTTTAAACAGTTTTATGAATCTTTTATTTTTATTTATTTTAATAAAATCAATACCTTAATATTTTGAAATGTAATTATAATACGACTTTAATCTATATATTTTTTTAAAAAATACTGAAGATTAATGGAGGATATTGGATTAATTTTTTAGCTCAGACTAAGCTGTGAGCATATTGATGAAGTGACTGAATTATAGTCGAGTCAAATAAACATGACTGTTCAGCATGACATCTTTTCGATGAAATCCTAAAAAGGAATATATCATGACATATCAATCAGCTCTTGAGCACGTACGTGCCGTAAAAAATAAATTAGGTGGCACTTGGGATGCGATTCGTCCTGAAGACGCTGCTCGCATGATCGTTCAAAACCGTTTCCATACTGGTTTGGACATCGCTAAATATACAGCTGCTATCATGCGTAAAGATATGGCTGAATATGATGCTGACAACAGCAGCTATACTCAATCTTTGGGTTGCTGGCATGGTTTCATCGCGCAACAAAAAATGATCGCGAATAAAAAATATTTCGGTACAACCAACAAACGTTATATTTACCTTTCTGGTTGGATGGTTGCTGCACTTCGTTCTGAATTTGGTCCACTTCCTGACCAATCTATGCACGAAAAAACTGCTGTGCCTAAGTTGATCGCAGAAATCTATACATTCTTGCGTCAAGCGGATGCAAAAGAACTCAACGATTTATTCCGTGCTTTACAAAAAGCTGAAGCGGCTGGTGATTCTGCAAAAGTAAAAGAAATCGAAGCGTCTATCGACAACTTCGAAACTCATGTTGTGCCAATCATTGCCGACATCGATGCTGGTTTTGGTAACGAAGAAGCAACTTATTTGTTGACTAAACAAATGATCGAAGCGGGTGCTTGTGCAATCCAAATCGAAAACCAAGTTTCTGATGCGAAACAATGTGGTCACCAAGCTGGTAAAGTAACTGTTCCACACGAAGACTTCCTTGCGAAAATCAATGCTGTACGTTATGCATTCCTTGAGCTTGGTGTTGACGACGGTGTAATCGTTGCACGTACTGACTCTGAAGGCGCAGACTTGACTCAAAAGATCCCTGTATCTAAAGAGAAAGGTGACTTGGCTTCTCAATACATCAGCTACTTAGACACTCAAGAAATTGATATCGCTGATGCTCAAGAAGACGAAATCCTGATCAAACGTGATGGTAAATTACACCGCCCAACTCGTTTAGCTTCTGGCTTGTATCAGTTCCGTGAAGGCACTCAACATGACCGCGTTGTACTTGACTGTGTAACGAGCTTACAAAACGGTGCAGACATGATCTGGATCGAAACACCAACTCCAGATGTTGCTGGTATTGCTGGTTTCGTAAATGACATCAAAAAACAAGTTCCAAATGCAAAACTTGTTTATAACAACTCTCCGTCATTCAACTGGACGTTAAACTTCCGTCAACAATCTTATGATCGTTGGGTTGCTGAAGGTAAAGATGTTTCTGGTTATGACCGTGCGAAGTTGATGAGCGCTGAGTACGATAACTCTGAATTAGCTGCTGATGCTGACGAAAAAATCCGTACTTTCCAAGCTGATGCTGCACGTGAAGCGGGTGTGTTCCACCACTTGATCACTCTACCGACTTACCATACTGCTGCTCTTTCTACACATGAGCTTGCGAAAGGTTACTTCGGTGAAGAAGGTATGTTGGCTTATGTTGCTGGCGTACAACGTAAAGAAATCCGCGGTGGTATCGCATGTGTTAAACACCAAGCAATGGCTGGTTCTGACATCGGTGATGACCATAAAGAAATCTTTGCTGGTGAACAAGCGCTTAAAGCGGGTGATGCGAGCAAAAACACCATGAACCAATTCGCTCACTAAGTCGAATGGTTTAAAAAAACCCTGCATTAGCAGGGTTTTTTTATGATATGAGAAATGAACTAAATTATTAAAAAATAAAGAATAATCAATCTATTAAACGATTTAAGCGTTGCTGAATAATCTCTTGTGCTTCAGTCATAATGCCTTGAATGAGATCGTGGCAGCTTGGAATATCATGAATTAGACCTAACACCTGTCCTGCGGAAAGTAAGCCTGCATCGATATCACCCGTTTCTAAAGCCATACGACCT
>OGQD01000539.1_pt1 | contig 27958 bp, 25 predicted proteins | sample 1553091 | NCBI WGS metagenome assembly OGQD01 (sample SAMEA2580290, study PRJEB22360) | human gut metagenome | biome: human gut; feature: human-associated habitat; material: faeces | place: Denmark | collected 2008/2010
GCTCCATCACCGAGCCCTGGTGCTGCTCTTCGATGTCGATGGTGACGTTCTCGTAAGGCTCCTGCTTCTCGCCTTCCGCGGTCTCGATGATGACCACTTCCGGACGGCCTACGGCCAGCTCGAAGCCTTCACGACGCATGGTTTCGATCAGTACCGAGAGGTGCAGTTCGCCACGGCCGGAGACCTTGAACTTCTCCGGGGAGTCGCCTTGCTCGACGCGCAGGGCCACGTTGTGCAGCAGTTCCTTGTCCAGACGGTCCTTGATGTTGCGGCTGGTGACGAACTTGCCTTCCTTGCCGGCGAACGGCGAGTCGTTGACCTGGAAGGTCATGCTCACGGTCGGCTGGTCGACGGTCAGCGGCGGGCGCGCTTCGACGTTCTGCGGGTCGCACAGGGTGTCGGAGATGTACAGCTCGTCCATGCCCGAGACGCAGACGATGTCACCGGCCTCGGCTTCAGCGACTTCGATGCGCTGCAGGCCCGAGTGGCCCATGATCTTCAGGATACGGCCGTTGCGCTTGGTGCCGTCGTCGCTGATGGCCACGACCGGGGTGTTGGTCTTGACCTTGCCGCGAGCGATACGGCCGATGCCGATCACGCCGAGGAAGCTGTTGTAGTCCAGCTGGGAGATCTGCATCTGGAACGGACCGTCGACGTCGACTTTCGGCGCCGGGACGTGGTCGATGATCGCCTGGAACAGCGCGTCCATGTTGTCGTCCATCTTCTCGTGGTCCATGCCGGCGATGCCGTTCAGGGCACTGGCATAGACGATCGGGAAGTCCAGTTGCTCGTCGGTGGCGCCGAGGTTGTCGAACAGGTCGAAGATCTGGTCGATAACCCAGTCAGGACGCGCGCCCGGACGGTCGATCTTGTTCACCACGACGATCGGACGCAGGCCGGCCTTGAAGGCCTTCTGGGTCACGAAGCGGGTCTGCGGCATGGGGCCGTCCTGGGCGTCGACCACCAGCAGTACGGAGTCGACCATGGACATCACGCGCTCAACCTCGCCACCGAAGTCGGCGTGGCCGGGGGTGTCGACGATGTTGATGCTGTAGTCGTTCCATTTCAGCGCGGTGTTCTTCGCCAGGATGGTAATGCCACGCTCTTTTTCCTGGTCGTTGGAGTCCATCACGCGCTCGTTTTCCGCTTCTTTGCGGTCGAGGGTGCCGGACAGGCGCAGGAGCTTGTCTACGAGGGTGGTCTTGCCATGGTCGACGTGGGCGATGATGGCGATGTTGCGCAGTTTTTCGATCACAGTGTCAGTCTCGATAGTGAATCTTCGGCTGCCGTTTTCGGCAGCGGGGGCCGGGCCGTGGCGCGGCGGTGCAAAAGGTCAGGGCGTGAGCCTACGCACCCAATGTGTCGGGAGGTCGGTGGCGGATACTGCCGCCGAACAGTCCGGGCTGGCGGCGTTGGTCCGCACCTTTATTGCGGACGGTAAACACGCACATTGGTGTGCCCTTCGTTGACCAGGTGGTGGGCGTGCAGGCGGCTCATGACGCCCTTGTCGCAATACAGGAGGTACTGGCGGTTGGGGTCCAGTTCCTTGAACTTGCTGTTGATGGCGTAGAACGGCATCGGCAGGACTTCGATGCCCTCGATGGCCAGCGGTTCATCTTCCTGGGCATCCGGGTGACGGATGTCGATGACTATCTGGCCGGCCAACACTTCGTCGACCATCTCCACCGGCAGGTCCTTGCCGAGTTCGTCGATCACGCGGTCGACGGTCATCTGGGTGGAGCGTTCCAGGGCGCGGTCGAGCACGGCCATGTCGAACTTGGTTTCTTCGTAGTCGACGCGCTGCGGCTTGGCCTGGGTGGTCGGGTTCACCGAGATCACACCACAGTACTCGGGCATGTGCTTGGCGAACTCGGCGGTGCCGATCTTCGTCGCGGTATCGATGATGTCCTGCTTGTGGCTGACGATCAGCGGGCGCAGCACCAGGGTGTCGGTCACCCGGTCGATCACCGAGAGGTTCGGCAGGGTCTGGCTGGAGACCTGGGAAATCGCCTCGCCGGTCACCAGCGCGTCGATCTCCAGGCGCTCGGCCACGCGGCTCGCGGCGCGCAGCATCATGCGCTTCAAGGTCACGCCCATGTAGCTGTCGTCGACCTTGGTGAGAATCTCGCCGACCACTTCCTCGAAAGGCACGCTGACGAACAGCACGCGCTGGGAGCTGCCGTACTTCTGCCACAGGTAGTGCGCGACTTCCATCACGCCCAGTTCGTGGGCACGGCCGCCGAGGTTGAAGAACACGAAGTGGCTGATCATGCCGCGGCGCATCATCTGGTAGGCCGCCACGGTGGAGTCGAAGCCGCCGGACATCAGCACCAGCACCTGCTCCAGCGCGCCCAGCGGATAGCCGCCCAGGCCCTCGTGCTGAGCGTGGATGACATAGAGGCGGTCGTGGCGGATTTCCACGCGCACTTCCACTTCCGGGTTCTTCAGCGATACGCCCGCCGCACCGCAGTGCTGGCGCAGGCCGCCGCCGACATAACGCTCCACATCTATAGAGGTGAAGGGATGCTTGCCGGCGCGCTTGCAGCGCATGGAGAACACTTTGCCCAGCAGCTTGTCGCCGAAGTGCTGTTTGCACTTCTCGAGGATGTCGTCGAAATCGCCCAGCGGGTACTCATGCACTTCCAGGAAGTGGCCGATGCCCGGCGTGCAGGTCAACCGCTCGATCATCTCGCGCAGGGCCTTGGGGTCGGTGACCCTGGTCTCGACCTCGAGGTTGTCCCACTCGCCTTCGACCATCAGCTCGGGGTCGAGGTCGCGGAGCACCGTGCGAATGTTCTTCGCCAGTTGCCGGATGAAGCGCTTGCGCACCGGCCGGCTCTTGATGGTGATTTCCTGGAAGACCTTGACGATGAGTTTCATGCGAATCGGGCGATTGCCATGGGACTGAAAAAAAGGGGCGGAATTATATCCGAAATTGCTCAAGACTTGAGCAGAAATCAGAGACTTTCTTTTTTGTGCACCAAAATGGACTTGTGCACCACCATGTAGCACCAAAGCAGTGCAGAGAAACGGCGCAGTTCGCCGCAACACCCGCCACAGCCCGCATTTTCAGGGGCCCTGCCCGTTTACGGGCACTGGCACGCAACTTGCTCTCTTGTGAGGCAGGTTGCCCTGGCGGAGTATTCCGGCCGGCATCACCCGATACTGGGGCACGAAAAAGCTCCCAGCTCTAATCCCTCCTGGAGGACAGCATGTCGTACAAGTCGCAACAACTGATCAAAGATCATGACGTGAAGTGGGTTGACCTGCGCTTCACCGATACCAAAGGCAAGCAGCAGCACGTCACCATGCCCGCCCGCGACGCCCTGGACGATGAATTCTTCGAAGCCGGCAAGATGTTCGACGGTTCCTCCATCGCTGGTTGGAAAGGCATCGAAGCCTCCGACATGATCCTGCTCCCGGACGACAGCACCGCCGTGCTCGACCCGTTCACCGAAGAGCCGACGCTGATCCTGGTCTGCGACATCATCGAGCCGAGCACCATGCAGGGCTATGAGCGCGACCCGCGCAACATCGCCAAGCGCGCCGAGGAATACCTGAAGTCCACCGGTATCGGCGACACCGTCTTCGTCGGCCCGGAGCCGGAGTTCTTCATCTTCGACGAAGTGAAGTTCAAGTCCGACATCTCCGGCTCGATGTTCAAGATCTTCTCCGAGCAGGCTTCCTGGAACACCGACGCCGACATCGAGACCGGCAACAAAGGTCACCGTCCGGGCGTTAAAGGCGGCTACTTCCCGGTACCGCCGGTCGACCACGACCACGAAATCCGTACCGCCATGTGCAACGCTCTGGAAGAAATGGGCCTGACCGTGGAAGTTCACCACCACGAAGTGGCCACCGCCGGCCAGAACGAGATCGGTGTGAAGTTCAACACCCTCGTTGCCAAGGCTGACGAAGTCCAGACCCTGAAGTACTGCATCCACAACGTGGCCGACGCCTACGGCAAGACCGTGACCTTCATGCCGAAGCCGCTGTACGGCGACAACGGCTCGGGCATGCACGTGCACATGTCCATCTCCAAGGATGGCAAGAACACCTTCGCGGGCGAAGGCTATGCCGGCCTGTCCGACACCGCCCTGTACTTCATCGGCGGCATCATCAAGCACGGCAAGGCCCTGAACGGCTTCACCAACCCGGCCACCAACTCCTACAAGCGTCTGGTTCCGGGCTTCGAAGCCCCGGTCATGCTGGCCTACTCGGCCCGTAACCGTTCCGCCTCGATCCGCATCCCGTACGTTTCCAGCCCGAAAGCCCGCCGCATCGAAGCGCGCTTCCCGGACCCGGCTGCCAACCCCTACCTGTGCTTCGCCGCTCTGCTGATGGCCGGCCTGGACGGCATCCAGAACAAGATTCACCCCGGCGATGCCGCCGACAAGAACCTGTACGACCTGCCGCCGGAAGAGGCGAAGGAAATCCCGCAGGTGTGCGGCAGCCTGAAAGAGGCGCTGGAAGAACTCGACAAGGGCCGTGCGTTCCTGACCAAGGGCGGCGTGTTCACCGACGAGTTCATCGATGCCTACATCGAGCTGAAGTCGGAAGAAGAAATCAAGGTGCGTACCTTCGTGCACCCGCTGGAATACGACCTGTACTACAGCGTCTGATCCACGAATACCTATAAATAGCGACAGCATTAAGGCCTCCTTCGGGAGGCCTTTTTTATGCCTGCAGAAAAACGCCGCAGCTCATCCCCGCAGGAACGAGCCTGCTCGCGAACCGCTTGGCACTGATCTGATCGCGAGCAGGCCCGTTTCTGCAACGGGAGGCCGGGTCAGATACCACCGTCCGCCGGCACGCCCTGTTCCTCGTCGTCCTCGCGGCGCGATTTGCGCATGCGCGAAAGCTGCACGTTCAGGCGCGGCATGGAGAGCTCCAGCCCGGCCTTGTCGAGCTTCTGCCGCAGGCGCAGGTTGAACGCCCGCTGTACTTCCCACTGGCGGATCGGCGCGGTCTTGAAGCGGAAGCGCAGGATCGCCTGGCCGGCATCGAAGCTCTCGATACCCTGGATTTCCAGTGGCGACCAGATGGCGCGGTTGATGGTGCGGTCGGTGCGCAGCTCGCCGGAGACTTCCTTGACCAGCGCCAGCGCGTCGTCGATCGGCATGCTCGCCGGCACCGGCCAGCGGAACATGGCGTAGCCGAACTGGCGCGAGTAGTTCTTGATGCTCTTGATCTCGCTGAACGGGATGGTGTGCACCACGCCGTCCAGGTCGCGCAGGCGCACGGTGCGGATGGTCAGGCCCTCCACCGTGCCGAGGTGGCCGCCGACGTCGACGTAGTCGTCGATGGACAGCGAGTCCTCGATGATGATGAACAGGCCGGTGATCAAATCCGCCACCAGCGATTGCGCGCCGAAACCGATGGCCAGGCCGATCACACCGGCACCGGCGAGCAGCGGCGTGACGTTCATGCCCATGTTGGCCAGGGCGACGATCAGGGCGATCACCGCGATGGTCACGAACAGTACGTTGCGGATCAGCGGCAGCATGGTCAGGGCGCGGGCATTGGCGCTCTTCTTGCCGCCCAGTCCGAGGCTGTGCTGCACGGCGGTGTCCGTGAGGATCCAGACCAGCCAGGCGACCAGCAGGGTGGTGCCGAAGCTGAACAGCTTGAGGCTGATCTGCGAGCCGTCGCCCTCGGCGAAGCGGATCAGCGACATGCCCCAGACGCGCAGGCCGATCTCCAGGAAGAACAGCAGGCTGGCGATGTGCAGCAGCGTGTAGCCGAAGCTCTGCAATTGCTCGATGTAGGGCGCATGGCGACGCGCACCGCGCCGGGCAGAGCGCTGGTGCGCGCGACGGATCAGGCCGTTGACGGTCATCGCCACCACCGCCACGACGGCGCAGACCAGCGCACGGCGCAGTGCGTAGCTGCTGTCGCCGGCAGTAACGATGGTGGCGAACAGCGAAATGCCCACCAGCACCAGCACCGGCAGGAACCAGATCGAGCCGATCAGCTCGACCAGGTCGCTCAGGCCGCGGCGCTTGAGCCGGCGTTCCAGCGGCTGGTTGCGGATCAGGTGTGCGATGGGGCGGCGGAACTGCAGGACGAACAGCGCGGTGAGCAGCGCCGCGCAGATGTTCGCCACCGAACCGACGAACAGCGAGATGTTCATGCCAAGGCTCTCGATGACGCGCGGGTCGTGCATCACCTCGCCCAGTGCGGCGAGGCTGCCGATCAGCCAGAGCGGACGGAAGGCCCGACGGCGCAGGATATCCAGCGCGCGCATGCGGTGCGGACCGCTGAGCAGCGACAGGGAGATCACGCAAAGGGCGGAGAACAGCGTGCCGCACACCAGGGTGTAAGCGATCACCATCGCCACCAGTTTGCCGAGCGAGCTAGGCAGGACAACCGACAGGTAGACGGTAATCAGGAAGGCGACCAGCCAGGGGCCCAGTTTGCGCAAGGCGAACAGCAGCAGGTCGCGGGTCTTGGGATGCTGTGGCAGCTCGTCTTCCAGGCCGAAGCGCTTGCGCATGCGCCCGGCGATCCAGCGCAGGCCGAGGGCGACGCAGGCCCAGATGAGGATGACCAGGGCAAAATCGAGGATCATCCCCGGCCATTCCGCCAGCGACGGCGTACGCACTTCCAGTTCGTAGCCCGCCCCCTGGAACAGCTCGGCCCAGCGCACCATCGGGCTGTTGGCGCCTTCGAACTGCTTCTCCAGGCTGCCCAGGGTATCGCCGATCAGGCCGAGCACGCCGCCCTGTTCCTGTGCACCCTTCTGCGTCGCATCGCGCAGCTGCTTGAGTTTCTTCAGCAGATCGCCGCGCTGCTGGTCATTCTCCAGGGTCTTGATCACCTGGTTCAGCGACTGCTCCAGCTGGGCATCGCTGACCTTGGCCTCGCCACCGCCCGTCACCCCGGCCAGCGGCCCGGGTAGCGCCGCCAGCACAGGACCGGCGGCGGACAAGCCGAGGCCCAGGCAGCACAGCAGCAGCCACTGACGAAGCAGGTAACGAATCGAAATCACAGGCACACCCCACACCGATGGAAAATGACGCTCGCCCGCATCATACAGACGCGGGCGCCAGGCTCGGACCCGTCCCGCGCGGGAAAGGTCCTTCGACGAGCAGCAGCGCACAACGCGCGGCACCCTGCTGAAAGACAATAGGCAACTTGCCAGCCGCCGTCGGCGGTGCAAGGCTTGGCACGACCATCCGGAGATTCTTCATGCGCCTGATCCTTACCGCCCTGCTGCTCGCCGCCGCATTGCCAGCCAGCGCGCAGATCTACAAGTACACCGACGCCAACGGCAAGACGGTGTTCACCAACCAGCCGCCGACCAACGTCGACGCCAAGCCCGTGGAATTGCCACCGACCAACACCGTCGGCCCGCAGGCTCCCATCGTCCCCGCCGTCAGCGGCAGCCAGAGCCAGCCTGCCGGTGCCTATGCCATTCTCGCCCTGAGCAACCTGCCGAACGACGAAGCGCTGCGCCAGAACAACGGTACTTTCACGGTGAACGTCGTGGTGCAGCCGCCCCTGGCGCCGGATCATCAATTGCAGCTGTTGCTCGACGGCCAGCCCTACGGCGTCCCGACCAGCAGCACCAGCATCGGCCTGCAGAACATCGACCGTGGCGATCACACCCTGGCTGTCCAGGTGCTGCAGGGCAGCCGGGTGATCCAGGCCAGCAGTCCGGTGAGCTTCACCCTGCAACGCATCAGCACCAACAGCCCTGCGCGCAAGGCCAACTGACGATGCGTCATCTGGTGGTTTTCCTGCTCTCGGTACTGTTCTGCCTCTCGGCCAGCGCCGAGGTCTACACCTACATCGACAAGGACGGCAATCGCGTCTTCACCGACCAGCCGCCGCGCGGCAACGCCCAGAAGCTGCAACTGGCGCCGACCAACTCCCAGCCCGGCTCGCCCAACGGCGTGCAGATGCCGCCGCCGCTCTACGCACCGGCCACTCCCGCGCTGCCGCCCGGCCCGCCGGCCTACCAGTTGCTGCGCATCATCGTGCCGGAGCCCGATGCCACCGTACGCGCCAATGACGGGGCCCTGATCGTTTCCGCCACCAGCGACCCAGCCCTGTTGCCCGGCCACCTCTACCGCCTGCTGCTGGACGGCAAGCCGGTCGGCGACCCTGGCCGCAGCCCGGTCTTCCCGCTGAACAACATCGATCGCGGCACTCACCAGCTGTCGGTGGAAATCATCGACACCCTCGGGCGCACCATCGAGCAGACGCCCAACCAGCCCTTCCACATGTTCCGCGTTTCCGTAGCCGACTCGCTCGACCTCGACCGCAGCCAACCGTTCAGCGCCGACCGTCGCTGACGGCGGCGTGCGACCAGCCACAAATGCACCATATCGGTGCATATGCCTGCACCACTTTCTATACTCTCCCCATTTCGGGTCACTCCCGCTGAGCGGATTGGCCGCCTGCGCACCGCAAATCAGCGCGATGCCGCGAAATACGCGTCTTTTCAGGGCCTGGTTTGCTTCTTGCATTTTCCCGCACAGTCTTGGGACATCTCCTACGCCATGCCTACAGAAACCCAGCTCCGCCTGTTGCTCGACAACCTCACCACGGCGGTGATCCTGCTCAACGCCGAGCTGCGCCTGGAGTACATGAACCCGGCAGCGGAAATGCTGCTGGCAGTCAGTGGCCAGCGCAGCCATGGGCAATTCATCAGCGAGCTGTTCACCGAATCGCCCGAGGCGCTGCAGTCGCTGCGCCAGGCCGTGGAAGAGGCGCACCCCTTCACCAAGCGCGAAGCGACCCTGACCTCGCTGACCGGCCAGACCATCACCGTCGATTACGCGGTGACGCCGATTCTCGACCGTCGCGACACCCTGCTGCTACTCGAAGTCCACCCTCGCGACCGGCTGCTGCGGATCACCAAGGAAGAGGCGCAACTGTCCAAGCAGGAGACCACCAAGCTCCTGGTGCGCGGCCTGGCCCATGAGATCAAGAACCCGCTGGGTGGGATTCGTGGTGCGGCGCAGCTGCTTTCCCGCGAGCTGCCGGACGAATCGCTCAAGGACTACACCAACGTCATCATCGAGGAAGCCGACCGGCTGAGGAACCTGGTGGACCGCATGCTCGGCTCCAACAAGCTCCCGCAGCTCTCGGTGACCAACGTCCACGAAGTGCTGGAGCGCGTCTGCAGCCTCGTCGAAGCCGAAACCCAGGGCACCATTCCGCTGGTACGCGACTACGACCCGAGCATCCCGGATCTGCTGATCGACCGCGAGCAGATGATCCAGGCGGTGCTCAACATCGTGCGCAACGCCATGCAGGCGATCGCCGCGCAGAACGAACTCAAGCTGGGGCGCATTACCCTGCGCACCCGCACCCTGCGTCAGTTCACCATCGGCCACACGCGCCATCGCCTCGTGTGCAAGGTCGAGATCATCGACAACGGCCCCGGCATTCCGGCTGAACTGCAGGACACCATCTTCTATCCCATGGTCAGCGGCCGCGCCGACGGCACCGGCCTGGGCCTCGCCATCACCCAGAACATCATCAGCCAGCACCAGGGCTTGATCGAATGCGAGAGCCATCCCGGCCACACCGTGTTCAGTCTGTTCCTGCCCCTGGAACAAGGAGTCCATTGACCATGAGCCGATCAGAGACCGTCTGGATCGTCGACGACGACCGCTCCATCCGCTGGGTGCTGGAAAAAGCCCTGCAGCAGGAAGGCATGACCACCGTCAGCTTCGACAGCGCCGACAGCGTGATGAGCCGCCTGGGCCGGCAACAACCGGACGTGATCATCTCCGACATCCGCATGCCCGGTTCCAGCGGCCTGGATTTGCTGGCGCAGATCCGCGAGGTGCACCCGCGCCTGCCGGTGATCATCATGACTGCGCATTCGGACCTGGACAGCGCCGTGGCCTCCTACCAGGGCGGCGCCTTCGAATACCTGCCCAAGCCGTTCGACGTCGACGAGGCCGTCTCCCTGGTCAAGCGCGCCAACCAGCACGCCCAGGAGCAACAGGGCCTGGAAGCCCCGGCCAACCAGACACGCACCCCGGAGATCATCGGCGAGGCGCCGGCGATGCAGGAAGTATTCCGCGCCATTGGCCGCCTCTCCCACTCCAACATCACCGTGCTGATCAACGGCGAGTCGGGCACCGGCAAGGAGCTGGTCGCCCACGCCCTGCACCGCCACAGCCCGCGCGCGGCTTCGCCGTTCATCGCGCTGAACATGGCGGCGATCCCCAAGGATCTGATGGAGTCCGAACTGTTCGGCCACGAGAAAGGCGCCTTCACCGGCGCAGCCAACCAGCGGCGTGGCCGCTTCGAACAGGCTGACGGCAGCTCGCTGTTCCTCGACGAGATCGGCGACATGCCGGCCGACACCCAGACCCGCCTGTTGCGCGTGCTGGCTGACGGCGAGTTCTACCGCGTGGGTGGCCACACCCCGGTGAAGGTGGACGTGCGGATCATCGCCGCCACTCACCAGAACCTGGAAAACCTGGTGCGCGAAGGCAAGTTCCGCGAGGACCTGTTCCACCGCCTGAACGTCATCCGGGTGCACATTCCGCGCCTGGCCGACCGCCGCGAGGACATCCCGGCACTGGCCCGACACTTCCTTTCCCGCGCGGCGCAGGAGCTGGCAGTCGAGCCGAAGCTGCTCAAGCCGGAAACCGAGGAATACCTGAAGAACCTCGGCTGGCCGGGCAACGTGCGCCAGTTGGAGAACACCTGCCGCTGGATCACCGTCATGGCTTCGGGCCGTGAAGTGCATATCGACGACCTGCCGCCGGAGCTGATGACCCAGCCGCAGGACAGCGTGCCGGCCGCCAACTGGGAGCAGGCGTTGCGCCATTGGGCCGACCAGGCACTGGGACGCGGGCAGTCGAACCTGCTGGACACCGCCGTGCCGGCGTTCGAGCGGATCATGATCGAGACCGCGCTCAAGCACACCGCCGGCCGCCGCCGCGACGCCGCCGTGCTGCTGGGCTGGGGCCGTAATACCCTGACTCGCAAGATCAAGGAACTGGGCATGAAGATCGACGGCCCGGACGAGGACGGCGACGACTGAAGTCGTTCCACTGGAAAGGGGCCGAAGGCCCCTTTTTCTTGTGTTGCCGTGCCAAACCCCGCAGCGCGGTGCGGGGTTGACCGCTCGCGGACGAAGTCCGCTCCTTCACAGTTGGCGAGCGCGTCATTGGCTGTAAGCGGGGGCCACGGCCGCCATCAATGCCCATTAAACCAGGTCACATCCCGGTAGCATTTACCCCCAGAACCTGTGGATAACACTGTGCACGGAACGGGGAAGGAACGTGCTACAGCCCAGAGCATGCGCGGTCTGGGAGTTTGCTCGGTTTCTGTGCAGGAATTTGCGGGTTGCCCACATCGGCTGTGCGCCTGCCTGTGGATAAGCTTGGGGCAAGCCGCTGCGCTTCACGCCCGACGCGGGTTGGCGTGGGCCGTACAAAAAACGCTCAGTCCATGGCGAAGCCGTGTTGACGCCAGGCTTCATAGACGGTCACGGCGACGGTATTGGACAGGTTCAGGCTGCGGCAACCCGGACGCATCGGCAGGCGCACGCGCTGCTCCGGCGGCAGCGCGTCACGCACTTCCTCGGGCAGCCCACGGCTTTCCGGACCGAAGAGGAAAGCGTCGCCACGCTCGTAGGCCACTTCATGGAATGGCTGCGAACCCTTGGTGGTGAAGGCGAACAGGCGCGGGCGGCCGAGCTGTTCCAGGCATTGCTCGAGGCTCGCGTAGCGCCGCACGCTGGCGTACTCGTGGTAATCCAGCCCCGCGCGACGCAAGCGCTTGTCGTCCAGCTCGAAGCCCAGCGGCTCGATCAGGTGCAGGCTTGCGCCCGCGTTGGCGCACAGCCTGATAATGTTGCCGGTGTTGGGGGGAATTTCCGGTTGAAAAAGGATTACGTGGAACATGCAGCGCTCCGAGCCTGAGAACGGCGGGCATTCTACTCCCGCAAAGGAGCAAATGCGGCCCAGGCCCTGGCTGAAAGTGATGGTTTCACTGAGTGTGCTGGGCCTGCTGCTGGGCCTGATGATAGGCCGCCTGGTCAATCCGCCGCACGAAGGGCCAACCCGGATCCTCGCCATAGAGCCTGCGACCGATGGCCTGGTACTCACCCTGGACGCGCAGCCGGCCGTTCGCGCCGGCCATCAGGACGGCGCACTGGTGCTGCAGATCGAAGCCGTTGCCACGGCACAGCAGGGGCAACTGCGGATAGGTGATGCACCGGTGCGCTGGAGACTGGAGCCGCAAGGAGAAGGGTTTCTGCTGACGCTGCTGTCGACCCGGCGCCTGCAAGGTACCTGGGACAGCACCGAAGTCGAGGGCCGGTGGCGCCTGACCATCAGCGCGCGGCCCGAATAAAAGCGGGGTATTCCCGGCCTGCCTGGTCCGGGGCCCCGAAGTGGGAGGCGAAGCCTTCGAGCGAAGGTTCGCGGGCATAAAAGAGGGGTTTCCCCGGCCTGCCTGTACCAGGACCCCTAACGGGTGCGCAGGGCGCCGTGGCACGCCTGCGGGCATAAAAAGGGGGCTTTCCCGGCCTGCCTGTACCAGGACCCCCGAACCGGCTGCGACGGCCGCCGCTTCGGGCTGCACGCTCGCAAGATGTAAAAGAGGGGTTCCCCAGCCTGCCTGTACCGAGGCCCCTGAAATCGCTGTTGTCAGGGGTATTGCAGAGGGCGTGCCAAAATCGGCCCAGGGCCTTGACGGCGAGCGGAGGCACAACACGAAAAGACCCTACAGGCCTTGCCGCATAAGGCTTTCAGCGATTTCCACCCGATAACTGAAACGCGCTGACGGCAGCACTCCCCAGACATTTCCCGGCGCGTCGAGTGTCGCTGCACCTGCGCCCTGCTAGTGCGCATGCACCAAACTTGAACGCTCAGCCCGCATTTCCTTTCTACAGGAGCGAGCTTGCTCGCGAACGCCGGACTCCCTCAGCTACAGCCAGACTGTTCGCAAGCAAGCGCGCTCCCACGAAGAGCAGCAGCGCTTACCCACAGCAACTCTGAGCAACCGACGGAACAGCCTGTGGATAACCATGCACAGGCCATGCGGCTCGTAGCTCGCACAATGTTGTGCAAATTTTGACCACCCCAGATCGCAGGCAAAGAAAAAGGCGCCCGAAGGCGCCTTTCTCGTCGGGCGTCAGTGATTACTGAGCCGGGATCTCGCCGGAAGCCTGCATACGGGCAATTTCCTGCGCGTACAGCGCATCGAAGTTCACCGGGGACAGCATCAGCGCCGGGAAAGAACCGCGGACAACCAGGCTGTCCAGGGTTTCGCGAGCGTACGGGAAGAGGATGTTCGGGCAGAAGGCACCCAGGGTGTGGCTCATGCTGGAAGCGTCCAGGCCCTTGATCAGGAAGATGCCGGCCTGCTGCACCTCAACGATGAAAGCGGTTTCCTCGTTGTTCTTCACGGTCACCGAAACGGTCAGGACCACTTCGTAGAAGTCGCCGTCCAGCTGCTTCTGACGGGTGTTCAGGTCCATCGAAATGGCCGGCTGCCACTCCTGGCGGAAGATTTCCGGAGCCTTGGGGGCCTCGAAGGAGAGGTCGCGTACGTAGATGCGCTGCAGCGAGAACTGCGGGTTGTTGTCTTGTTCGGCTGCGCCGTTGCTGGCTTGTTCAGTCATTTCGGGACCTTCTTGTGCATCGTTTCAGAATGAGGGATCACGCCGAGAGCAGCGTATCCAGCTTGCCCGCGCGTTCCAGCGCGTAAAGATCGTCGCAGCCGCCGATGTGGGTTCCGTCGATCCAGATCTGCGGCACCGAAGTGCGGCCCGCCTTGCTGGCCATCTCGGCGCGAACGCCAGGCTTGCCGTCCACGGAGATTTCCTCGTAGGCGACACCCTTCTTGTCCAGCAGGGCCTTGGCGCGGATGCAATAAGGGCACCACGCGCTGGTGTAGATCAAGGTCGACGGCATCTCACTTCACCAGGGGCAGGTTGTCGCCACGCCAGCTGCCGATACCGCCGGAAAGCTTGGCGGCGGTGTAGCCAGCCTTCTGCAGCACGCTGCACCAGGTGCCCGAGTGCTGCCCCATGCCATCGACCACGATGATGGTCTTGGCCTTGTGTTTGTCCAGCTCGCTCATGCGGGCGTTCAGCTTGTCCGCCGGGATATTCAGAGCACCGACGATGTGACCGGTGGTGAACTCCTTGGTGGGACGGATATCCAGCACCACGGCCTGCTCGGCGTTGACCATGGCAGTCAGCTCGCGGGTGGACAGCGCGCGGCCGCCCTTGCGCATTTCGTGCAGGGCCAGCAGTACCAGCAGGATGACCAGGGCACCGACCAGCAGGTAGTGGTGGGTGGCGAATTCGATCAGACGAGGAAGAAACGAAGACATGCGCAGGACATCCAGACGTAAAAATGCCGGCCAGTATACACGCGCGTATCTGACGGCTGAACCCTAGGGATCATGGCGTCTGTCGGCACCAAAAGGTAAAATATGTGTCCTTTTCTGACCCCTATTCTCGGAAAGAGCCGTAACTATGACTGCAACGCCCAAACCGCTGGTCCTGATCATTCTGGACGGCTTCGGCCATAGCGAGAGCCCCGAATACAACGCCATCTACGCCGCGAAGAAGCCCAACTGGGACCGCCTGCTGGCCAGCCAGCCCAACGGCCTGATCTCAGGCTCCGGCATGGACGTCGGCCTGCCCGACGGCCAGATGGGCAACTCCGAGGTCGGCCACATGAACCTGGGCGCAGGCCGTGTCGTCTACCAGGACTTCACCCGCGTCACCAAGGCCATCCGCGATGGCGAGTTCTTCCAGAACCCCGTGCTAACTGGCGCCGTGGACAAGGCAGCGAATGCCGGAAAGGCCGTGCACATCCTCGGCCTGCTTTCCGACGGTGGCGTACACAGCCACCAGGACCACCTGATCGCCATGGCCGAGCTGGCCGCCCAGCGTGGCGCCGAGAAAATCTACCTGCACGCCTTCCTCGACGGTCGCGACACGCCGCCCAGGAGCGCCGAGCCGTCGCTGAAGCTGCTCGACGACGCCTTCGCCCGCATCGGCAAGGGCCGTACCGCCAGCATCATCGGCCGCTACTTCGCCATGGACCGCGACAATCGCTGGGACCGCGTCGAAGCCGCCTACAACCTGATCACCGACGGCACTGCCGAATTCACCGCCGAGACCGCCGTGGGCGCGCTGAACGCCGCCTACGAGCGCGGTGAGAGCGACGAATTCGTCAAGGCCACCCGCATCGGCGCACAGGTGCGCGTGGAAGATGGCGATGCCGTTGTCTTCATGAACTTCCGCGCCGACCGTGCCCGCGAGCTGTCGCGCGCCTTCGTCGAGCCGGGCTTCAAGGAATTCCCGCGCCAGCGCGAGCTGCACCTGGCCGAATACGTGATGCTGACCCAGTACGCGGCGAGCATTCCGGCACCCTGTGCGTTCAAGCCCGAATCCCTGGACAACGTCCTGGGCGAATACCTGGCCAAGAACGGCAAGACCCAGCTGCGCATCGCCGAGACCGAGAAGTACGCCCACGTGACCTTCTTCTTCTCCGGCGGCCGTGAAGAGCCGTTCGAAGGCGAAGAACGCATCCTCATCCCTTCGCCCAAGGTCGCCACCTATGACCTGCAGCCGGAAATGAGCGCGCCGCAGGTCACCGACAAGATCGTCGACGCCATCGAGAACCAGCGCTTCGACGTGATCATCGTCAACTACGCCAACGGCGACATGGTCGGCCACACCGGCGTGTTCGAAGCCGCGGTGAAAGCCGTCGAGTGCCTGGATACCTGCGTCGGTCGCATCGTCGAGGCGCTGGACAAGGTCGGCGGCGAAGCGCTGATCACCGCCGACCACGGCAACGTCGAGCAGATGGAAGACGCCATGACCGGCCAGGCGCACACCGCGCACACCTGCGAGCCGGTGCCCTTCGTCTATGTCGGCAAGCGCAAGCTGAGCATCCGCGAGGGCGGCGTACTCGCCGATGTGGCCCCGACCCTGCTGAACCTGATGGGTCTGGAGCAGCCAAAAGAGATGACCGGGAAATCGATCGTCACCCTGCTTTAATGGCTATCGATCTGGCGGGAACGTGAGCCACCTCCCGTCGGTCAGAGCAAACGCCCCACGCCATGCGGCCTGGGGCGTTTTTTTTAATGCCCGCCACGGGCATACTAGGCCGTCCAGACTTCAGGTCCCCGCCGCCCAATGCCTCGCGCCCTCCTCCCGCTGCTGCTGATCTGCCTCCTGAGCCCGCTCCCGGCCGTTGCCGACGAACGCGCCGACGCCCAGCGTCAGCTGGAGCAGACGCAGAAAGACATCAACGAGCTGAAGAAAAACCTGAAGAACATCCAGGACGAAAAGTCCGGGGTGCAGAAGCAGCTCAAGTCCACCGAGACCCAGATGGGCGACCTGGAGAAGCAGATCAAGCAGATCCAGGACGAGATGAAGAAGAACGAGGAAGAACTGCAGCGCCTCGATTCAGAGAAAAAAAAACTCCAGGGCGCGCGCCTTGAGCAGCAGCGTCTGATCGCCATCCAGGCCCGTGCCGCCTACCAGAGCGGCCGCCAGGAATACCTCAAGCTGCTGCTGAACCAGGAGCACCCGGAGAAGTTCAGCCGCACCCTCACCTACTACGACTACATCAACAAGGCGCGCCTGGAGCAGCTCTCGGCCTTCAACGAGACCTTGCGCCAGCTGAGCAACGTCGAGCAGGAAATCACCTCGCAGAAAGACGAGCAGGTCGCCCAGCAGAGCGCCCTGGAAGCCCGTCGCCAGGAACTGGCCGACGCCCGCAAGGCGCGCCAGGAGACCCTGGCCAAGCTCAACAGCGATCTCAAGGACGGCAGCAGCAAGCTCAAGGACCGCGAACAGAGCCAGGAGGACCTCAACAAGGTACTCAAGACCATCGAGGAAACCCTCGCCCGTCAGGCCCGCGAAGCGGAGGAAGCGCGACAGCGCGCCCTGGCCGCCGAGCGCGAGCGGGTCAAGCGCGAGCAGGAACTGGCGGCACGCGGCGAGAAGCCGGACACGCCCTCCAAGCGCCCCGATTACAGCGGCCCGCTGGTTTCCAGCGGCGCCGGTTTCGGCGGAGCCTTCGCCGCCACCAAGGGCAGGCTGCCCTGGCCGGTGGATGGCCGAGTCCTTGCGCGCTTCGGCAGCCCGCGTGGCGACGACCCCCGTGCCACCTGGGACGGCGTACTGATCGGCGCCTCTGCCGGCAGCACCGTGCGTGCCGTACATGGCGGCCGCGTGGTGTTCGCCGACTGGCTGCGCGGCTCCGGCCTACTGGTGATTCTCGACCACGGTGGTGGCTACCTGAGCCTTTATGGGCATAATCAAAGTCTTCTGAAGGACGCCGGCGATACCGTCAAAGCGGGCGATCCCATTGCAACCGTGGGAGCCAGCGGGGGTCAGAGTACCCCGGCGGTGTATTTTGCCATTCGCCATCAGGGCCGCCCGGCGGACCCTTCGACCTGGTGTCGCACGCAAGGATAAGCGGCGATCACGCATTAGGAGCCAAACATGTCGCAAGCTTTCCGTCTTACTACCCTGGCCCTGGCCTTGCTGCTCGGCGTCGGTGCGGTCCAGGCCGCCGACGCGCCGGCCGCATCTGCTGCGGCCAACGGCAAGGAGGCTCCGCTGCCGCTCGATGAGCTGCGCACCTTTGCCGAGGTCCTCGACCGGGTGAAGGCGGCCTATGTGGAACCGGTGGACGACAAGACGCTGCTGGAGAATGCCATCAAGGGCATGCTCAGCAACCTCGACCCGCACTCGGCGTACCTCGGCCCGGAAGAATTCGCCGAGCTGCAGGAAAGCACCAGCGGCGAGTTCGGTGGCCTGGGCATCGAGGTCGGCAGCGAGGATGGCTTCGTCAAGGTGATCTCGCCGATCGACGACACCCCCGCCGCCAACGCCGGCATCCAGCCGGGCGACCTGATCGTCAAGATCGACGGCAAGCCGACCAAGGGCCAGTCGATGAACGAGGCGGTGGACAGCATGCGCGGCAAGGCCGGCTCGCCGATCACCCTGACCATCGTGCGCGGCGGCGGCAAGCCGTTCGACGTCACCCTCAAGCGCGCCATCATCAAGGTCAAGAGCGTGAAGAGCCAGATGCTCGAACCGGGCTATGGCTACCTGCGCATCACCCAGTTCCAGGTCAACACCGGCGAGGAGACCGTCAAGGCGCTGGCCAAGCTGCGCAACGACAACAAGGGCAAGCTCAAGGGCGTGATCCTGGACCTGCGCAACAACCCTGGCGGCGTGCTGCAGTCGGCGGTGGAAGTGGCGGACGCCTTCCTCACCAAGGGGCTGATCGTCTACACCAAGGGCCGCATCCCCAACTCCGAGCTGCGCTTCTCCGCCGATCCGGCCGACCCGAGCGACGGTGTGCCGTTGGTGGTACTGATCAACGGCGGCAGCGCCTCGGCGGCAGAAATCGTCGCCGGCGCTCTGCAGGACCAGAAGCGCGGCATCCTCATGGGCACCGACAGCTTCGGCAAGGGCTCGGTGCAGACCGTGCTGCCGCTGAACAACGACCGCGCCCTGAAGCTCACCACCGCGCTGTACTACACCCCCAACGGCCGCTCCATCCAGGCCCAGGGCATCACCCCGGACATTGAGGTGGAACGCGCCAAGGTGACCCGCGAGAAGAGCGAGTTCGACGGGTTCAAGGAAGCCGACCTGCAGGGCCACCTGGCCAACGGCAATGGTGGCCAGGATCGTCCGACCGCCTCCGGCAAGCCGCCGGAGGATCGCCCGCAGGATGGCGACTACCAGCTCAGCCAAGCCCTCAGCCTGCTGAAAGGACTCAGCGTCAGCCGCGGCAACAACTGACCGATGCGCCCGGCCCGGCTGCTACTGAGCCTGTGCCTGGGTGCGTTGCTGTGCCTGCCGGTGGCCGCCGCGCCCCGGCCGGATGGCAGCAAGCCGCTGGTCAGCATCGTCATCGACGACCTCGGGCAGAATCTGGCGCGCGACCGCCAGGTGCTCGACATATCCTCCGCCATCGCCCTGGCGATCATCCCCGACACGCCCCACGCCGCCGAGCTTGCGCGCGAGGCGCACCAGCGCGGGCGCACCGTGATGCTGCACATGCCGATGGACCCGGCCCGCGGTGACTTCGCCTGGAGCCCTGAGCTGACCCAGGACGAAAGAGCTCGGCGTCTGGACGCCGCGCTGGCAAAGGTCCCCTATGTGCAAGGCCTGAACAACCACGAAGGCAGCCGCATGACGGCCGACCGCCCGGCCATGGCCTGGCTGGCCGCGGAGCTGCAGCGCCGCCATCTGTTCCTCCTCGACAGCCGCACCAGCGCTGCCACCGTAGCCGCCGCCGAGGCGCAGAAGATCGGCCTCGCCAGCCTCTCGCGGGACGTATTCCTCGATGACGACCCGAGCGAAGCCGCAGTGATGGAGCAGATGCAGCGCGGCCTGCAACTGGCGCGCAAGCAGGGCACGGTGGTGATGATCGGCCACCCGAAGCCGGCGACCCTGGCGGTGCTCAAGCGTGTTTTGCCGACGCTGAAGGCTCAGGGCTTCGAACTGGTGAAACCGCCGTTGATGATCGCCGAGCGCGGCAACCGCGCCATGGCGGGGCATGGGCGGGATGGGATTTACCGCTGACTTTCCCGGCGAGCACTGCACCCGCCAAGCGCACGGATAGCTCCCTCTCCCTTCAGGGAGAGGGAGCCGACTGAGCGGAGTGCAGCCAAATCTTCAGCCGGTCATCCCGCACACCCGTCCCTGCTTACAGGTAGTTATTGGTCGCCTGCTCGATGAAGCCATCGGCGCGCATCTCGTCCAGCGCCTTCTGCAGCTTGGCCACCACCTCGTCCGGCGTGTCCTTGTTGATCGCCAGGTACAACTGCGCCTCATTGAAACGCAGCACGGTCTGCAGGCCGGACACACCCTCCTGCTTGGCCAGGTAGCGGCCCACCGGATCGGTGGTGGCCCAGAGGTCGATTTCGCCGGTGGTCAGCTTCTTCACGTTTTCCTGATCGCGCAGCGCGTTGAGCACCGGGATGCCCTGGCTCTCCAGGTTCTGGCTGACGGCGTCGTTCTTGTAGGCACCGAGCTTGTACTTGGCGGCGTCCTTGAGGTCCTTCACCTTGATCGAACTGCCCGGCGGCGCCAGCAGCACCCAGTGGGTCTTGGCGATCGGCCCGACCCACTTGAACAGCGGCACGCGCTCGGGCGTATAGGTGGTGGAGAACAGCCCGTAGTCGGGCTTGTCGAGGGCCAGTTTGTACAGGCGGTCCCAGGGGAAACGCAGGCTCAGGCTGTACTGGATGCCGGCGCGCTTGAACATCTCGCGAACGATATCGGCGCTGATGCCGTCGATACCCTCATCACGGGCGAAGTTCTTGTCGTCCACCGCCATGTTGAACGGCGGGAAGTTCTCGGTGAGCAGCACCATCTTGTAATCGGCGGGCAACTCGGCGCGGGCCGTGGCGGCCCCCAGCAACAGACCCAGGGTCAGGGTCTTGATCAGGACTTTCAGCATGGTCATACCGCTCGCTTGGTTATCGTTATTGGGCTTGCGGCATCCCTGCAGAGGGGACGGAATACTTCGCTCGTCTGCCTTCCGTGGCAAAACCGGCGCCGAGGGATGTCGGCGCCAAACACGAAGGCCGGCGAGTAGCCGGCCTTCGGGTGTCACAGGTAACTGTTGAGTACGTCGTCGACGAAACCTTCGGCGCGCATCTTGTCCAGCGCCGCCTGCAGCTTCTGCACCACGGCATCCGGGGTCTCGCGGTTCAGCGCGAGGAACAACTGGTCGCTATTGAAACGCAGCACGGTCTTCAGGCCGGTGACGCCAACCTGCTTGGCCAGGTAGCGACCCGCCGGGTCACCGCTGGCCCAAAGGTCGATCTGGCCGTCGCGCAGCTTGGCGGCGTTCTCCTGGTCACGCAGCGCCAGCACCGGCTCGAAGCCGTGCTCGCTCAGGTACTGGGCAATGGCGTCGCCCTTGTAGGCGCCGACGCGATATTTCTTCGCTTCGTCCAGATTGTTCAGGCTGATCGGGCTGTCGGCCTTGGCCAGCAGCACCCAGTCGTCCGGACCGATCGGGCCGACCCACCTGAACTGGCTTTCGCGCTCGGGCAGGCGGGCGGTGACGAACACGCCGTAGCCGGGCTTCTCCAGCGCCAGCTTGTAGATGCGGTCCCAGGGGAAGCGCAGGGTCAGGCTGTACTGCACGCCGGCGCGCTTGAACATCTCCTTGACGATATCCACGGCGATGCCGTCGATGCTGTCTTCCTGGGCGAAGTTCTTGCCGTTGATGGCCATGTTGTAAGGGGGGAAGTTCTCGGTGAGCAGCACCACGCTGTAATCCGAAGAATCCGTTTCGGCCCTTGCCGCACCGGCCAGAAGCAGGCCGCAGCCTAGCCATGCGAGCAGAATGCGCTTCAGCATCGAGATATTTCCTGCGTATGACATTTCTGAGAAGGCGGAGAGCTTACTCGGAGAATTGACGCCAATAAACCCTATGAATATGGCAATGGGACATGGATACGCCATTACCTTGACTGAAGCCTTCGGCTAGCAAGCTTCGTGCGCAGGAAGGGGATGCGGCCACCGGACGCAGGAGAGAAAGGCTCGCGATAGAGCCATCGGGCCGGGAGAACCCCGGCCCGGAAGGGATCAGCGCACGACGATGCCGCGGCTGGCCAGGTAAGCCTTGGCTTCCGGCACGCTGTACTCGCCGAAGTGGAAGATGCTCGCCGCCAGAACCGCGTCGGCCTTGCCTTCGATGATTCCGGCGGCCAGGTGCTCCAGGTTGCCGACACCGCCGGAAGCGATCACCGGAACGCCCACAGCCTCACTGATGGCGCGGGTCACGCCCAGGTCGTAGCCGCTTTTGACGCCGTCCTGATCCATGCTGGTCAGCAGGATTTCACCGGCGCCCAGGCCTTCCATCTTCTTCGCCCACTCCACGGCATCCAGCCCGGTAGGCTTGCGGCCGCCGTGGGTGAAGATTTCCCAGCGCGGGGTTTCGCCGGGGGCCGACACTTTCTTGGCGTCGATGGCGACCACGATGCACTGCGAGCCGAAGCGCGCGGCGGCTTCGCCGACGAATTCCGGGGTGAATACCGCGGCGGTGTTGATGGAGACCTTGTCCGCACCGGCATTGAGCAGGTTGCGGATGTCCTGCACTGTCCTGACGCCGCCGCCCACGGTCAGCGGGATGAACACCTGGCTGGCCATGCGCTCGACGGTATGCAGAGTAGTGTCGCGGCCATCGACGCTGGCGGTGATGTCGAGGAAGGTGATCTCGTCCGCGCCCTGCTCGTCGTAGCGACGGGCGATTTCCACCGGGTCGCCGGCATCGCGGATGTTCTCGAACTTGACGCCCTTCACCACGCGGCCGTTGTCCACGTCGAGGCAGGGAATGATGCGTTTAGCCAGTGCCATGTCAGGGTTCCCCGTGGTTCAGCTCAGCCCTTGAAGGCGTCGCACAGTGCCTGGGCCTCGGCGACGTCCAGGGTGCCTTCGTAGATCGCGCGACCGGTGATGGCGCCGACGATGCCCGGTGTGCGGGCGTCCAGCAGCTTCTGGATGTCGCCCAGGTTGTGGATGCCGCCCGAAGCGATCACCGGAATGCGCGTGGCGTTGGCCAGGGCAGCAGTAGCTTCGACGTTGCAGCCCTGCATCATGCCGTCCTTCGCGATGTCGGTGTAGACGATCGCCGAGACGCCATCGGCCTCGAAACGCTTGGCCAGGTCGATGACCTGTACCGAGCTCACTTCCGCCCAGCCATCGGTGGCGACGAAGCCGTCTTTCGCGTCGAGGCCAACGATGACCTTGCCCGGGAATGCCTTGCAGGCTTCGGCGACAAATTCCGGCTGCTTCACTGCCTTGGTGCCGATGATCACGTAGCTGACGCCGGCGCGGACGTAGTGCTCGATGGTTTCCAGCGAACGGATGCCGCCGCCGATCTGAATCGGCAGGTTCGGGTAGCGCTTGGCGATGGCGGTGACCACTTCACCGTTGACCGGCTTGCCTTCGAAGGCGCCGTTCAGGTCCACCAGGTGCAGACGACGGCATCCGCCCTCCACCCACTTGGCGGCCATGGATACCGGGTCATCGGAGAAGACGGTGGCGTCTTCCATCAGGCCCTGGCGCAGGCGCACGCAGGCGCCGTCTTTCAGATCGATTGCGGGGATGATCAGCATGGGTTGAACCTGCTCGAATCCAAAGATGAATGGGGTCGGGTCAGCTCTTCTCGAGCGCCCACAAGTCGCTTTCGATGCTCTCGAACCGGTCTTTCAGGTGAGATTGCACGTCGAAGATCGCCTTGTTGTAGAACAGCGGGCCGAACTCGCGCATGAAGAAATCCAGCGCCTCCTCGGCCTCGAAGGAGCCGACATCCAGCTCGAAACGGTCTTCGAGGAAACGCTGGATGGCCCGCGCCGCACTCTGGCGCTGGGCGCCATCGAGTTCGAGGATCGCGGGCTTGTCCTTCTGGCGGGCCATGGCTTACCAGCGGCCATCCCAGGCGGCGAAGTTCTGCAACAACTGCAGGCCATGGGTATGGCTCTTCTCCGGGTGGAACTGCACGGCGAAGCGCGAGCCATCGGCCAGCGCAGCGGCGAAATCACGCCCGTAATGGCCGCGGCCGACCACCTGGCGCGGGTTGCCCGCCTCGATGTAGTAGCTGTGCACGAAGTAGAAGCGCGCGTTGTTCGGGATGTCGTGCCACAGCGGGTGGTCGACGCCCTGCGCCACTTCGTTCCAGCCCATGTGCGGCACCTTCAGGTGCTCGCCGTCCTCGTGCAGGTCCTTGCCGAAGAAGCGCACCTGGCCGGGGAACAGACCGATGCAGTCGACACCGTCATTCTCTTCACTACGCTCCATCAGCGCCTGCATGCCGACGCAGATGCCGAGGAACGGACGGTCCTGGCTGACTTCACGCACCAGGCTGTCGAAGCCCAGGCGCTTGATCTCGGCCATGCAGTCGCGGATCGCGCCGACGCCGGGGAACACCACGCGGTCCGCCTCGCGGATCACATTGGCGTCGCTGGTCACCAGTACGCGCCCGGCGCCCACGCGCTCCAGCGCCTTGGACACCGAGTGCAGGTTGCCCATGCCGTAGTCGATGACGGCGACAGTCTGCATTACAGGCACCCTTTGGTGGACGGCATCTGGCCGGCCATGCGCTCGTCCAGTTCGATGGCCATGCGCAGCGCGCGGCCGAAGGCCTTGAACACGGTTTCGATCTGGTGGTGGGTGTTGTGCCCACGCAGGTTGTCGATGTGCAGGGTGACGTTGGCGTGGTTGACGAAGCCCTGGAAGAACTCCATGAACAGGTCCACGTCGAAGCCGCCGACGCTAGCGCGGGTGAACGGCACGTGCATCTGCAGGCCGGGGCGGCCGGAGAAGTCGATGACCACACGCGACAGCGCCTCGTCCAGCGGCACGTAGGCATGGCCGTAGCGGCGGATGCCCTTCTTGTCGCCGATAGCCTTGGCGAAGGCCTGGCCGAGGGTGATGCCGATGTCTTCGACGGTATGGTGGTCGTCGATATGCAGGTCGCCCTTGCACTCGATGTCCAGGTCGATCAGGCCGTGGCGGGCGATCTGGTCCATCATGTGCTCGAGGAAGGGAACCCCGGTATCGAAGCGGGCCTTGCCCGTTCCATCCAGGTCGATGGAAACCTTGATCTGGGTTTCCAGGGTGTCGCGCGCGACGGATGCCTTGCGTTCGGCCATCACCAGCTCCACAGCTAACACTGCACGTAATTATAAGAAGGGCCGGCATTATAGGCGCGCAGGGCGCTGCGCCGCTACGGGCGGTGGTCGGCGCTGGCCGATGGTCCTACACTGCGCGGCCCGAATACGAGGATCGAGCATGCCCGTCGTCGTCCAGCACCTGACCCAGCCCAGCGACCAGGACCGCCAGGACCTGCTGAAGATCTACGCCGACGCGCCCGACTGGCTGCTGGCGCCCTTCCCAGACGCCGGCGAGCTGGTCGAACGTGGACTTGCCGACGGCCTGCTGTTCACCGGGCGCTTCAATGATCGCCTGCTGGGCGCCGCCTGGATCGAGCGCGATGGCGATACCTGGCGGCTTTCCCGCCTCTGCGTGCGCCAGGTCACCCGCGGACGCGGCGTGGCCCGCCGCCTGCTCGAAGAGGCGCAGCGCCTGGCTGTGCTGCAAGGGGCCGCGCTGCGGCTGACAGCACCTGACGGCAAACACGAAGCGGCTGTTTTCGCCGAGCATCTCGGCCTGACACTGGAAACGACCTGATCGCGTTCATGACGGGAACCGAGCGCCGCGTCCCCGTTCCAACTCCGCAATAACGCCACCCTGCCCTGCGGGCTGGGGTGCCGGCGCGTCATTGGTATACTCCTTCGCCATTCCATTCGCCGCCTGAACAAGGACCCGTCCATGAAAGCGTTCGGCAAACTCATCGGCATCATTGCCCTGGTCCTGCTGCTGCTCATCGTCGCCGCCGGCTTCCTGCTGACCCACTTCTTCGACCCGAACGACTACAAGGACGAGATCCGCCAGCTCGCCCGGGACAAGGCCAACCTCGAACTGAACCTCAAGGGCGATATCGGCTGGAGCCTGTTCCCCTGGCTCGGGCTGGAATTGCATGACACCAGCGTGGCGAGCCTGCAGACCCCGGACAAGCCGTTTGCCGACGCCCAGTTGCTGGCCATGTCCGTGCGCGTGCTGCCGCTGCTGCGCAAGGAAGTGCAGATGAGCGATATCCGCGTCGAAGGCCTGACCCTTTCCCTGAACAGGGACAAGGCCGGCGTCGGCAACTGGGAAAGCATCGGCAAGCCCGCCCAGCCCGCCGCCGGCACGCCGCCTGCCGCACAACCAGCGCCCGTACCGACCGAGCAGGCCAAGGCCGACGCCCAGCAATCCCACCAGGCGATGAAGCTGGACATCGACAGCCTCAACGTGAAGAACGCGCGTATCGACTACGCCGACGCCCAGAGCGGCAAGACCTACAGCGTCGAGGGTCTCGAGCTGACCACCGGGGCCATCCGCGAAGGCAGCAACATCCCGCTCAAGCTCAGCGCCTACCTGGGCACCAACCAGCCGGTGATCCGCGCCCGCACCGAACTGACCGGCAACCTGCGCTTCGACCGCGCGCTCAAGCGCTACCAGCTCGAAGACGCCAAGCTCTCCGGCGAAGTTTCCGGCGACCAGTTCCAGGGCAAGACCGCCAACTACAGTGCCCAGGGCCAGCTGGTACTCGACCAGGCAGCCCAGGTTGCCGAGTGGAATGGCCTGAAGGTCACCGTCAACCAGCTGCGCGCCCTCGGCGAGATCAAGGCCCGCGAGCTGGACAAGGAACCCAAGTTCGATGGCGGCCTGTCGCTGGCGCCGTTCAATCTGCGCGAATTCCTCGAAAGCATCGGCCAGACCCTGCCGGAAATGGCCGACGCCACCACCCTCACCAAGCTCGAACTGGCCACCCGCGTCAGCGGCACCCGCAACAGCCTGACCTTGAACGACCTCAAGCTGAAGCTGGACGACAGCAGCTTCAGCGGCAACCTCGGCATCGCCGACTTCGGCAAGCAGGCCATCCGCGCCCAGTTGTCCGGCGACAAGCTGAACCTCGACCGCTACCTGCCGGCCAAGGTCAAGCAGGCCCAGGACGCCACCAACAGCGCACGCAAGGCTGAAGTTGCCAGTACCGAGCAGAGCGCTATCAAAGGCGACACTCCGCTGCCCAACCAGCCGACCCAGCAGGCCTGGAGCGCCACGCCGCTGCTGCCTATCGCCCGCCTGCGTGCACTGGACCTGGACGCCAGCCTGACCCTCGGCCAGCTGATCCTGGACAAGCTGCCCATCGACAACGCCGTGCTCAAGCTGCGCGGCCAGGGTGGCCTGCTCAACCTCGACGACATGCGCGGCGAGCTCTACGACGGCAGGTTCAACGCCAGCGCCAGCCTCGACGTGCGCCAGGACGTACCGACGCTGAAGGCCAAGAAACACATCGCCGACATACCGGTGGAGCGCCTGCTCGAATCCCAGGGCCAGAAGCCGCCGGTGAAGGGCCTGCTCGATCTGGATGCCGACATCACCACCCAGGGCAACAGTCAAAAGGCCTGGATCGACAACCTCAACGGCACCGCGCGCTTCGTCATGACCCAGGGCGTGCTGCTCAACGCCAACCTCGAACAACAACTGTGCCAGGGCATCGCCACGCTCAACCGCAAGTCGCTGACCGCCGAGCACGGCGGCAAGGACACCCCGTTCCGCGAACTGCAGGGCAACCTCACCTTCCGCAACGGCGTGGCCAGCAACCCGGACCTCAAGGCCAGCATTCCCGGCCTGACCGTCAAGGCTGACGGCGACCTCGACCTGCGTGTACTGGGCATGGACTACCGCGTCGGCGTGACCATCGAAGGCGACAAGAGCGACATGCCCGATCCGGCCTGCGAAGTGAACAAGCGCTATGTCGGCATCGAGTGGCCGCTGCGCTGCCGCGGCCCGCTGGAGCTGGGCGCCAAGGCCTGTCGCCTGGACAAGGACGGCATCGGCAAGATCGCCGCACGGTTGGCCGGGGACCGGCTGAACCAGAAACTCGAAGAGAAGCTCGGCGACAAGGTCAGTCCCGAACTCAAAGACGCACTCAAAGGGCTGTTCAAGAAGTGACCCCGCAAAGCTTCAACTCGGCCGTGCTCGACTGGTTCGACACGCACGGCCGCCATGACCTGCCCTGGCAGCAGAACATCACGCCCTATCGGGTGTGGGTCTCGGAAATCATGCTGCAGCAGACCCAGGTCAGCACCGTGATGGGCTACTACGACCGCTTCATGACGGCGCTGCCCACCGTGGCCGATCTCGCGAATGCGCCGGAAGACGAAGTACTGCACCTGTGGACGGGCCTGGGCTACTACACCCGCGCCCGTAATCTGCACAAGACCGCCAAGCGGGTCATGGAGCAGCACGGCGGCGAATTCCCCCGTGACGTCGAGCAGCTCGCCGAGCTGCCTGGCATCGGCCGCTCCACCGCCGGCGCCATCGCCAGCATCTCCATGGGCCTGCGCGCGCCGATCCTCG
>OGQD01000541.1_pt1 | contig 27908 bp, 19 predicted proteins | sample 1553091 | NCBI WGS metagenome assembly OGQD01 (sample SAMEA2580290, study PRJEB22360) | human gut metagenome | biome: human gut; feature: human-associated habitat; material: faeces | place: Denmark | collected 2008/2010
CCCACCCGGACCAGGATCCGACTGCCAGCGCCGGCGCTTTTTCCCTCGCCGGACTCCGCAAACTGCGCCGCCAAGGCCGCGGGGTCTCCCAGCTTGGCGGCGATTTCTTCCAGGTGGGCGATGATGTCGTCCGGCTTGAGCACCAGGATGTCGCTTTCCAGGGAGTCGAGCACCACTTCGGCGGTGTTGCCGATCAGTGCGCCGGACAACCCGGTGCGCGCCACGCTGCCGATCACCGTCACCGCCGCATCGAGGTTGTGGGACGCGCGGGGAATCAGCACGTCCGCCGGGCCCTCCTCGATGTGCAGGTGCTGGTCGTCTACGCCGTATTCGGCCTGGAACGCCTTGCACGCCTCGCGGTACTTGGCCTCGATGGTCTCGCTGAGCTGGAAGGTCGGGTCGGCGGCCGAGAGCATGGGTGACGGGTGGGCGCTGATCACGTGCAACTGGCCGTGAGCGAGCCCGGCGATGTCGTAGGCGTGGCTGACTATCCCGGCATGCAACGTGCGGTGCTCGATATCGTTGTTGCCTACGTCCACGGCGGCGAGGATGTTGCGGCCGGCCCAGGGCAGGCTGGTCTTCACCAGGAGTACGGGGGCAGGGCAGAAGCGCAGCAGCTTCCAGTCGTCCGGGGTGAGCAGGGCCTTTTTCAGCGGGTTGTCCGGGCTGTGCTGCTTGATCACCAGTCCGCACCCTTCGGCCTGCTGCTCGGCGATGACGGTCTGGTGCAGATTGTCCTTCCAGGCCTGGCGGCTGGAAGCGCTGAAACCTTCCTGGCGCAGCACCTCGGCCACTTCTTCGAGTTTGGCGCTGTAGTCGGCGCGCCGCTCGCAGGCCAGCAGGTGCAGGTGCGACTGGGTCACGCTGGCGATCAGGCGGGCCCGTTTCAGCGCGAGACCTTCCGGCTGGTCCGGGTCCACGACTACGAGGATGCTACGGATGGCTTGCATGATCGTCTCCCTTCGTGCGCGTTGTTTATGTAGAACCACTGTAGTCGGGATATCCCGTTCATGACGTTGAGGCATATCAACGCCGGAAGCTGGTTCCGCGCGGCGGCCCCCGTATAATGCTCCGCCTTTATTGCACCGGCCAGCCAGGCGCCGGTGCGCTGAGTCGTCTGGAGCAAGAAGATGCTGTCCGAAATCAGGGAATTCCTCGGTTGTGCCACGCCGGATGCGTGGGTGGAAGCCGCGCTGCGGGATCAGGCGGTCATGCTGATCGACCACAAGAACAACGAATTCAAGGCCGCCAGCACGGCCCTGGCCCTGATCGCCAAGTACAGCGCCCACGAGGAGCTGGTGAACTTCATGTCGCGCCTGGCCCGCGAGGAGCTGCGCCACCACGAGCAGGTGCTGGCGATCCTGAAGAAGCGCGGCATCCCGCTGCGGCCGATTTCCGCCGGCCGCTACGCCTCAGGCCTGCGCGCGGTAGTGCGCAACCACGAGCCGCAGAAGCTGGTGGACACCCTGATCGTTGGCGCTTTCATCGAATGCCGTAGCTGCGAGCGTTTCGCTGCGCTGGTGGATCACCTGGATGCCGACCTGGCGAAGTTCTACGGCTCGCTGCTGAAATCCGAGGCGCGGCATTTCCAGGGCTATCTGAGCCTGGCGCGCCGTTATGGCGATGACGCCGATATCGACCGCCGCGTGGCGGAGATTCGCGAGGTAGAGGCTGGCCTGATCCAGTCGCCGGACAGCGAATTCCGTTTTCACAGCGGCGTGCCGGCGGAGCTGGCGGCCTGACTCGCGCCCCGCAACAAAAAAAGCGCCCAGACGGGCGCTTTTTTCTTGGCTCTTCATAGGAGCGAGGAGTGCGCGTAGTTCTTGTTTGCGAACCAGTCCGGCAGCAGGGCTGCCGGGATATCCGTTCGCGAGCAAGCTCGCTACTACAAGTTCAGGCTCAGTCTTTTACCTTCAGGTCCAGCGCCAGGTCGCGCGCCGCTTTGGTGGCGAGCACGCCCATCAGTTGGCCGATCTCGTCCTGCCGGCTGCTGGCGCTGTTCTGTCCGCCCGCCATCATGACGCTAGGCACCGGCGCCTGGGCGGCGGCTTCAGCCCAGACCTTGTTGATGGCGATCAGCGCATCCAGCTTGGGTTGCAGTGCGCCGTCCGCCTTGATCACAGCTTCGCGGGCATAGGCATCGGCGTCAGCGGTGATCTTGGTGGCCTGCGCCGTCACGGCAGCCTTGTCGCGCAGCAATTCAGCAGTCTGCTTCTCGATCTCAGCGCGCTGCTTCTCGCGCTCGGCGTTGATGACTGCCAGCTGTTTCTCGGTTTCCGCCTGGGTAGTGCGCTCGATCTGGTCGCGCAGGGTCTCCTGGCGCTTGGCTTCCACTTCCTTCTCGCCGCGGGCGGTGACCAGCAGTTTCTCTTCCTCTTCCTTCAGGCGGTTCTGGCGGGCCACGGCCAACTCTGCCAGCGCCTGCTGCACCTTGACCATGCGCTGCTTGTACTGCGGGTTCGGGTCGACGTTAGTGATGCGTGCCTCAACCACTTCTACGCCGAACTTGCGGAACTGCTGCTGCTTGCGCACCGGGATGCCCTTGGCGTCGGTGACTTTCTCGGTGACGAACTGGCTGGCGTTGTTGTCGCCGAAGCTGCCTTGTTCGGTACCGGCCTGCAGGATCGCGGTCTGGTGTGGCACGGCGCCACGCGGGCCGCGCACTTCCTTGCGCTTGATCAGGTACAGGCCGTCGTTGAGCTGGTTCTCGAACTCCGCGGCGAACTCGCTGCGGGCGCCGGCGTAGTAGTCATCGGCGGTCATCAGTGAGGCGGTGGCCTGCAGGGTTTCCTTGATTGCCGGGACCAGCGCGGTGCGGATGAAGTTGTCCGGATTGCGGTATTCCTGGGCCATTTTCAGGAACTGATCGCCGCCAGGCAGGCGGAAGCGTGCCGAGGACTCGACCTTGGCGTCGACGTTGCCGAGGAAGACGATGGGGAAGGCTTCGATGGTGGCGCCCAGGGCATCGTTGTCCGGGTTGTTGTCGTTCTCGTCCATGACCAGCACGGACTGCACGCTGATGGCTTTTTTCCAGGTGGTGGCACGGCCGAACCACTTGGTGGCGTAACCGACGTCGTCGACGATCTTCTCGTCGCCGAAGATGGTCCGCACGTGGGTCATGTAGCCGGCTTCGTTATAGAAGAAGATGCCGTTGAACAGGATGAAGGCGGCGGCGACCAGGGCCAACGGCAGGGCGCCGAACTTGATGAGGTTTCCCTTGCTGAACATGTCTCTTCCTTGAGTGAGCAAACCGCGAATGCTGCGTAAGGTTGCAGTTACCGGTCAAGTGGAAACGTCTGAGAGTGCCGGCGGGTTGGCATCAAAAGGCCACTTCGGCAGTGGCCTTGCCGTGTCAAAGGGGGAAGGGGGCCTGTTGCATGCCGCGGTCATCGGCCTCCAGCGCCCACCCCTGGCGATCCCAGTCGCCGAGGACGATGCGCCGAGCGGGGCGGCCGTCGATCTCCAGTTCGTGGACGGCGGGGCGGTGGGTGTGCCCGTGGATGAGGATGCGCACGCCTTTGTCGTGCATGATCTTCTCCACTTCCGCCGGCGTGACGTCGACGATCTCGCTGGCCTTCATGCGCGTCTGCGCGCGACTTTCCTTGCGCAACTTGCGCGCCAGCTTGTGGCGGGTGGTCAGCGGCAGGTTGCGCAGGATGAACAGCGTCAGCGGGTTGCGCAGCCAGCGGCGCAGCTTCATGTAGGCTACGTCGAGGGTGCACAGGCTGTCGCCGTGCATCAGCAGGATCTTCTCGCCGCCCAGGTCGATCAGGCTCGGGTCGCGCAGCAGGGTGCACCCGGCTTCGCGGCAGAAGGCCTTGCCGATCAGGAAGTCGCGGTTGCCGTGCATCAGGTAGATGCGCGTACCGCTGTCGGACAGTTCGCGCAGGGCACGGGCGATGGCGTGCTGGAACTCGTCCATGCCATCGTCGCCGATCCAGGCTTCGAAGAAGTCGCCGAGGATGTATAGCGCTTCGGCTGCGCGGGCGCGGGTGGAGAGGAAATGCAAGAACGCCCGGGTGATATCCGGGCGTTCCGCTTCGAGATGCAGGTCCGAGATGAACAGGACGCTCATCGACTCACTCGCCGATGATTTCGGCTTTCTCGATGATCACGTCGTCGGCCGGTACGTCCTGGTGGCCGGAGCGCATGGTGGTGGCGACGGTCTTGATCTTGTTGACCACGTCCATGCCGTCCTTCACTTCACCGAACACGCAGTAGCCCCAGCCCTGCACGGTCGGCGCGCTGTGGTTGAGGAAGTCGTTGTCGGCGACGTTGATGAAGAACTGCGCGCTGGCCGAATGGGGCTCCATGGTGCGGGCCATGGCGACGGTGCCGATCTTGTTGCCGACGCCGTTGTTGGCTTCGTTCTTGATCGACTTGCGGGTGCTCTTCTGTTTCATGCCCGGCTCGAAACCGCCGCCCTGGATCATGAAGTTGTTGATCACGCGGTGGAACACGGTGTTGTCGTAGTGGCCGGCCTTAACGTACTCCTTGAAGTTGGCCACGGTTTCCGGCGCCTTGTCGTCGAACAGTTCAAGGGTGATGTCGCCGAAGTTGGTCTGCAATTTGACGGTGGTAGTCATCAGGGAATTCCGCTCTTTGGAAAATTCGAAGGCCTGTCAGGGGGTTGACAGCTTCGGCTATGATAAGCGCTTTGGTTTGGCCGGCCTACCCTGGCTGAACGACGGAATGATCAAGGACACCATGAGCAAGCCTACCGCCGATACGAAAGAAGCCACTGTTGCCGCCAACTTCCTGCGCCCCATCGTCCAGGCCGACCTGGACAGTGGCAAGCACCAGAAGATCGTCACCCGCTTCCCGCCGGAGCCCAACGGCTACCTGCATATCGGTCATGCCAAGTCCATCTGTCTGAACTTCGGCCTGGCCAAGGAGTTCGGCGGTGACTGCCACCTGCGCTTCGACGACACCAACCCGGCGAAGGAAGACCAGGAATACATCGACGCCATCGAGGCCGATGTGAAGTGGCTGGGCTTCGAGTGGGCCGGGCAGGTGCGCTACGCGTCCAACTATTTCGACCAGTTGCACGACTGGGCGGTAGACCTGATCAAGGCCGGCAAGGCCTTCGTCTGCGACCTCAACGCCGAGGAAATGCGCGCCTATCGAGGCTCGCTCACCGAGCCGGGCAAGAACAGCCCGTTCCGTGATCGTTCCGTGGAAGAGAACCTGGACCTCTTTGCCCGCATGAAGGCCGGCGAGTTCCCGGACGGCGCCCGTTCGCTGCGCGCGAAGATCGACATGGCCTCGCCGAACATCAACCTGCGCGATCCGATCCTCTATCGCATCCGTCACGCGCATCACCACCAGACGGGCGACAAGTGGTGCATCTATCCCAGCTACGACTTCACCCATGGTCAGTCGGACGCCATCGAGGGCATCACCCACTCCATCTGCACCCTGGAGTTCGAGGATCACCGCCCGCTGTATGAGTGGTTCCTGGCCAACCTGCCGGTCCCGGCCCAGCCGCGCCAGTACGAGTTCGCGCGGCTCAACCTGAACTACACCATCACCAGCAAGCGCAAGCTCAAGCAGCTTGTTGACGAGGGGCATGTGAACGGCTGGGACGACCCGCGCATGTCGACCCTGTCCGGTTATCGCCGTCGCGGCTATACCCCGGCGTCGATCCGTACCTTCTGCGACATGATCGGCGTGAACCGCGCTGGCGGCGTGGTGGACATCGGCATGCTGGAATTCGCCATCCGCGACGACCTGGACGCCAACGCCGGCCGCGCCATGTGCGTGCTCAAGCCGCTGAAGGTGGTCATCACCAACTACCCGCAAGGCCAGGTCGAGAACCTCGAACTGCCGCGCCATCCGAAGCAGGACATGGGCGTGCGCGTGCTGCCGTTCAGCCGCGAGATCTACATCGACGCCAGCGACTTCGAAGAAGTGCCGCCGGCCGGCTACAAGCGCCTGATCCCGGGTGGCGAAGTGCGCCTGCGCGGCAGCTACGTGATCCGCGCCGATGAAGCCATCAAGGACGCCGCCGGCAACATCGTCGAACTGCGCTGCAGCTACGACGAGAACACCCTGGGCAAGAACCCCGAGGGCCGCAAGGTCAAGGGCGTGATCCACTGGGTGCCGGCCGCCGAGAGCGTCGAGTGCGAAGTGCGCCTGTACGACCGCCTGTTCCGCTCCGCCAACCCGGAGAAGTCGGAAGAGGGCGGCAGCTTCCTCGACAACATCAACCCCGAATCCCTGGTGGTGCTCAAGGGTTGCCGCGCCGAGCCGTCGCTGGCCAGCGCCACCGCCGAGGACCGCTTCCAGTTCGAGCGCGAAGGCTACTTCTGCGCCGACGCCAAGGATTCCAAGGCTGGCGCCCTGGTCTTCAACCGCACCGTGACCCTGCGCGACTCCTGGGGGCAGTAAGGGATGGCTGACTTGCAGATCTACAGCACGCTGTCCAAGACCAAGGACAGCTTCAAGCCTCTGGTCGGCAACCAGGTACGCATGTACGTGTGCGGCATGACCGTGTACGACCTCTGCCACATCGGCCACGCCCGCGTGATGGTGGCCTTCGACGTCATCGCCCGCTGGTTGCGCCATCGCGGCTATGACCTGACCTATGTGCGCAACATCACCGACATCGACGACAAGATCATCCGTCGCGCCCAGGAGAACGGTGAATCGTTCGAAGAACTGACCGCCCGCATGATCGCCGCGATGCACGAGGACGAGGCGCGCCTGTCGGTCCTGCGTCCGGACATCGAGCCGCGCGCCACCGGTCACATCGCCGGCATGCACGAGATGATCCAGACCCTGATCGACAAGGGCTACGCCTACGCGCCCGGTAATGGCGACGTCTACTACCGGGTCGGCAAGTTCGCCGGCTACGGCAAGCTGTCGCGCAAGAAGATCGAAGACCTGCGCATCGGTGCGCGCATCGAGGTCGACGAATCCAAGGAAGACCCGCTGGACTTCGTGCTCTGGAAAGGCGCCAAGCCGGGCGAGCCGAGCTGGGAGTCGCCCTGGGGTGCCGGTCGTCCGGGCTGGCACATCGAGTGCTCGGTGATGTCCACCTGCTGCCTGGGCGAGACCTTCGACATCCACGGCGGCGGCCCGGACCTGGTGTTCCCGCACCACGAGAACGAAATCGCCCAGAGCGAGGCAGCCACCGGCAAGCTCTATGCCGCTAGCTGGATGCATGCCGGCGCGGTGCGCGTGGACGGCGAGAAGATGTCCAAGTCCCTGGGCAACTTCTTCACCATCCGCGAAGTGCTGGAGAAATATCACCCGGAAGTCGTGCGTTTCCTGTTGGTGTCCAGCCACTACCGCAGCCCGATCAACTATTCCGAAGACAACCTGAAGGAAGCCAAAGGCGCGCTGGAGCGTTTCTACACTGCGCTGCGTGGCTTGCCGCAGGTGGCTGCCGCAGGTGGCGAAGAATTCGTCGAGCGTTTCGGCGCGGCGATGGATGACGACTTCGGTACGCCGGAAGCGGTGGCCGTGCTGTTCGAGATGGTCCGCGAGGTCAATCGTCTGCGCGACAGCGATCCGGCAGCGGCCGCTGCGCTGGCGGCGCGCATTCGTGAACTGGGCGCTCTGCTGGGCGTGCTGCAGATGGATGCCGACGAGTTCCTCCAGGCTGGCGCGGCCGGCAAGGTCGATGCGGTACAGGTCGAGGCGCTGATCCAGGCGCGCCTGGATGCCCGCGCGGCGAAGAACTGGGCCGAATCCGACCGCATTCGCGACGAGCTGACCGCTCTGGGCGTGGTGCTGGAAGACGGCAAGGGCGGCACTACCTGGCGTCTTGCCGAGTAGTAGCTTCCCTGGAAATGAAAAAGGCCGCTGATCAGCGGCCTTTTTCTTGTTCGTCGAAAACCTGTCAGGTGTGCAGGTGTTCGGCGGCGTACAGGGTGTTTTCCAGCAGGCAGGCGCGGGTCATCGGGCCGACGCCGCCCGGAACCGGGGTGATCCAGCTGGCGCGCTCGGCAGCCACATCGTATTCCACGTCGCCCACCAGCTTGCCGTCTTCCTGGCGGTTGATGCCCACGTCGATGACGATGGCGCCTTCCTTGATCCATTCGCCCTTCACCAGGCCGGGTTTGCCGGCGGCAACCACCACCAGATCGGCACGGCCAACGTGGTCGGCCAGGTCGCGGGTGAAGCGGTGGGTGACGGTGACGGTGCAGCCGGCCAGCAGCAGTTCCAGCGCCATGGGGCGGCCGACGATGTTGGAAGCGCCCACGACGACGGCGTCCAGGCCGTACAGGTCGACACCGGTGCTCTGCAGCAGCGTCATGATGCCCTTCGGCGTGCAGGGGCGCAGCAGTGGGATGCGCTGGGCCAGTCGGCCAACGTTGAAGGGATGGAAGCCGTCCACGTCCTTGTCCGGGTTGATGCGCTCCAGCAACTGGGATGCATCGAGGTGGGCGGGGAGGGGCAGTTGTACCAGAATGCCGTCGATGGCCGGGTCGGCATTCAGGCGGTCGATCAGCGCGAGCAGTTCTTCCTGGGTGGTGCTGGCGGGAAGGTCGTACGCCTGGGAGAGGAAGCCGACCTCTTCACAGTCCTTGCGCTTGTGCGCGACATAGACCTGAGAGGCGGGGTCGCTGCCGACCAGGATCACTGCCAGGCCGGGGATGCGCAGTCCTTGCTGGCGGCGTTCGTTGACGCGTTGGGCAATCTGCTGGCGGAGGCTGGCGGCGATCGCTTTGCCGTCGATCAGTTTTGCAGTCATGTCGGGGGGATAACCATTAAGGCGGGTGAAAAGAAGGCGCGCATTTTCGCACGCTGCCTCCATAAGGCAAAGGCGGATGCCCCTGATTTGCCGTAACTCCTTTATCTCTTTGAATTTTTTTTAAAAAAGTTGTTGACGGGGTAGGGGCTCATCGATAACATGCGCCCCGCTTGCCGAGCACAGCCTGAAACACGAAAGAGGCGGTGCCAACCGATTCAGTGGTTTCACTGAGTCTGCTTAGCAAGGGTTGCCGCCACTTAAAGCGCCCGTAGCTCAGCTGGATAGAGCATCCGCCTTCTAAGCGGATGGTCGCAGGTTCGAGTCCTGCCGGGTGCGCCATGTGGCGTTCGGTACAAGCAAGTGTAATATGGTGGGCGTAGCTCAGTTGGTAGAGCACAGGATTGTGGCTCCTGGTGTCGTGGGTTCGATTCCCATCGTCCACCCCATATTCCGAAGCGCCAGGCCAAGAGCCTGGCGTTTTCGTTTCTGCGGTACCCTGCGGACGTGGTGAAATTGGTAGACACGCTGGATTTAGGTTCCAGTGGCGCAAGCTGTGAGAGTTCGAGTCTCTCCGTCCGCACCATCTTCTTTCCATAAGCTCTCGCATCCGTGAATTTCCGCAGCTTCCACTCAGGGTGACTTCTGCATTTCTAGCTACTAGAATGCTTGCCCTTGATTCTGGGAGCCGGAAGGACCGGCTTACGTCTGTGCCACGAGGAATATCCATGCAAGTTTCCGTTGAAAGCACCTCCGCTCTTGAGCGCCGCATGACCGTTGGCGTGCCGGCCGAGCGTATCGAGACCGAAGTCAACAAGCGTCTGCAGCAGACCGCTCGTCGCGCCAAGGTTCCTGGCTTCCGTCCCGGCAAGGTGCCGATGAGCGTGATCCGTCAGCGCTACGAAGCCGCCGCTCGTCAGGAAGCCCTCGGTGACCTGATCCAGGAAACCTTCTACGAAGCCGTGGTCGAGCAGAAGCTGAACCCGGCTGGCGCTCCGTCCGTCGAGCCGAAAGTGTTCGAGAAGGAGAAGGGCCTCGAGTACATCGCTACCTTCGAAGTCTTCCCCGAATTCCAGGTTGCCGGTTTCGACGGCATCAAGGTTGAGCGTCTGCAGGCCGATGTGGCTGATGCCGATCTCGACAACATGTTGGAAATCCTGCGCAAGCAGAACACCCGCTTCGAAGCCGTTGACCGCGCCGCTCAGAACGACGACCAGGTGAACATCGATTTCGTCGGCAAGATTGACGGTGAAGCCTTCGCTGGCGGTTCCGCCAAGGGCACCCTGCTGGTGCTGGGCTCCGGCCGCATGATCCCGGGCTTCGAAGAAGGCCTGGTCGGCGCCAAGGCCGGTGAAGAGCGCGTGCTGAACGTGACCTTCCCCGAGGACTACCAGAACCTGGACCTGGCCGGCAAAGCCGCCGAGTTCACCGCTACCGTCAACAGCGTTGCCGAGCCGAAACTGCCGGAACTGAACGAAGAGTTCTTCGCTCTGTTCGGCGTGAAGGAAAGCACTCTGGAAGGCTTCCGCACCGAAGTTCGCAAGAACATGGAGCGTGAGCTGCGTCAGGCCATCAAGTCCAAGGTGAAGAACCAGGTGATGGAAGGTCTGGTCGAGACCAACCCGATCGAAGTTCCGAAGGCCCTGATCGGCAACGAAGTCAACCGTCTGCGCGTGCAGGCTGTCCAGCAGTTCGGTGGCAACATCAAGCCTGACCAACTGCCGGCTGAGCTGTTCGAAGAGCAAGCCAAGCGCCGCGTCGTGCTGGGCCTGATCGTCGCCGAGCTGGTCAAGCAGCACGAGCTGAAGGCCGATGAAGCCCGCGTTCGCGAAATGATCGAAGAAATGGCTTCGGCTTACCAGGAGCCGGAACAAGTTGTTGCCTGGTACTACAAGAACGACCAGCAACTGAACGAAGTCCGTTCGGTTGTACTGGAAGAACAAGTTGTAGATACTGTCCTGCAGAAGGCCAATGTGACCGACAAGCAGGTATCCTACGAAGACGCGGTCAAGCCTGCAGAAGCTCCGCAAGCGGCCTGATCCAGCGCTTCGTTCGATTGTCACAAGCCAGCCTTCGGGCTGGCTTGTGCGTCTATAGAGACATGACTTTTTATTAGGGAGTGATCGTCGGACATGCATAATCCTTATATGCCGCAAGTTCCGAACATTCAGGCCGCTGGTGGTCTGGTGCCGATGGTGGTGGAGCAGTCCGCCCGCGGTGAGCGTTCCTACGACATCTATTCGCGCCTGCTGAAGGAGCGGATCATCTTCCTGGTCGGCCAGGTCGAGGACTACATGGCCAACCTCGTGGTGGCCCAGTTGCTGTTCCTCGAGGCCGAGAACCCGGACAAGGACATCCACCTCTACATCAACTCTCCGGGCGGCTCCGTGACTGCTGGCATGTCGATCTACGACACCATGCAGTTCATCAAGCCCGACGTGTCCACCATCTGCGTGGGCCAGGCGTGCAGCATGGGCGCCCTGTTGCTGGCTGGCGGCGCCGCTGGCAAGCGCTACTGCCTGCCGCATTCGCGCATGATGATCCACCAGCCGCTGGGCGGCTTCCAGGGCCAGGCCTCGGACATCGAGATCCATGCCAAGGAAATCCTCTTCATCAAGGAGCGCCTGAACCAGGTGCTGGCGCATCACACCGGCCAGCCGCTGGATGTCATCGCCCGCGACACCGACCGTGACCGCTTCATGAGTGGTGACGATGCTGTCAAGTACGGTCTGATCGATCAGGTCTTCACTCAGCGTCCTTCTGCCGCCTGAGTCTCTCCGCTGTACTGCGGCCGGTAATCCGGCCGCTCGCGGGCTTGAAAATGCCTGCGAATGCCTTCATCTTGTCCTTCACGTATATCCCCGATTGGAACGATCGAATGACTGACACCCGCAACGGCGAGGACAACGGCAAGCTGCTGTATTGCTCCTTCTGCGGCAAGAGCCAGCACGAAGTGCGCAAGTTGATTGCCGGCCCCTCGGTCTTTATCTGCGACGAGTGCGTCGACCTGTGCAATGACATCATCCGCGAGGAGGTGCAGGAAGCACAGGCAGAGAGCAGTGCGCACAAGCTTCCGGCGCCGAAAGAGATCCGCACCATCCTCGATCAGTACGTGATCGGCCAGGAACGTGCCAAGAAAACCCTGGCAGTAGCGGTGTACAACCACTACAAGCGCCTGAATCAGCGCGAGCGCAAGGACGACGTCGAACTGGGCAAGAGCAACATCCTGCTCATCGGTCCGACGGGCTCGGGCAAGACCCTGCTCGCCGAGACCCTGGCGCGTCTGCTCAATGTTCCCTTCACCATCGCCGATGCCACCACCCTCACCGAGGCGGGCTATGTGGGCGAAGATGTCGAGAACATCATCCAGAAGCTGCTGCAGAAGTGCGATTACGATGTCGAGAAAGCCCAGATGGGTATCGTCTACATCGACGAAATCGACAAGATCTCGCGCAAATCCGACAACCCGTCGATCACCCGCGACGTGTCCGGCGAAGGCGTTCAGCAGGCCCTGCTGAAGTTGATCGAAGGCACCGTGGCTTCCGTACCGCCCCAGGGCGGCCGCAAGCACCCGCAGCAGGAGTTCCTGCAGGTCGACACCCGCAACATCCTGTTCATCTGCGGTGGCGCGTTCGCTGGCCTGGAAAAGGTCATCCAGAACCGTTCCACCAAGGGCGGCATCGGCTTCAATGCCGAGGTTCGCAGTCAGGAAGCGGGCAAGAAGGTTGGCGAGGCGCTGCGTGAGGTTGAGCCGGAAGATCTGGTGAAATTCGGTCTGATCCCCGAATTCGTCGGCCGTCTGCCGATCATCGCGACCCTCGACGAGCTGGACGAACCTGCGCTGATGCAGATTCTGACCGAGCCGAAGAACGCGCTGACCAAGCAGTACGCCAAGCTCTTCGAAATGGAAGGCGTGGACCTCGAGTTCCGTCCGGACGCGCTCAAGGCTGTCGCCCGTCGCGCGCTGGAGCGCAAGACCGGTGCCCGTGGCCTGCGTTCGATCCTCGAAGGCATCCTGCTCGACACCATGTACGAGATCCCCTCGCAGAACGACGTCAGCAAGGTGGTGATCGACGAAAGCGTCATCGAAGGCTCTTCCCAGCCGCTGCTGATCTACGAGAACAGCGAGCAGCCGGCCAAGGCTGCACCTGACGCCTGAAAACCAGAAGGGGCCCTAGGGCCCCTTTTTTCTTCCCATCTACCGCGCTTGTTTTTTCCTAGTCCTAACCCCATCTTAGGCCGAAGGGTCCAATCCCATCGTTTTGGCCAAGTGCCGCTGTAGAGCCGAATATCATGAAAACACTCGTCGAGTTGCCCCTGCTGCCCCTGCGTGACGTAGTGGTGTATCCGCACATGGTCATCCCGCTGTTCGTCGGGCGTGAGAAATCCATCGAGGCCCTCGAGGCCGCCATGACCGGCGACAAACAGATCCTGTTGCTGGCACAGAAGAACCCGGCTGACGATGATCCGGGTGCAGACGGCCTGTACCGCATGGGCACCGTGGCCACCGTCCTGCAACTGCTGAAGCTGCCCGATGGCACCGTCAAGGTGCTGGTCGAAGGCGAGCAGCGCGGCCAGGTAGAGCGCTTCATCGATGAGGACGCCTACTGCCGCGCCGAAGTTTCGATCATTGACGAGGTTTCCGTCGGCGAGCGTGAGTCCGAAGTCTTCACCCGCAGCCTGCTCAGTCAGTTCGAACAGTACGTGCAGCTGGGCAAGAAAGTGCCCGCCGAGGTCCTGTCCTCGCTCAACAGCATCGACGAGCCCGGCCGCCTGGTGGACACCATGGCCGCACATATGGCCCTGAAGATCGAGCAGAAGCAGGAAATCCTCGAGATCACCGAGCTGTCCGCCCGCGTCGAACACGTGCTGGCCATGCTGGACGCCGAGATCGACCTGCTGCAGGTCGAGAAGCGCATCCGTGGCCGCGTGAAGAAGCAGATGGAGCGGAGCCAGCGCGAGTACTACCTCAACGAGCAGATGAAGGCCATCCAGAAAGAGCTGGGTGACATCGACGAGGGCCACAACGAAGTCGAGGAGCTGAAGAAGCGCATCGATGCCGCTGGTCTGACCAAGGAAGCCCTGGCCAAGGCCACTGCCGAGCTGAACAAGCTCAAGCAGATGTCGCCGATGTCCGCCGAAGCGACCGTGGTGCGTTCCTACATCGACTGGCTGGTGAATGTGCCTTGGAAGGCCGAGAGCAAGGTGCGCCACGACCTGGACAAGGCCGAGGATATCCTCGATGCGGACCACTACGGCCTCGAAGAGGTCAAGGAGCGCATCCTTGAGTACCTCGCCGTGCAGAAGCGCGTGAAGAAGCTGAAAGGCCCGGTACTCTGCCTGGTCGGCCCACCCGGCGTCGGCAAGACTTCGCTGGCCGAGTCCATCGCCCGTGCGACCAATCGCAAGTTCGTGCGCATGGCCCTGGGGGGCGTGCGTGACGAGGCCGAGATTCGCGGTCACCGCCGTACCTACATCGGTTCCATGCCCGGTCGTCTGATTCAGAAAATGACCAAGGTCGGCGTGCGCAACCCGCTGTTCCTGCTGGACGAGATCGACAAGATGGGCAGCGACATGCGTGGCGACCCCGCGTCTGCGCTGCTGGAAGTGCTCGATCCGGAGCAGAACCACAATTTCAACGACCACTACCTCGAAGTCGACTACGACCTTTCCGACGTGATGTTCCTCTGCACGGCGAACTCCATGAATATTCCGGCGCCGCTGCTGGACCGCATGGAGGTCATCCGCCTGCCGGGTTACACCGAGGACGAGAAGATCAACATCGCCTCGAAATATCTTGTACCGAAACAGACTGCGGCCAATGGTCTCAAGAAGGGCGAGCTGGTCTTCGAGGAGGCGGCTACCCGTGACATCATCCGCTATTACACCCGCGAAGCCGGTGTGCGGAGCCTGGAGCGCCAGATTGCCAAGGTCTGCCGCAAGGCGGTCAAGGATGGCGGCAAGGCCAAGCGTATCGACGCCGTGGTGACGCCGGACTCGCTCGAGAACTACCTGGGTGTGCGCAAGTTCCGCTACGGCCTGGCCGAGCAGCAGGACCAGATCGGCCAGGTGACCGGCCTTGCGTGGACGCAGGTGGGCGGCGAATTGCTGACCATCGAATCGGCCATGGTTCCGGGTAAGGGCGCATTGACCAAGACCGGCTCGCTGGGCGACGTCATGGCGGAGTCCATCACCGCCGCGCTAACCGTGGTTCGCAGCCGTTCGAAGAGCCTGGGCATCGCTCCGGACTTCCACGAGAAGCACGACATCCACATCCACGTGCCCGAAGGCGCGACGCCCAAGGACGGCCCTAGCGCGGGCATCGGCATGTGCACTGCATTGGTGTCGGCGATCACCCAGATTCCCGTTCGCGCCGACGTTGCCATGACCGGCGAAATCACCCTGCGGGGTCAGGTGCTGGCCATTGGTGGCCTGAAGGAAAAACTTCTGGCTGCGCACCGGGGTGGAATCAAGACTGTGATCATTCCCGAGGAAAACGTGCGAGACCTTAGGGAAATTCCGGATAATATTAAGGCCGATCTCGTTATTAAACCGGTTAAATGGATTGACGAGGTCCTGCAAATTGCGCTGCAATACGCCCCGGAGCCCTTGCCCGATGCGGCTCCCGAGATGGTTGCAAAGGATGAGAAGCGCGAGTCTGATTCCAAGGAGCGAATCAGCACGCATTAGTTGGGGGGCTTTCTTGACACTGTTTTTGAGCCCTTGTTATAAAGCGGCACTTGCTTTGTCAGTTGGCAAACCAGCACCTGCTTTTGCTTACACCTAACACATAGAAACATACTCAACAGAAATAAGGGGACTTAGAGTGAACAAGTCGGAACTGATCGATGCTATCGCCGCATCTGCTGATATCCCGAAAGCTGTTGCCGGTCGCGCTCTGGACGCGGTGATCGAGTCCGTAACTGGCGCCCTGAAGGCTGGTGACTCCGTCGTACTGGTCGGCTTCGGCACCTTCGCTGTCAAAGAGCGTGCTGCTCGCACCGGTCGCAACCCGCAAACCGGCAAGCCGATCAAGATCGCTGCTGCTAAGATCCCGGGCTTCAAGGCCGGTAAAGCCCTCAAGGACGCTGTCAACTAAGCGTCTTTTTGGACTTGACCTGGACCGGTTCAACTTCGGTTGGGCCGGTCACGGAGCGATGACCCGGCTGGCGTAGGTCGGTTGGAATCATCAGGGGTCACGGGCTCAACGCCCGCAAGCTCCACCAGTTACGAGAAGGCGCATCCTCGGATGCGCCTTTCTTATATCCGCTTTTTTTCCACGCCGCGCCGCCATTGACGGTGGGCCGTGGCCGCGTCGGGGGCCGCATGCTGCAAAACATCAGGGACAATTCCCAAGGCTGGATCACCAAGACCATCCTGGGCGTGATCGTTGTCCTCATGGCTTTGACCGGGTTCGATCAGATCATTCGCGCAACCCACCACGAGAACGTCGCTGCTCAGGTCAACGGTGAGGACATCAGTCTGCCGGAACTGCAGCAGGCTGCGGACATGCAGCGTCGCCAGCTGATGCAGCGCCTGGGCAAGGACTTCGATTCGTCCATGCTCGACGACAAGCTGCTCAAGGATTCCGCGCTGAAGTCGCTCATCGAGCGCAAGCTGGTCCTGCAGGCCGCCCAGAATGACAAGTTCGCGTTTTCCCAGCAGGCGCTGGACCAACTGATCCTGTCGACTCCCGAGTTCCAGGTGGACGGCAAGTTCAACGCCGACCGTTTCGACCAGGTCATCCGCCAGATGGGCTATGACCGCATGCAGTTCCGTCGCATGTTCGGTGAGGAAATGCTGATCGGCCAACTGCGCGCCGGCATCGCCGGTACCGGCTTCGTCACCGATGACGAACTGAACGCCTTCGCTCGCCTGGAGAAGCAGACCCGTGACTTCGCTACCCTGACCCTCAAGGCCGACCCGGCCAAGAGCAAGGTCGAGGACAGCGAGATCAAGGCGTACTACGACGCCCACAGCACCGAGTTCATGACGCCTGAACAGGTCACCATCGACTATGTCGAGCTGAAGAAGTCCGCCTTCTTCGACCAGGTCGAGGTGAAGAAGGAAGACCTCGATGCCCTCTATCAGAAGGAGATCGCCGGCCTGGCCGAGCAGCGCGACGCCGCGCACATCCTGATCGAGGTGAACGACAAGCAGAATGACCAGCAGGCCAAGGCCAAGATCGACGAGATCAAGGCGCGCCTGGACAAGGGCGAGGACTTCGCCAAGCTGGCCAAGGAGCTGTCCAACGACACCGGCTCCGCCGCCAATGGCGGTGACCTCGGCTTCGCCGGCCGTGGCGTGTATGACCCGGCCTTCGAAGAGTCGCTGTACTCGCTGAAGAAGGGCGAAGTTTCCGCTCCGGTGAAGACTTCCTACGGCTGGCACCTGATCAAGCTGCTGGGCGTCGAAGCGCCGGAGGTTCCGACCTTCGACAGCCTGAAGGCCAAGCTGGAGCACGAAGCCAAGACCCAGCTGGTCGAGCAGCGTTTCGTCGATGCCACCAAGCAGCTGGAAAGCTCTGCCTACGAGGCTTCAGATCTGGCCCAGCCGGCCCAGGACATGGGCTTGAAGGTGCAGACCAGCAAGCCGTTCGGCAAGGAAGGCGGCGAAGGTGTCACGGCTAACCGCCAGGTCATCCAGTCCGCTTTCAGCCCCGAAGTGCTGGAAGAGGGGGCCAACAGCGGCGCCATCGAACTGGATCCGGACACCGTGGTCGTGCTGCGCGTGAAGGCGCACCACAAGCCTGAGCAGGAAACCCTGGAGCAGGTCAGTGCCGATATCCTCAAGCGCCTGCAGGTCGAGCACGCTGCAGTCGATGCCAAGTCCCGCGGTGAAACACTGCTGGCTGGCCTGCGTGACGGCAAGATCCCGCTGACCCAGGCCCAGGAAGGCCAGCAGTGGAAGGTCGTGGAAGCGGCCGCCCGTGGTCAGGAAGGCGTCGATCCGGTCGTGCTGCAGAGCGTGTTCCGCATGGTTCGCCCGGAAGGTGCAGACAAGCCCAGCCTGGGCGGTGTCGCGTTGCAGAACGGCGACTTCGTGCTGGTCAAGCTCAGCGGTGTGAGCGAGCCGGAGGCCAAGCCGACCGAGGAGGAAAAGGCGATGTACCGGCGCTTCCTCGCCTCGCGCAGCGGCCAGGATGATTTCTCCGCCTTCCGCCGTTACCTGCAGGATCAGGCGAAAGTCGAGAAATTCGACGAAGCCAAGAAGTAAGAGACTGGGGCCGCGCAAGCGGCCCTCGTTTTATCGGGTAAAGGAAAAAGGCCGCATTCGCGGCCTTTTTCTTTGCCTGGAGCAAAGCCTCAGTCGTCGCTGAGCGGCCCCATCGCCGTGGTGTTGAAACCGCCATCGACATAGAGGATTTCGCCACTGATGCCACTGGCCAGGTCCGAGCACAGAAATGCACCGGCGTTGCCGACTTCCTCGATGGTCACATTGCGCCGCAGCGGTGTCTGGCGTTCGTTGGCGGCGAGCATCTTGCGGAAGCTCTTGATGCCCGAGGCGGCGAGCGTGCGAATGGGGCCTGCGGAGATGGCGTTGACGCGAATGCCCTCCGGGCCGAGGCTGCCGGCCAGGTAGCGCACGCCGGCTTCCAGGCTGGCCTTGGCCATGCCCATGACGTTGTAGTTGGGCATCGTGCGCTCGGCGCCCAGGTAGGAGAGGGTGAGCAGGCTGCCGTTGCGGCCCTGCATCAGCTCGCGGCCGGCCTTGGCCAGGGCGATGAAGCTATAGGCGCTGATGTCGTGGGCGATCCGGAAGCCTTCGCGGGTGGTGACCTCGGTGAAGTCGCCGTCGAGTTGGTCGCCTGGTGCGAAGCCCACCGAGTGGACAATACAGTCAAGCCCATCCCACTGCTTCCCCAGCTCGGCGAACACGGCTGCGATGTCCGCGTCGTTGGCGACGTCACAGGGGAAGCACAGCTCCGCGCTGGAGCCCCAGCCAGCAGCGAACTCTTCCACGCGGCCCTTGAGCTTGTCGTTCTGGTAGGTAAAGGCGAGTTCGGCGCCTTCCCGGTGCATCGCCGCGGCGATGCCGGAGGCGATGGACAGTTTGCTGGCGACTCCGACGATCAGTACGCGCTTGCCTGCGAGAAATCCCATATTCACTCCTTGATCATGTGAGGTCAGGTCGGTGCCGGGACCATGAAGGCTGCTTCCAGCAGTTGCTGTGTGTACGCATGCTGTGGCGCGGCGAAGACATCCTCGGCCATGCCCTGTTCGACCACCTTGCCATGGCGGATCACCATCAACTGGTGGCTGAGGGCTTTCACTACAGCCAGGTCGTGGCTGATGAACAGGTAGGTCAGGTTGTACTTGGCCTGCAGGCCGCGCAGCAGCTCGACAACCTGGCGCTGCACGGTGCGGTCCAGTGCCGAGGTCGGTTCGTCCAGCAGGATCAGCGCTGGCTTGAGCACCAGTGCGCGGGCAATGGCGATGCGCTGCCGCTGGCCTCCGGAGAACTCGTGGGGGTAACGGTGCCGGGTGTCCGGGTCGAGCCCGACCTCCCTGAGCGCTTCGATGATCGCCTGCTCGCGTTCCTCGGCCGTGCCCATGCCATGGATCTCTAGGCCTTCGCCGACGATCTGGCCCACCGACATGCGCGGGCTGAGGCTGCCGAACGGATCCTGGAAGACTACCTGCATCTCGCGACGCAGGGGCCTGACTTCCGCCTGGTTCATGCCTTCGATGGCCTGACCCTCGAAGCGGATGCCGCCCTGGCTGTTGATCAGGCGCAGGATGGCCAGGCCGAGGGTCGACTTGCCTGAGCCGCTCTCGCCGACGATGCCCAGGGTCTGACCACGCGGCAGGCTGAAGTCGATGCCGTCCACGGCCTTGACGTGATCGACGGTCTTGCGGAACACGCCTTTCTTGATCGGGAACCACACGCGCAGGTCGTCGACCTCCAGCAAGGGCGCTCCTGGCTCGTTCTGTGCAGGGGTACCACTGGGCTCGGCTCCGAGCAATTCGCGCGTGTAGGGGTGCTGGGGGGCCTCGAAGAGGGCTTCGCAATCCGCTTGCTCGACAATGCAGCCGCGCTGCATCACGCAGACGCGGTGGGCGATGCGCCGCACCAGGTTGAGATCGTGGGTGATCAGCAGCATGGCCATGCCCAGCCGTTGCTGCAGGTCGCGCAGCAGGTCAAGGATCTTCAGCTGCACGGTGACGTCCAGTGCCGTGGTCGGTTCGTCGGCGATCAGCAGTTCCGGCTCGCAGGCCAGGGCCATGGCGATCATCACCCGCTGGCGCTGGCCGCCGGAGAGTTCGTGCGGATAGGCCTTGAGGCGGCTGGCCGGGTTGGGGATGCCCACCAGCTCCAGCAGCTCCAGCGTGCGCGCGCGTGCCTGGACGCCGTTCATGCCCTTGTGCAGGGCCAAGACTTCACCGATCTGCTTCTCGATGCTGTGCAGCGGGTTCAGCGAGGTCATGGGTTCCTGGAACACCATGGCGATGCGGTTGCCGCGGATACCCCGAAGTTTGCGCTCGGGCAGCTTGAGCAGGTCCTTGCCGGCGTAATGGATGCTGCCCGAAGGATGGCTGGCGGTGGGGTAGGGCAGCAGGCGCAGGATCGAGTGCGCGGTCACCGATTTGCCGGAGCCGCTTTCGCCCACCAGTGCCAGGGTTTCGCCCTTGCGGATGTCGAAGCTGATGTGTTCCACCGCGCGCACCTGCTCGTCGCCGCAGAGGAAATCGACGGACAGGTCGCGGACTTCGATGAGGTTCTCGTTCTGGTTCATCTCACTTCCTCGGGTCGAAGGCATCGCGGGCGGCTTCGCCGATGAACACCAGCAGGCTCAGCATCACGGCCAGCACCACGAAGGCGGTGATGCCCAGCCAGGGCGCCTGCAGGTTGGACTTGCCCTGGGCGACCAGCTCGCCCAGCGACGGCGCGCCGGCGGGCAGGCCGAAGCCGAGGAAGTCCAGGGAGGTCAGGGTGCCGATCGCGCCAGTGAGGATGAAGGGCATGAAGGTCAGGGTGGAGATCATCGCGTTGGGCAGGATGTGGCGGAACATGGTCGCCCCGTTGCGCATGCCCAGGGCGCGCGCGGCGCGCACGTACTCGAGGTTGCGGCCACGGAGAAACTCGGCGCGGACCACGTCCACCAGGCTCATCCAGGAAAACAGCAGCATGATTCCCAGCAGCCACCAGAACCCAGGCTGCACGAAGCTGGCGAGGATAATCAGCAGGTAGAGCACCGGCAGACCCGACCAGATTTCCAGGAAGCGCTGGCCGAGAAGGTCGATCCAGCCGCCATAGAAGCCCTGCAGCGCACCCACGACGACGCCGACGATGGAACTGAGCACGGTGAGAATCAGGGCGAATAGCACCGATACGCGGAAGCCATAGATTACCCGCGCCATGACGTCGCGGGCCTGGTCGTCGGTGCCCAGCCAGTTCTCCGCACTGGGAGACGAAGGCGCCGGCACGCGCAGGTCGTAGTTGATGGTGTCGTAGCTGTAGGCGATCGGCGGCCAGAGTATCCAGCCGTCCTTCTGCGCGATCTGCTCGCGCATGTACGGGCTCTTGTAGTTGGCTTCCATGGGGAACTCGCCGCCGAAGGCGGTTTCCGGGTAGCGCTTGACCACCGGGAAGTACCATTGGCCGTCGTAGTGGATCGCCAGGGGCTTGTCGTTGGCGATCAGCTCGGCGCCCAGGCTGAGGATGAACAGCGTGAGGAACAGCCAGAGCGACCACCAGCCACGCTTGTTGGCCTTGAAGCGCGCCCAGCGGCGCAGATTGATGGGAGACAGGCGCATCGGATTACTCCCGGTTCTCGAAGTCGATGCGCGGATCGACCAGCGTGTAGAGGACGTCGCTGACCAGCTTCATGATCAGGCCGAACAGGGTGAAGATGAACAGCGTACCGAACACCACCGGGTAGTCGCGGTTCAGCGCCGCCTCGAAGCTGAGCAGGCCCAGGCCGTCGAGGGAGAAGATCACCTCGATCAGCAGCGAGCCGGTGAAGAAGATGCCCAGCAGGGCCGAGGGCAGGCCGGCGATGATCAGCAGCATGGCGTTGCGGAACACGTGGCCGTAGAGCACGCGGCGCTCGGTCAGGCCCTTGGCGCGGGCGGTGACCACGTACTGCTTGCCGATCTCGTCGAGGAAGCTGTTCTTGGTCAGCAGGGTGATGGTGGCGAAGTTGCCGATCACCAGCGCGGTGATGGGCAGCGCCAGGTGCCAGAAGTAGTCGCGGACCTTGCCGGCCCAGGTCAGCTCGTCGAAGTTGTTGGAGGTCAGCCCTCGTAACGGGAACCAGTCCCAGTAGCTGCCGCCGGCGAACAGCACTACCAGCAGGATGGCGAAGAGGAAGGCGGGGATCGCGTAGCCGACGATGATCGCCGAGCTGGTCCAGACGTCGAAATGGCTGCCGTGGCGCACCGCCTTGGCGATGCCCAGCGGGATCGACACCAGGTACATGATCAGTGTGCTCCAAAGCCCCAGGGAGATGGAGACGGGCAGCTTCTCGACGATCAGGTCGGTGACCTTGGCATCGCGGAAGAAACTCTGGCCGAAGTCCAGGTGCACGTAGTTCTTGAGCATGATCCAGAAGCGTTCGGGTGCCGGCTTGTCGAAGCCGTACATCTTCTCGATTTCCTTCACCAGCTCCGGGTCCAGGCCCTGGGCGCCGCGATAGTGCGTGCCTGCCGCAGCAACTTCCCCGCCGCCACCGGAGATGCGTCCGGTGGCGCCGCCGCTGGCGGCATCGAAACCTTCCAGCTTGGCGATCATCTGCTCCACCGGGCCGCCGGGGGCGGCCTGGATGATGATGAAGTTGATCAACAGGATGCCGAACAGGGTGGGAATGATCAGCAGCAGGCGCCGCAGGATGTAGGCCAGCATCAGTTGGCCCCTTGGGCGACGGCGCCGTCAGCCGGCGCTTCGGCTGCAGCCTTGGCGGCGGTCTTGGTCGGCTCGGCCTTCTCGCGGGCCTGCCACCAGGTTTGCAGCGCATAGCTGTAGGGCGGCAGCTTCTCCGGGTGGGCGATGCGGTTCCAGTAGGCGATGCGCCAGTTGCCCAGGTACCAGTTGGGTACCACGTAGTGGCCCCAGAGCAGAGCGCGGTCGAGGGCGCGGGCGTGGCGCACCAGGCTTTCGCGGGAGCCGGCGTTGATCAGGCCTTCCACCAGCGCGTCGATGCCCGGATCGCGCAGGCCGATGAAGTTGCGGCTGCCCGGCTTGTCGGCACTGCTGGAGTGCCAGAATTCCCGCTGCTCATTGCCCGGCGAGCTGGATTGCGGCCAACTGCTGACGATCATGTCGTAGTCCCGCGAGCGCAGGCGGTTGATGTATTGCGAGACGTCGACCCGGCGCAGTTGCATGTCGATGCCCAGCTCCGCGAGGTTGCGCTTGAAGGGCAGCAGTACGCGCTCGAAGTCGGCCTGGGCGAGCATGAATTCGAAGCTCAGCTGCTTGCCGTCCGGGCCGACCATCTTGTCGTTCTCGATCTTGTAGCCAGCCTCCAGCAGCAACTGGTAGGCCTTGCGCTTCTGCTCGCGGATGATGCCGCTGCCGTCGCTGGTGGGCGGCACGTAGACCTGGGTGAAGACCTGCGGTGGCAGCTTGTCGCGCAGCGGTTCGAGGATTTTCAGCTCTTCCGCGTCAGGCAACTCCTTGGCGGCCATCTCGGAGTTCTCGAAGTAGCTGCCGTCGCGCAGGTAGGAGCCGAAGAACAGCTGCTTGTTGGTCCACTCGAAGTCGAACAGGTTGGTGATCGCTTCGCGCACGCGCGGGTCCTGGAACACCGGGCGGCGGATGTTGAAGGCGTAGGCCTGCATGCCCCACGGATTTCCGTTCACCGGCTCCTCGCGGACGATGCGGCCGTCACGCACGGCGGGCGAATCGTAGGCGGTCGCCCAGTTCTTCGCGATGCGCTCGTCGTTGAAGTCGAATTGCCCGGCCTTGAAGGCTTCCAGGGCGACGGTCAGATCGCGGTAGGACTCCACCACCACGGCGTCGAAGTTGTTGAAGCCGCGGTTCACCGGCAGCTTGTCGCCCCACCAGTCCTTGACCCGCTCGTAACGGATCGAGCGGCCGGCCTCGACCTTGGCGATGCGGTACGGTCCGCTGCCCAGCGGCGGTTCCATGTTGGTCTTGTTGAAGTCGCGGCTGGCCCACCAGTGCTTGGGCAGGATCGACAGCTGGCCAAGGATCAGCGGCAGTTCGCGGTTGTCGCCGTGCTTGAAGTCGAAGCGCACGCGCAGCTTGTCCTCGGCCACCACCTTGTCGACGTCCGCGTAGTAGTTGCGGTACATCGGGTCGCCGTCCTTCATCAGCGTCTCGAAGGTGAACACCACGTCTTCGGCGGTGACCGGCGTGCCATCCTGGAAGCGCGCCTGGGGACGCAGGTAGAAGCGTACGAAGCGATGCTCCGGGTCCTTCTCGATCTTCTCGGCGAGCAGGCCGTACTCGGTGAAGGGCTCGTCGAGTGAGTGGAAGGTGAGGGTGTCGTAGATCAGGTTGATCTGCGGCGCCGAGTTGCCCTTGGCGATGAAGGGGTTGAGGCTGTCGAAGCCGCCGAAGTCGGAGAGACGCAGCGTGCCGCCCTTGGGCGCATCGGCATTGACGAAGTCGAAATGCTTGAAGTTCGCCGGGTATTTCGGTGCCTCGTCATACAGGGTGATGGCGTGCTGCGGCGCGGCCTGCGCGCTGCCCAGCAGTCCCAGCAACAGGCCGGCGCAGAGCGCGGCGCGGCGGGGGCTTTTCATAGGGTGTTCTCCTGGTCTTTTTGCCACCACGCGCGCAAGCCCAAGGTGTAGGGCGGCGTGGTGACGAAGGCGAAGCGGTTGCGGTACGCCAGTCGATGCTTGTTCAGGTACCAGTTGGGAATGCTGTAGTGCTGCCACAGCAGTACCCTGTCCAGCGCGCGGGCGGCGGCCTCCTGCTGGTCGCGGTCAGGGGCGCCCAGCAGTTTTTCGAGCATCGCGTCCACCACGGGATCGGCGATGCCCGCATAGTTCTTGCTGCCCTTGACCGCCACCTGGCTGGAGTGGAAGTACTGCCATTGTTCGAGGCCGGGGCTGAGGGTCTGGGGCAGGGTCATCAGAATCATGTCGTAGTCGAACTGGTCCAGACGCTGTTTGTACTGGGCGCGGTCCACGGTGCGCAAGCTCGCATCGATGCCGATGCTGGCCAGATTCTCGCGATAGGGCTGGAGTATCCGCTCCAGGCTGGGATTGACCAGCAGGATTTCGAAGCGCAGCTGTTTGCCGTTGGCATCCAGCAGGCGATCGCCGGAGAGCTTCCAGCCGGCTTCGCCCAATAGACCCAATGCGTGGCGCAGGGTTTCCCGCGGGATGCCGGCGCCCTTGGTCACCGGTACGCTGAAGGGGCGCTTGAATAGCGCTTCAGGCAGTTGCTGGCGATACGGAGAAAGCAGCAGCCACTCCTTGCCTTGGGGCGCCCCGGTGGCGGCGAAGGTGCTGTTGGGGTAGTAGCTGCTGGCGCGTACGTAGGCGTCGTTGAACAGGGCGCGGTTGGTCCACTCGAAGTCGAACATCATTCCCAGCGCTTCGCGCAGGCGGCGGTCGGCGAAGGTCGCCCGGCGGGTGTTGAGGAACAGAGCCTGGGTCTGGGTGGGGATCTGGTGGGGGATTTCCACCTTTACGACCTCGCCCCGGCGCACCGCCGGGAAGCGGTAGTTGCTGCGCCAGTTCTTCGCCTGGTGCTCGATGTAGATGTCGAACTCACCGGCCTTGAAGGCTTCGAAGGCGATACCGGCGTCGCGGTAGAAGTCCACCTCGACGCGGTCGAAATTGTACTTGCCACGGTTCACCGGCAGGTTCGCCCCCCACCAATCCTTGACCCGCTCGAACACCAGGCGACGTCCCGGCACCACCTCGGTGATCCGATACGGGCCGCTGCCCAGCGGTGGCTCGAAGGTGGTGGCCTGGAAGTCGCGGCCTTTCCAGTAGTGTTGCGGCAGCACCGGCATCTCGCCCAGGCGCAGGATCAGCAACGGGTTGTTGTGGCGCTTGAAGACGAAGCGGATGCTCCGAGCAGAAAGGATGTCGACCCGCTGCACTTCCTGCAGGTTGGTGCGGTACATCGGGTGGCCGTGTTTGAGCAGGGTGCGGTAGGAAAATGCAACGTCGTAGGCAGTGATCGGCTTGCCGTCGTGGAAGCGTGCTTCCGGGCGCAGGTTGAACACCACCCAGCTGCGGTCCTCGGCGTATTCCACGCTGCGGGCGATCAGGCCGTAGCTGGAGGCGGGCTCGTCACCGGAGGGGTCATACAGGCCGGTACCGACCATCAGCGGCTCGTTCAGCTCGCTGACGCCGTACTGCAGGAAGTCCGCGGTGCTCACCGGCGGGCTGCCCTTGAAGGTATAGGGGTTGAGTGTGTCGAAGGTGCCCAGGCCCATCAGCCGCAGCAGGCCGCCCTTGGGGGCGTTGGGATTGACCCAGGCGAAGTGGTCGAAACTGGCCGGGTATTTGAGGTCGCCGAATTGCGCGTACCCGTGGCTTTCGGTGATCTGGGCGGAGGCGGGGACGCCCAGGAAGAGTCCCAGGAGCAGGAGAGACAAGCGACGCATCAGGCGTAGGATCCGATCCTGGCTGGCTGAGGGGTAATTGCGTCGTACAGTAGCAGCTTGTCCCTGTCGCCAGAAGTCATGCAGCCGGGGCATGCAGGCCCCGGCGCAGAAGTGGGATCAGCGGCTCGCGGTGTCGAGGTACAGCGTGATGGTCTGGCCAGGCTTAAGAGCCTTGCCACTGCGTGGGTTCCAGCGCTTGATGTGCTGCATCTCGACGTTGAAGCGCTTGGCGATCAGGTACATCGAGTCGCCTTGCTTGACCTTGTAGTAGGTCGCGGTGTCCTGCTTGGCCTTGGCCTTGGCTTTGCTGTTAGCCGCCAGTTGGGTGGCGGCGGGGCTCTGCAGCTTGAGGGTCTGGCCGGGTTTTACGCCGTGGCTGTCCAGTCCGTTCCAGCGCTTGAGGTCGGCCACGTCGACGCCGTTTTTCTTGGCGATCTGCCAGAGTGTGTCGCCATTCTTCACGGTGTAGCTGCGGGTGGCGACACGCGCGCTGGCGGTGGTCTTCGAGCTTTCCACCTGAGCCAACTGGCGCGGGCTTTCCGGCTCGATGACCGGGCGGCCCGGCTGGCCGGGGATCACCAGGGTCTGGCCGTTGCGCAGGCGGTTGGCGCTCAGGCGGTTGGCTGCCTTGAGTTCGGCGACGCTCAGGCGGTAGCGCTGGGCGATGCTGTGCAGGCTGTCGCCCTTGCGTACCCGGTAGCGGCTACCGGAGCTGGTTGCCACGGTTGCCGCCAGCGGCTTGAGTTCGACAGGCTGCAAGTTGGCGACGCCAGCCTTGAGCGAGTCGGCCTTGTTCAGCGGCACCAGTAGGTGGTGCGGGCCGTCGAGAGTCACACCGCGCTTGAAGGCTGGGTTGAGCTGCTGCAGTTCGTCCTGGTCCAGGTCGGCGACGGCGGCGACCTGGGAGAGATCCAGGCCCGGCTTGACGCGGATCGAGGTGAAGTAGGGCTGGTTGGCGATGGGGCTGAGGTTGATGCCGTAGATGGTCGGGGCATTCACCAGTTGCGACAGGGCCAGCAGCTTGGGCACGTAGTCCTGGGTTTCCTGCGGCAACGGCAGGTTCCAGTAGTCGGTGGGCAGGCCGAGGCGCTCGTTGCGCTCGATCGCCCGGCTGACGGTACCTTCGCCGGCGTTGTAGGCGGCCAGGGCGAGCAGCCAGTCGCCATTGAACATGTCATGCAGACGGTTCAGGTAGGTGAGCGCGGCGTTGGTCGACGCGGTGATATCGCGGCGGCCGTCGTAGAAGTTGGTCTGGCGCAGGTTGAAGTGCGTGCCGGTACTGGGGATGAACTGCCACAGGCCCACGGCCTGGGCGCGCGACACGGCCATCGGGTTGTACGAGCTCTCGATCATCGGCAGCAGCGCGAGCTCCAGTGGCATGTCGCGCTCTTCCAGGCGCTCGACGACGTAGTGCATATACGGTGCGCCGCGCTCGCTGGCGTTCTCCAGGAACGACTGGTTGCTCATGAACCACAGGCGCTGACGCTCGATACGCGGGTTGGTGTTGAGCTGGTCCTGCAGCTGGAAACCGCCACGCATGCGTTCCCAGATATCGTTCTGGGACGCCGTCCAGGCAGGATTGAACTGCACATCGACGGCGCGGGATGCGTTGCGGATCGGGCCGTTGCTGGCTAAATGGGTGGGGGGCCTGGCACCCCCCCAGCAGAAAATGGC
>OGQD01000542.1_pt1 | contig 27888 bp, 25 predicted proteins | sample 1553091 | NCBI WGS metagenome assembly OGQD01 (sample SAMEA2580290, study PRJEB22360) | human gut metagenome | biome: human gut; feature: human-associated habitat; material: faeces | place: Denmark | collected 2008/2010
TCGTCGTCACCGACAGCCGTCATCCGGTGCAGGCCCCGGCCGGCGTGCGGGTCATCGAGCTGGACCAGGCCACGCGCATCGAGGTCGAACTCGCCGCGCACCTGCCGGCCGACCCGCAACAGGCCGCGGCCCTGGTGCGGCAGCGGTTGCATGACGGCGGCGAGGCCCTGCAGCGCCGCATCGGCCATGCCTACCAAGGTGTCGCGGATGCCTGGGGGCTGGGCATCGCCAAGATTCCCGCCGTGGTGGTCGATCGACGCTACGTGGTCTACGGCGAGCCCGACGTGCCCCGCGCCGTCGCGCGCATCAACGCCTACCGGAGCACGCAGCCATGAGCCTCCTGCTGGCGTCCCGGCGCCTGCGCGCCACCGTCGCCTCGCTGCTGCTGAGCGCGGCCACGTCGACATTCGCCCTGGACACCGCCACCATCGTCTCGTCGACGCTGTCCCCCGACTGTCTCGAATACCGCGTGGTCGGAATCTGCTACTGGCTGTACTGCACGCCCTTCGGCTGCTCGGTTCGCACCTCCGTCAAGGTGCGCCACTACGTCCCCGATGCGGTGGTGTCGAGCTACTCGAACACCGGCGAAAACCCGTGGCTGGAAGTCAGGGCGATGAGCATGCCCAACCCGAGCGCCAAGGCGGGCGGTGACGGCACGACCAATCACGACAACGAGAACAACCTCGCCAAGTTCAAGAACGCCGATGTCATCGGTCATCCGGCCGGGATGGTGTTCAGCCAGTTCGCCAGCGCCTCCGGCTACACCTGCGAAGGCGCGGGCATGGCCTTCATGCCGTATCTGCTGAGCACGCTCGACACGATCGCCTGGCGCTACAACATCCCGGAAGCGTTCTACCCCGAAGCGCTCATCCCCGGCCGGCGCGAAATCGGTACGCGCACCGGCCTGAACCTCTGGGGCAACGTGTATCCCCGCGGCGGCTTCCTGCACCAGACCGACGACCACAAGAGCGGCGCCGTGGTCGCGCAGCGCGCGGGCGACATCGTGACGCGCCGCAACCAGATCCACGTGTACCAGCCCCTGCTGGCCAACGCCCGCGACGGGTACTGGCCGGCCGGCGCGTTGATGGAGACCGACGCCTCGACGGGCAAGTGGCAGGAGCTGACGCCCACGCTCTCGAACACTTGCGTGGTCTTCCCGCACAACCGCACCCGCGTGCAAGCCCAGCAAGGCGACTACGCCTGGGCCTTGTGGCGGCCGTACTCCTGCTGCCGGCGCCGTGGCCAGGTCTTCCTCGGCAGCGTCGATTTCATGTGAGGAACCCACGATGAACGCCTCCCTCCCTGACTTCCTGCGCCGCGCGAAGTCGCACCTGCGGCCCACGCTGCTCGTGGCGACCATCACGCTGGTCGTCGGCGCCGCCTGGGCGCAGACCCGCATCGATCCCAATGGCGTGAACGTCAGCGGCAGCGCGATCGGCGACGACGTGCTCTACAGCATCGGCGGCGGCCGGGCCGTGTCGATGGGTGGTGCCGGCAACATGCAGAGCATCGGCGTCGGCGTCGGCTGGAACAGCAACCTGATCTGCGGCGACATGAGCATCACCACGACGCTGCAGAACCAGCTCAACGGCATCACCAACGGCTTCCAGACGATCATGAGCAACGTGATCCAGAACGCCACCAGCGCCGTGGCCTCGCTGCCGGCCCTGATCATCCAGCGCGCCGACCCGGGGCTCTACAACCTGCTGACCAACGGCATCCTCCAGGCGCGCCTGGACTTCGACCGCTCGAAGATGACCTGCCGGGCCATCGCAAACCGGATGGCGGACATGGCCGGCGGCCAAGCCGGCTGGGACCAACTCGCCGAGGGGATGGCGCTGCGGGATGCGGTCAGCAGCACCGATGCCGTCTCCGCCATCGAGCAGGCCGAGTCCAACAAAGGGAACAACGGCGTGCCCTGGGTCGGCGGCGGCAACGCGGGCGGCTCCGGCCAGAGTTCGATCAAGGTGGTCGGCGACGTGACACGCGCGGGCTACAACCTGCTCAACGGGCGCAGCGTCACCGATACCTCGTCGATCGCGCGCAGCGCCTGCGGCAACCGCCTGACCTGCCAGACCTGGTCGTCGCCTGGTGCGGCCGCAGCCTTTGCGAACCGCGTGCTGGGCGAACGCGAGCAACGCACCTGCGAAAACTGCACGAAGACCCAGACCACGCCTGGCGTCGGGCTCACGCCAGTGATCCAGGAAGAGTACGAGACCAAGCTGCAGGTGCTGCAGGAGCTGGTGACGGGCGCCCGGCCGACGACGCCGGCCAATCTCGACGCGGCCGGCAGCAGCTCGCTGCCGATCACCCGCGGCGTGATCGAGGCCCTGCGGGACGAACCCGACCAGGACGTGCTGGGCAAGCGCCTGGCGTCGGAGGCGGCGCTGTCCAGCGTGCTGGAGAAGGCCCTGCTGCTGCAACGCACGTTGCTGACCGGCAAGAAGGAGCCGAACGTGGCCGCCAACGAGTTGGCCGTGCGTGCGGTCGACCAGGAGAACAGCGCGCTGGAGCAGGAGATCAACAACCTCAAGACCGAGCTGGAGCTGCGCCGCACGCTGGCCGGCAACTCGGCGATGGCGATCATCCAGCGCCACGGCACCCGCGCTGCCGGTTCGCGCGGCATCTTCGAGGGCGACACCACGCGCGACCGTCTGCGGGAAGTCCAGAAGCCGCGGAGCGGTACGCCATGAGCCGGCTGGCCTGGCTGCGGCTGCCATGGCTGTTCAACCGCCGCGTCGGCGTGGCGCTGCTGTGGACCTTGCTGGTGGTGGCCGCGGCGGTGGCGGTGAACATCGCCGGCATCCACGTGGTCGGCGGCGTCGAGGGCTGGCAGCACTGGCTGCAGGCGCACGCCGGCCACTTCTTCGTGTGGCGGCTGTGCCTCTACGGAGCGACGGCTTACGGCTGGTGGTGGATGCGTCGGCGCCTGTTGCGGCGGGAGCCGTCCCGCGAGACGCATCAGCGCCTGCTGCGCACGGAGATCGCGGCCGTGATCGCCGTGGTCGCGCTGGAAGCCAGCCAACTGTTGCGGCACGGCTGAGACCGGGAGGCAGGCATGACGCTCTACACCACGGACTACCTGGAGTATTACCTGACCCTGGTGGCTTGGGTGGTCAACAACGGCATCTGGAGCATCCTCGTGGCCAGCGGCGTGTTCGCGCTGCCGTTCGTGGCCATCGTGATCCAGGAATGGCTCAAGGCCCGCAGCGAAGGTGCGGACGAGGGCAACAAGGGCGTGCTGTCGTCGATGCGCATCGAGAACCGGGTGTGGGTGGCGATCGTGGTCATCATGTTCGCCGGCATCCCGTTGATCCCGGTAGATCTCGCCACGATCAAGTTCGACACCACGCGCTCCGCGCAATGCCAGGTCAACGTCCCGCTGCCCAACGACACGGGCTGGTCCAACGTCTACACGGCGCTCAACAACCAGAGTGCGCTGGTGCCGGTGTGGTGGTTCTTCATGCACGCCATCTCAAAGGCGGTCACCGGCGCCGCGGTGGCGGCGATTCCCTGCGGCACGGACCTGCGTCAGATTCGCATGGAAGTCGATGCCACGCGCATCGACGATCCGGTGCTGGCACAGGAGGTCGCCGACTTTACGCACGACTGCTACGGGCCGTCGCGCGCCAAGCTGTTCATGAATCGGCCGACGCTCTCCGACGAGCAGGTGAACGACGTGACTTGGATTGGGTCGAGCTACTTCCTCGACACGGCCGGCTTCTACGACACCTACCACTCCCGCACGCCGCGCACGGCCTGGCCCTACGACGCGACCCGCGATGCGGGGCTGGCACAGGTGGACAGCGGCGGCGGCTATCCGTCCTGCCGACAGTGGTGGGCCGATGGCGGTCAAGGGTTGCGCAGCCGGCTGCTGGCACAGGTCGACCCGGACCTGCTGACCCGCATCGGGCGCTGGGTGGGCTTCCTGTCGCAGAGCGAGGTCAATGACTCGGTGATCCGCGCCGTCGTCTCACCGCGGCAGCAGAAGATGAACCAGGGCGCCGTCTACACCGACTACGGCGGCCAGATCGACAAGACGCTGCCGAACATCGTCACGCGCGGCGCGAGCGACCTGGGGCTGACCGTCGGCTCGCTGGGCTTCTTTCCGGCGATGGACGTGGTGCGCCAAGCGCTGCCGATGGTGCTGACGATGCTCAAGATGGCGCTCGTCATCTGCATCCCGCTAGTGCTGCTGATCGGCACCTACGACCTGAAGACGGTGATGACGGTGAGCTGCGTCCAGTTCGCGCTGTTCTTCGTGGACTTCTGGTTCCAGCTCGCGCGCTGGATCGACAGCACGATCCTGGACGCGCTCTACGGCTGGGGGTTTGGCGCGGACAGGCCGCACGCCAACTTCGATCCGCTGATCGGCTTGAACAACGCTTTCGGCGATATGCTGCTGAACTTCGTCATGGCGATGATGTTCATCGTGCTGCCGACGTTTTGGGTGATGGCATTGGCTTGGGCAGGCGTGCGCACGGGAAATATCGTGCAGGGGTTGTCCACCGCCACGTCGGACGCCAAGGGCGCTGGGGGGCGTGGCGCTGGCATGGCAATGAGCGCCGTATCGAAGAAGTGACCGCCGTTCAGTCGTCGTCGGTCACATGCGGGTCGATGCGCCAGTCGCTCTTGTCATAAAGCCCGAAGCCGTTGGGGCCTTCCCTCCACTCGGGTTGCGGTTCCTCTTGATCAGGGTCGTCGTGCTGCACGAACCATGCAGCAGTCACCGCAAAGGCAAGCAGCAGGGCCAGCCAGAACGCGGAGTAGAGCAGCGCACCGAGCACGGCGAGCTTGACGATCCAGAGCACCGCCGTCGCCGCGCCTGCGGGCAGCCCGCGCGTCACCAGCCAGCCGGCGACACGCTGCTCGCGGCGCAGGTATCCACGCCAGGCACGGCCAGCCCCCCGGCCCAGCCGGTGGCTCCAGCGCCCGTTGTGCGTGTTGGTGGTCATGCTCATGTGCCTCGGCTTCAGTGGTGCCTCACCTCATGGAGCGGCCGGTTGTGGCTTGCCCTCCAGCATAGACCGCGATCAGGAGGGCGGGTTGCGGCTGGCAGGGCCGGGTCGGCCTGGGTCGCAGGTCGATTAGATTCTGCACTATAAATCAAACCTTATGCTACTTTCCATGCACGTTCCTGCGATAGCTCTAGGGGCTGATTGGATTCCGTGCTATTTTTATAGCATGGATGGAAATTCTAGGCACCAGATAATCAAGCGGCTGCAGGCGGGACTTCCCCGCGGGGCGCCGTTCGACCTTGCCACCCTGAGCCAGTTCGGGGTGTCGCCCCAGCTCGCCGCCCACTATGCCGACGGCGGGTGGCTCGTGCGCCTGGCCCATGGCATCTATGCCTTCCCGAACGATGAATTCGGGGTCTACGGTGCGCTGAAGTTCCTGCAACAGCGCGTGCCCGGCCTGCACGTCGGCGGCAAGAGCGCCCTGGCCCTGCAGGGCGTGCGGCACAACCTGGGCAGCCGGGAGACGCTGGTGCTGTGGGGCGACGGTCGCTTCGCGTTGCCGGCCTGGTTCACCTCGCGCTTTCCGGCCCGCTACGTCCACGCCCGCCTGTTCGACTGGCCGGACACGGCGCTGGCCAGCAAGACCCTAACCACGCCGCCTGGCCTGCCCGAGGATCTGCGGGTGGCTGCCTCCGAGCGTGCCGTTCTGGAACTGCTGTACGAAGCCGGCGTCAAGCAGAGCCTCGAAGAGGCCCGCAACCTCTTTGATGGACTGCGTTCCCCCCGCAAGGACTTGCTCGGACAACTGCTGTCCTGCTGCACCAGCGTGAAGGCCGTGCGCCTGTTCCTGACCTGGGCGCGCGAGACCAGCCTCGTGGATGTCGATGCCCTGTTGGAGCAGTACCCGGTTCGCACCGGCAGCAACACGCGCTGGATGAGCCGGCTCGATGACGGCACCTTGCTGAGCCTGAGACCTCATGGATAAGACCTACGCGGACACCGTTCGCCTGCTGCTGGCCGTCGCGCCCGACGTGTTCGCCAACGACATCTTCGCCATGAAGGGCGGCACGGCCATCAACCTCTTCGTGCGGGACATGCCGCGCCTTTCGGTGGACATCGACGTGGTGTACCTCCCGTGGCAGACGCCGCGCGACGAAGCGCTGCAAGCCATCAACCAGGAGCTGGCCGCCATCGCCACGCGCGTTGCGCCACTGGGCGTGCAGACACGCCTGGTTCGCGCCAAGGACCTGGGAGACACCAAGCTGATCGTCGAGAACGACGCCAGCCAGGTGAAGATCGAGGTCAATGTCGTGTTCCGCGGCAGCGTGCTGCCCGTCGAGCGGCGGCCGCTGAGCGCCAAGACCAGCGATCTGTTCGGCGTCGAGTTCGAGCTGCCGGTTCTGGCACCGGACGAGCTGTACGCCAGCAAGCTGGTGGCCGCGCTGGATCGACAGCACCCCCGCGACCTGTTCGACGTGTGGCAGCTCTACGAATCGGGCGACATCAGCGACGGCATGGTCGAGTGCTTCGTGATCTATCTGGCGGGCCACAACCGGCCGCCCCACGAAGTGCTGTTCGGCAACGACAAGGACATCGCCGGCGAGTACGAGCGGGCCTTTGTCGGCATGACCGAAGTGGACTGCTCCCTGGAGACACTGCTCGACGCTCGCGCCAGGATGCGGCGCGAGCTGCCACAGCGACTGAGCACCGCGCACAAGCAGTTTCTGAGCGGGCTGGCGCGCGCAGAACCGGACTGGTCGCTGGTGCAGTGCCAGCACGCCGCGCAACTGCCGGCACTGCGCTGGAAGCTCGCCAATCTCGAAACCTTCCGCAAGCGCCGTCCCGACGACTTCGCAGCGCAATCCGCCGCCCTCGACACCGGCTTGGGCCAGAGCTGACGAACGTCCCGCAGCGCCCCACTTGCCGGGATTGCCCCATGCCGCATTCATCGTGGCACCCGCGCAGCAGCGGCCCTATACCCAAAGGCTTCCGACAAAGGCCAAAGGGCTGGGAAGGGGCAAAGGAAGGGCGCCAAGGGGAAAGGCCCTATCCTGAAAAGGCCAAAAGGCGCCCCTGAGCAGCCCGTCATCCGGGGTTCGCCATGCTCTCGCTGTTCCAGCGCAAAAGGGTGCCACCCACCGCCGGCACACCGCCCACTTCCGCCATCGAAACTCCGAAAGGGTTGATGCGGCCGGAGTCGGCCGCATCGCTGCTGGCCACGCCGCGCCGGCAGAAACTCCTGGAACACATCTGGCAGCGCACATCGCTCTCGCGCCGGCAGTTCGCCACGCTCTACCTAGCCCCACTGGAGCGCTACGCCGAGTTGGTCCAGCAGTTCCCGGCCTCCGAGAACCACCACCACGCCTATCCGGGCGGCATGCTGGACCACGGCCTGGAGATCGTCGCCTATGCGCTGAAATTGCGGCAGTCATACCTGCTGCCTGCGGGCGTCACGCCGGAGGCACAGGCGGCCCAGGCCGAAGCCTGGACCGCAGGCACGGCCTACGCGGCCCTGCTGCACGACATCGGCAAGATTGCGGTCGATCTGCACGTCGAGCATGCCGACGGCAGCGTCTGGTATCCCTGGCACGGCCCGCTGCGAAAGCCCTACCGCTTTCGTTACCGAAAGGAGCGCGAGTACCGCCTGCACAGCGCCGCCACCGGGCTGCTCTACGCGCGCCTTCTCGATCGGGACATCTTCGACTGGCTCAGCGGCTATCCCGACCTCTGGGCCGCGCTGCTCTACGTGCTGGCCGGCCAGTACGAGCACGCCGGCACGCTCGGCGAGTTGGTCGTGCAGGCCGACCAGGCATCGGTCGCCCAGGAACTCGGCGGCGATCCCAGCAAGGCGCTGGCGGCGCCCAAGCATGCGCTGCAACGCAAATTGCTCGACGGCTTGCGCTACCTGCTCAAGGAAGCGTTCAAGTTGAACCAGGCCGGCCCGGCGGACGGTTGGCTGACCCAAGACGCCTTGTGGCTGGTGAGCAAGACCGTCTCCGACAAGCTGCGCGCACATCTGCTGTCGCAGGGCATCGACGGCATCCCGGCGAGCAATACGGCGGTGTTCAACGTGTTGCAGGATCACGGCATCGTGCAGCCGACACCGGATGGCAAGGCGATCTGGAAGGCTACCGTCACCAGCGACTCCGGCTGGTCGCACGCCTTCACCTTCCTGAAACTCTCGCCGGCGATGATCTGGGATGCCGCCGACCGGCCGGCGCCGTTCGCAGGCCGTGTGCAGGTCGAAGAGGAACAGTCGGAGACGTGCGGCGGCGGAGGAGAGCTGGGCGGCCCCGCCGCCGCTGGCGCCGGCGGTTGCCGATGGGCCGCACGTGGTAGGCACCGAAGCTGCACCCGCGAGCACGGCGCCGATCGCTTCCGCAGCCACAGACACCGGCGTGGCCGCGCTGCTCGACCTGCTGGGCGACACCGCTCCACCCACGGCACCGGAGATCCCGAGTTCCCCTGTTGCCGAGCCCGAGCCGGCCCCTTCGACCGTGCCCCCGCCGCAGGTGAGACCCGCGCCTTCCCAGAATCGCGCGGAGCCCTCCGGGGCGCACTTCATGGCCTGGCTGCGTCAGAGCATCCAGACGCGCAAGCTCATCATCAACGACGCCAAGGCCCTGGTGCATACCGTCGCCGGTACGACCTACCTCGTCAGCCCCGGCGTGTTCCAGCGCTACGAGCAGGAGTACCTTCAAGTCGCCGCGCTGGCCAAGCAGGAGAAGCTGGAGGGGTGGCAGTGGGTACAGAAGCGCTTCGAGAAGCTGGGACAGCACCGCAAGCAGCCGAGCGGGCTGAACATCTGGACCTGCGAAGTCACGGGGCCGCGCAAGTCGCGCCGGCTGCACGGCTACCTGCTCGCCAGCCCGGATGCGCTGTTCCAGGAGACGCCGCCAGACAACCCATACCTGCGGCTCGTCAACGAGGCCGCAAAGCGCGAAGATTCAGCCCTTGGGGGCAAGGACGACGATCAGGCGTAGGCATGCGACCGCTGTGCGGGCCGGCTTCAATCTGCGGATGGGGCCGACTCTGCCAGCTTGGCTTCGGTCAGAGTCATCAAGTGGGCGGAACTGCATTTCAGCGCACGGGCGATCTTGAGGATGAGAGGTAGCGTGGGGACATGCTCGCCGCGCTCGATCTTGCCCATGTGCGACCGTTCGATGCCGGCCATGTGGGCCAGCGTTTCCTGAGCGATACCCTGGTTGGTTCTTTCTTCCCGCACGGCAGCCCCAAACGCGATGGCTGGTTCCGCTTCGTAGGTAGTGGTGCCGGTGGGGCGGCCCCTTTGGATCGAACGCTTTGGCATTGCCAAGAGCGTCGAACACGGTCACGATTTAAACCACGTTAAACTTAACTCATTCAACGGCTTCGAGATCAGTTGCCACGACTTCACCGCCTGGGGGGAGCTGGACGTGGAATCGAGTGACATCACCGCCGAAATTCGCATGGCCGTCCTCGGCGAATGGGTGCCTCCCCAGCTCGCCGACGTGCTCGCCCTGCAGCGCGCCGAAGAGCCGGAGACTCATGCCGTCCTGGCCGGATGGACAGATCCCGGTCGAGGCGCGGAGCTGCCGGGCGACGGCTTCGACTTCGCCTTGTCTGCGGCTGCCCGGCAGTGGCCTGGCTGGATATGCGAGCCGCTGTGGCATGACACGCTGGCGGTCGCCGTGGCCAAGCGCTCCCACCTGCTGGCCTACCGTGAAGTGCCGTGCGAGGAAGTGCTCAAGCAGCCCTTGATCTGCTCGCAGTCCACGGCCGATGAACCATGGCGCGTGACCGTGCAGCGCGTGTTCGAAAACGCGCTGCAGGAGCGGGAGCAAACGGTGGAGACATTCGATGTGGCGATGACGCTGGTTGCTGCCGGGTACGGGATCGCCATTGCGCCTGCCGCGAGACTGGCGAGCTACCTACGCCGAGGCATCGCCGTACGGCCGCTGGCCGGCGCACCAATGATCGTGATGGCTTACCTGCTCCGCCGCAACGCTACCTTGTCGGACACCCAGGCAAGATTCGCCCGCCGCGCGCGCTTGGTGTCCTGACTGATGCGCTGGCCTTCCCATTGATGCGTAACGGCCGGAACTGCACGTCTTCGGCCCTCCGGCTCTGCCGCCATACGTAGTCGCCGATCAAATTGATGTGCTCCCAGCCCAGCGGCGACAGGTATTGCAGCAACCCGTCGTCGATCCCGTTGCCGGAGTCGCGCAGCGCCTGCGTCGCAGCTCATCCTGACAACAATCTACCCTTGTTACCCTTGTCTCGAATTTCAAGGAACCTAGCGATCAAACAGCCGACTCCGATGGAGATCGCAACATCGGCGAGGTTGAACGCGGGCCAGTGCATGCCCTGCCAGTGGAAGTCGAGGAAGTCCACAACCTGACCGCGCAGCAGGCGATCCACCACGTTGCCAAGTGCCCCGCCAAGAATGAGGCTGTAGCCGACGGCTTCGAAGCGCGGCAGCGTCTGCTTCAGTTGTCGGATGAGCCAGACCGCGACGAGCAGTCCTAACGTGATGAAGAAGTAACGTTGCCAGCCACTCGCTCCGGCCAAAAAGCTGAACGCGGCGCCCGGATTGAGCACATGCACGAGGTTGAAGAACGGCGTGATCTCGACCTGTTTGCCATAGACGAACGCCCGTTCGATCGAGAGCTTGGCTGCCTGATCAGCAGCAACCGCTGCCGCAGCCACCCCGTACCACGGCAAGGCCGGCGCGAGCAGCCCCTTTGCGCGCGCCGCAGTGGCGAACGAGATCAGCCACCGCGAGAGCACGGTGCAGCCCAAGCCCAGCCCCCAGCCTGCCAGCACGTCGCCCGGGAAGTGCATACCTGCCGCCATGCGTGACCAGCCAACCAGGGCGGCATACATCAACAGGCAACCGCGACCGCGCCAGGCCAGCAGCGGCCACAACGCAGCGGCCACCAGCGCCGCGTAGGTCGCGTGCCCGCTGGGCAGGCTGTAATGCAGCTCCACAGCGCCGATGACATGCACCGCTGCGCCCAGCACCGCATGCGGGCGCGGAAAGTCGAGCCACCACTTCAAGGCCGACGCCGCCGCCAAGGCCAGCAAGAACGCGACGCCGAAGTGCAACAAACGGCTCCGCACTAGCCGAACGCGGGCCGGATCGGAAGATGCCTTTGACCATGCCCATAGGCCCAGTACGGTTAGGGGCGCGGTCCAGTAGCTGCCGATTAGGCTGAAGAGCGACGCCAGCGGCCACAGCACTGCGGGCGTCCCAGCATTGATCGCTTGAAATAGCGCGAGATTCAGACCGGCCCAGTCATACAGCACGAATTTCCAACTCATCGGCGCAGCAGCCTCAAGCCATTGCCCACCACCAGCAGGCTAGCTCCCATGTCGGCGAACACCGCCATCCACATGGTCGCGTGGCCGGTGAAGGTGAGCACCAGGAACACGGCCTTGATGCCCAGCGCAAGCGCGATGTTCTGTGTGAGCACCTGTGCCGTGGTGCGGGACAGCCGCACGAAGGTCGGAATCTTGCGCAGGTCATCGTCCATCAGCGCCACGTCGGCCGTCTCGATGGCCGTGTCGGTGCCCGCCGCGCCCATCGCGAAGCCAATGTCGGCACGAGCCAACGCCGGAGCGTCGTTGATTCCATCACCGACCATGCCGACCCCGCCGGACTGGGCAAGCGCTTCGATCTCGCGCAGTTTGTCATCGGGGAGCAGGTTGCCTTGTGCGCGGTCGATCCCGGCCTGTGTGGCAATCGCCTTGGCGGTGTGTGGGTTGTCGCCGGTCAGCATCATGGTCTGGATGCCCAGCGCGTGCAGTTCGGCCACGGCGCTCCGGCTGCTGTCCTTGATGGTGTCGGCCACTGCCATGAGCGCCTGCACGCCCTCGGGCTCCACCAGCATCACCGCCGTCTTACCCTCGGCTTCCAGTGCGGTGATGCGTTGTTCCATTGCGGGGGAGCAATGTCCCAGCTCGTCGAGCATCCGATGGTTGCCGAGGTGATAGGCCACTCCGTCGATCACGCCGCGCACGCCTCGGCCGGGCAATGCGGCGAATTCCGCGACTTCGCGCAGCGCCACGCCGTCGGCAAGGGCGGCTTGCGCGATTGCCTTGGACACCGGATGGTCGGAGCGGCTGGCCAGGCTGGCCGCGAGACTACGGGCGTGCTGGGGCGAAGCGTTACCCAAGGCAACGAAGTCGGTCTGCGCGGGCTTGCCGTGGGTGATGGTGCCGGTCTTGTCCAAGGCCAGCCAGCGCAGCTTGCGGCCCTCTTCCAAATACACGCCGCCCTTGATGAGAATGCCGTGGCGTGCCGCTGCGGCCAACCCGCTGACGATGCTGACGGGTGTCGAAATCACCAGCGCGCACGGGCAGGCGATCACCAGCAAAACCAGCGCCCGATAGATCCAATCCAGCCATGCCGCTCCCACAAAGAGCGGCGGCACCAGTGCGACGACCACGGCCAAGGCGAATACGGCGGGCGTGTACCAGCGCGCGAACTGATCCACGAAGCGCTGGGTCGGCGCGCGGCTGCCTTGTGCGGCCTCCACCGCATGAATGATGCGGGCCAGCGTGGAGTTGTTCGCCAGCGCCGTGACACGGTACTCGAACGAGCCTGACTCGTTGAGGGAACCCGCAAAGACGGGATCGCCTAGGCCCTTGTCGACGGGCAGACTCTCCCCGGTGATCGGCGCTTGGTTCACGGTCGAGCGGCCTTCTACGACCTCCCCATCGAGGGCGATGCGTTCGCCAGGCCGCACTCGCACCCGGCTGCCGATCGCAACCTGCTTGGCATCCACCTCGCGCCATGAGCCATCAGGCTGTTGCACCGTGGCTCGCTCCGGGGCCAGATCGAGCAGCCCCGCGATGGCGTTGCGGGCGCGGTCCAGCGACTTGGCCTCGATGACCTCGGCCAAAGCGAACAACACCATCACCATCGCCGCCTCCGGCCAGTGCCCGATCAACATGGCCCCGGTGACGGCAATCGACATCAGGGCGTTCATGTTGAGGTTGCGGTTCTTGAGGGCAATCCATCCTTTCTTGTAGGTGGACAGGCCACCGGTGAGGATGGCGACCAGAGCCAGAACCATCACCGACCAATGATTGCCGCCTTGGAGCCAGTACACGGCCTCCGCCGCAACAGCGGCGACTAGCGAGATGCCGAGCGGCCACCAATGGGTCGTGGTCTGCCCCGGTGCTGATGACGCAGGCGTGCGGTTGGCTTCTTCGAGCACTTGGGCCTCGAAGCCGAGCGATTGCAGAGCACCCAGCACGTCAGGCAGCACGGCTGGGGCATGGCGCACGGTGAGCGTGCGTTGCATCAGGTTGAAGTCGAGATCGATCACACCGGCCAGCGTGGCGAGATTGCTGCGGATCAGCGCCTCCTCGGACGGACAATCCATCTTGGCGATGGCAAGGCGGGTGGTCTGCACCGCCGAGCGGTCGTCCTGTCGCACCGCCTGCATATCGACAGCCGCCAAGGCTTGTTCCACGGGGGCCAACGACGCCAGGGTGTGCCGCACGGTCAAGGTGCGCCGCATCAGGTTGAAATCGAGCTCCACCACGCCGGGCACGCCGCCCAGCTTGCCCCGGATCAGCGCTTCTTCCGTGGGGCAGTCCATGTTCTCGATGTGATAGACGGCAACCGCCACCCCGGTAGTGGCGCTGGTCTGTGTTTCTGATTTGAGAACGGGAGCATCAGCACAACCGTACCCGCTTGATCCGCAACTCATAGCAATTCCTCGGCGTCGTCATTCGTTCAAATGCATTAAAATCCCTATAGTGGCTATAGGGTCAAGCATTGGAGGACCAGCATGGAAATCAGGATCGGCGAACTGGCGCAGCGCACGGGATGCGAGGTCGTGACCATTCGTTACTACGAAAAGGAAGGGCTATTGCCTGAGCCGGCGCGAAGCAGCGGGAACTATCGGCTGTACGGCGAGGAGCAAGTCAAGCGCATGCAGTTCATTCGCCACTGCCGTTCGCTGGACATGTCGCTGGGCGAGATTCGGACCTTACTGAACCTGTGGGACAGCCCCACCCAGGATTGCGGAAAAGTGAATGCCCTGCTGGATGACCATATCCGGCAGGTGGAGGCGCGGGTCGAGGCGTTGTTGCAGCTAAGGCTGCATTTGACGGCCTTGCGTGAAAAGTGCGCCGGCGCACGACCCGTCGAGGCGTGCGGCATTCTTCAAGGGCTCGTGAATTGTTCTTGCCATACCGTCAGCACCCGAGACGAGGCCAGCGCTGGCGTTTAGCGTACGATTTTTCCCAAATTCTGTGGCTTCCCCTGCTAGGCGACCCCGACTCGCGGCAGGGTCCATTCGCTTTCCTTCACGGCTGTGCTCACGGCCATGACGAGCTTGTCGAGATTGCTGGCCGTCACGCCCTCCAGTGCCGAACGCCCCCGCAGCATCGAGCGCGGCTGCAGCAGTGCATGGTAGATCTGCCAAGGGTCCGCACCCCTGGTCAGCTTCAGGACGGACTGGATCAGCTCGTGCTTGAGTGGGTCGAGGTGCCAGTCCGGCACGCGCTGGCCGCGGTTGCCTACGTTCAACGCCAGCAAGTTGCCCGCCTTGATCTCGTAGCTGATCCACCTGCGGGATTTGCCTGCCATCCTGGCAAACGCAGCGACGGGAAGGTTGTGCGGCGCCTCGAAGACATCGAACAGTTCCATCCTCTCGCGCTGAATGTCCGAAGGCACCAGCGGCGCGGCCGATCGAGGGGGCGGAACCGCCGGCAGCCGATGTGCGGCGGCAGAAACCAACGGCATGGCGTCACCCGGCTTCGTCACGAGCAGGATTGGCGAAGCGGCAACCGGCGTGGAGGGCGCGCTTGCGGTTTGCTCACACGGGAACGCGGGCACGCCTTCCAGATGCACGGTGAGCGGCATGCTGGCTGCCTCGACCTGGTTCTGCTCGAAGAGGTCGAGCCGATCGGCCCAGTCCTGCATCATGCGGCGACGCTGCTCCACGTACTCGGCATGGTTGTAGGTCGCGCTGACCTTGTTGGGATCGACATGCGAGAGCTGTGCATCCACCCAGACCTTCGGGTAGCCGATCTCGTTGAGCGCAGTGGACATCGTGCCGCGGATGCCGTGTCCGGTCAGGCGTTCCTGATAGCCCATGCGCTTGAGCGCACCATTGAGCGTGTTCTCGCTGATGCGCTTCTTCAAGTCGCTGTCGTGCCGGAACAGGTGGCGCTGGGCCGGCTTGAACTCATCCAGCAGGTGCCGGACGATCTCCATGGCCTGAATCGACAGCGGCACGATGTAGGGCGGGATGTCCTTCGCCTGCTGCCGCTTCTTGCGCATATCCAACTGGAGTTGCTTCACGACGTCGGGCGGGATGATCCACAACCCACGGTCCAGATCGAATTGATCCGGCGTCGCCTGTCGCAGCTCTCCGGTTCGCACGCCGGTCAGCAGCAATAGCCGCAGCCCGAGCTGGGTCTGCCGCCTGCCGCGATAGCTGCGCAGCCGCTGCAACAGCTTCGGCAGCTCGGCCATGCGCAGGAACGGGTTGTGGTTGACGGGTGGCAGCGGCAGCGCCACCACATCGAGATCGGAGGCAGGGTTCTGCTCCAGGCCCGGCACGATCACCAGCGCGTAGCGGAACAGTTGGTTGAACCACGTCCTGACTTTCTCGGCGACGGAGAGCGCCCTGCGCTTCTCGATCTTGGCGATCACCTCCAAGAGGTCGGGACGCTTGATCTCATAGATCGACCGCTTGCCCAAGGCGGGCAGCACATCCTTGTCGAAGATGCGCGGAAGTATCGAGAGGGTCGTCTGCCGGCCTTCCTTGAGGCTGAGCCCGCGATGCTTGAGCCACTTGCGATACACCGCCTCGAAGGTGTTTTCGTCGGCGAGCCGGACAGCGGTGCGCTTCTGCTTGCGGTGAACGCGAGGATTGGTGCCTTTGGCCAGCAGGGCGCGCGCTTCGTCGCGCAGGCTGCGGGCCTCGCGAAGCGTCACCTCCGGATAGGTGCCGAGCGACATCCGCTTCTGCTTGCCCGCCCAGTAGTAGCGGAAGTGCCAAGTCCTGCCCCCTGCAGCCGTGACGGCCAGGGAGAGGCCATCCAAGTCAGGGAGGGTGTATGCCTTGCCAGTTGCCTTGGCCTGTCGAACGGCCAGGTCTGAGAGTGCCATGCTCTTGCTCCTGAACATGAGTCAGGAACCAGATGCTGGTCACGTCGACCTCGCCCCTCCATCAACAATCCGGAATCAGCCGCGCCCGCAAAAATGGACTTGTTTGTGGACTTAAAAGTCCCGGCTGTAGATGGATCGCAGTGGACCGCGGCAGAACGTCAAAGAGAGGAAAAGTCCTTGTGTGGCAACGACTTGCAGACTCTCTTGGACTTCTGCGGAAGTCCGCAGAATGATGCAGTGGAGCGGGCGAAGGGAATCGAACCCTCGTCATGAGCTTGGGAAGCTCAGGTAATGCCATTATACGACGCCCGCTTGGGGGTGCCTTTTTACCAGAAGGGCGAGGCTTAGTGAAGCCTTGGGCGGTCGGGCGTGCCGAGTGGATGGCATTCGTGAACACGGTGGCGCAATGAAAAACCGGGGGCGGAAGGTCTGGGGCCGGCCCCCGGCTGTGTGCGCTGGCTGCATCAGCCCACCATGGCGGCGATTGGCACGCCCTGGCTGCTGGGCAGGTAGGGGTTGGCCAGGACCGGGTGGCGCTGCGGCTGGAGGAAGGTCAGGAGAGCGTCCTGGGTTTCCTGCCAGGCCTTCTTGTGTTCCACGTCGATGAAGTGGCCGGCGTTGCGGATGGTGCGGAACTCGCAGTCGCGGATCAGTTGCTGGAACAGCTTGGCCTCGGTCGGGGTGGTGTAGATGTCCAGCTCGCCGTTCATGAACAGCAGCGGGATGTCGATGGCGGCAAACTTCTCCATGTAGCTCTCGGCACTGAGCTTGAGTACCTGGCAGACGTGGAAGTGCATCTGCTGGTATTCGTGCTCGTCGAGACCGGCGACGTGGCGGAAGTTGTAGCGCTTGAACAGTTGCGGCAGGTAGCGACCGATGGTGTCGTTGACCAGGTTGCCGATGTTGGTGCGATCGCACGCGGAGAGGTAGTCCAGGCCGCGGTGCAGGTAGTCGAGCATCGAGGCGTTGAGCAGCGGCGAGAAGGAATTGATCACCGCCTTCTGGATTCGCGCGGGGCGTTCGGCCAGGGCCAGCAGGGTGGCGACGCCGCCCCAGGAGAAGGACATGACGACGTCCGCGTGGTAGTGCTCGATCAGGCCGAGCAGCAGCTGCGCCTCGTACTCCTTGGTGATGAACTCACGGCAGTCGTTGTGGGCCCGCGAACGGCCCGCGTACGGCTGGTCGTAGCAGACGACGTTGAAGTGCGGTTGCAGGTATTTCACCGTTTGCGCGAAGGAGGCGGTGGTTGCCAGCGAGCCGTTGACCAGGATGATGGTCTGCCGCGCTTCCCTGTTGGCGTGAAACTCCGTGTGTACCCGGTGTTGCTGAATCTCGACGACGGCGGTTTCCGGCCTCATGTCGTATTCCTCCAGACGCAGGTCATGGTGCGCATCCACCATCGGATGCGAAGAAAGTACCCAGGCAGAGGAAAGCGTCTTGACGTGACAGCTTCATGTCACTCGACGAAAGTTAACAATCTCTTGATTTTCAAATGCTTACGACACCAAAAGACAGCGTTCCGAAGCCCGTGGGGGCGCGGAAGATTGGCTTCTGATCAGGCGGGGGAAGGTGCGGCTCGGGGAACAGCTGCCGCGGGAATCATTGTTGGTTGCGCTGCGTGACTCATTGGTCACGCTTGGGGCCAGAGTTAAGCAGGGTGGTCCGGCGCCTGCAACTGCCAGTGGGCGGCTGAGTCACATCGTTCTGCCGAAATCCGACGAAATGACATTTCTCTGCGCGATTCTCCAGCGCTTTGGTGAAGCCGGATTACACTCATGTGGTGGCTGTAACTCCCTCGCCGAAGACGAGCGATCTCGCCGTGCTCCCCCCTGAGGCCGATACCGCGTGCGGAGCGGTTCAATGGCACTTCATCCACGGTTGCGCAAACTGCTGGTCCTGGCCCCGGCCGTATGGCTGTGTGCGGAAGCCGTGGCCGAGGATCGCTACGGCTGTGAGCAGCCGATCGCCATCGCTTATACCCGCAACGTGGTGTTCTTCCATGACGATGTCGGCATCGATCCCGACCTGATCGCCGAGCTGTCCCGGCGCACCGGCTGCCAGTTCGAGACCTCGATTCGCCCGCGCGATGAAATCTGGCGATTGCTGGAGAGTGGCGACCTGCAGATGGGCACCAGTGGCGTTGCCACGCCGCAGCGGCGCGCCTACACCTACCTGCTGCCATATCTCTATATGCGCAACAAGTTGATCGTGCGCGACGATCTGGGGGACATGAACAGCCTGGACGCCTTCCATGACATGCCCGGTGCGCGCCTGGGAGTAATTGCCGGCTACCGCCATGGGCCTTACATCGACGGTATGCTGCGTATCCTCCGCTCGGAAGGTCGGGTAGTGGAATACAAGGACGACGCCAGCCGCTTCACCGCGTTGCTCAACGGCAATGTGGAAGGCGTGATAGGCCATGAGATGAACCTCGAAGGCGCGGTGAAGGACCGTCGCCAACGGGAGCGATTCCATGTGGTAGATGTGATCCCAGGGCCGGCGACTCCCCATAACCTGATGCTTTCGCGCAAGCGCTTCACGCCGGCGCAAAGCGCCGAATGGATGCGCTTGATGGAAACACTGTGGCTGGACGGAACTCTGGCCCGGATCATGCGTAACAATGCGCCGCCACCCGTGGCGGAAGAACTGCTCGACAGTGGCTATCGCTACAGCTCCACGGACAGAGGCTGGTAAAGGATGAAGGCATTCGAACGGGGTATTCCGCTGCAGCTGCTGGTGGCTGGCGCCATCATCGCCAGCATGCTGGTGCTGGCGGGGGCTCTGCTGATCCAGGGCTACCGAGGGGTAGAAGGCGCGCTGGTGACGGCGGCCGGGGAGTCGGCCAGCCAGCTGGGCGCGACCATCAACGAGCGTATCCGGCGCCTGATCGACCCGGCGGAAAGCGCACTGCGGCTGCTCACCCACGACCCCATCTCACAGACGGACAACCTGCCGGCGCGCCTCGATCGCCTGCCGATGCTGGTGGAGAACCTGCGTGCCAACCGCACCCTGAGCGCGGTGTACATCGGTTACCCGAATGGCGAGTTCCTGCTGATCCGCGCCTTGCGCGTACCCGAGGTGCGCCGTGCACTCCAGGCACCCGACGCGGCCAAGTACCTGGTACAGAGCCAGACGCTCAACGGCCAGGGCGGGCTGCTCGGCGAGTGGCGTTTCTACGACAGCGAGCTGCGGCTGCTGCGTGTACAGGAGCGGCCGGATTACCAGTACGACCCTCGACAACGCCCCTGGTACACGGAGGCGGTGCGACGAGCAAGACCGTACTCACCCAGCCCTACGTCTTCTTCACCACTCGCGAGATCGGCCTGACCCTGGCCCACCGCAGCGTCGACGGCGCGGCAGTGATCGGCATGGACGCTTCGGTGAACGATCTGGGCGGCGAGATGGGCGACCTGCGCCAGACTGCCCACACCGAGTTGGCGGTCGTGGACGGCAAGGGCACGGTGATCGCCTATCCGGACCTCTCCAAGCTGATGGTCCGTGAAGGCGACCAACTGCGCCTGGCCACGCTGGACGAGCTGAAGGTGCCCAGCCTGAGCGAACTGAACGCCAATTCCGTGCCCTCCGGTACACCGCAGTCGTACAAGGTGAACGGCGAGGACTGGTATGGCATCTGGGTGCCGCTGTCGAACTTCACCAGCAACGAAGTGCGGGTGCTCATCGCGATTCCCGCCGTGGAGTTGCTGGCCGGCGCCCGCCAGTTGCTGTTCAACCAGGCGTTGTGGAGCGGCACCTTGCTGCTGGTTCTGCTGCTGATCGGCTGGTACATCGGCCGGCGTATCGCCCGGCCGCTGACGGCATTGGCTGATCAGGTCGGCGCTTTGGCGGCGTTCGATTTCGCCCGGCCGGTGGGGGTGGAGTCAAAGATCGCCGAGGTCCGCGACTTGAGCAGCGTCATGGGCAGCATGTCGCGCACCATCCACAACTTCCAGGCCATCACCCTGACCTTGAGCCGCGAGACACGTCTGGAAAGCATGCTCGAGGGCGTGCTCTCGCGCCTGGTGGAGGCCACCGGCGTGATGGGCGGCGCTGTCTACCTGCTGGAGGACGAAGAGTGTCGCCTGCGGCTGGCCTGCACGGTCAACGGCGAGCAGTATCCGCAGTCCATGCTGATCGAGGGCTTTACCGAGGCGGAGCTGGCCCAGCGGGTGGACCTGGCATTGGCCAATCGCGGGCAGTTCCTGGAGGTTTCGCTGCGCAATCGTTCGGACGAGCTGCTGGGTATCCTGGTCCTGCAGCTGGCGGAGGAGGGCGCCCACAGCCTGCAGCCACGCAAACCATTCAAACGCTTCGTCGAGGAGCTTTCCGGCGCCGCCGCCGTGGCCATCGAGACCCGCCAATTGATCGAGGCCCAACAGCGCCTGCTGGATGCGATCATCAAGCTCCTCGCCGACGCCATCGACGCCAAGAGCCCCTATACCGGCGGCCACTGCGAGCGCGTACCGCAGCTGGCCGACCTGCTGCTGCAGAAGGTCATCGACTCGCACGATGGCGAGTATGCCGGCTTCACCATGAGCGATGCGGAACGCTATGAATTCCAGATCGCCGCCTGGCTGCACGACTGCGGCAAGGTCACCAGTCCCGAATATGTGGTGGACAAGGCGACCAAGCTGGAAACGCTGTACAACCGCCTGCACGAGGTGCGCACGCGTTTCGAAGTGGTCTGGCGCGACATCGAGCTGGACTACTGGCGTGGCATAGCCGCAGGCAACGACATTGGTCTGCTGGCCGCGCGCCGCGACGCGCTGCATGAGGCCTTGCGCGAGGACTACGCCTTCGTCGCCCAGGCCAACGTCGGCGGCGAGTTCATGAAGGACGAGGATATCGAGCGGCTCAGGCAGATCGGCGAGCGTCGTTGGTTGCGCTACTTCGATGACCGCCTGGGCATCTCCCACGACGAGGCCGAGCGGCTGCAGGGGCGGCCCGAAACGCGGGGCGGCGGGGCGGCCCCGACCGGCCGCTGCCGGCGGAGGAGTTCCTCCTCGCCGACAAGCCCGAACACCGCGTGCCCTGGGGCGAGCGCAAGCCGCCGGTGGTGAAGGACGACCCGCGAAATATCTGGGGCTTCGACATGCGCCTGCCGCCTTACGCGAGCAACTACGGTGAGCTGTACAACCTGGGTATTCGCCGTGGCACGCTGACCGAGGAGGAGCGTTTCAAGATCAACGAACACATCGTCCAGACCCTGATGATGCTCACCACCCTGCCGCTGCCGCGTCATTTGCGCCGTGTGCCGACCATTGCCGCCAACCACCACGAGAAGATGGATGGCACCGGCTATCCGCGCAAACTGTCCCGGGAGCAGATGAGCATTCCGGAGCGGGTGATGGCGATTGCCGATATCTTCGAGGCGCTGACTGCCGCCGACCGTCCTTACAAGGCGCCGAAGACATTGTCCGAGTCACTGAAGATCCTCGCCTTCATGGCCCGCGACCAGCACATCGACGCCGACCTGTTCCGCCTGTTCATCAGCCAGGGGGTCTACCGGGAGTACGGCGAGCGCTTCCTCCAGCCCGAGCAGATGGATGCCGTGGACGTGCGCGCGATCCTGGAAATCCTGGAGGGGGTGAAGGCTTAGTGGGTTGGGAGTCAGATCTTGCGGATCGGCCCCGGATAGGCGATGAGCTTGCTGTCGTGGGTGATCAGCAGCATGCCCTCCACGTTGGCCTGAGCGACCAGCATGCGATCGAAAGGATCGGCATGCAGCATGGGCAGCGAACCGACGAAGATCGAATGCTCTCCGGTGATCGGTAGCTCGGCGTAACCATTATCCAGCAGTGCTTTGCGCACGATGCTGGGATCGTAGGGAAAGTCCGCGCGTTTCAGCGTGCTCTTGATCGATATTTCCCAGATGCTGGCGGCGCTGAAGAACAGATCGGCTGTTTCAGAAAGGATGAGCGATCTGACCTCGGCGGGCAGCCGCGGGTCATCGGTCAGTACCCAGAGCAGGATGTGGGTATCCAGCAACAGGCGCATCAACAGGAGTCGCCGCTGAATAGGTTGGCGATGTCGTCAGCAAAAGAGGCGTCGATGTCATCTACGGCGGGGTAGATGCCCTTGAGCGCGCCGATGACTTTTTTCGGTTTGTCGCCGATGGCCTCGACTTTCACCAATGGTTTGCCAGCTTTAGCGATGATGAAGGGGTGCCCCTTGCTGGCAAGGTCGACCAAGCGAGAAAGGTTGGTCTTGGCATCGTGAATGTTCACGATATCAATATCGGTAGTCATGGCTTAGCCTCGATGATCGTCAGGTTAGCCAACTTGGTGAACTAACCTGGTGCGATGCTAGCCCAGAGACTGGAAGGTGGCAATCCAAATGCAAACCGCCGGCATCAGCCGGCGGTTTTCGTTTCAGGGGCAGGCAGCGATCAACGCCGGGCGAGGTTGGTGGCGTAGCGATTGATCTGCGGGTTCTTCGCCACGGTGCAGCTCTGCCCGGCGAGGAACTGCGAGGTTTTCAGGTATTGCTGCTGCGGGTAGTAGGCGAACACGTAGCTGCCGTTCTTCACCGTATCGATGAGCTGCTGCGCCACCTGCGGGCGCACCGCCGGGCAGCCGAGGCTGCGGCCCAGGCGGCCGAGGCCGGGGACGACCTTCGGGTCGGCGTAGGCGGCGGCATGCATGACGATGGCGCGTTCTTCGCTGTTGTCGTTGAAGCCCGGCTCCAGGCCCAGCAGGCGCAAGGATCGACCGTGTTTGCCGCTGTAGGTCTGACCGGTCTGGTACAGGCCGATGGAGGACTGGAAGCTCTCCGGGCGATTGGAGAAGGAGGTGGCCATGTCGTCGCCACTCTTCTTGCCATGGGCGACCCACTCCTCGAAGAGCAGTTTGCGCTGCTTCAGGTCGAAGACCCAGAGGCGCTTGTCGCGGGATGGCTTGGAGTAATCGATCACCGTCAGCAGGCGGTTCTGGCCGCCCAACTGGGTACTGGCGCACTGCAGCGCACTGAGCGCCAGGCGCAGGGTCTCGGTATTGGTCGCCGGCGCGAGGCGGTGCAGGTCCTCGGCCGTGGGCAGGGCAGCAGCGGACGCGGTCTGCCAGCTACCGATCGCGAAGAGCGCGGCACTGGCGAGCGAAATCCGGAAGAACCCCCGTAACTTCAAGAAAGTCAGCATGAATACAACATTCCCGTTGAATCGATATGGTTTTTTCTGGGAAACGCCGCATTGTGCGTGATTTTTGACCAGTGATGTGTTTGTTTTTTAATCAAGTATGGTTCCGCCCGTCGGTAATTACGAACTTTCCAGGGCAAGAAATCGCCGCGGAGCGCCGGTATGCGGGACGTAAGACGAAAGGAACCCACCTCGGACAGGCGCCTTGACTCTTTGTGTTTCGAGATTCTTCGGCTGCTTGCACGGCCGACTTGAGGCCGTCTGTCCGCAGGTGAGGGCTGGCAGTTTGGCGTGGGCGGTTGGCAATGGGGGCAGGGAAACGATGAAGAGGTTGTAGGAGAAATCCGGAGCGCTTCGACGTCGCTCCGGTTCATCCTGTTACTCCACGCTCTGGTTCTTGATCGGTTTCTGCTCGGCCTTGCGGTCGTTGGTGGTGATCACGGTGAAGTCCGGGTTGCTGCGCATGTCGCGGGTGGATGGCAGGTCAGTGATTACCAGGGTGCTGCCCACGTCCATGCTGGCCAGCAGGTTGCGCAGGAATTCGCGGTCGAGGCTGAACTTGCCCAGTTGCTCGGCAGGCGACAGGCCTCGCTGCGGGTCGCTGACCTGCACGCTGGTCCAGCGCAGGTTGGGGTTCTCGCTGTCGATTTCAGTTTGCGAGGGCTTTTCCATGAGGGAGAAGGCGGCGACGCCGGTCCGTTCTTCCGGGTGCTCGAAGGCTACCGGTGCGGTGCCGATCTGCAGGCCCCCGCGGTAGACGTAGAGGCGGCGGTCGGCGCGACTGACCAGCACGGAGACCGGCCCCTTCTCCGCGCCGGGATCGCTCCAGAACGGCACCACCATGCCACTGTCGTCGTGCGGGCCGGCGGCGCGGCCATCACTGACGATGGGCGCGAGCAGGCCGGGGTGGTAAACCTCCACGGGCGAGCTCTTGGCGTCGGAGATGATCACGGTGGTGGAGGTGAAGCCGGTGACTTCGTACAGCTTCTTGGCGAACGCCATCGGCAGGCGGATGCAGCCGTGGGAGGCCGGGTAGCCCGGCAGGTTGCCGGCGTGCAGGGCGATACCGTCCCAGGTCAGGCGCTGCATGTAGGGCATCGGTGCACTGTTGTAGAGGTCGGAGTGGTACTCGACTTTCTTCTGCAGGATGGAGAACACGCCGGTAGGGGTCTCCTTGCCCTTCTTGCCGGTGCTGACGGTGGCTACGCCAATGGCGATGCCATTGCGGTACACGTAGGCGCGCTGCTCGGTGAGGCTGACCACCAGGGTGACCGGACCGGCCGGCGATATCTCCGGGTACCAGAGGAATTGGCCGGGCTTGAGCGTCTTCAGCGCTGCCTGCAGGTCCGAAAGCGGCGAGGGCTTGCTCGGATTGGCGAAGGCGACGCTGGCGCTCAGGGCGATCAGCAGGGCAACCGACAGTTTCTTCATCACCTTTCCTTACGGCGCGGGCATGGCAGGGAGCTTAGCCAAGCGGCGGCGAAGGCTGCAAACTGCCGGGCTGAATGGTTTGCGTGGGACTCTTCTGAATGTTTAGAGGGACATGATCTGTAGGAGCTGACGGAGTCCGCTACCGATCCAATTCGGCGACTTCCTGCACAGTCAGCGCGCGGTATTCCCCGGGTTGCAAGGCCGGGTCCAGCGCCAGGCTGCCCATGCGCTCGCGGTGCAGGCGCGTCACCTTGTTCTGGAAATGGCCGAACATGCGCTTGACCTGGTGGTAGCGGCCTTCGTGCAGGGTCAGGCGCGCGGTGCGAGTGTCGAGGATTTCCAACTGGGCGGGCAGGGTGGTGAGGTCTTCGAAGGCGAAGTACAGGCCCCGCTCGAAGGTCTCGATGTAGCGTTCCTGGATCGGGGCCTCGGTCTCGACGTAATAGACCTTGGGCAGCTTGCGCCCCGGCAGCGTCATGCGCCGCGACCATTGCCCGTCGTTGGTGATGAGCAGCAGGCCGGTGGTGTTGTAGTCCAGGCGGCCGCCGATATGCAGTTCATGTTTGTCCGGTTCGTCGAGCAGGTCGAGCACGGTGCGGTGCTCGGCATCGCGGGTGGCGCTGACGCAGCCGGCGGGCTTGTGCAGCATGAAGTAGCGCGCTGGCTTGCCGGCCTGCAGCAGGTCATCGTCCAGCTCCACGCGGGAGAATTCGCGCACTTCATGGCGACCATCGCGCACCACCAGGCCGTCGACGCGCAGGCGGCCTTCGGCGAGCAATTGGCGGGCTTGCTGGCGGTTCAGGTGGGGCAGGTTGGCGATGAAACGGTCCAGACGCATCAGGCGGTCTCATCGTCCTTCAGCCCGGCAGCGCAGCGCGGGCAAAGGCAGGCACGGTCGACCAGCTCGGGCGGGATGCGCTCCAGTGCGTTGCGGTCGATGCGCGTGCTGAAGCACCAGCACGGCTGGCCTTCCAGCGCCGGGTCGGCCTGGTTGCAGCGGTTGGACTGGCCGCAGAGCGGGCAGCGGCTGGGATCGGGAGTGACGTCGTTCATGGCCGGTCAGGGCAGGAAATGGCGGTGAGGCGGGGGCACAGGTTGCAGCGCCGACCCGCATCGCGCAAGCGGATTCGGATCGGCGCGGCGGGTGCCGGTCAGGGCATGTCGATGCGCTGGATCCAGGGTTCCAGGCGCTGGCCGAAGGCGACTTCGGCGACGAAGGGCTGGGCGCGGCCGTCCGCTGCCCGGTGAGGCTGCGCGGTGATCTGGTCCAGCCGCTCGCGCCACTGGTACGGCACGTTGAGGCTGTCGGTGCCGATGGAGCTGGCGGTGCCGCCGAGGGTCCAGATGTGCTGGTAGTAGTTGGAAACGGGGCGTACCTGGCCGTGGACGATCAGGTAGCGCTGGCGATCGGGGTAACGGGCCCGCAACGCCTGCAGGTCCAGGCCGACGTCCTTGAGCAGCAGGCGGGTGTCGGTCTTTTCCACGCTATCCAGTTCGCGGCGGATGAAGTCGCGCTCGTCCGCCAGGCGGGCATTCTGCGGTGCGGCATCGGCGGCCCGGCGGGCTTCGTCGAGACGCTTGCGGGTCAGCTGCACTTCGCGCTCGTGAAGCGGGCCGTTGAGCTCCAGCACCAGCAGGGCCGCGCGCGATTGCTGGCGGCCGAAGCGCCGGGCGCTGTCGTCGTCGACCTGCTCGGGCATGGCGAAGCCGAGTTCGGCCATCTTCTGGCCGTCGAGGGCGGGCTGCCAGCCCCGGTTGTGTTGCCGTGCCTCATCGTCGCGGCTGGGCGTGCGCCAGTGCAGGCGCAGGCTCAGGCCGCTGTTCTCCTTGTACCAGTCGTTGTTGCGCAGCAGCTCGCGCTGGCTGAGCGGCAGCACGCTGTCCGGCTCGCCGGAGCGGTTCCAGGCAACGCCACCCAGGGCGACGGCGTTCACCAGCAGGATGAGGCCGACGCCGCTGGCCAGTGCGTGAGTACGTGTCCAGTTCATGGGCGGGCTCCCAGCAGGCCGTGGGCGCGACGCAGGCGGCGCAGGACCAGCAGGATCAGCACCGCGCACAGACCCAGCACGAGGAAGAACAGGTACTTGGGCATGACCTCCCACCACCAGTCGAAGAACTTGGTGTAGAGGAAGATCACGAAGAAGGTCAGCCCGGTATTGACCACTTCCGGCCACTCGCGTCGCGCGCCGAGCCAGATCACCAGTGCAGAGGCGACGAAGCCGAGCACCTGGTAGAGGCTTTCCACCGTCGCATAACGCAGTGGCAGGTAACTGCTGCCGCCCCAATTGGCCAGTACCAGCATGGGCAGGAACAGCCCGAGCAGACCGAATACCCGGTAGATCGTGGCGAAACCGTCGAAACGATGCTGGGAAATGAACGACGGCACGAGGAAGATCAGCAACGCGGCGGGGAAGAAGTTTTCCGGGCGTTCGCCGACGTCCAGCCAGTAGGCACCGCTCCAGGTGCCGACCCGCGCGGCGACGTAACCCATCACGCAGATCAGCGCGGCGGCCAGCAGCAGGCGTGTGTTGCAGGTGTAGGCCAGCAGCAGCGCATAGGCGGCCCAGGGCAGCAGGGCCTTGTCGGACGGGGTGATATTGAATATCTGCCCGAGCATCACGACGTTCAGCACGAAGCAGGCGAAGGCCAGCATGGCGCCGAGCTTGGCGAAGTAGCCGGAGGCGTCGCGGCGTTGCAGTACGAGGGTCAGCAGCAGGCTGATCAGCGAGGCCGCGATGAGGATGATGACTTGCACGCTTTCTCCGAACAGACCCCAGAACTGGTAGAAGAGGAAGAACAGGCTGGCGGCCAGGGCCAGCGCGCCGAGGAAGGAGGCGATGCGCATGCCCAGCGACAGGCGATGGTCCTGGCTGTCGCGGTCGATGTCGAAACGTGCGCGGTAGTCGGTGAGCAGGCGTTGCTGGTGTTCGTGCAGGCGTTCGTGCTGGGTGTTGTCGAGAATGAGGGCGCCTTCCTCGCGCAGGCGACGCAGTTCGCGGTCGAAGGCCTGGATATCGTTGACGCGCTGCTGCGCCTGCTGGTGGCTGAGGTCGGGCATGGCCGGTCCTTGCGGCGGGTGATACCTCGACTCTAGCTGGTGGCGCGAAGGGGTTCCATCGCTGCGTGGGAGAGGCTTAGAGCGCATCGCGCTCTAAGCCATTGCGGGCGTGGTCCGCTCTCGCAGGGAGCTTCGGCAAAATGCCGATGATGCAGCCCTGAACGTAAGGGCGAGTCAGGCGCGGCTGGCCAGCCAC
>OGQD01000543.1_pt1 | contig 27864 bp, 23 predicted proteins | sample 1553091 | NCBI WGS metagenome assembly OGQD01 (sample SAMEA2580290, study PRJEB22360) | human gut metagenome | biome: human gut; feature: human-associated habitat; material: faeces | place: Denmark | collected 2008/2010
GGCGTGGCACTTAGTACGGCCGCCCTGATGCCTATAGGCGGACAGGTGGCTACGGCTATCAAGATACAGCGCCACCATATCATACCGAAGGCTGTTTACAAAAAGTCTAGCAAAGCCATACAGGAGGCTTTCGATCTGAATGGAGGCTTCAACCTCAAGAAAATCCCTGCTCCATTTCACGGAAATCACCCTCAGTATAGTATCTTTGTAACAAATCAATTAAATAATCTGAAAGAGATATCACCTGCGTCAATTAAAAACCTTCAAAAAGAATTAAGCAGTATGATCAATCAAGCTTACGACAATTATAAGTCAACAGGGCAAAATTTAAACGAATATTTTAGACAACTTAATGCTAATTAATAATGAAGTATTATCAAATCGACAGAACTGGGGAGCCTAAAATAATCGGGGTCACAAATGGTTCAGCACAGGTAGAAGTTATTGAAAAAGCTATTGATAAAAATCACAACTATTTGGATTTTGAAAATCATTTTAGTGGCTACAATTTAGAGTTTTGGCAAAATCAGCAGAGAGTTTATGATTTAACACCTCCGCCAATTAAGGGTAAAATACTTAAAAAGGCAAAATTAACAGATATTATAGAATATGGACCCAATTATCATTTCTTATACAAAGCATATAGCGAAAAATATATTAATATAATAAGGGCATTTAATATACCACGCTTAAAAACTTTTGATTTTGAAATTGAAAACATATCTGAAAAATATCATTTGCTTTTTTTTGAAACAGTTCTACTCGATGAAATTGATTATGAAAAATCTAAAGTCATTAGTGGATATAAAGTGTTGAACAACATAAAGTATCATTCGGTAAATAATCGGGATGAATATATCGCATTTAATTATAATAATCCAACTGGTGGATTTGAACTGATAGCAATTCCAAAAAAATATCTAGGAAAAGATATCATTAGTATAGAGGCATCATCATTGCCTTTCTATTCAGAGAGATTGATTGATTTTTTATTAGACTGTAAGATAACTGGATTGCAAGTAGCGTATAATAATTCTATCCAACTGGAGTTTGTGTAATTCAATCTAGGGCATTCCTAATTGGGAATGCCTTATCCTTTCCTATGAAATATTATCAGATATTTAGAAGTGCAGAACCAAAAGTAATCGGAATCAAAGATGGGACTTCGCAGGTCGAACTTATTACAAAAGACATACTTAGCGACAAAAGTTTTATTGATTTTGATAACCATTTTAATAGTCACAATAAGGATTTTTGGCAATCACAAGATAAAATTCAATTTCTCAACCCTCCTACTTTCACTGGTGTTCTGCGCAAAAAAGCAAAGGTTACGGACATAATGCAGTATGGAGAAATGTTTGCCTTCTTAAATTATATCTATAGTGAAAGATATTACAATATAATTAAGGCTTTTAAAATTGGCCAACATAAAGCTTTCGGGTTTGTAATTGAAAATGTAAGACACCCATATTATCTGTTGTATTTTGAAACTGTTTCATTATTAGAAATTTCACACGAAAAATCACTAATTTATACCGGCAATTCAGTTCTAAATAATGTGCAATTTCACAAAGTTGCTTCTTATGAAGCATATGTAGATTTGAAAAAAGAGTTTCCTCTAGCACGTTTTAAATCTATTGCTATTCCTGAGCATTATTATGGTAAAGACATAATAGAAACTCAAGCTTCTGGACAGCCATTTTATTCTGAAAAACTTGTTGATTTTTTGCTTGATTGTAAAATCACTGGATTAGAAGTTAATTATAATAATTCTGTTCAGTTGGAATTTGTATAATTTAATGTAAGGCATTCCTGATCGGGGATGCCTTATCCTTTCCTAGGAAAGGTCGCCCTACAACGGTCATGACAACAATCCTGCCTACTGGTCTGACCCTAGCGGAGCAGACGTTTACAATTATGGTTGGGGCATTGAAGCCGACGGTGATGAAGCGAAAGATATCTACAAATTCATTAACGCATTGCTAAGTGGAAATTCTGCCCAATTAAAGATAAAAAAAGCCAAGATACATGACTTTACGCTCTCCATAAACCTTCCTGAAGTAGAAGTTTACGGAAACAGTGCCGGTCTTTCATGGGGCACATTCGGTGCGCAATACATCATGCAGGACTGGGTGTACAGAAAAAGCGGCTTATATGAATATCATTTCAAGGAACTGCGTGAGACTTTCAAACCAGTATGGACCTTATAGGTGTCTTAGACCCTACAGGTATTGTCGACGGGCTTAATGCCATTGGTTACTTAGCACGAGGACAAAACACTAATGCAATGATTGCAGCAGTGGGAATAGTTCCTTATATTGGTGACCTCGGAAAGCTCACCAAATATACCAAGTCTTCCCTTAAGACAGGAACTGGATTAATTGATGATGTAGCAGATGTTCTATCTAAAGGTGATTATTTACGAATTCAGAATGCAGCAACTCGAATTAATAAACCCATTACAGTAGTTGGAAGTAGAGCGAGTGGAACTGCAAAAGCTTATTCAGATTGGGATTATGTAGTACCAGGACTTAAAAGTAAAAATTGGAGTACTATTAAAAACTCTTTACCTGGTTCTCGTTCAACATTGGACAACACACCTCGTAATATTGACATTTTTAAAGGACCTCTTGATCCTACAAAGCCTCACATAATTATAAACCCAGACCTTAAATAATGAAAATAGAACACGAAATATTAGTTAATAAATATGGACAAGAGCTTGTCAACACAGAGGAACTCTCAGATTTATTTAGGAGTTTTGATATAAGTTTTCAGAAAGTATTTTTAAATGAAATACTATTTCTTATTCTTCAATCCAAGCCAAAAGAAGAAGATATTGAGCCAGCTATAATAAGTAGTAGATTGAAATCTACGCATACACCTTGTGTTATACTCAAAAAAGGGGTCGCAAATCATAATTTGGAAAAACTCATAAATCTACCTGAAAATGAATTGACAAAAGCCTTTGTGTTACTGTTGAGTTTGTTTAAGATAGCTTATAAGAGAAGATTTGCAATAGAAAAAGACAATCCTAATAAGTGGTGGTATTGGGATTTGTCTGACGAAGCAAATATTAATAGAATACAACAAAATATATAATAATAGCAAAACCCTCCTAATAAGGTTTATTATTTTATTTAAAGGTCTTGGTTACGCAATTAGAGGTCAAAATACCAATGCAATGATTGCAGCAATGGGAATAGTTCCTTAGTATTGGCGACCTCGGAAAGCTCACCAAATATACCAAGTCTTCCCTTAAGATGGCAGTGAAGACAAAATAACAGTAAGCCATACTATGAGTAAAAAAGCCAATCATAATGATTGGCTTCTTATTTTCCGTAATTTCCTTATTCTTTTACAATTTCAATCCTCCTGCTGATTTCATTTCCGGCTTCATCTGTTACCGTAATGTAATATTTTCCGGTTTTTGCTTCTACAGACATCTCATGAAAAGTTTGTGTTGTACCTAAAAACTTATCGTTAAGATACCAGAATAGTTTCGCCTTTTGGTCGGAATGGGCCACTTTTATGATAAAGGGCTGGATTTCTCCGTTAAAATTTTTGGTAAGATAGACTTTGCCATTCTCTTTTGGGTAAATAAAATCCATTGAATAAGAAGAAGCTCCGAGACAATCTGGCCTAAACGGAGGCAGTGGAACATAATTGATGTGCTTGGTCTTATAATACAATTCCATAACCGGAGGCAATACAAACCATGGTTTTGCTACCATCCGGTCTACTTCTTCACAATTGCTGTTTACCTGATATTCTCCCGAAGCATCGAGATGTATCAGTTTATGATAAGGACAAACCGTAGTCTGTTTGCTTTTTAGCGGAATCCACTGTTTGATTTTAGGGCAATATTCGCCAGCAATATGTCCGCTCAACTGGCAAACTTCGGCTTCTTCCAAATCATCATACGGAGTTGTAAACCATTTTTTTCTGGGCAAAAGATTGAACACATCAAACAAAACAGGTGCCGCACTTCCTACTCCGGTCAAAGAAGGACGTCCTTCACCGGAAGCATTTCCAACCCACACTCCTACTACATATCTTGAATTTGTCCCGATGGCCCATCCGTCGCGGTTGCCAAAACTGGTTCCTGTTTTCCAGGCCACTTCCAGTGATGAGTCATAGAATTTCCAGGCTTCATCACCTTCCGGACGGTTGACTTCTTTCATGGCGTTATACGTCAGCCAGATAGACGCCGCCCCTAAGTTTTTCTTATCATAAGATTCCTTTCCGAAATCCAATTTTGCTCCGTGCAACCAGTTCAGTTCCTTGAATTCATCCGTACGGTATTTTGCCGAATGTGTCGTAAAGTAATTTAAGGTAGATGTAAGTCCGGCATAGGTTTTCGTCAAATCCCAAAGATTGCTTTCTGCCCCACCAAGAATCAGTGAGAGTCCGTAATGATTTGGATGCTTGTTGATGTCCCGCAACTTAAACTGCTGTAATTGGTCGTAAAAACGATAAACGCCATGATCTTTAAGCATCAGTACTGAAGGAATATTCAACGAACGCGACAAGGCTCGATGTGCCGGAACAGCTCCGTCATAAGTCAAATCGAAGTTTTTAGGGCTATAACCCGCAATTTGTGTTGGAATATCCGGAACCAGAGTATTAGGAAGTATTTCTCCTGCATCAAGCATCGAAGCATAGAGCAAGGGTTTTAATATACTACCTGTACTTCTTGGAGCCGTAATAATGTCAACATCTTTTTGATGGTCTTTGTCTGTTGGAGAATTCCCTACATAACTCAGGATATTTCTTGTTTCGACATCTACAACAATTATGGCCAGGTTATAAATTTCCGACTGCCTGTATTGATTATAATATTGCGTGGCGATTTGATTCACGCGGTTTTGGAGCGCAAATTTGACCGTTGTCTTTACTCTTGTGCCTTCTTGTCTTCTGGCAACATTTTGAAGCAAATGCGGCGCTATTTGGGGCAAGTCATAAGGCTTTTGAGGCAACTCTTCCAATACGGAAAGCTGATAGGTAGTTTTATCGATTATTTTTTCCTGATATAATTTTTTTAGCAAGCCATTCCGCTTATTCAGAAGCTTTTGTTGGTTTTTACCCGGATAAATCAGACTGGGCGCGTTTGGCAATACTGCCAATGTTGCCGTTTCGGCCCAGGATAATTGATGCGGCTGTACTCCAAAATAACGCCAGGAAGCCATTTCCAGACCTACAACATTTCCTCCATAGGGAGCGTGGGCGGCATACAATTCTAATATTTTTTCTTTGGAATAGCGAAACTCCAAACGGGTTGCCAATACCAACTCGACCAGCTTTTCGAAATAGTTTCTCTTCTTTTCACCTCTTGAAAGTCGGATAACCTGTTGTGTCAACGTACTTCCGCCACGAACTACCCTACCCGCATCGTGATTTTGTTTTGCGGCTTTGACCATCGCAATCGGGTTGAATCCGGGATGTTGGTAAAAATGTTCATCTTCAAAATAGACGATACATTTTTTGAATTTTTCAGGTATGGAATCCTGTGCCGGAAACCGCCATTGTCCGTCACGGGCAATTTTAGCTCCCAAAAGCTCACCCTCTTCGCTTTCAATTACGGTAGAATAAGGCTGCTCAAAAAGTGTTCTTGGCAGGCAAAAATAGTAGGCAATAAAAAGCAACCCGAAGAAAACAGATTTCTTCGGATTGCGTTTTATCATATCAAGGACGCGTTTAAAAAACGCTTTTATCTTGCTTTTCAATTCCAGCTTAACTATTAGGCTTCTTCACAGAAGGCTTTACCTTCAAGGTGTTATTTCACGACATTAACCCACTGTCCCTGTGTTCTGGCATAGTAGGAATTGTCATACATTGCTTCACATTGTACTCCCGGCAAATAATATTTCCCGAGGTAGGATGCATTCAGCAGAATCCTGAAGGTTTTGGTTTCATTTGACTTGAGCGTAAAATAAAAATTCGTACGGTCGTCACGAATATCCGTATAATCTACCTTGTTGTCCGCAAAACTTCCATAATCCGTGAAACGCGTATTTACAATTTCCCAGCCCGATGGAATAATCTGCGTCAGGGCAACATTTTCAACCGTTTCGCCTTTAGTATTGGAAACCGTAACTTCTGCTACAAATTCTGTTCCTTGTGCCAGTGAAGCAACATTGATGGCATTTCCTTTTCGGTCACGGAAAGTAATATCTGTAGACAAACCTCTCTGTTCTGTCTGTTCCTGTCCGATAGGCAGGATGCCGCTCGTAATCACTTTTATGTAAAGTGTTGTGTTTTTGTTGTTTTTAACCGTAACTGTATTTCCAACTCCAGAAACCTGCAATGTTCTGTCAGCAAATGCTTTTGCCGTTTTAATCGTTTCCGATTTACCTCTGCTGGTAAAGCTTACATCAATTCCCTTCGTTCCGTTCTGCTGTGCGAATTTCGACATCGCATACAAGCAATAAGCAGTAGTTTGTGTTGACATCCATCGGTTGGAAGACATTTCTTTTGCCAATTTCGTTGCCATAGTAAAGGCTTCTGTTTTTCTTCCTAACAACAGTAAAGTCTCCAAAGCCATGGCTCGGTTTCTTTCGCTGGAACCATAATAATAGTAGTAACCATACATTGAATCTTCGTCTATTTTGCTCTGTCCAAGCAATGTCATTCCTACATTTTTCTGTCCGGCCAATGCATACGTAGCCGCAAGCCTTAGTTTGGTATCGTTCGTAATTCCTGAAGTTTCTCTAAGCCTGTTCATCGACGACAAATCCGGATTACCCGCCAAAGCCAATACATACAATCTATAGGATTGTGCAAAATCATTACGGTAGCCTTCGTTGTAGCGCCATTGTTTTGCCGTTTTTGACTGATAGGCAAGCCATTGCTTTTTCAGGTTGGCAGGAAGCGCATAGCCTTTTCTCTCTGCTTCAATCAGGAAATGCCCAACATAGGTCGTACTCCAATCGTCCGGAGTCTGATTCCCTTGCCAATAAGCAAATCCTCCATTCGCTAACTGGAATTGCGCCAGTTTTTGGATTCCGGCCGTAATATTCTTTTGGATTTTGGATTTTCTGGCCGTATCCAAATCAGCAATATCGCCCAAATACAATTGTGGGAATACGCTTGATGTGGTCTGCTCCAGACATCCGTGCGGATATTGGATTAAGTAATCCAATCGCTTGTTAAAATCCATTGAAGGGAATGCCGAAACTTCCAGTTTAGCCGTATTGGTTCCGGCTACTCCAAAGGCATCCCAGTTGATGGTTCCGGCACTGTTTGGTTCCAATATCAGTTCTTTATAATCCTGCGTTACCGGATTCGGATTCAGGATATCCAATTCTACATCAAAGCTGGCTTTTTCTTTTCCGGAAGTCGCTACTACCGTAACTTTTCCGATTCCTGTCAAATCGCCAACATTTAAATCAAAATAGGCTATTTTTTCGTCTGGCTGTGCAAACGACAAGGTCTGTTTTGAGTTTCCAATGACACGGAAGCCATTATTGGTTTTCAACTGTAGGGTAACATTTTTAACATGCTTTTCCATTGCAAAAACCGTAACCGGCAAGGTTACCTTCTCTCCCGGAGAAACTTTTCTTGGCAATGATGCCAATATCATCAGCGGATTTCTGACCGGAGTTGTTTTTTCTACGCTTCCATAAGCACTGGTTTGCGCATCACCTGCCACCACCATTGTTCGTACGGAACCTACATATTTTGGCAACTTAATCTCATGAGATTTTGTTTGCCCTTTTGACAACGAATAAGGCCCCAGATAGATTACAACCGGTTTAAATCGGTTGGCTTTTTTAGCCTGTCCACCACCTAAATCCTCATCACCTCCAATACTGAAAATCTGATTTACCTTACCGCCATAGGCTCCTATAACTTCATCATAAATATCCCACGTTTTCACACCAAGGGCTTCTCTTGAATAGAAACTGTTCCATGCATTTGGAGTCTTGAATCGGGTAAGGTCCAGCAATCCTTCATCAACAATGGCTATGGTGTAGGTCATTGCCTTTCCATTCTTCTCACTTACTTTTATTGTCGTTTTCTGCTCCGGTTTTAAAACTTCCGGCATGGCTATCTGTGGTTCCAGAACCGTATTTTTATCGACCACTTCAATCGGGATAATTCCGTACAGACGAATTGGCGAGTCATTTTTTGTAGAAGCATGGGGTTGCAGTAAGGTGATATGGATATACACATTAGGCGCCATCTTCGAAGTAATCGGTATTTCAACCTGTGTTTCCCCTTTTTTGCTTTCTGCCCATAATGTCTGAACTACCTGCGCACCACTTTCAAGTGAAATCAGGGCACGTCCACCTTCACTTGACGGGAAAGAAACGATAGCTTTTTCTCCAACATTGTATTTTTCCTTGTCTGCCGAGAATACCAGCATTTTTGCTTCTGCACCGTTGGTATTTCTTGTTTTTCCGGACCAGATTGGCCAGTCAATCATTACAGTTTCACCAGAAGAATGTCCTCCGTTAGGGTCTGTTACCCGCACAAGATAGCGCCCCCATTCATCGTCGGTTGTCTTAAACTGGAATCGGGCCTTACCGGAACCGTCCGTATTCAATACCTGAGAATAGAACGGAGTATTTGTTGTGGAACTGCTGTAATTTGACAAATCATCTGAAGCGTCCCACCACCAGCGCCAATCTACTTTGTAGACTCTTACTTCCAGATTTCTAACCGCTTTTGGTCTTCCGTTTTCATCAACCGTTACTACATCAAATGCATTGCTTTTTCCGGTTTCAAGCATTCCGTATTTGTTTGGTTCCGGAGTTTTTACACCCACATAGGTTTGGAAAGGCGAATAAGTTGCCGAGATAACATCTGTACTAAAGTCACCTCCGTTTTCATACACTTTAGTAATAAACGATGCTTTTAGCATTCCCGGTGCCTGCGACTGTAATCTTGGCTGGATGCTGACATTGGCTTTTCCGGTTTCGTCAATTTTTCCTGAATAAATGTTTACTTCTTCCGTAGAAAATTTACGTGCCGGGTCGTCAAAAACATATTTACTATAATTCTTGAATGTAGTTTTTTGCTGCGTAAATTTCGCCTGCATTTCCAGTTTTAAATCTTTTGCAACAGCTCCATGCAACCAGGCTACATCAACCCTGGCATCATTTTTATGGAAGGCCGACAGCATTTTCCCGTCAAACCCATTTTTGATTTTCAATCGGTTTGGCTTAATGGTTTCAATTTTTACGGCTTTATAGAAACGGGCTCCACCCACAGAAACAACCGCTTCGTAGTTTCCTGTTGGCGCATTTGGCTGTGTTTTGAAAGCGAATTTGTAATGATTCTTATCTGTATATTTCTGAACTTTCTGATAAACTACCTTCCCATTCGGGTCAGATAGTTTTAATTTAATTGGATGCGTATTAGGCAATCTGCTTGATTTATCATTGAGAATGAACGACAAATAGATTGTATCGCCAGGACGCCACACGCCCCGCTCTCCATAAATAAATCCTTTTAGTCCTTTTTGGAGTGCTTCTCCGTCTACATTAAAATTACTCACTGATTGTGAGTTTCCATCATCCAGTTTGACGTAGGTAGTGTTTTTGTCTTTTTTGATTATGGCAAAAAATGCTTTTTTATCGGTACTAAAATTCACTATACCATCACCATCAGTAGTTTCTGATACCAGTTTTTGTTTTTGGTAATTATACAATTCTACTGTTGCACCTGAAACCGGTTCAGTAGTTACGATATTATTGACCGCAAAGAAATAAGAACCATTTTCGCCTCGTTTTACAATAACACCCAAATCTGTAGCCAATATATTTGTAGCTACCTTATTATTGGAATAATACGATTTATGGCAAGGGTTATCCCTTTCATTCCAATTATAATCATAATCATAGTAATCGTAATCAAAGGAATCGTAGCTGGAAAAATCTTCCGGTTCCTCATCTTCTTCAGCAACCGGCTCTTCTTCCGCAGGAGTATCACAGGTATACAGAGAATAAGACCTTTTGATGGTAAATTCTACACGGTAAATCGCTCCTTGCTCCGGTTTGATTAAGGTCGACAAATCCAGAGAATAGCTGTTCCACTTTTTATAATTGGCAAGTTTGTTTGTGGTTAGTTCTAAAGTTTTTTTGGCAATTGGAAGTGCTACTTTTCTCAAATCATAGTTGCCATTCAGTTCATTATCCTGTAAAAACTGGAGTACGTTGTTTTCAAAGATACGGTATACTTTTACATCCACTTTTTTCAGATTGGCAGCTTCGAAATTTACTTTCAGGTTGTGAGAGCTTGGCAAAATTGTACCACTTTTCACAAATCTTACTTCCGGTTTGATTTGTTCAAAAGTAATTTTTGCGGCATAGCCTTTTTTCATTTTATAGCCGTCTGTATTTTCAATTCCCTGAAAAACCTCCAGCAGCAATTTACCGTCAAGAGCCACATCTGAAAAGGCTTTCAATACGTTTCCATCTACCGCATAACGAAGATTACCTACTGTTTCAAGAGCTACCAAACCACTAAAATTCTGGTCTTTTTTTAGCGGGTCTGAAAAATTGATTCGGACAGACTGGTTGTTTTCATCTCCAATTCTTACATCTACAATAGTAAAATTATTTTTGCCCGGAATTGTAAATTCCTTTTCTCCCTTTTGGTTGATATCCGCCGGGTCGCCATCCCATTTGATTAGGACTTTACTATCATCTTCACCTCTTTGTATCTGGTCAATAACAAAAGAAAATTCCGTTGGAGAACTGCCTTTTTCATTAAATTTTATTGGCAATTCTTTACCGTTCTGCGTAGCAGACACCAGTTTTTTTGCTGTTGCCAAATCCATATTATCCGCAGATTTCAGTATCATGTTCAGGAATTGGGTGTCTTTTGTATACGACTGTAAATCCTGGACTTCAACTTTGAAATCCTGTTCGATTGTTTTAACCGTAAAATTAAAATCGGACAATTCTTTCGGAACTTCAATCAACTTATCCAAATGGAGCGTAACCTGATATTGTTCACCCTGCTTTAGTTTTTTCTTTGGTTGGAATGCCAGGATGTTATTTGGCAATACGACCACTTTGCCGTCAACACTTGGAGAAATATCAAAAATATCTTCATCCAATTCCTGGTTGGGTTTCCATTCTGCCTTTGAAAATGCCAGACCCACCTGAATATCAGAATTGGCGGAAATCGTTCCCGACGAGAAGCTGGTAACATAATCGCGAAAAAGCGAAAAATCCGAATCAAAATCTTCAGGCGAAGATTTTCTACATGCATTTAATAAAAAAAACACCGAAACCAATAGTATTAGTTTTCCAGTTCTCATAGAATGATTGATTTGAAGTTGAACGTAGGTTTTGTCCTTTGTGACATTTTCAGCATAACTGAATAAGCCATGTCTTTATTGTAATAAATATAGGATTAATTTTTAAATTTTTAACAAGAAAAAATCATGCCTAATTTTTTCTTTTGGGGGAAAGAATTTTAATTGATTATTTAAAACCTTATATCAAACCAATTTCAATAAGTTTATATTTTTCTTGTTTTGCGACTTAGCGCCTTTGCGAGCTACTATTTCACGCAAAGCCGCAAGGTTCATGTTGAGCATTATCTGATGTAAACTTCCCGATAGCCATTACATTTTATCTGCGTTTTTCCAGAAAAAAACGTTTCATCAAACTGGAAGCTTCTGCTTCTAAAACACCGTATTCTACAACAGTTTTTGGATGCAGCTTTGTTCCTAAAGCCATGTATCCTCTCTGTTCATCTCTCGCTCCAAAAACAATTCTGGAAATCTGGCTCCAATACAAAGCTCCGGCACACATCTGGCATGGTTCTAAGGTAACATATAATGTGCAGTTTTTAAGATATTTCCCTCCCAAGAAATTGGCTGCCGCCGTAATCGACTGCATTTCGGCATGTGCCGTTACATCGTTCAGCATTTCCGTAAGGTTATGGCTTCTGGCAATGATGCGATTTTCAACAACAATAACAGCCCCGACAGGGATTTCTCCTTTTTCAAAAGCGGCTTCTGCTTCCTGCAGTGCCTTTTTCATGAAATATTCGTCGGTGTTGCTGTTTTCCATAACCCAAAAATAGAAAACAATATCGTAAATTTGATTTTTAATCCGGAAATGAGCTATACTATCCTTCAAAATATAAATTCTCCTGAAGACCTGAGGAAACTAACTGAAGCTGAATTGCCAGTTTTGGCGGGCGAACTTCGCGATTTCATTATTGATATTGTTTCTGTCAAAGAAGGTCATTTGGGTGCCAGTTTGGGCGTAATTGAATTGACAATTGCCCTTCATTATGTTTTCAACACGCCCGATGATTTATTGGTATGGGATGTGGGTCATCAGGCATACGGACATAAAATCCTTACCGGCAGAAAAGATAATTTTGACACTAACAGACAATGGGGCGGTATTTCCGGATTTCCAAAAAGGAGCGAAAGTCCGTATGATACTTTTGGCACAGGACATTCTTCTACCGCAATTTCTGCTGCATTGGGAATGGCAATTGCCTCGAATCTTAACGGTGACTTTGAAAAACACCATATTGCCGTTGTAGGAGACGCTTCTATTGCTTCAGGAATGGCTTTTGAGGGATTAAATCATGCCGGTATGACAGATGCCAACCTATTGGTCATACTCAATGACAATGCTATAGGAATTGACCCTAGCGTAGGTGCTTTAAAAAATTATCTCACCGCTGTAAAAGACGGAAAAAACCCGAGACAGAATAACATGATAAAATCACTCAATTTTGATTATTCGGGTCCGATTGACGGTCATGATATTGGTGCCGTTATCAAAGAATTAAAACGGCTAAAAAGTATAAAAGGCCCAAAATTTCTCCATATCACCACCACAAAAGGAAAAGGACTGGAACAGGCCGAAAAAGACCAGGTAAAATATCATGCACCCGGTAAATTTGACAAGCTCACCGGAGAAATTATCTCAAAATCAGAAGAAAATCTGCCTCCAAAATTTCAGGATGTTTTTGGACTGACGCTATTGGAACTGGCCGAAAAAAATGAAAAGATTGTAGGAATTACACCTGCAATGCCAACGGGAAGTTCTTTAAAATTTATGATGGATGCCTTTCCAAAACGTGCCTTTGACGTAGGAATTGCAGAACAGCATGCAGTGACTCTGGCCGCCGGAATGGCAACACAGGGCATGATTGTATATTGCACTATTTATTCTACATTTTTGCAACGGGCCTATGACCAGGTGATTCATGATGTAGCTTTACAGAATCTTCCGGTGATTTTTTGCCTTGACCGCGCGGGATTGGTTGGTGAAGACGGCGCTACCCATCATGGCGTTTTTGACTTAGCCTATTTGAGATGTATTCCAAATATGATTATTTATGCACCTATGAATGAAACCGCTTTTCGGAACATGTTATATACTGCACAACTTGGACTGGAACATCCTATTGCTATCCGGTATCCAAGAGGCCGAGGAGTGATTGTCGACTGGAAAAAACCTTTCGAAAAGATTGAGATAGGGAAAGCCCGGCTTTTAAAAGAAGGCAATAGAATTGCTATTCTTTCTACCGGATTCATTGGCAACAACGTTATTCCCGCTTTAGCCAATATTGACAGCCCAAAAGACTTTTCGCATTATGATTTTCCGTTTGTAAAACCATTAGATGAGGCCTTGCTTCATACAATTTTTAAGAAATATGACGTTATTATTACTTTAGAGGACGGAGCGGCAAAAGGAGGTTTCGGTAGCGCTATAACAGAATTTGCAGCTCAAAACAATTATACCAAAAGGATAAAGACTTTAGGAATTCCGGATGAATTCATCGAGCACGGAAGTATTGGCGAACTACAACGTTATAGCAAAATAGATGCAAAAAACTTGCAAATAATTTTTGAAACCTGTCGAAATTATTGACTTTTGCACTGTCCTAAAATTTAATATGCCTGTTATGAGATTATCTCCTTTAGCCTTAGGGTTATTCTTATTTTTTTCTGTATCTTCTTTTGCCCAATCTGTAGATACTATTCAATCCAAAAAACTAGATTCGGCTATTGTTAAAAAAGTTGTTACCCATTGGGAAAAGAAAAATGTGGTTGGATTTGACTTAAACGAAATTGCATTTGTCAATTGGAGTGCCGGGGGAAACAGTGCTATTTCCGGACTATTAAAAGGTACATTTACACGAAAATACGAGAATGGCAACCTAAAATGGCTTAACGAATTAATCGTACGTTACGGGGTTAGCAAGCAGGATGGTGTGGAATTGAGAAAAACAGACGATGCTTTCCAGTTCAACTCTACTTTTGGTTATAGAAAAGATACTACTTCCAACTGGTTTCATAGTGCGAAGTTTAATTTTAACACGCAGTTTACCAGCGGTTATGCCTATCCGAATACTGAAAAGGCAATTTCCAAGCCATTTGCACCAGCCTACACCTTTTTAGGGGTCGGAGCCGAATACAACAATAAGAAATATAACCTGCAGCTTTACATCTCGCCTCTTACTTTAAAGAACACTTTGGTTTTAGACCAACGACTGGCAGACCAGGGAGCCTTTGGGGTTCAGAAGGCAGTTTATGATGCCGTTACCGGAGAAAAGATTGAAGATGGTAAGAATTCTCGAACGGAACTCGGTTTCCTTTTTACCAGCGGCTATAAGAAGGAACTGTTCAAAAACATCAACTTAGAAAACAAGCTGAATCTCTACACGGATTATATCAACAATTTTGGAAACATCGACGTTGACTGGCAGGTCCAACTCGATTTTATTGTCAACAAATATGTGCGGGCCAATATCAACACCCACCTGATTTACGACCACGACATCAAGGCTAAAGAAGAAATCAATGGCCAGCAGGTTACCGTAGGACCAAAAGTACAGTTCAAACAGATGCTGGGTGTGGGCTTGATTTACAGCTTCTAGGCTTATTACAGTTTCTTACGTCCGTTTATCGTATTAAATAATTCCAATGCATTTCCATCAGTCAGAAGTGACACGTAATGGCAAATGTGCAATAACCTTTTGTAAAGGTCATTTTTCTCATCATGGAATTTTTCCGGAAGCATTTTTAGTAATAGTCGGTCATAATTCGATGCTTCTCCGTGAAACTGGTTGTTAAATGCCGTAATAAATTTGTCCAGTAAAGTCTGGATAATCTGATAGCCTACCAATTCCTTTTCGATGACTTCGCGGCTTTGGTAGATGTTTTTTATGCTCAATTTGATGATGTCATTCATCTGGGCTACATATTTGCTCTTTTCCGTCAAGGCATGATGAAATTTCCCCTGAAGTATCAATTCTTCATTTTCAATGAATACTTTTACGACATCACTAATCAAACTGCCAATGGCCAATGCTCTCAGGTAGCTTATCCTGTCTTCTTTAGTAATTAAGGAATTGAATTTTTTGGTATCGATGCTGTCTTTTACCAGATTGATAAGGTATTCCAATGCAAAATCTTCCGAAACCAGGCCCAAATTGATTCCGTCTTCGAAGTCGATAATCGTATAGCAGATATCGTCAGCCGCTTCGACTAAAAAGGCCAACGGATGTCTTTCATAACCAATGTCATTTCCTGATTTGTTAGGTATCATGCCCAACTCTTCCGCAACCTCCTTGAAAAACTCCTTATCGGTTTGGAAAAAGCCGTATTTCTTATCCGAAATATGGCTTGTCGGTTTCTTAGGAAGTGATTCTTTTGGGTATTTCATGAACGCTCCGAGAGTGGCATATGAAATCCTGAGACCGCCTTCAATACCCGGTCGCGAAGCGGCTGACGGAGCCCGTCAATAATGAAAAACCGTTGGCATTACCTTCAAAATCGATTAAATCCTGCCATTCTTTTTCAGAAAGCTGTTCTTGGAACTGTTTTCCATTTCCGGTTTTAAAATACTCGCCTATGGCTTTTTCTCCCGAATGCCCAAACGGTGGGTTTCCTATATCATGAGCCAGAGAGGCTGCCGCAACAATTGCGCCGAAGTCGTTTGGCTGATAGCCATGAACTTCTCTCAAATGCGGGTATTTTTCAATAATCTGTTTCCCTACCAGTCTTCCGATGGAACGGCCAACAACAGAAACTTCAAGACTATGTGTGAGCCTTGTGTGAACAAAATCTGTTTTGGAAAGTGGGATTACCTGTGTCTTATCCTGAAGACTTCTAAAAGCGGAAGAAAATATAATCCTGTCATAATCGACTTCAAAGCCAAGACGTGTATCGTCCTGTTCTTTTCGCAATCTTTTTCCTTTATCGCCTTGCTTTTTTAAAGACAAAAGCTGTTCCCAGTTCATCATGGAAATTAAATTTTACCCTTCGATTCTATTAAGGGTGGTATTTGAAATTATGAACGTACGGAGTGTTACGTTCTTTAAATTATTTTTTCAGGAAGATTCTACTTTACTACTAAGACACGAGTAAAATGAAAACAGCTATTTTCAAATTACCATTATTAATCCTATCCTGCTCAGTATGAACAAAACCTATAATTTGACATTATCCTTTAGATAACGCTAAATTGGCGGCAATTTCTTTGGCACACATTAATCCAAATAAATTTGGATGTGCCGCAGCACCAATCACACCAAAATGCTCTACTGTTTTTGGACAAATTCCGCCTCCATTAACTTTTGTTTGTTCATTTTTTGTTAATTCTTGGACCCCATCTAATTTTAGAATATCTTTTAACATGTTTTAAAGTATTTGAATTCCTTGCTAATATAAAAAAAACATCTAAAATCTTATATTTCTTTTTTGAGTCAATCTAAATTATTTTTTGATAACTACCTTGAAGTTCTATAATCCATTAATTTTAAAATTATTCTTTCAGGTTTGCCAAAAAGAAATTCTTGGATTTCTTTGGGTATTGGTTATGGGTCTTATCGCTCGGATTTTCAATTACCGACTTGATATTTACTTCACCTCCAATCTTAAAATTGGCTTCAGTATATTGGTAATCCAGAAGGTAAGGACCGCAGAAATAATTTCCGTTTTCATCTTTTTCTATGATTCCGGTATAAACTCCTTTTTTTTGTTTTGACATTGGTTTATGATTAAAGTAAATAATTAGTTTGTTTTATGACAGTTTTGCCATTTCGTCAAGGATAATATTGTTTTTCACCTGCCTGAAAACAAAATCTTTGGCTTCAGAAAAAGAGATACCATATTTCCTTTCCACATTTTGATATTTCACAGGATAGCGCGCCAGCAATTTATCATAATAGCCATCCAAAACCTGTTCTGATGGTGATATAAATTCCAGTTTAAGTTCAAAACGTCGCAACAGCGCCTCATCAATCATTTGAATCTGATTGGTTGCGGCAATCAATATCGCGTTTCTTGGAAAATTATCTATCAGTTGCAACAGGGCATTTACAACGCGTTTCATTTCGCTGCTGTCTTTATTGTCATAGTCCCTGACTTGTCCCAAAGAATCAAACTCATCAAAAAACAATACGGAATTCTCGTAATTGGCTTCCTTAAAAATGTTATTGATGTTCTTTGCCGTTTCTCCTAATTTGGAAGACACTATTGTTGACAGGTTTACGATAAAAATCTTTTTGTCCAGTTCTTTTGCAATCGCTTTGGCTGTCATGGTCTTGCCACAACCGGTCTTGCCATAAAGAAAAATTTTATTGGCGACAGGAAGTTCATACTGATGAAGGATTTCAGAAAAACGGTGTTCTTTTAGAAACTGCTCAACCTGTCCGGCAACAGAAGCTTCAAAGACAACATCTTCTAAATTTACATTTTCCCTATCCCTGAAATATAGTGTGCTCAAGCTATTCCGATTTTGTAAGCAAATATACTAAGACTAAAACTATTGGTATAAAAAAACAGCCATCAATTGACGGCTGTTTTTATAGGTATTGTGTTTCTTATTAAGATCCGCACATTTCGCAATCGTCCGGCTCTGCATTTTTGGAACGCTCCAGCATAGCACGGAATTCGTCAACAGCAATTGCCGGTTCTGCCACAGTTTCTACCGCTACAGGTTCTGCTTTTTTATCGTTGTTAAGTGTAAACTTAATTGCGTCTACTGCCGACTTGGTTCTCAGATAGTACATTCCTGTTTTTAATCCGGACTGCCATGCATAGAAGTGCATTGAAGTCAGTTTGGCAAAATTCGCATCCTGCATGAACAGGTTTAACGACTGTGACTGGTCAATAAAATAACCTCTTTGGCGTGACATATCGATGATGTCTTTCATTGACATTTCCCAAACAGTCTTATACAGTTCTTTCAAATCCTGCGGAATGATATCAATGTTTTGGATTGACCCGTTATGACGCATGATTTCCTGTTTCAGGTCTTCATTCCAAAGACCCAATTCTACTAAATCTTCTAACAGGTGCTTGTTTACCACGATAAATTCACCTGAAAGCACTCGTCTTGTATAGATATTTGAAGTATAAGGCTCAAAAGCTTCGTTGTTTCCAAGAATCTGAGATGTAGAAGCTGTTGGCATAGGAGCTACAAGCAATGAGTTTCTCACCCCATTTTCCATTACTTCTTTTCTCAAAGATGCCCAATCCCAACGACCAGACAAGTCTTCGTCTTTTAATCCCCAAAGATTGTATTGGAATTCTCCCTGTGAAATAGGCGAACCTTCAAAAGTAGAATATGGTCCTTCTTCTTTTGCCATTTCCATCGAAGCCGTAACGGCAGCAAAGTATAGCGTTTCGAAGATTTCCTGGTTTAATTTTTTAGCTTCATCCGAAGTAAAAGGCATTCTCAAAAGAATGAAGGCATCTGCCAGACCCTGAACCCCTAATCCAACCGGACGGTGACGCATATTTGAATTTTCTGCTTCCGGAACCGGATAATAGTTTCTGTCAATGACCTTGTTCAGGTTTCTTGTCACACGTTTTGTTACGTTGAAAAGTAACTCATGGTTGAACTGTCCGTTTTCCACAAACATTGGCAATGAGATAGAAGCCAGGTTACATACCGCAATTTCATCTTTAGAAGTGTACTCCATGATTTCTGTACACAGGTTAGAAGAGCGGATTGTTCCCAGGTTTTTCTGGTTTGATTTGCGGTTTGCCGCATCTTTATACAGCATGTATGGCGTTCCGGTTTCGATTTGAGATTCCAGAATTTTTTCCCATAGTTCTCTTGCCTTAATGGTTTTTCTTCCTCTGCCCTGTTCTTCGTAAGAAGTATACAGCGCTTCAAATTCTTCACCATATACGTCGTAAAGTCCCGGACATTCGTTTGGACACATCAACGTCCATGTAGAATCTTCCTGAACACGTTTCATGAACAAGTCTGAAGTCCACATAGCAAAGAATAAATCACGCGCACGCATTTCTTCTTTTCCATGGTTTTTCTTCAGGTCAAGGAAATCAAAAATATCGGCGTGCCATGTTTCGATATAGATAGCAAAACTTCCTTTGCGTTTTCCTCCTCCCTGATCTACATAACGAGCGGTATCATTGAAAACACGCAACATCGGAACAATTCCGTTTGACGTTCCGTTTGTTCCGCGGATATAGGAACCCGTGGCACGAACGTTATGGATTGAAAGCCCGATTCCTCCAGCCGATTGTGAAATTTTGGCTGTTTGTTTTAGCGTATCGTAAATTCCGTCGATACTGTCGTCCTGCATTGCCAGAAGGAAGCAGGAAGACATCTGCGGTTTTGGAGTTCCGGCATTGAATAACGTTGGCGTTGCATGCGTAAAAAACTTCTTAGACATCAGGTCATAAGTTTCCAATACTGCATCCAGGTCATTCAAATGGATTCCAACGGCAACACGCATCAACATGTGTTGCGGTCTTTCTACAATTTTTCCGTTTATTTTTAGCAGATACGAACGCTCCAACGTCTTAAATCCGAAATAATCGTAGTTGAAATCTCTATTGTAAATTACATGGGAATCCAAAAAAGCTGCATTTTCCTGAATCACATTGTATACTTCTTCTGAAAGAAGCGGAGATTCCTGATTGGTTCTTGGATTCACATAGAAATACATTTCTTTCATCGTTTCTGAGAACGATTTTTTGGTATTCTTGTGAAGGTTTGAAATTGCTATCCTTGCTGCCAACTGGGCATAATCCGGATGGGCAATTGTCATTGCTGCTGCGGTTTCTGCTGCAAGATTGTCCAACTCTGAAGTTGTAACGCCATCATACAACCCCTCAATAACGCGCATTGCTACTTTTACCGGATCTACAAGATCGTTCAAGCCGTAGCATAATTTTTTAATTCTATCCGTAATCTTATCAAACATTACCGGCTCTCTGTGACCGTCTCTTTTAACTACATACATAAGTTTACAAATTTGGTTAGGGAATGGAAGACCATTCGGGATTATTAAAAAGATTAAAACAATCCGCAAAAGCGGGAATAGTACTGATAACAAAGAAATCCTTTTCTTTCCGTCTATAGAAAGAAAAACAATTCTGTATTATCAGGAAATGGTTTAAAAGACAAAAGGGGTGTCTGGCTTCTAAAAAAAATCTAGAAATCGGCGTCGAAACTAATTTTTTGCGATTCGCTGTCGTTTCCTGTTCCGCTGTTTAAAACTCCAGCTTTCTGATATTCTGAAACTCTTTTTTCGAAGAAATTTGTTTTACCCTGTAAAGAGATCATATCCATAAAATCAAACGGATTCGCAGAGTTATACACTCTTGCACATCCTAATTCTACTAATAATCTGTCGGTTACAAATTCTAAGTATTGTGTCATTAAGTTTGCGTTCATTCCAATTAAGCTCACCGGAAGAGATTCTGTTATAAATTCTCTTTCAATATCAAGAGCCTGTACCAGGATTTCTGTAATTCTAGCTTTTGAAACTTTGTTAACGAGGTGGTGGTTGTGCAAATGCACTGCAAAATCACAATGTACGCCTTCATCACGTGAAATCAATTCATTTGAAAAAGTAAGACCCGGCATCAATCCACGTTTTTTCAACCAATAGATAGAACAGAATGCTCCTGAGAAAAAGATTCCTTCTACGGCTGCAAAAGCAATCAGTCTTTCAGCAAATGAATCGGATTCAATCCATTTTAAAGCCCAGTCTGCTTTTTTCTTAATTGCCGGAAATACTTCCAAAGCGTGGAAAAGCTGGTCTTTTTCTGCTTCATCTTTTACATACGTATCAATCAGAAGAGAATAGGTTTCGCTGTGGATATTCTCCATCATGATTTGAAATCCGTAGAAAAATTTAGCTTCCGGATACTGAACTTCGTTTACAAAATTCTCTGCCAGATTTTCATTCACAATACCGTCTGACGCAGCAAAAAAAGCTAAAATATGTTTGATAAAATACTTCTCATCATTATTCAGCTTATTGTTCCAGTCTGATAAATCCTGGTGCAAATCAATTTCTTCGGCAGTCCAAAAACTTGCTTCCATTTTCTTATACCACTCCCAAATATCATGGTGTTTTATAGGGAAAATCACGAAACGGTCTTTGTTCTCTTGTAAAATTGGTTCTATCGCTGCCATACTATCTTGACTTTTATTGTGTTATCGGAATTTATTCTTTGATTTCTTGACACTACAAAGATTGTCATTTGTATTCGTAAATGAAAGCCAAACTTATCCACAATTGGACATAGTTTTTAACAAGAGGTAAATTAATTCTTACTTTTTTAGATTTATTTAAAAAACTGTAAATCAGTTATTTACAAATTAAAAAACAACGCTAACTCCCATAAAACAAAGGAATTTAGAGTCGAAGAAAATTAAAATTTTGAAATAAAAAGTTTATTGATTTTTAAGTTCCTGAGCCACCTTTTCAAGTTCGGCATACCAGTCTTCTCCAAAACGACGAATGAGCGCTTCTTTTACAAATTTATACACCGGCACTTCAAGTTCTTTACCTAAGGAACAAGCGTCGTCGCAAATCTCCCATCTGTCATAGTTTACTGCTGCAAATTCCGTAAAATCTTTAATACGTATTGGATACAAATGACAAGATACTGGTTTTTTCCAATCTACAATACCTTGATTATAGGCTTGTTCGATACCGCAAAGTGCAGTTTTACCGTCAAAAATCACATAAGCGCAATCCTTATTGTCAATCAGTGGCGTTTCCAAATCGCCATCTGTTCCTTTTATCCAGGTACCCAGCGCTTCAATAGCATCAATTCCTTCTTTACGAAGGAACGGCTTTACTTTTGGATAAATTGCTTCCAGGATTTTTGTCTCTTCTTCATTTAAAGGAGCACCCGCATCACCATCTACACAACAAGCCCCTTTGCAAGCTGAAAGGTTGCAAACAAATTCTTTTTCTAAAATGTCTTCTGAGACAATTGTTTTTCCTAGTTGAAACATGTTGCAAAGATAGTTTTCAAATGTGAAATAGCGTGTTAATTTTTGAATTTCCGGCTTTACAGAAACAATTAGCTTATTTTCAATAACTTAATTTGAAAAAAATCATTAAAAAATTAACGAATCATTAATGATTTTTCATTTTTAATGAAATAATTTTGCAGCTTCAAAAAAGCATCGTTATGGGATTCGATTGGAGAGAAATTTTTACGGCCAGTATGGTTTTGTTTGCCGTTATCGACATCGTTGGTAGCATACCTATTATTGTCGATTTACGCTCAAAGGTAGGACACATCCAGTCTGAAAAAGCTTCTATTGTTGCCTGTGTCATTATGATTGCTTTTCTTTTTGTGGGCGAAGAAATCCTAAAGTTAATCGGCATCAACGCCAGTTCGTTTGCTGTTGCCGGTTCTTTTGTCTTGTTTTTCCTTGCTCTGGAAATGATTTTAGGAATCCGTCTTTATAAAGAAGACAACCCAAGTACAGCTTCTATTGTTCCAATTGCTTTTCCATTGATTGCAGGTGCCGGAACCATGACCACGATTCTGTCTTTGAGAGCAGAGTACGAAAAAATCAACATCATATTCGCCATAATCATTAATATCATTGTAGTTTTTGCCGTCCTGAAGTCGTCTTCCAAGATAGAAAAGCTGCTTGGAGAGAACGGACTAAGTGTCATCCGAAAGATATTTGGCGTTATTCTGCTGGCCATTGCTGTTAAATTATTTGGCGCCAATGTTAAAGGGCTTTTTATCTAACATAGATTTTATTAATTTCACCATTCATAATCAGAGAACCCCTTCTTATAATGAAAATTTTTACTTACATATTAATCTTCCTTGCGTTAGCATTAATCATTTTCAACATTACTATTTTAGACTTCGACCACTTATTCGAAGGAGACAGTGTTGTTGGATTGATAGGAATTGCCGCTTCATTCTGCGCCATTTTCATTCTTCTGATTTTCAGAATGTCAAAAATGATCGAAGAAAAAACAAAAGACAAATAAGACCATGTTTGACGTTTTAATTATTGGCGGAGGCGTTTCAGGAATGTCCTGTGCCCTTGTTTTAGGGTCTGCTCAAAACAAAGCTTTTGCTGCCGACAAGAAAATTGGAATTTTTACACACCAGAAAGCTTCTAATCTTCAGGATGCCGTTTTCAATAATGCCTATGGAATTCCTGCGGGAAAATTAGGCTCGGAACTGTTGGAGGAAAGCAAAGAACAGCTTGCTTCTCTTTACCCACATGTTCAGCAAATTGAAAACGAAAAGGTCATGAAAATTGAAGGAGCCTACCCTAACTTTACGGTTGTAACCAATAAAGGTTCTTATCAAACCAAAATCATTGTAGTGGCGATCAACGCTACTAACACTTTCGCCATCGAAGGATTGATGGAATATGTAATTCCTCACAAAAAAGCGATTGCAGAAAAAAACAGAATCCAGCTAAAAAATGAAGACCATTTCGTTGCCGACGGAATTTACGTGGCCGGAACATTGGCAGGCCTGAGAAGCCAATTGTCAATCGCAGCAGGAAGCGGCGCTTCTGTGGCTACGGACATTTTGACTTTATGGAATAATGGTACGCATTCTCAAGTACACGATAGCATCAGAAAATAATTTTGTTTAGAGTAAAAAAGGCGCTGAGGTACTAAGTTGCTAAGGTTTTGTTTTTTTTACGAAATAAGCTTATCATAAACTAAAAAGCATCCTTTTCGGGATGCTTTTTAGTTTATTTCTTGTTTGTTTTCCAGAACCGCCTTAATCATGGCATCTTCTTTTAATACAATTTCATAGTATTTGTCGTCTCCGTATAATTGTCTGGCAAATTCAGCAGCCAAGTAGCGCTTAACCAGATTTTTGGTGTGCTTCAGGTCGAGAAGCACTCCGTTTTTGATTAAATATTTTTGGAAAGTATTGAAATAGCTATCTGTCTGTTGCATTTTTGTCAAAAACTGCTGGAAGGTCAGGTTTTTAAAATCATTACGGTTTTTATCCAACTCTTCAAAAGCAAAATAGCCTACGAGTCCGGATTGCATCATGTAGGCAATGCTTTCTTCGCCGTGTTCTACTTCCAGAGGCACAAAAATATCCGGAACGATTCCTCCTCCGCCATATACAATGCGTCCTTTTGGCGTCCTGAATTTTAGCGTATCGGCTACTTTTATACTGTCCGACTTGTATAATTCGCCAGACTCAAAACGTTTTTCAAATTCCTTAAAGTATTCTTCACTCCCTTTTTCATAAGATTTCTGGATGGAACGTCCTGTTGGCGTATAATAACGCGCTACGGTTAATCTTACAGCCGATCCGTCACCCAAAGGCATTTCACGTTGTACCAGTCCTTTTCCGAAAGAGCGTCTTCCTACTATGAGTCCGCGGTCATTATCCTGAATAGCTCCAGCTAAAATTTCACTGGCCGAAGCACTGTTTTCGTTAATCAGTATATATACTTTGCCGGTTTCAAAACTCCCATCGTTGGTAGCATAGGTTTTGTCTACTCTGCCTTTTTTGTTTTTGGTAAAGACAATAAGTGCGTTATCTTTGAGAAAATCGTCAGCTATTTCAATTGCCTTGTCCAGATAACCTCCGCCATTGTCACGCACATCAATTATAAGCGTTTTTGCTCCTTGTTTTTTAAGACTAAGAAGCCCACTTTCAAATTCGTCATAGGTAGTTTCTGCAAAACGGTTTATTTTTATGTATCCCACGCCTGGATTGACCATCACGGCAATGTCTACACTTTTGATAGGAATCACATCACGTCTTACCTTGACTTTTAGCTTTTTATTTTCATTTTTTCTGTAGATGGTAAGCTCCACATCAGAACCTACACTTCCTTTTAGTTTGGAAAAAAGCGTGTCATTGGTAATCTTACGACCAAAAAGCTTGTAATTGTCTGCGAAAAGAATTCGGTCACCCGATTTGATACCTGCTTTTTCTGAAGGTCCGCCTTCAACCGGTTTTATGACCGCAACCGTATCATTATACATGTAAAAATTAACGCCAATGCCCACAAAATCACCTTTCATGCTTTGTGAAACCTGCTCAAATTCATTCTTGGCAATATAGACGGAGTGTGGATCCAATTTATCCAATATTCCGGTAACAGTCAGATCGACAATAGAGTCTGTATTGACATTGTCTACATATTCCCTGTCAATAAAATCGAGAAGTTTGTTGAGCTTGTTTTTGGGGCTGGTTTTGGAGAAAGCAACACCCTGGGTTGGAAAATTAAGCATTCCTCCCAAGACTACTCCTATTGCCAGGGCAGCAAAAATAACAAGTGGTAGATATATTTTATTGTTTTTCATTCATTTCGGTTTCAGAAATATGAACTACCTCAACGCCGGCATCTTTTAAAAATTGTATACCGGAATCATCCTTATAGCCTTCCTGATATACAACCCGTTTTATTCCCGACTGATGAATCAGCTTGCTGCATTCTTTACAGGGCGACAATGTAATATACAAAGTGGCTCCTTCACAAGATTGCGTCGAACCGGCTACTTTTAGTATGGCGTTGGCCTCTGCATGAAGCACATACCATAACGTTAGCCCATCAGCTCCTTCGCAGGAATTTTCAAATCCGGATGGCGTTCCGTTATAACCGTCAGAGATAATCATCCTGTCTTTCACAATAATTGCGCCAACCTGTTTTCTTTTGCAATACGACAACCGGCTCCATTCTTTTGCTATGCGAAGATAGGCCTTATCATATTTGTTTAGTTTATTCAAATTCATACGTTTACGAAGAAATTTTTACGGCGATTGCCCCAAAGCCTAGTTGTCGCTTTGAAACCATTCTGCATAGGATGTTTCTGTTTCCTGTAGTCTCAAAGAATGCAGGGCTATGTTCTCCGGCAGTCTGCTTTTGATTTTTTCAGCGAAATCAATCACCATGTTTTCGCTTGTTGGCTGATAACCGACTAAAATCACATGATGCCCCCTATTTCTTAATTCCTCTGCCAATTCAACATGGGGTGTATTTTTATTAAAAACGGTTGCATGGTCAAAAACATCTACAACTTCTTCTCGGACTATTTTTTTCAGGTCCGAAAAATCAATCACCATTCCAAATTTCACGTTGCTAGTATCTGAAATCGGGGTTCCTATTACAGTTACCGACAATTTATAACTATGCCCGTGCACATTTTTACATTTTCCGTCATAGCCATACAATGCATGTCCTGTTTCGAAACTAAATTGCTTGGTAATTCTGATTTTGCTCATTCTTTTTTATTTCTGCAAATTTAGTTACTTTTTGAATTGGTTCAGGGCATTTCTGCTAAAATCTGACAAAACCAACTTCCCTGAAATTGAAGCTCTTTCATACAAAAGCGTATCCCAATTTTCGGTTCCTTCCCACAGTACTTTTTTCATTTCAGACAAAGCTTCCGGATTATAGGATGCTAATTTTGAAGTAAAAATTTCCAACTCTTTATCCAAATCTTCTTTTGTTTCAAAAACTTTGGCATACAGGCCTTTTTCCTGAGCCCAATAGGCATTTTTCCATTCGTGTGCTGCCAACGTCATTTCGCCTAAAGCGCCCTTACCTATTTTTCTTGAAACGGCCGGTTCAATCACAAAAGGCCCGATTCCGATAGCCAGTTCTGATAGTTTAATAGCGCTGTCTACTGTTGCAAAAGCATAATCGCATGCCGCAGCCAGTCCTACACCACCACCAACGGCTTTCCCATGAATGCGTCCAACAATCAGTTTGGAGCATTTACGCATAGCATTGATTACGTTTGCAAAACCCGAAAAGAAGCTGGTTCCTTCCATAAGGTTCGACACAGCCAAAAGCTCATCAAAAGAAGCTCCGGCACAAAATGCCCCATCACCTTCGCTTTTTAGAATAATCAGATTTACGTTCGGATTGCTGCTCAAATTGTTTAATTCGTCTGTCAGTCTTTGTAATAATTCACCTGGGAAGGAATTGCTTGCGGGATGTCCGAATTCAACGGTTGCTATTTTATTTTCGATAACGGTATACAGTGACCCGTTTAATCTTTCTGTAGTCATAAAAAAATATTTGCAGGTAAAGTTACGCTTTTGCAAAATAAATTCATCGGAAGGTATTTGCTTTTTGAAAATTAATTCCCTTAATTTGCCACATGCTTTGGGGATGTAGCTCACTTGGCTAGAGCGCTTGGCTGGCAGCCAAGAGGTAGTGGGTTCGAATCCCATCTTCTCCACCTGATAGGACAGATTGATATTTTATCGATTTGTCCTTTTTTATTTAACAAAACCCTCAACAACTCCTGATTTATCATTTCACCGCCATTTCATCATATTTCACTTGTATCCTTTACTATATCTCCACAAATAATTCCGGCTTCAATAAATTCACTTCTTTTAAATTTTAACATTTTTTACAGATTTTCTGTAATAGAAGACTTTCGAATGCACCTAGATTTGTCACAAACTATATTTTCATTTGTAAAATGTTTCAATAATAAAATTTTATTTCTTTGCGTTTTAAGACAAATTAACAATACTTAACTTAAATAACTACAGACACATGAACCCCATCAGACCCTTTCCGGCCAACCTGGCTGCCGGACTGTGCTTCCTGCTTTCTGCGGGAACCCTCAACGCCCAGGACATCCTCTGGGAGAAATCCTACGGGGGAAAGC
>OGQD01000544.1_pt1 | contig 27821 bp, 25 predicted proteins | sample 1553091 | NCBI WGS metagenome assembly OGQD01 (sample SAMEA2580290, study PRJEB22360) | human gut metagenome | biome: human gut; feature: human-associated habitat; material: faeces | place: Denmark | collected 2008/2010
GCTCATTCGCTCTCCCCGCTTGTGCCGGGGTGGTGGGTGGGGAGCCGTGACGCGGCTCGTATTTTCCCTTCGACAAATACAACATTTCAAAAGGAGTCAAAATGAATCCGTTCAGTTTCTATAACCCAACGCGAATCGAATTCGGCTCCGGAAAGGAAGCCACCATTGGCGAACACCTTGCTGCCAGCAACGTGAGTAAAGTACTGCTCTGCTACGGAAGCGAACGCATCAAGAACGACGGGCTTTTCGATGTGGTGGCCCACAGCCTTGCGGGGCAAGGAATCGAGTTCGTGGCGCTGGGCGGCATCGTCAGCAACCCCGTTCTCTCGAAAGTACGTGAAGGCGTAGAGCTCGCCCGTGCGCATGACGTCGGTGCGGTGCTGAGCGTTGGCGGTGGATCTGTCCTCGACAGTGCGAAGGCGATTGCGGCTGGAGCCAGGTATGCAGGGGATGTATGGGACCTGTTCATCGGCGAAGGAGCTCTGACGTCGGCACTCCCGTTGTTTGCCATCCTGACGCTCGCAGCAACCGGTAGTGAAATGAACCCGTACGGTGTTGTGACAAACGAGGCGACCAACGAAAAGCTGTCGATCGGCAACGACCACACTCGACCGAAGGTCTCCATTCTCAGCCCTGCGAGAATGGCCGGCGTAACACGTGACTACCTCGTCTATTCCGCCGCGGACATCATCTCCCACCTCATCGAGGTGTACTTCACCGCCACGGTTCAGCCCAGGCTCCAATCGCGTCTGGTGGAGTCGCTGATCAATACCGTTATCGACACCACGCAGATATTGCTGGATAACCCTGCCGACGAGTCGGCACGTGGGGAGTTCGCGTGGGCCGCCACGCTTGCGCAGAACGGTCTTACCTTCTCCGGCTGTGCCGGCTTCAGCTACCCCAACCATGCGATCGAGCATTCATTGTCGGCCCTGTTCAACGTGCCGCACGGGGCAGGGTTGTCGGTCGTCATGCCTGCCTGGATGAAGTGGTATCAGGATCAGAACAAACCGCAATTCGAACGCTTTGCGAAGTCCGTTTTCGGTCTGGAGTCGGCCGAAGAAGGTATCGCAGCGCTTGAACGTTGGTTCGATGAAATCGGTACGCCGACTCGCCTCCACCAGTTGGATATTGCGGAGCCGGACCTGCCCGCCATCGTCGGCAACGTCCAGATCAACGTCAAGGCGTTCGGCATCGCGGATACCTATCCGCCCCACGTCGTCACGGACATTCTCAAGCGCGCCTTGTAAGGCAAGCCCAACACAGTCAGCACTTGAAAGGAGAACGATCATGGCCTCTTGCCTCGATCCCGCGCGTCTTTTCAAAGTCGGCATCATCACAAGTGTTGTAGCGATGATGAGCGTACAGTCTGTCAACGTTCAGGCCCTGGCGAGTGCGGATGTCACCGCAGCACAGCTGGTCCAGACATGGGACAAGACGTTTCCCATGAGCAGCAAGGTTGATCACCAGAAGGTCACCTTTAAAAATCGCTACGGGATCACGCTTGCCGCAGATATGTACTTGCCGAAGAACCGTGGGGATCAACGACTGCCAGCCATCGTGGTGGGCGGCCCCTTCGGTGCGGTAAAGGAGCAGGCCGCAGGGCTGTATGCGCAGACAATGGCCGAGCGTGGCTTCGTGACCATGGCCTTCGACGCGTCTTATACAGGGGAAAGTGGTGGTGAGCCGCGCAACATCGCCTCGCCGGACATCAACACTGAGGACTTCATGGCGGCGGTGGACTTTATCGGGCTGCAGTCCTATGTGGATCGCGAGCGTATTGGCGTAATCGGCATCTGCGGCATGGGGGGAATGGCATTAAACGCTACGGCGGCTGACAAACGTGTCAAAGCCGTTGTCGCCAGCACCATGTACGACATGAGTCGAGTCATGTCTAAGGGCTATAACGACAGCATGACTGCAGATCAGCGCGCGCAGGCGCTGGAGCACATGAGCCTGCAGCGCTGGGAAGATGCCGCCAGCGGAAAGCCTGCCTATCAACCGGCGTACAACAAGCTGAGCGGTGGGGAAGCACAGTTCCTAGTGGAGTACGCCAACTATTACATGACTCCGCGCGGCTATCACCCACGGGCAGTCAATTCCGGTAACTCCTGGTCAGTCACCACACCGCAGGCATTCATGAACATGCCGATCCTGAGCTATATCCAGGAGATTTCTCCCCGGCCGATCCTGTTCGTCCACGGAGAAAAAGCGCATTCGCGCTACTTCTCCGAAACCGCCTATGCGGCTGCTGCACAACCGAAAGAGCTTCTGATCGTCAAGGATGCCACCCACGTCGATCTGTACGACCGCCTGGACAAGATTCCCTTCGATGCAATCACTGCGTTCTTCACCAAGAGCCTGCAACGTTGATCGGCGTTGAGACGAAATGAAATGAGCAAGCTTCGTCGTGATGCCGGTTTATCCGTGAGCGGCAGCCTTTCCGCTCACCACCCTTGGGAGCCTGCGCTTGGCTTGACGGTTGCGGTGGATTGGCAGTGAAAGCCCGATCAATTTGGTCTGCATTCAAAGCAATGCAATTTTCCTGACAGGAGTTCGCTCATGATACGTCTTCAAATTAATGGCCAATCGAAAGACGTTGATGCGCCCGACGAGATGCCCTTGCTCTGGGCGTTGCGCGATGAGTTCGGCATGACAGGCACCAAGTTCGGTTGCGGCATGGCAATGTGCGGAGCCTGCACAGTGCACATGGATGGGGTAGCCATTCGTTCGTGCGTCACGCCGATCTCGGCTTTGGTGGGTCGAGCGATATCGACCATCGAAGGCATGCAGGGCGACCCTGTCGGTCAGGTCGTGCAACAGGCCTGGATCGAGAACAACGTTGCCCAGTGCGGCTACTGCCAGGCGGGCCAGATCATGACGGCTGTCGGTCTGCTGAAGACCAATCCGCTCCCCAGTGAGGAGCAGATTGACCAGGCAATGAGCGGCAACATTTGCCGATGTGGCACTTACCCGCGCATCCGCGCAGCCGTCCAGCAGGCGGCCGGCCAACTGGCGCAGGGAGAACCGCAATGAGCATCAATTCTGGACTCTCCCGTCGGGGCTTTCTGCAAGGCAGTATCGCAGCGCTGACATTGGCAGTGACGGCCAAGGGGTTGATTACGGCCGCCTGGGCAGAAGAGGGTACCCCGAGATATGGTGCCGATGGCATGTCGGGAGGAACGGTGGACGATCCGCTGATCTTTGTTTCCATCGCCGCCGATGGGACTGTCACCATCGTTGCGCACCGCGCAGAAATGGGCACAGGCGTGCGCACCAGCTTGCCGATGGTGGTTGCCGATGAGATGGAAGCCCGCTGGGAGCAGGTCAGGGTCGTGCAGGCCGAGGCCGACGAGATACGCTACGGCAACCAGAACGTGGATGGCTCTCGCAGCGTGCGGCACTTCCTGATGCCGATGCGGCGTGTCGGGGCCGCGGCGCGGCAGATGCTCGAGGCTGCTGCGGCAGCACGTTGGTCGGTCCCCCTATCAGAGGTCAAGGCCATTCAGCATGAGGTGGTTCACGAGCGCACTGGTCGTCGCGTGGGATACGGCGAACTGGCAGTCGATGCAGCCAAGCAACCTGTGCCCGACGCCAAGGCGCTCAGGCTCAAGGATCGGAAAGACTTTCGCTATATCGGCAAGGATCAGGTACGCCTGGTCGACCTGGAGGCCATTGGCAAGGGGCAGGCTACTTACGGCATGGACATGCGCCTGCCCGGCATGGTGTATGCCGTCGTAGCGCGGCCACCTGTGGTGGGTGGCAGGCTGCGTCGCTTCGATGCCAGCAAGGCGCTGGCCGTAGCCGGGGTGCTTAAGGTCGTGGAGATACCGGCCATGAGCGGCGCGCCGGCCTTCCAGCCACTGGGTGGCCTGGCGGTGGTCGCGCGCAATACCTGGGCTGCACGGCAGGGGCGTGACGCCCTGCAGATTGAATGGGACGACGGCGGCAATGGCGGTTACGACTCTGGGGAATTTCGCCAGACTCTGGCCGCCGCCGCCCGCACATCTGGCAAGGTGGTGCGCAACCAGGGTGACGTCGCGCAGGCTTGGAGCCAGGCGCCCGAGAACCGACGACTGGTTGCGGAATACCATGTGCCGCATCTGGCACATGCCTCGATGGAGCCGCCGGTAGCTACCGTGCGAATAAATGACGGCAAGGCCGAGGTCTGGACTTCAGTGCAGAATCCGGTGGCGGCGCGTGATGCGGTTGCGGCGCGCCTGAAGCTCAAGCCGGAAAACATCAGGGTCAATGTACTACTGCTGGGCGGTGGTTTTGGCCGCAAGTCCAAGCCTGACTTCGTGGACGAGGCCGCCGTTGTCGCGCAGGCAATGCCCGAGGGCACCCCGGTCAAACTGGTTTGGACGCGGGAAGATGACATTCGGCATGACTATCTGCACACCGTCTCGGTCGAGCGCCTGGAGGCAGTGATCGATAGCCGCGGGCAGGTCAGTTCCTGGCTGCACCGCAGTGCCGCGCCCACCATCGCGTCACTGTTCACACAGAACGCGATGGGACAGCAGATTTTTGAATCTGCCATGTCGGCGATCAACATGCCCTACCGCATCCCCAACGTGCGCGTGGAAACTGCCGCGGTTCCTGCTCACGCTCGTATCGGCTGGTTCCGCTCGGTGGCCAACATCCCCCATGCCTTTGCAGCGCAGTGTTTTATCGCTGAACTGGCCCTGCGAGCGGGCAAGGATCATCGAGAGTTCGCCCTTGACCTGATCGGCCCCGCGCGCCGGATCGACCCGGGAGTGATGGCCGACACCTGGAACTACACCGAGTCGCCCGAACGCTACCCCTACGATACCGGGCGCCTGCGCGCGGTAATCGAAGCCGCATGCGCGGGCGCGGGGTGGGGCCGCAAGCTGCCCGAAGGCCACGGCCTGGGACTGGCGTTCTGCTACAGCTTCCTGAGCTATACCGCCACCGTGGTTGAGGTGGCGGTGGACGACAAGGGCGAGGTGCACGTGCTGAGCGTCGATATGGCAATCGACTGCGGCCCGCAGATCAAGCCCGAGCGTATTCGCGCGCAACTCGAAGGCGGCGCCATCATGGGGTTGAGCCTGGCGCTACTGGGCGAGATCACCTTCGCGAAGGGGCGCGTCGTCCAGAGCAACTTCCACGACTATGAGGTGTTACGCCATAACGCCTCACCACGCACGATACGTACCCATCTGGTCAACGACGATCATCACCTGCCGCCTGGCGGTGTCGGCGAGCCGCCGGTCCCGCCGGTGGCGCCGGCGCTTTGCAACGCAATCTTTGCCGCTACTGGCAAGCGGGTGCGCAGCCTGCCGGTGCGCAAGGTGGTTTAAACCCCCGTCGGGACCTACTGCCCTTTCCAATAGCCAAAATTTGCACGCTCAGAGGATCAGGCAAGTAATCCAGCGAATTGGGTGCTGAATCAGCCGCGCCTGCCAAGACAATAGCCTTCTTGAAGTGAGGAATATTCAACTCCATGCATGTCAAGGGTGGCGCCGCCCACGTGGGCAATCCGCTTCATATAAGGCACCGCCGCGTCATGGTCGGGAATACGAGCGTGCTGCTCGCGGGAGCTGTCGTATGTATGGTGCCGGCGCAGTGAAATTCGCCTGCGTGGGATGCGGTGCCTGCTGCCGTGGCCGATTCGTACCGCTGACCCAGGACGAAGCCTTTGCCTGGCTTGCCCGGGGTGGGGAGGTGGGGATCTTGCTCGAGGCATTCCTGGTCGAGCCCGCGCGAAGCCATGAACCACGCTACGCCCATGACAGTGGTCGCGCTGGCATCGGCCGGTCGGGATATGCAGACCTCAATGTCATCGCCATATTCGCCGGCGTGGCGCAGCCACAGTGTCCTAACCTGGGCGCAAATAACCGTTGTTCAATCTATGCGGAGCGGCCCTTGGTTTGCCGGATCTATCCGATGGAGATCAATCCTTTCATCCAGTTGAACCCCTCGGCGAAGGATTGTCCGCCGGAATCCTGGAGCAGCGCCGACAGTGAGGTGCTGATAGCCACCGACCGCCGTGTAAATCCCGAGTTCGCGACGTTGATCGAGGATTCGCGCGAGGCGGATCGACGCGATGCGGCATCGAAGCTGTCCATCTGCCAGGCCTTGGGTTATTCGGTTGCGGGTTGGAAAGGCAATGGGCTGACTCTTTATCTGCCAGAGCGGCAACGTCTAGTCGAAGCCTATTCCGCCGTGGCGCAGCGGTCGGTCATCGCTTCGCAGTGGACCGTACAGGTGCAGGGGACGGCGTTGGAGGACTCACTGCAGCGCCGGGGAATCCGATTGAACGACACCGCCGGCGAGCACGTTTTTGTGCCGGCTGGGCAATGAGGTTACGGAGCCTGGATGGAGAGTATCGATCTGTTGGTCCTGCGAACCGCCCGTGACTGGCTGGCCGCGGGCGAGCGCGTGATGCTGGTGACGGTGGCGCGAACCTGGGGTTCTTCTCCGCGGCCGGTGGGCTCGATGATGGCCCTGCGCAACGACGGCCGCGTTGTAGGCAGCGTGTCGGGCGGATGCATCGAGGATGACCTCATTCATCGCCATACCACTGCCTACGGTGGAGCAGGGTTGCCACAAGCTCGCCCCCAGCTGGTTCGCTACGGCGTGAGCGCTGACGAAGCACACCGTTTTGGCTTGCCTTGTGGCGGCACGCTGGAGCTGATCCTTGAGTTCGAGCCCGACCTGGCTGCTCTGCAACAACTGCTGGGGCGCCTCGATCAGGGGCAACTGATGCGGCGCAAGCTGGACATCGAGACGGGGCGAACGAGCCTCGAAAGCACGGCAACACCGGATGAGTTCATCTTCGACGGCCGGCGGATGGTCAGCACGCTGGGCCCGGGCTACCGCATGTTGCTGATCGGCGCCGGCGCGCTGGCCGAGTACGTCGCCACGATGGCGCAGTTCACTGGGTTCCAGGTCACCCTCTGCGACCCTCGCCCGCAGTACCTGGAGAGTTGGAGCGTTGCTGGTGTGCAGCGCATTCAGGACATGCCGGATGACGTCGTCAGAGCTTTCGCGCCGGATGTCCGCAGTTGCGTCATCGCGCTCAGCCACGATCCGAAGCTGGACGATCTGGCCTTGCTGGAGGCGCTGCGCGGCCCGGCGTTCTACATCGGGGCCATTGGCTCGCGGCGCAACAGCGAAAGCCGGCGCGCTCGTCTGATCGAGCATTTTGGCGAGACGCAGGAGTCGCTCCAACGACTGCGCGGGCCCATCGGTATCTATATCGGCAGCAAGACCCCGCCGGAAATCGCAGTCAGTGTCATGGCGGAAGTTCTCGCTGCCAAGAACGCCGTCGCTCTGCCTGCGGAACTCGCAGTATCCCATGCCAAGCAACTGCAGGATCGGCGCCGCCGGGACTGATCGATCACGCAAACCTATCTTCGGAGATGACCAGCATGAGCAAGAAAATTGTCGATGCCGTCCTGTGCGGAGCGGCCATGCAGGCTGCCGTGGCCAGCGCTGCTGAGCCGGCAACTGCAAACACGCAGCAGATCAGCCGTGCCGGGACGCAGGCGTCAATGGCAGGTCCGGAGCAGTACTTCACCGGGCGCGTGCGGATCGATCCGGTCTGGCCTGCCGACGATCAGATCAATGCCTCGGGTGGTCTGGTGACCTTCGAGCCCGGAGCCCGTTCGGCATGGCACACCCACCCGGCAGGGCAGCGGCTGTTAGTCACTACCGGGGTCGGCCTCACTCAGGAGTGGGGCAAGCCGGTTCAGGTCATTCGCCCTGGCGATGTGGTCTGGTGCCCGGCCGGCGTCAAGCATTGGCATGGCGCCGCACCGGGGACCGCCATGACCCACCTGGCGGTCACTGGCTCGGTGAATGGAAAGAATGTCGAATGGATGGAGAAAGTCACCGATGAACAATACAACGCCGAGCGGGCTGACTGACCCGCGCCGGGCGGCCCGCGCACCCGGGGTTGCCCTGGGCCTGGTGTATACGCTGGGCGTCATGACACAGATACTGGCCGCACAGGAGAGCCGATCCATGGCTGAGAACGACACATCAACCCCTCACAGTGACACGCTCGATGATCGCCAGCGAAGCATCGTGCCCATCGCCGCCTTCGCGGCAGCGGGCGATATTGCTGTTCTGAACCGTGCGATCAATCAGGGACTGGATGCTGGGCTTACCATCAGCGAGGCGCGCGAGGTGCTGGTCCAGCTGTACGCCTATGCAGGCTTTCCCCGAAGCCTGAATGCACTGGGCGAGTTGATGAAGGTGGTACAGGCACGCAAACAGCAAGGAATCGTGGACCAACCGGGGCGCGGACCCGGCAAATCGATTCCCAAAGGGGATGAGCTTCTGGCGGCGGGTACCGCAAACCAGACCAGGTTGTCCGGCGCCCCGGTGGAAGGTGCTTTGTTCGACTTCGCGCCGGTCGCCAATGAATACCTGCGCACGCATCTTTTCGGCGACATCTTCGAGCGTGACAACCTGGACTGGCAAAGTCGGGAAATTGCCACCGTGGCGATGCTCTCTGCACTGGAGGGCGTAGCGCCACAACTGCAGGCCCATATCCGTATCGCCATGAACACGGGGGTTACGCCGCAGCAACTCCGTCAGCTGATCCGGGTGCTGGCCGAGCAGGTCAGTGCCGACGCATCGCGGCGTGCAAGCGAGGCGTTGGAACTGCATCTTGCTGCCAAGTAGCCGAGCGTTGCACACAGTCGGGAAGATGGATCGGATACTCGCAACGTCTGTTCCTGGCCGATTTCTGCCGAGGGTGGGAGGCAACTACCGACCCAAAGCGGACGCCAATACATGAGGTCGATAGATTTCTGCATTTGCCTATGCTTTGAGCACCTGAGGAGCTGACAGGGAAGACTCTATGGCTACGGTGCTGCTCGCCGACGCCACGCCGATCGTGCGTAGCGCACTGCGTGATCTGTTGGAGGACATGGGCCATGAGGTGGTGCAGGAAGCCGCCGACGTGCCCACCGCGCTCACTCTGACGCGCGAGTACAAGCCGCAACTGGTGATCCTGGAGATCGCACTGCCCGGCTCCGATGGGCTCGACCTGTTGCGCCGCCTGCGCGCGCGCGATGCCTCGCAGAAGGTGCTGGTCTACAGCCGCCAGAACGCCGCGCACTTCGCCCCCCTGTGTTTCCAGTCGGGCGCCAGCGGCTTCGTCAGCAAGCAGGAGGACATGGCGATCCTGCGCAAGGCGATTGCCGACGTCCTGGCGGGACGCGGCCATTTTGCCCGCGAGCACATGCAGCCGGGCGGAGGCAGCGAACTGGATTGCCTGACGCGGCGCGAGTTGGCGGTGCTGCAACTGATCGCAGAAGGGAAGACCAATCTGCGTATCGCCGAAGAGCTGCGCATCAGCTTCAAGACGGTCAGCACCTACAAGGCTCACTTGTTGGAAAAACTCCATGTCAGCTCGAACGTCGAGCTGGCCGAAGTGGCTCGGCGCAATGGGCTTCTGGCCGGGCCACAAAAACCATCGCCTTGCGGGCTGGCTGGGCGGGACACGGGCCTGCGGCGGGCGCCGGGCTGGCCACTGCGCTTCCGGCGGAGCTGGGCCTGCTGCGCCATCTGGTGGACGCGGCTCCCAACCCAATGTTCGTACGATCGACAGAGGGGCAACTGCTGTTCTGCAACCAGAAATTCCTCGACTACTACCGCATCAATGCCGAGGAGGCCCTGGGCTCGGGATTTGCCGATGCCCACTGGTTCCCTCCCGCCGTGCGCAAGACGCTTCCCGACGGTTTTGCCCGCGTCGCCCGTGAAGGCGTGCCGATGGCGGTCACCACGCGCGTGGAAATATTCGGCGAGGCAAGGGTCATGCACTACTGGATGGTGCCGTACCGTGACAACCAGGGGCGGGCCAGCGCAATCCTCGGCGGTTTGCAGGACGTCACCGAGAGCGAGGGGCAACTGGTGACGCTGCGCGATCAGGTGCTCGCCGCCGAGGCCCAAGGGCGTCGACAGGCGGAGTTCTACGAGGCGTCATTGCAGGAGTTGGCCGGGCGCATCGACGCCCTCGGGTTGCACCCGGCCACGCCTGGGCTATCTGCGTTGACTCTCCGCCTGGAGCGGTTGCAGCGCCTGTGCCGTTTGCAGGAAGAGGCGGTCGCCACGGCCGCCGAGACCTGCGATTTGCCGGCCCTCATCGGTCGCTGCCTGGTCGGGCAGCCGGAGACACTGTTCGGGGTTCAACGCATCGATGCACGGCGCGTCTGGCTGGATACTGGCGCATTCGCTGAATGGATGGCGACCGCGCTCGGTCTCTTGCGTATCGACGTTGACCACCCGGCGTTGATGCACCTGGAGATGCGCGTCCGTGGGCAGGGGCAGGTGCACGCGCGCCTGGAAATGGCTGGCCGGGCCGCGCCGGACAGCATCATCGACCTCAACCACTGCAAACGCATGGCGGAGTACCTGGAGGGCAGCTTCGCCCACGGGCGCCATGACGAGCGCCTTGAAATCGAGTTCGAGCTGGTGCTACCCCAGGCAGGACCGGCCTGAGCGATTGAGGAATAACTCTGATGGCGGTACCCGGAGGACTCTGAGTTCGCTCGCGCGGAGCGCTTAATAGCATGTGTGCAACTCGAAAACTTTAAGGAGTTGCCACCATGACCCGCTTCTCGAACGCCTCCGTTACCCGCCGCCCCGGCGTGCTTTCCGCGCTGCCGCTGGCCCTGCTGCTCGTCACCGGTTCGGCCCTGGCCGCCCCGGCCAGCACACCGCAGAAAGCCGCTCCGACTTCCCAGACCAGCCCCGCCCGCGAAGTGATCCAGCCCCTGGTGCTGCTGGCCCATCAGCAGTTGCTGGAAGGCGACCTTGCCTCCGCCCAGGCCTTGCTCCGCCAGGCCGGCGCCCAAGGGCAGGGCGGCCCCCGCGCCCTGGCCGAGCAGGCCTTCATCGAAGACGCCAGCGGCCGTCACATGCGCGCCCGGCAGTTCTACGACGCCCTCAAGGGTAGCAACCAGGCGGCGGTCATTGCCGTCCCCGCTGCGGTGAACCTGGCCGAGCTCGGCCGCTTCGAATCATCGCGCAAGGCCTTCGGTCAACTGCAACGGCAATCGGCCAATGCGCAGGTGAAGGCCTATGCAGGGCTCTGGAAACTCTGGCTGGCCGCTCGCACCGCCAGTGATGCCGGGGTGAAACCCGAAACCACCAAGGCACAGGTGCAGAAGCTGGCCCGCGCCATCCAGCCGGCCACCGCGCAGCAGCGCGCACTGCTGGCCCTGTATCAGGGCAAGACCGACGTTTCCGCGGTCTTCGCCGAAATCGACACCCTGCAAGCCCCCGATGCGGTGAAACGCGACCTGCGTACCGAAGCCGGTCTGTTTGCCGGCGCCTATCTCGATTACGTCCGCCAGGACCACGCCTCTGCGCTGCGCACTTACCAGCGAGCCCTTCAGCAGTCCCGCCCCACGGCAATGGAGCGCCCCCTGCTGATCCAGACCAGCCGCGCCCTGCAGCTGTCCTCGCGCTGATTCATTCCCCCGGATTTTCACTACCCGTCCCAGGGTTGCCCCCTGGAAGGAGCCCCTCATGAACAGGATTTATCGTGTCGTCTGGTCCAAAGCTCAGCATTGCTGGCATGTGGCTTCGGAATTCGCCCGCAACGCCGGCAAGGGAGGGCGCGCACTGGCCGTCCTCAGCCTCGGCGCACTGAGCGGCCTGTATGGCCTGGATTCCGAGGCTGCCGCCGGTTCCGCCACGGAACGGGCCATCGCCGGTAATCCCGGCCTGTACGTCAACGACAGCAACGACTCGGGCTGCGTGTTCGTGCATGACACCGGCGTCAGCGGCGACATGGGCTGGAAGTACGACGGCAACAACACCAACTGCAGGCCCAACGACAAGGCAACCCAGACCGGGCGCGTGCTGTTCTACGGCACCGGTAGCCAGGCCGACGGCACCAACTCGCTGACTCTCGGCAACGAGCTGTACGTCAACGGTGGCCGCATCGGCCTGAACAACAAGATCGACGGCAGCAACTCCCTGGCAATCGGCAACGTAGGCACCGATGCGCTGGGTAACCCCACCGGTACTCGCGCTACGGGCGTAGATTCAGTCGCCATCGGCAACAACGCAGTGGCCAGCCAGCAGAACGCGTTGGCACTGGGCACCGGTGCTCAGGCGCAAGCCCAGGATGGCGTCGCGATCGGTTCCGGCTCAATTGCCCAGACCAAAGCCGGCGTGGCCGGCTATATCCCTGTAGGTGCATCCCAGGCTCAGGCCGACGCCATCAATGCCACCGGCAGTACCCTGGGCGCCGTGGCCGTCGGTGATGCCACCAGCGGCAAATTCCGCCAGATCACCGGCCTTGCCGCCGGTACCCAGGACAGCGATGCGGTCAACGTAGCGCAACTCAAGGGCCTGGTCGGCAGTGCCACCGCCGACGGGGTCATGTATGACGACGGTAGCCACAACACCGTGACCCTGGGTGGCAACACCTATGACCACAGCACCCACACCGGCGGCACTACCATCACCAACCTGGCCAATGGCGTGAACGACAGCGATGCGGTGAACGTCTCGCAACTCAACGACCTGGCCAATACCCCGCTGACCTTCGTCGGCAACGCCGGTTCGGTGGAGAAAAAGCTGGGTGAGGCAATGGTCATCCAGGGTGCCGCCAGGACAACGGGCAACTACTCGGGCAACAACCTGCGGACCGAAGTGGATGGCGCCGGCAACCTGCAACTACTGATGGCCGATGACCCCGTGTTCAACTCGGTGACCACCGGCAATACGCTGATCGACGGCAACGGCCTGACCATCAATGGTGGTCCGAGCGTGACCTTCAACGGCATAGACGGCGGCTACAGGAAGATCATCAATGTCGCCCCAGGGGATGTCAGTGCGAGCTCGTCCGAAGCGGTCAATGGTTCGCAGCTGTATGCAACCAACCAGCAGGTGGAGCAGAACACCACCGACATCAGCAACGTCACCAACAACATAAACAATCTCAACAACGGTTCGAGCGGCCCGGTGCAGCGCACGGGCACTGACCAGCTCTCGCTGATCGCCGACGGCGGCGATGCTCTGAACCCCGGCAACGCCCAGGTACTGAACAATGTGGCCAACGGTGCGGTCAACTCGAGGTCCCTGGATGCGGTCAACGGTTCCCAGTTGTATGGCCTGGCCAGCTCCACCGCCAATGCCATGGGCGGTGGTTCGACTGTCAACCCGGACGGTTCGATTTCCGCCCCGACCTATTACGTCGATGGCACGACGGTCAACAACGTCGGGGACGCCATTACCCACATCGACGGCCGCGTCACCCAGAACACCACCAACATCACCAGCCTGCAGCAGGATGCGCTGCAATGGAACGATGCACTGGGTGCCTACGATGCCAGCCATGGCTCGGGCGATGCGCAGAAGATCACCCACGTAGCCGCAGGCGACATCAGCGCTGACTCGACCGACGCGGTCAACGGCTCGCAACTGAACGCGACCAACCAGCAGGTGGATGCCAATACCAACAAGATCACCAACCTGGATGGCCGGGTGACGAACGTGGAAGGCGACGTCACCAACCTTGATGGTCGTGTCACCAACATCTACGACACCGGCACCAAGTACTTCCACGCCAACTCCACCGGCACCGATTCGATCGCTTCTGGCGTGGACTCGGTGGCCATCGGCATGGGCGCGATTGCCAGCCATGACGGCAGCGTCGCCCTGGGTGCAGGTTCCATAGCCGGCGGCAGCACCCTAGGCCACGAAGCCTACCTGGTGGGTGGCACCGCTACCGGTGAAGTCAACATCGGCGACCGCCGCGTGACCGGCCTGTCGGCCGGTGCCGACGACACCGATGCGGTCAACGTCGCCCAGCTCAAGGCCATCACCAGCGGTGCAGTGGCTGATGCGGTGATGTACGACAACAGCAGCCACGACAGCATCACCCTGGGCGGCCCAACCTATAACAGCCTGACCAAAAATGGCGGTACCAGGATCACCAACGTCGCTCGCGGCGAGAACGACAGCGACGCGGTGAACATGTCCCAGCTCAACGAGACCAACGCCCAGGTCAGCAACATCGATGGTCGCGTCACCAACGTCGAGGGCAGCATCACCAGCATCAACAATGGTGGCGGCATCAAGTACTTCCACGCCAACTCGACCAAGGCCGACTCGGTTGCCAGTGGTGCCGATTCCGTCGCCGTGGGCCCGAACGCCCAGTCCAGCGGCAACGGCTCCGTCGCCATGGGCGAGGGCGCCAGTGCCGCCGCCGATGGCAGTGTGGCCCTGGGGCAAGGCGCCAGCGACAACGGTCGTGGCGCGGAAAGCTACATCGGCAAGTACTCCAACGCGGCCAACGCCAGCGTCGGCACCGTTTCGGTGGGCAATGCCGCCACCGGTGAAACCCGCACCCTCAGCAACGTCGCCGATGGCAAGCAAGCCACCGATGCGGTCAACCTGCGCCAGCTCGATGGCGCCGTGGCCGAGTCCAAGCAGTACACCGACGACTCCATCCAGAACGTCAATACCCAGGTCGCCAACGTCACGACCAATGTCAGCAAGCTCGACAACCGAGTGACCAACGTCGAGGGCGACTTGAGCAAGGTGCAGAACGGCACCGATGGCATGTTCCAGGTGAACAACACCAGCCACCTGCCCAAGCCGAAGTCCACCGGAGCTGACTCGGTTGCCGGTGGTGCCGGCGCCGAGGCTGTCGGCGCCAACAGCGCGGCCATCGGCACCCGTTCGCGGGCGAGCGGCCAGAACGCCACGGCACTGGGCAATGGCGCCAAGGCTGGGGCAGACAACTCGGTGGCGCTGGGTGCGAACTCGACGGCCGATCGCGCCAACAGCGTGTCCGTCGGCAGTGCCGGCAACGAACGGCAGATCACCAACGTGGCCGCAGGCACGGCGCCGAGCGATGCGGTGAACGTCAGCCAGTTGCAGCAGAGCATGGGTGACATCTCCAACCAGTTCTACGACTACACCGACTCCCGCTACAACGCGCTGCGCCACGATCTGAAGAAACAGGACGACATCCTCAGCGCCGGCATCGCCGGGGCCATGGCCATGGCGACCTTGCCGCAACCCTACGTACCAGGCGCGAGCATGGCCGCCGTCGGCCTGGGCAACTACCGCGGACAGGGTGCGCTGGCCGTCGGCGTCTCGCGGATATCCGACAACGGCAAGTGGGTGACCAAGCTGCAGGCCACTTCCAGCACTCAGGGCGATGCCGGCATTGCCGCCGGTGTCGGTTACCAGTGGTGAGTTTTTCCATCCGTGCCCGGCTTCGGCCGGGCCGTCCCCAGGAGATCAAGATGAACACTTTCAAATCCCCCGTCGTACGTACCCTGGCCATGGCCTGCGCCGGCCTGCTTCTGGCGGCCTGCGGCAACCTCAGCACGGTCGACCAGCAGGGCCACAGCAGTGCGCCGAAGTTCCCCGCCATCGGTGATTCCTATCGTCCGCAGGGTAGCTACGTGAACCTGGAAAACCTGTTCAAGGTTCAACCGGGCATGGCGAAGGCGCAACTCTACGAGCTGCTCGGCGCCCCGCACTTCAACGAAGGCCTGTTCGGCGTACGGGAGTGGGACTACATCCTGCGTTTCCGTCGTGCCAATCAGGCTGACCTGGTCTGCCAGTACAAGGTGTTGTTCGACAAGCACATGCAGGCGCAGAGTTTCCTGTTCCTGCCCGCCGACTGCCTCGTCCAGCTCAAGCCCGTGCCTGTTGCCGAGCCCGCCGTCCAACCGGCGCAGCGCGTCACCCTGGCCAGCGACGCGACTTTCGCCTTCGGTAGCGCCAGCCTGAGCGACGCCGGCCGCGACAGCCTCGGACGCCTGGCTGCACAGCTCAAGGCGCAGCATCCGCAACGGATCAGCATTACCGGACACACCGACCGCCTCGGATCGCCGGCCTACAACCTCGACCTGTCGCGCCAGCGCGCCGAGGCCGTGCGCGACTACCTGGCCGCCGCCGGCGTGCCGGCGGCGCTGATGCAGGTACGTGGCGTCGGCGCGGCCGAGCCGGTTGCCGCCTGCCCGGATGTGCCGCGCGCCCAGCTGATCCGTTGCCTGGCCGCTGATCGCCGGGTCGTCGTCGAATCCAGCGCCAGCCTGGCGCAAACCCATCAAGAATGAGGAACGAGCCATGACTACCCACAGCAAATGGCTGACCGCGATGCTCCTGCCGCTCTGCCTTCTGTCCGGATGCAAGGGCAGCGACCAGACTGCGTCAACCACCGTCACACCCGCCAAGGCCCTCGGCACGATGGAATACCCAGCGCTGCCGGTGATCCGTAACGCGCTGTTCAGCATGACGCCCCTGGTGGACGGCAAGCGCAATCCGGCGGTGACGCAGCATATCTGCGGCCTGGCCCGGGGCGAGACCAGCCAGGCGGAGGTCGATCGCTTCGTCGCGGCCAGCGGTGAAAACAGCGAGAATCTGAAGAAGAAGGGCGGGGTGACCGCGTTGCTGGTCAGCGGCAATCGTGCCGGGCAGCAGATCGCCTGTGCCGCCTACCTGGCGACCGCGCCGCTGATCCAGGTCGACGGCAACGAGTTCCTCGCTGCAGGAAAGAGCGCCGATGGCAAGCTGCGGATCGACCAGGCGCGGCTGGCCGAGGTCATGGCGGTGCGCATCGCCCTGGCCCGCACCGACGCCGAGTACTTCAGCCTGATCGCCGACAATCTGCAGCAGACCCCGGGCCTGACCGACGCCCAGTACCAGGCGCGCACCCGCGAGCTGTTCTCCGAGCTTGCACCGGCGTTCCTCCAACGCGTCAAGCAGCAGATGCCCTTGCCGGGTACTCGTTTCGATATCAAGCGCCTGGATAGCCAGCGGTTCGCCTTCGGCACTTCCAATGGCGGGGAATACGAGTACAGCAACGATGGCATGACCCTGCGCCAGGACAACATCACCTGGTATGGGGAGGGCCAGCTGATGGGGCAGCACCGCATGCTGAAGATCGCCTACTACCCCGAAGCCGTCACCCAGCGCATGGACTAGTCGGCAGCCGCGAACATGCCGAGCTCGGCCGCAAACTCACGGCGAGAAGCACCCGCTCCTTGCCGTGAGTCATTTCTTTTCCAGCTTCTGTGTAGCCGCCGAGTAGATAAGGATGAGATGCGTGACTAACCGACCGCTTGAATCCACAGCCGAAAGACGCCGGGAATAATCATACGGTTCAGGACGTGCTCGTCGTCTTCGTTCCTGGAGCGATGTCAGGAGCGGAGCTTCACAAACACAAGCTCTGGATCGCCCTCATCCAGATTCTCGATCTGACCACTGTCAGTGAAACCAAGCTTACCCAGCAGCTTGCGCATTGGCGCATTCGAGGCATTCGTCGACGTGGACAGTTTCGCCGTCCCGCACTGAGACACCAACGCGCGGAGAATTGCGGATCCGACTCCCTGGCGTCGCGCTGAATCCCTTATCACGATGAGCGGGATGAAGGCTTGTTCAAAGAACGAGTCGTTCAATACGCCATACCCCAGCAACACCGACGAATCGCGTACATCCACTGCGACCCAGCATTGTCCGAGCGATATCGCCTCCGTGATGAGCGCCCGGCGCTTCTGTTCCTGCTTGGCGATTGCGTCCAGATCAATCAGCGATTCGAGGTCACTGCTCATGGCGAGTCGCACCTGTGACTTGTCTTTCCATAACTCCACAAGATGCAAGCGGGGCCGGTCAGGCGATTGACATCGAATGCTTGGAGCGCGAGGGTACCTCGCTTGCGATTGCGGGATACGCCGGAAGGATCGACCCGCCTCTGTGATTGATTCCCGCCCTGGTGCACCTCGGCGCTACGCAGACAGTGCTAAGCGAATCTGCCGATGACGGTGGCACGCGGTATCACTTCATCGGCCTCAAGAAAGTATCCAGAAAGGCTTTCGAAGCGAGCGCCGCACTGATGACGAAGCCCCCGCTGAGGCCATCGCCCGATCTGTTCCTGCCCGAGGGCCGAGTATTGGTTAAATGGAAGGAGTCCCGATGCGAGCGCTATTGCGTCATGAGGATGCAGGCCGAAGATGGACGGCATTCTATCTACAGGGGGACATCAGCCCTGACGGCGATGACAGCGGATGACCATGAGAAAACCTGCACATTTTACGCCGTGTTCGAGCCGGGCGAGTATCACGGTCAATGTGTTTCGTTCGCTCAGCGGCCCACCAAGGTGCAGCTCGGAAGCATAGCTCCAGCGAAGGTGAGGAAAGTCCCTTTCACTGGCCGTAACCAGGCATTTATGGCGGATGTCTTCGGCCCCTTGATCACGCATTACTTCGATGAGCTGGGAGGCAAGCCTGCTGCCTTCATTCAGAGAATGGGAGCTGCGTCGATTTTCGGAATGGGCTTAACCGAACTTCTTGAGCTGCTGAGTAGAGTCCAGGCCTACTCCTTCGACGGCTTCGGTCACTGCATCTCGCAGTCGAATGGCAACCGTGAATCCTTTGAGATCTACACGGTCGGCAATGTGGCAGTAGACCTGGAAGCTGCACGCCGGCATTTGAACTCCATGAACGTCTCCGCTACCTATCGGGACGACAGCGAACACACCTACACGCTGTTTTGGGCGCAAGAGGGAACGCGCGTGCGATTCAAGGTGTGGGCTCGTGGGTTCGAATGCTTCTTGGATCGAGGTACGGCTGTGCTCTGATTCTGCGGGGGGATGGCAGCTACCGCCCCACAGTTGCCCTCTGTAGATGGCGGGTAGTGGTCGGCTTCTGCTGGTCGCGACGGGCAGATTTCAGTCTGAAGGAGGCTCACTTGGGCGGCTAGACTTACCGATTGCAGTCCAGATGCTCAACCGCCTCGTGTGATTCGGCGTGGGCGTTGAGGGAAATCCCTCATTGTCTGGCGGTGTTGCGCTTCCCTAGCATTGCTCGAGGTAATCGACCCGATCGACGGAGAAAAACCATGGCTATCTTACCGACCGACGACAAGCGTCCGACCCCTGACCCTGCCGAGGACAATGCCTTCTTCCCTTCGCCGTACTCGCTCAGCCAGTTCACGTCACCCAAATCCGACCTTAGTGGTGCCGACTATGCGAACCCCTATCGCGGCGGGCGTTGGAAGGTCCTGATGATCGGAGCCGATGAGCGCTATTTGCTGACGGACAACGGCACCATGTTCTCGACAGGAAACCACCCCGTAGAGACTCTGCTACCCATGTACCACCTGGATAAAGCTGGGTTTGCCTTCGACATCGCGACCCTATCCGGAAACCCGGTCAAATTCGAATTCTGGGCCATGCCCTCCGAAGATGCCGAGGTAAAAGGGCAATACGCCAAGTATCGCAATCAGTTCAAGACTCCGCTCAAGCTGGCTGATGTGATCGAGCAGAAGCTGGGCGAGGATTCCGACTATATCGGCGTGTTCATTCCAGGCGGGCACGGGGCCTTGATTGGTCTGCCTGAGAGCGAAGACGTGAAGAAAGTCCTTCAGTGGGCTGTGGCCAACGACAAGTTCGTGATCACCCTTTGTCATGGCCCTGCGGCTCTACTCGCGGCAGGCCTCGGTGAAAGCCGGGATACCTGCATCTACAACGGCTACAAGATCTGCGCGTTCCCCGATGATCTTGACGCGAAGACCCCTGACATCGGTTACATGCCTGGCCATCTGACCTGGAAGTTCGGTGAAGAACTTCAGGCGCTCGGCCTTGAGATCATCAACAAGGGCATCTCGGGTGCAACCCACCAGGACCGAAAATTGCTCACTGGTGACAGCCCGCTCGCGGGCAACGCCCTAGGCAAGCTTGCGGCCGCCGCGTTGCTGAATGAGGTTGCTGCGGGGTGACTCAGAGCGTGGCCGAGGCGGCATTTCGAGTCGTCCTTGCGATAGAGAGTGCACAGACGCTTTCGGCGATCCAGAAGTCGGTCCGCGCCTTTGCCATGCCCTTTGGTTACGACCGCTTTGTCCTGTTCTCCGCGACATCCGCACGGGACGAAGTAGTCGAGCGCGTCTACTGGGTGGAGGGGAACTGGTTCGATGACCAGGCTACGGTCGACGCACAGACCTATGTCCGGCATTGTCCGGTGACCCGTCATATCCTTGAGTCCTGTGAGCCCTTTTTCTGGAGCAAGGTGAAGGGCAATGGCGGCGAGCTTTACCGGGTGGTACGCACGCCAACGGGCCCCGGGGTTCATGGGATGCAAATACCCGTATACGGTCCCCTGGGGCTCGAAGGCGCCATGAGTCTTGGCGGGGAGCAAGTGGAATCGACTCCCAGGGCTCGCCTGGCCTTGAGCATTGTGGCCAGGGCCGCATTCTTCTCCGCACGCCGCTTGCTCGAGGCGCCAGTTGGCGAGGTGTTCAGGAAGCTTTCCGAACGTGAGCGCGAAGTTCTGGCTTGGACTGCTGCTGGAAAACGGCAGGCGGATATTGCCGCAACTCTTGGTCTGTCAGAACGTACGGTGGAAAACCATTTGCGTTCGGCACGCCGCCGTCTTGGCGTTGCAACGACTGCCCAGGCCATAACTTTTGCCATGCGAAACGGTGATTTGGAGGGCTAACAGGCCACAAGAAGAGGGCGTGTGCCCTATGGCCAGGTCAGCTTCATGCCCCTACGAGAGGCCGCTACCGACGCAAAGTGGATGTCAGTGAGCGTCCAGTTCTGGGAGTCGCTTCAACGCGCCATCGACCACTTCCTTTGCCGCTTCCTGTACGAGCCGTCGTCCCAACGCTTTGTCTTGCCCGATACCATTAACACCATCGAACAAGTCCAACCCGTGGATACAATTTGCCGTCGAATGGCGGCCATCCTACGCAGGAACACTGCTGGCGCAGGGCCTCATACGGATCCCGATGGGTGGCGTCCTTCGTGCTGACTCGGTTCCGTTGCTCTTTGTGGCCGTGTTCTACCTGCACCCTTGGTCTCACCGCACCGCTGAGCGTTGTCGTGCCCCCCTCTGTGCGAGTCGCCAGTTGTCCCGGGGTTCTCCTTGCGTGCTGGCTATTCCGTGAGAGGCACCTCGCGCGACGCGGTCATTATTCTGGCTGGAAGGGTGGCGATCAGCCTGTGAAACCGCCGTTGTCCCCGCATCTCCATAGACGGGGCAACAACCTCAACAACTACCTCTCCAGGTGTTTGAGTGGCCTTTTGGTTTTAAGTGGCCGAAAATTTCTAATGGTTAGGCATATAAAAACTCCAACCAAAGTGCTCCCAGGGATCAAAAGACCGAAAATAGCCAGATTTCGATGAACCGCTCTGCGTCGGGCATCGCGGGTTATGACCTCATGCGATTTAGATATTTATGGTTATAAGAGATGAGCGATAAAGTGGCACTCTCATCTAAGGCAGGCTACAAGCAGGACCCATGAGCCAATCCCCCTGGGGCGCGACACCCGTGCTGACCTTGCCGCAGGGCGAGAAGCAGCCGCTGTCGATTCGCGCCAAGGCGCTGGTATTCTCCGATCCACGCTCGCGCCAGTTACTGGAGTTCCTCGACCGCGTCGGCCCCAGCGAGGTGCCCGTGCTGATCAACGGCGAGACCGGCACTGGCAAGGAGCTGGTGGCGCGCTACATTCACAGTTCTAGCGGGCGCAAAGGCGCGTTCGTCGCAGTGAACTGCGGCGCGATCAACGAAAGCCTCGCCGAGAGCGAGCTGTTTGGCCATGAAGCCGGTGCGTTTTCCGGCGCCACAGGGCGCCGCGCAGGCTGGTTCGAAGAAGCCGATGGCGGCACGCTGTTCCTCGACGAGATCGGTGACCTGCCGATGCCGCTGCAGGTCAAGTTGCTGCGCGCCTTGCAGGAGCAGGAGATCGTCCGAGTCGGCTCGCGCAAGCCGATCAAGGTGGACATCCGCCTGGTGACCGCCACCAACGTCGACCTCGAGCAGGCGGTAGACGCCGGCAATTTCCGCCTCGACCTGTTCTACCGCATCAACGTCGCCCAGGCCCGCGTGCTGCCGCTCCGCGAGCGCCCCCTGGATATCATGCCTCTGGTGGAGCACTTCCGCCGGCTCTACGCCCAGCGCCTGAAAATCGCCGAGCCAATGTTTTCCGAGGCCGCCGTCAGCGCGCTGCTGGACTATGCCTGGCCGGGTAACATCCGCGAGCTGGAGAACGTCGTGCACCTCGCGTTGCTGGTGGCAGGGGAAAAGGTGGTGCGCCCCGAACATCTGAAGTTTTCCGCCGCGCTGTCAGGGCAGCGGATGGGCTCGGGCGCGCCGACCGGATTGCCGCAGGAGATAATCCGCGACCAGTTGCTGCGCCTGTTTGACGTGCCGGGGGAAACCCTGCTGCACGACCTCGAAGACCTCATTGTCCGAGAGTCGTTCGCCCATTGCGGCTTCAACCAGTTGCGCACCGCCGCACTGCTGGGCATCAGCCGCAACGCCATGCGCACGCTGCTGGTCAACCACGGCCTGCTCAAAGGCCGAGCCAAGGCGTGATCAGTCGCGTCGGCGCTGCCGGGAAGTGGCCGTGGCAGCGTCGCGGCGCAGTAACGGCAGCAGTTCCTCACCCAGGTGGATCGCCTCTTCCAGGTGTGGATAGCCGGAGAGGATGAAGGTGTCGACGCCTAACTGATGATATTCCTCGATACGCTCGGCGACCTCCGCGTAGCTGCCCACCAGCGCCGTGCCCGCGCCCCCGCGCACCAGGCCAACACCAGCCCAGAGGTTCGGTGAAACCTCCAGGTCACGCACGTTGTGCGCGCGGCCCTGGGTCAGGCTGATCTGCCGCGATTGCCCCACCGATTCATAGGCCGCCAATTGTTGCTGGGCGCGCTCGATGGCGTCGCGGGGAATCTCGTCGAGCAGGCGTCCGACGTGGGCCCAGGCCTGCCGTGAATCGGCGGCGGCGAACACGTGCAAGCGCAGGCCGAAGCGCATCTCGCGGCGATGGGCCGCGGCCCGCTCGCGCATGCGAAGGATGCGCTCGCGGATCATCGCCGGCGGTTCGCCCCACATCAGGTAGCTCTGCGCGTGGCTGGCGGCGATGCGCTCGGCGACGTCCGAGGCGCCGCCGAAGCAGATCGGTGGCAACGCCGCCTCCCGGGGAATCGGCACCGGGCTGCCGGTGCGGTAGTACCGTCCGTGGTGCTCGCGTCCGGCCCAGGTGGCGCGGAACACGTCGAGGAACTCGGCGCTGCGGGCGTAGCGTTCGTCGTGTTCGAGGAAGTCGCCTAGCGCGCGCTGCTCGAAGCGGCTGGAGCCGCTGACCAGGTGCAGCAGCAAACGGTTGTCGCTGAGCTGTTGCAGGGTGGCGGCCTTATGCGCTGTATAGGCGGGCAGTTCGACGCCGGGGCGCAGGGTCAGCAGGAACTTCAGTCGGCGCACTTCCTGAACCATCAGCGCGACGATCAGCCAGGGGTCTTCGAAGCCGCTGGCGGTGGGCACCATGATGCCGTCGAAGGCCGCCTGCTCAGCGGCGCGCACCACTTGGCGCAGATAGTCGAGGGTCGGTGCGCGTTCGCCCTGCTGGAACAGTCCGACCTTGGGCAGGCCGCTGCTGGTGAGGTGGTGGCCGTCGCCGTTGGTGGGCAGAAACCAGTCGATCTCGATGCGCTTGCGTTTGGGGTCAGCGGCCAATCCGGGTGTCCTTTTCAGTTTCGTCGCGCAGCAGCGGCAGGATCCGTTCGCCGAAGCGCAGAACCTCGCGCACCGCGTTGGGCGCCTGCAGAATAATCTGATTGAGGCCGGCGCCGCGCAATTCGCGCAGCCGGCTGGCGACCTGGGGGTAACTGCCCACCAGCACGGGCGACTCTCCGGGCGCGGGCAGCCAAAGGTTCGGGTGGATTTCTCTGCGGCGGGCGGGATGCTCGGCTCGCTCTGCGAGCAATTCGACCACGCTCGCATCGGCGCTGCGGCGCTTGCCCCTGGCCGGCGCGGTGAAGTACTGCGCCTGCCGGGCGGCTTCGTTCCACGCCTGGTTCTCGCTCTCGCGGGCAATGATCCCGAAGCTGGCGATGTAACCCAACGTGCGGCCGGCAGCCAGTGCGGCCTGGTTCAAGCGAGCGATGGTTTCGCCCAGTTGCCCGATGTCGTCGCCCTGTACGAAGCAGACATCCGCGCGGTTGGCGATGCGTTCCGTACCCAGGGTGTCATCCAGAAGTAACGGCGAAGGCGGTAGATCGCGCAGGCCGAGGCCGGCATTTTCCAGGTGGAAGTAGCGGCCGTTGTGGTCCAGTGGCGTGGCCGGGGCGTGCAGCAATCGTTGCAGGATGTCGAGGAACTCGTCGATGCGTTCGTGGCGCTGGTCGCGGTTGAGCACCTCGCCGAAGGCCCGGCGCAGGCTGCCGCGATCACTGTCGGGCAGGTGCAGGCGCACTCGTCCTGCGGACAGTGATTGCAGGCTCTGCAGGGTTGCCGCCAGCGCCGCGGGGAGCATGGCTTCCGCCGGTAGGCTGAGAGTCAGCCCGAGCCGGCGGGTATGCGCGCAGAGCGCGGCGGCGACCATCAGGCTGTCCGGCTGGTTCGGCCCTCCGGGCAGATAGAGGTCATCGAGACCGGCGTACTCCACGGCCTGGGCCAGTTGCACCCATTCCGCCGGCTGCGATTGCCAGTTCAGCCCGCGCCGAGTGCTGCTGGCGCTGAGTTTCCAGGCGAAGCGCAGGCTCATCCGGTCACCGCGAGCGCCTGGCCGGAGGGCGTCCAGCCCAGCGCCGGGGCGATGTCCCGCGCCAGTTGCTCCAGACGCCGCAGCACCTGGGCCTGGGTGGAGCTTTCCGACTGCACGACGGCGATGAAGTAGTCCGCATAGGGCAGCAGCGACGGGTCGTTGCGCACGCTCATGATCACCTCCTCGGGATGGCCGTAGTGGACGTTGAGCAGGCGCAGATGGCTGTCCAGGTCGGCCGCCTCGTCGATCAGGCCTTCGCGGATCAGCCGGGGTATGTGCAACTCGATGTCCGGTGCCAATTCCGCGCGCGACTGCGCCTTGTCCTCGGCGGGAAAGATCGCGCGCACCACGCCGATGCGGGGCCGGCGCGTTTCATCCTGCCAGGCGCCAAGGTAGGCGTCGGCGAGCGGCTTCTGCACCGTCAACGGATCATGAGTGGCGGTCCCCAGCAGCAGGCCGTTACTTTGCTCGGCGGCATACGCCGCACCGGATTCGCTGCCGTGGGAATGCCAGAGTCGTTCCCGCAGTTCTGCTGCCGGCGGATGCAGGCGAAGCTGCGCATTACCGGGCAGCGGCGCGCCGAGCAGGGCGGCCTGCAAGGCGCGCTGGGCCTGCTGGAAATCGTCCTGGCGGCGCTGCGCATTGCGGCCGAAGGCGTTGAACATGTCCAGGTTGGCGCCGCCGCTGCCCAGGCCCAGTTGCAGGCGTCCGGCGGACAGTGCGTCGAGCACGGCGGCGTCTTCTGCCAGGCGCAATGCATCCTCCAGCGGCAGCGTGACTACAGCCGTGCCCAGTTCGATGCGCCGGGTGCGCGCGGCGATGTTGGCGAACAGCAGCAGCGGCGAGGGCAACTGGCCGAAGCCACCGCTCAGGTGGTGCTGGGCGATCCAGCCGCCGTCGAAGCCCAGCGCCTCGGCAAATTCGAACTGTTCCTGCACGTCGCGGTAGACCTGGCGCGGGTCGCTGCCGAAGGCATGGGTGAGGAAGCCGAGCTTGAACGGCTGTCGCGGTTTCGGGGCGCTCATGCCGGGATCTCCTGTGCAAGGGTGCGCTGCGGGCGTGGTTGCCAGCCTAGCGCGGGGGCGATGTCGCGGGCGACGATTTCCAGATGACGCAGGGCTTCGGCAAAGCCGGTGGAGGTTGTCTGCACCTGGACGATCAATTGGTCATCGGCGCCCAGCGGGGCGTCCGTGAGCAGTTGTCCGGCGATCTTCGCCGGGTCGCCATAGAGCACGCCGAGAGCGTCGAGCACTGCCTCGAACCCCTGTGCCGGGTCTGCATGGCCAATGCCGATGCGTCGCTGGCGTTCGACGTAGGTGAGGATGTCCCGGCGCAGGGTCGAGCCCTGCGCCGCGGCATCGGCGCCGGGGAATACGGCGCGCACCAGGGCGACGCGGGGCGTGCCGGAATGGACGGGATTCCAGGCCTTGCGGTAGCGCTCGATCACCTGGGGACGCGGCTCGGCACCGACGGTGGGGTTGGGCGCGAGGATCAACCCGTTGCCGCGCTCGGCGACCTGCTCGACGCGCGAGGTGGCCTCCCACAGGCGGCGATCCAGCCCATTGGCCGCCGGGCGCAGCACTCGGCCGTCGTCATTCAGCGGCTCGCCGGCCAGGGCCTGGCGCAGGCGTTCCAGGCGCAGGTCGTACTGGGCGTGGCGGCCTTCCAGGCTTTGGCCGAAGGCGGCGAAGCTGTCCGGGTCGAAGCCGGCGCCCAGGCCCAGTTGCAGGCGGCCCTGGCTGAGCAGGTCGAGCACCGAGGCGTCCTCGGCCAGGCGCAGGGCGTTCTCCTGGTTGAGCACAACGATACCGGTGCCCAGTTGAATGTGCCGGGTGCGCTCGGCTGCGGCGCTGAGCAGCACCAGCGGCGAGGGCAGACGGCCATTCTCGCTGGCGAAATGGTGCTGGGCCAGCCAGCCGCTGTCGAAGCCCAGTTCCTCGGCGGCTTCGAACAGCTCCAGGGTCTGCTGGTACAGGCGCGGCTCGAACTGCGGGGCATACACGCGGTTGAGAAAGCCCAGGCGGAAGGTTCGGTGCTGAGTGTGGTAGCTCATGGTTGGCGCTCCTGGTCGATCTGCCCGAGCAGTGGCGCCAGAGCGGCGCCGAGGCCTTCGCTCGCGGCCGGCGTGCCGGGCAGGGCGTTGAACGGGCTGAGGGTGAGATAGCCCTTGGCGACCCACACCGCTTCGTCCTCGACGTTGCTCGCGTTCGGCGGCGGCGACCAGGCGAAACCGATGCCCGGCTTGCCGGCAAGCTTGGCGTCGAGTTTGCCAAGGTCGTCGGTATAGAGGGCGTGGAAAGGCACGTAACTGCCGATGCGGGTCAGCCGCGCGCCCTGGAGTTTCGCCAGCGGCGGCAGGTTGAGGTTCAGGCCCACGCCCCTGGGCAGCAGCGCGCCGTCGGCCTGGCGATGCTTGTCCAGCGCGTCCACCAGGCGGGTGACGATGGCGGCGATACGGGGGCTGTCCTGTTCCTTCAGGTCGACGCTGACCGCCAGTGCGGGGACACCGGCGAGCACCGCGACGCCTGCGGCGTTGAAGGTGCCCGAGGCACTGTTGAGGGCGCCCAGGTTGTTGCCGGGGTTGGGCCCGACGATGACCAGATCCGGGTGCGGCAGGACCTTCTCCAATCCCAGCAGCAGCGCCATGACCGGCGTGCCGCTGATGCGGATGTCCACTTGCTGGCCGGCGCAGCTGGTGCTTTCGCACTGGCCCTTTTCGGTGGTGGTGAGGTAGTAGCTGTCCGGATAGGCCGGGTCGTCGTCACGGCCGACCTGCGTCTCGCGGCCAAAGAAGAACGCCCCGCCGCGAGCACTCTGGTCGCTGTAGGGCGCGGCGATGCGCACGTTGTGCCCATCGGCCTTGAGTGCGCTGTATAGCGCGCGAATGTTCGGGTGACGGTAGCCGTCGTCATTGCTGAGCAGGATGTTCAGCGCGAACGCCGGTTGCGCGAGGGCGCAGCCGGCGGCCAGTAACAGGGGAGCGAACCTCATGCCGCGCTCCCGGCGAAGCGGTTGGCCGGCCGCACCAGACCGAGGTTTTCGCGCAGGGTCGCGCCCTCATATTCGCGGCGCAGCAGGCCGCGTTCCTGCAACTGTGGCACCACTTCGTCGACGAACACCTCGATGCCGCCGGGCAGGTACGGGAAGAACACGTTGAAGCCGTCACAGGCGCGGGCCTGGAACCAGGCGTCGAAGGTATCGGCGATGTCCTCGGCGGTGCCTATCACCGGGTTGCCGCCGGCCAGGCGCAGGTACAGCTGGCGGATCGTCAGGCCCTCGTGGCGCGCCAGTTCCAGCACCTTGTCGCGGCGGCTGCCGCGCTGGCC
>OGQD01000546.1_pt1 | contig 27815 bp, 26 predicted proteins | sample 1553091 | NCBI WGS metagenome assembly OGQD01 (sample SAMEA2580290, study PRJEB22360) | human gut metagenome | biome: human gut; feature: human-associated habitat; material: faeces | place: Denmark | collected 2008/2010
GGGCGGCGGCGACGAAGGCCAGGCCGATGCCGGTGTTGCCGGAGGTCGGCTCGACGATGGTCATGCCCGGCTTCAGGCGGCCGCTGGATTCGGCGTCCCAGATCATGTTGGCGCCGATCCGGCACTTCACCGAGTAACCGGGGTTGCGGCCTTCGATCTTGGCCAGGATGGTGACGCCGCGCGGGGCGATGCGGTTGATCTGGACCAGCGGCGTATTGCCGATGGACTGCGCGTTGTCGGCGTAGATGCGGCTCATGATGCGTTCCTTAGGTTGGAGCGGTGCAGACCCAGCAGCCTATGCCCGGCGGGCGTTCGCGTCCAGTCGAGGCGCCCAGCTCAGTCGGGCTGCGCGTCGCTGAAGATGGCCTCGATGGGCAGGCTGAAAACCCGGGCTATACGAAAGGCCAGCGGCAGGCTGGGGTCGAACTTGCCACTCTCGATGGCGATCACGCTCTGCCGCGAAACCCCCAGTTGCGTGGCGAGGTCCTGCTGGCTCCAGCCGTGCTCGGCGCGCAGTTCCTTGAGGCGATTGTGCATGGCTGCTCCTCAGCTCATTCAGGCGAAGAGGCGGCGCAGCAGTACCACGGCGACGCCGTAGGCGGCCCAGAACAGCGGGAAGGCGAGGATCACCGGGAAGCGCGGCCAGGCGGCGTATTGTTCGAGGAAGCCCCAGGCGCTGAACAGCCCGACCACCACGCCGCCGGCCAGCATCGCCGCGCGGGACAGGAGGAAACGCAGGAATTCGTCCGGCTCGCTGCGCAGGTAGCGGTCGAACACGTAGAGCATCGCCAGCAGCGGCAACGCCGGAGAAGCGGCGGCCAGGACGCGCAGGGCATAAGGCAGCTGCTGCAGATCCAGCCCCCAGCTGATCAGCGCCACCAGGGCGGAGTAGATGAACATGAGGGCGGCACAGGACAGGGTATAGCGGCGCAGAGCGGGATTCATCGCGGTCTCCTTGTGATGTAAAGTTAACTTAACATCGAGAATTCTGCGATGTAAAGTAAGCTTGTCATTAACGAGTCAATCGCGATCAGTCGCCCCCTGACCCGCCATTCAATGACTGAATGCCGCGTCTGCGTTCACACTCGCCTTGGGTGCGCGGTATAGTCGCAGCTTGTCCGACCACTCGCCCGGCCCGGCAGAACGCCCGGCCCGCTATCGTTCGAGGATTCACCGATGAAGTTCGAAGGCACCCAGTCCTACGTCGCCACCGACGACCTCAAGCTGGCGGTCAACGCCGCCATCACCCTGCAGCGCCCGCTGCTGGTGAAAGGCGAGCCGGGTACCGGCAAGACCATGCTCGCCGAGCAGCTGGCGGAGTCCTTCGGCGCCAAGCTGATCACCTGGCACATCAAGTCCACTACCAAAGCCCACCAGGGCCTCTACGAGTACGACGCGGTCAGCCGCCTGCGTGACTCGCAGCTGGGCGTGGACAAGGTCCACGACGTGCGCAACTACATCAAGAAGGGCAAGCTCTGGGAGGCCTTCGAGGCCGAAGAGCGCGTGATCCTGCTGATCGACGAGATCGACAAGGCCGACATCGAGTTCCCCAACGACCTGTTGCAGGAACTCGACAAGATGGAGTTCTTCGTTTACGAAACCAACGAAACCATCAAGGCCAAGCAGCGCCCGATCATCATCATCACCTCCAACAACGAGAAGGAACTGCCGGACGCCTTCCTGCGCCGCTGCTTCTTCCACTACATCGCCTTCCCCGACCGCGAGACCCTGCAGAAGATCGTCGACGTGCACTACCCGAAGATCAGCGGCACGCTGGTCAGCGAGGCGCTGGACATCTTCTTCGACGTGCGCAAGGTGCCGGGCCTGAAGAAGAAGCCCTCCACCTCCGAACTGGTGGACTGGCTGAAGCTGCTGATGGCCGACAACATCGGCGAAGCCGTGCTGCGCGAACGCGACCCCACCAAGGCCATCCCGCCGCTGGCCGGCGCCCTGGTGAAGAACGAGCAGGACGTTCAATTGCTTGAGCGTCTTGCCTTCATGAGCCGCCGCGCGAGTCGCTGACTCAAGGCTCCGGATGGACCTTTCCAGGATTGCGCGCAAGCGCCAGAAGAGCGTTCAGGATCAGAACGCTCTTCTGCGGGAGTCCATTCGCAAGTGCGCCGCGCATTTTCGTGAGGCACCCGAACAAATCCCGCCGGTGCTGATCGACGTGGCGTGCGAGAGAAACGTCGACTGGTCGAAGACTATCCTTCTGGACCTCGGTGTTCGCGAGCCGGGCTGTTCATCTCTGATGGGGTTGTTGCTCGATCAGTCCGGTCGCTTTATCGAGTTTGAACTGGATGCGACGGATGATTTGAGCTCCCTGGTGGAGCTGTATGTCTGGAAGGACATTTCGGCGGAGCAGAATTGCTCGCAACACAATCGCGGTATTGGTGTGGGCTATGGAGCCCTGGCGCTTGCCGTGCAAGCCGATCTGAATCGGCCTCAGGGCCTGCTGCCTGTCAGCGAAGAGTGAGAATCTGATCATGCTGCTCAACCTGTTCAACGAAATGCGCGCGGCCAAGGTGCCGGTGTCGGTGCGCGAGCTGCTCGACCTGATCGATGCGCTCAAGCACCGCGTCGTGTTCGCCGACATGGACGAGTTCTACTACCTCGCCCGCACCATCATGGTGAAGGACGAGCGCCATTTCGATAAGTTCGACCGGGCCTTCGGCGCCTATTTCAAGGGCCTGGAAAAGCTCGACGACCACCTCAAGGCGCTGATCCCCGAAGAGTGGCTGCGCAAGGAATTCGAGCGCCTGCTGACCGACGAGGAACGCGCGCAAATCCAGTCTCTGGGCGGCCTGGACAAGCTCATCGAGGAGTTCAAGAAGCGTCTCGAAGAGCAGAAGGAGCGCCATGCCGGCGGCAACAAGTGGATCGGCACCGGCGGCACCAGCCCGTTCGGCTCCGGCGGCTTCAATCCCGAGGGTATCCGCGTCGGCGACGCCGGCAAGCGCCAGGGCAAGGCCGCCAAGGTCTGGGATCAGCGCGAGTACAAGAACCTCGACGACCAGGTCGAACTGGGCACGCGCAACATCAAGATCGCCCTGCGCCGACTGCGCAAGTTCGCCCGTGAGGGCGCGGCGGAAGAGCTGGATATCGACGGCACCATCGACCACACCGCCAAGGACGCCGGCCTGCTCAACATCCAGATGCGCCCGGAGCGCCGCAACACCGTGAAGCTCCTGCTGCTGCTGGATATCGGCGGTTCGATGGACGCCCACGTGAAGGTCTGCGAGGAACTGTTCTCGGCCTGCAAGACCGAGTTCAAGCACCTCGAATACTTCTACTTCCACAACTTCATCTACGAGTCGGTGTGGAAAAACAACCTGCGCCGCTCCAGCGAACGCACCGCCACCTTCGACCTGCTACACAAGTACGGACCGGACTACAAGGTGGTGTTCGTCGGCGACGCCGCCATGGCGCCCTACGAGATCACCCAGGCCGGCGGCAGCGTCGAGCACTGGAACGAGGAAGCCGGCTACGTCTGGATGCAGCGCTTCATGGAGAAGTACAAGAAACTCATCTGGATCAACCCCTACCCCAAGGACACCTGGAGCTACACCGCCTCCACCGGCCTCGTGCGCGAGCTGGTGAAGGAGCAGATGTTCCCGCTGACCCTGAGCGGCCTGGAAGAGGGCATGCGCTTTCTCTCCCGTGGTTGAGCCCCGGAACGGTGCGCCCGCACCGTTCCGATGTCCGCAAAGGTAACCCTGCCGCGGAGTCTCGAAACTTCCACATCGCGCCCTAGGCCCCGTAAGATGGGGATCGATCCGGCCACGCTGGGTGGCCGGCACGCAACTTGCCTGCTCCTGACCTGTCCCCGTGCTGGTAACACAGGCGGGGCGCCGCAGCGTCTACGATGGGCATCGAATGAATCCTCTGACCTTCTCCCGCTCCACCTGGCTCAACTCCCTGCACATGACGTCGCTGACCGTCGCGCTGATGGAGTCCGAGGGGCACAGCCGCGAGTCCATCCTCGAGGGCAGTGGCATCACCGGCGACGACCTGCTCGACCTGCGTCGGCTGGTCAGCCCCTGGCAGGAACAGCAGGTCTTCAGCAATGTGCAGAATCTCGCCGGCGAGCCCGCACTCGGCCTGCGCCTGGGCGTGCGCACGCGGATCACTGCCTATGGCCTGCTCGGCTATGCGCTGATCTCTGCGCCGACCCTGGGCGAGGCGCTGCGCATCGGCCTGAGCTACCCGGTGTTGCTGGGCACCTACTTCCACCTGGCGCTGGAAGTGGATGGCGACATGGCCTGGCTGGTCGCCACTGGCTATGGCGAGGAAGAAGCGATGCGTCCGTTCAACACCGAATTGTGCCTGGGTTCGCTGAAAGTGGCCTGCGCCGACCTGCTCGGCCAGCCGTTGCCACTGGTGCGCGCAGAGTTCGACTACGAAGGTCCGGTCGATCGCCGCGCGGCCTACGCCACGTTGTTTGGCTGCCAGTTGGGTTTCAACTGTTCGCGCAGCGCCATCGGTTTCCCTGCCAGTTGGCTGGACATGCGCCTGCCTCTGGCGGATGCCGTGACGCACCGTGAGATGCTGGAGCAGTGCCGACGCCAGAACATCGACCTGGCAGCCCGCCGCGCCTGGCTGGACAAGGTCCGCGCAATACTCGGCGAACGCCTGCAGGAGCCGCCGGGCCTGGAAGAACTGGCGCGCCGCCTCAACTGCTCCTCGCGCAGCCTGCGCCGCCACCTGCAGCAACAGCAGACCAGCTACCAGCAATTGCTCGACGAGTTGCGCTTCGCCCGTGCCAAGGAACTGCTGCAGGACGGCGACATGCCGATCTACCGCATCGCCGAGGAGCTGGGCTTCAGCGAGACGGCCAGCCTGCGCCACGCCTTCCAGCGCTGGAGCGGACAGCCGCCCAGTCACTTCCGTGCATAAACGCCGCGCGTGAAATTTCCCTCGGGCTTGTCGTGGATCAAGGAGCCCTTGGATGTCCTGGGCATAGCCTTGAAGAATCCCACAAGGAAACCTCCGAGGGCCTGACCATGGCCAAGAAATTCCCGCTCAACCCGCCGCACCCCGAGCGCATCTGCTGGGGCTGCGACCGTTATTGCCCGGCCACCAACCTGGCCTGTGGCAACGGTGCGGACCGCACCATGCACCCGGCCGAGATGCTCGGCGATGACTGGTATCAATTCGGTGACTGGGGTATCGAGGCGCCGAAAACGATTTCTGCCGTGCAACTGGAGCCTTCCAGCTAGCGCACACCCGCGCCGTTGCGGCGCCGGCCATGAAAAAGCGCGCACTTCCTCCCCGGAATGCGCGCTTTTTCGTCATCAGCCCTTGGCGGGGGTGATGCCGTAGATCTTCTGGAAGCGGGCGATCAGGCCGACCGGCTTCTTCTCTTCCTTCTGCATCAGGTAGACCACGCGCTCGCCGTTGGGGCCGCTGGCGATTTCGGTGTGGCGGAAGATCGGCTCGCCCAGGCCGTTCATGTCGACCATGTCGCCGTAGCGCTGGGCTACATAGATCACGCCTTCCTGGCGGATTTCGCCGTAGAAGCCGGCGGCCGGCGGCAGGCTCTGCTTGTAGAACTGGTAGGAGGCGATCTTCTTCGCGTCCTTGTCCTTGTCCTCGGCGCGGACGACCAGGACGACGTTCTGGCCGAACTTGTCCTTCTCGCCTACTTCCTTGGTGTAGGTGGTCTTGCCGGTGACGATGTAGTCGCGGTAGACGGCGGCGTCATCGAACAGGTACAGGGTCTCGTCGGTACGCACCAGGTACCAGTCGTCGTTGTTGGGCGTGGCTTCCTTGCTGGCTACCGGAGCCTGGGCGGCGCAGCCAGCGAGGGCGGCGACGAGCAGAGCGAGGGATGCAGCTTTGTTGGCTTTGTTGTTGAACATCTCGGGGGCTTCCTGGGGTTGAAAGCCTGCGAGTTTCAATGGGCCATATAACGGATTGATGACGGGCAAATGACGAATTGTTTCGAAGCTGCAGCGCCCGCTTCACGGGCGCTGCAGGCAATCTCCCGGCGACTCAGGGGCGCGCTTCGAGGATCAGGTTGAACGGTGTTTCGGCCGCCCGGCGGAAGCGGCTGAAACCGGCCTCCTCGAACACTTTGCGCAGGCGCGCTTCGCCTGCCTGGGCGCCGAGCCCCAGGCCGACTTCCTGGGATAGCGAGTTGGGCGTGCAGATAAAGGTGGACGCGGCGTAGAACAGCCGGCCGACCGGGTTCTGGTTGTCGTCCAGGTGATCATTGGCAAAGGGCTCGACCAGCAGCACGGTGCCATCCGCCTTGAGTGCCTGGCGTGCGTGCTGCGCGGCGCCCACCGGGTCGCCCATGTCGTGCAGGCAATCGAAGAAGCAGATCAGGTCGTAGTCGGTGCCGGGGTAATCCTTGGCACTGGCACGCTGGAAGCTGGCGCGACCGGCGACCTCGGCCTGATCCGCGCGCTGGTTGGCCACTTCTATCGAAGGCTGGTGGTAGTCGAAGCCGACGAAATAGGAGGCCGGGAAGGATTGCGCCATGACGATGGTGGAGGCGCCGTGGCCGCAACCGACATCGGCGACCCGCGCGCCATGCTGGAGCTTGTCGACCACATCGTCCAGGGCCGGCAGCCATTCGGCCACCAGGTGCGCGCGGTAGCCAGGGCGGAAAAATTTCTCGGTGCCGGAGAACATGCAGGGGTGGTGATCGCCCCAGGCCAGGGCGCCGTCGCCGCGCATGGCGGCGACCAGCTTGTCCTTGTCGTGGTAGAGCGCGGCGACCACGGAAGCGCCGCCGGCGACGTAGACGGGAGAGTCCTCGATGGCCAGGGCCATCGCCTGCTCTTCGGGCAGGCGGAAGTTGCCGTCCTGGTGCTCCATGTAGCCGGAGGCGGCATGGGCGCTCAGCCATTCGCGAAGCAGGCGGGCATTGCAGCCGCTGCGCTCGGCCAGTTGCGCCGGGCTCAGCCATTGGCCATCGGCCATGGCTTTGTAGAGCCCCAGTTCTTCACCCAGGATGATGTTGGCGAGCATCGCCGCGCCACCCATGTCGGTGACCAGCTTGCCTATGAATTCGTTGAGTCTGGCTTCGTCCATCGCGCGAACTCCCATGCGAAGCCGCGGGCAATCCCAGCGGCAACGGAGAAAGGAAGGCGGCAGGCGGCAAGGCCGGGTGCCGCGCCGGGCGCCGGCCAACGACGGGCACGGGACGCTGCGGGCGCAACGGCAACTCCCGCGCGGGACTGTTGCGCGAAGGCCGGTAGCGCGGCAGCCCTACCGGCGTGACTTTCTCATTCTACGGCGGTGGGTTCGCTGCGGCGGCGTCGCCGACTTGCGGTGCTGTCGCTTCGCCAGAGCGTGGCTCGCGCGCCATTTGCGGCCGCTGCAGGATCAGGTTCTGCGCCACGGTCAGGTTGATACCGGCCTCGCGCAGCCCACTGAAGATGGTGAACAGCAGGTCGCTCTTGGTGCCGTACACCGCCCGCGGGCTGCTGACGTTGCCCGAGGCGGCCAAGGTCAGGCCGGTGGCGCTGAGGTCCTTGAAGGTCACCGAGGGCGCCGGCGTCTCGACGATGTTCTCGTGCTCTGTGTAGGCCTTGAGCATCAGCTCGCGGACCTTCTGCACATCGGTATCCAAGGGCAGGGTCAGGTTGATGCCGACCACGCCCAGGGCGCTGCCCATGGTCACGTTGCGCACGTTCTGCGAGATGAACTGCGAGTTGGGGACGATGACGGTGGACTGGTCGGACATCTGGATTTCCGTGGCGCGCACGTTGATGCGGCGGATATCGCCCTCCACGCCGCCGGTCAGGCTGACCCAGTCGCCCACCTTCACCGGGCGCTCGGTGAGCAGGATCAGGCCGGAGATGAAGTTCTGCACGATGGCCTGCAGGCCGAAGCCGATACCCACCGACAGGGCGCTGACCACCCAGGTCAGGCTGGTGAGGTTGATGCGCAGCGCCGAGAGCACCAGCAGCACCAGGATGACCATGCCGATGTAGCCCACCAGGGTCACCAGCGAGGCGCGCATGCCGACGTCCATGCTGGTTTCCGGCAGCAGTTCCTCGGCCAGCCAGCGCTTGAGCAGGCGCAGGCCGAACAGCCCGGCGGCCAGCGTGCCCAGGGCGAGCAGGATGTCCTGCGGGACGATGTTCAGGCGGCCCAGGGACTGGCCGCTTTCCACCAGCCGCACCAGGCCCTGGAGCAGTTCGCCGGGGCTGGTGCCGGTGGTGGAGAAGGCGATCAGTATCGTCGATAACACCAGCAGCGTGCGCCCGGCGCCGGTCAGCAGGGTGGCGAACTGCGCCTGGTGGCGCGGGTCGACGCCAAGGTTTTCGGCCAGCCGCGCGCCGATCTTCTGCCTGGGTGACAGCAGCGCTTCGCAGAGGTCGACGAACAGGGTCGTGAGCAGGTAGCCGGTGGCGCAGACCACGCTGGCCCAGAGCAATTTTCCGGCGAGGAAATAGGCCAGCGACAGGTAGCCGGTGACCAGCGCGAGGACGATCAGCAGCACGGTGATCATCATTGCCAGCACGATGATCCCGGCCAACGCGGAGGTCTCGTGCCCTTCGGCTTCGCGGCGGGCCCGGCGGTAGCGGTACAGGGCAATCGAGAAGAGCAGCGCGGTTGCCAGGGCGGTGATGCCGTTCACCGCGACAGTCAATGCCAGGCTGGCACCGCTGGCGCTGTTCAGCCGCTCCTGGGTGCCGAGCACCAGCAGCAGCCAGGCCATCAGCCAGGGGAAGGGGGAGAGCGCGTCGGCCACCGGGTCGGGCAGGTCGGGCAGGCGCCAGGACGGTCGCTGCACGGCGAGCAGGGCGCGCCCCAGGCCGGCAGTGAAAGTGCAGAAGATCACCAGTGTCAGCAGTTGGTCGCCCAGGTTGGCCATACTGCCGTTGAGCTGCTCGTGCCAGTCCAGGCCTTCGCGAATCAGCGCGGCGCCGCCGCCCAGGGTGAGGATGGTGGCCAGGCTGACCGCCACGGCGAGCGCGCTGCGGCGCAGGCGGCCCACCGGAATCCAGCGGATCATCGCCTTGGTCAGCAGCTGCTCCAGCAGGCGCCGGCCGGGGATCCACAGCAGCGCGCCAGCGATCAGGCAGGCGATGAAGGGCCAGCGGTGTTCCGGTTGCCAGGTCAGGGCGAAGGCGTCGCCGATCTGTCCGCGAATCGCTTGCAGTCGGGACAGGTCATCATCGGTGGGGCGGATCAGGCTGGACCAGAAGCGCGGGCTCAGCGGTGGCGGGTAGCGCGTGGCGATCTGCGAGTTGAACTGGCTGCGGCGCAGGTTGACGATCTGTGCGGCCAGGTCCTGGGCATTCTTGTCCAGTTGGTTGGCGCGATCCTGCTGCTTCTGCTGCTGCTTCTGATCGGCCAGCAGATCGTTGCGCTGATTGGTGAGGCTGGACGCTTCGTTGGGCGTCATCGGGCCGAGGACCTTGAGCTGGTCTTCGGTGCGCGCCAGTTGCGTGGTGATGTCCGCTGCGCTCTGTTCGGCACGGGCCTGGACGCCCAGCGCCGCCTGGCGCAGGTTGGAGAGCAGGCCGTCGTCGCTGTCGGCGGATACCCGCTGGCGGATCAGTTCGAGACGGTCGCTGAGCTGGTCGAGGCTGGCGTCGTCCGGCAGCTCCGGCAGCTCGATGGTGTCGCCGGCCTGGACGTCGGTCGGCTCGTCGGCCAGCGCGGCGCCTGCTCCGGCCAGCGACAAGGTGAGCATCAGCAGCACGCGGCTGCAGGCATGCATGAAGGTTTCCCGCATCTTCCCCCATCCTGTGGTCAAAACGCATGTGGGTGTTCGACCGGTCAGTGGCCGGCACAATTCCCTGGAGCATAGCGTCGTAGTGGCCGGTCCTTGTCCGGCTGGTCCGCATAATCAGTGTATGCAGATGGTTAAGGGTCAGAAATTCTGGCCACATCGATCCCCTTTTGGCCGCTTCCGCTGTTTTGTGCAGCGCAGTCGCTGGGCAGAATTCCCCCACGGACAACAAGAATCCTTCAGAGGGTACTCCCATGCTTACCGTGTACAGCGATGATCACCGCCTGCATTTCGGCCAGTCCGAACTGGTCGACGGCAAACTCCAGCCCTGCTTCGAAATGCCCAGCCGCGCGGACACCGTGCTGGCCCGCGTGAAATCGCAGAACCTGGGCGAGATCATCGAGCCCAAGGACTTCGGCCTGGAACCGATCCTGCGTGCGCACAACACCCGCTACGTCGAATTCCTCAAGGGCGCCTGGGCGCGCTGGGCGGCCGAAGGCCACACCGGCGACCTGGTTTCCACCACCTTCCCGGGGCGCCGCCTGCTGCGTGACGGTCCGATCCCGACTGCGCTGATGGGCGAAGTGGGACACTACAGCTTCGACACCGAGGCGCCGATCACTGCCGGCACCTGGCAGGCCGTGTACAGCTCGGCCCAGGTCGCGCTGACCGCCCAGGACCACATGCGCCAGGGTGCCAGCACCGCTTTCGCTCTGTGCCGTCCGCCGGGCCACCACGCCGGCAGCGACTTCATGGGCGGCTACTGCTTCCTGAACAACGCCGCCATCGTCAGCCAGGCCTTCCTCGACCAGGGTGCCAAGCGCGTGGCCATCCTCGACGTCGACTATCACCACGGCAACGGCACCCAGGACATCTTCTACCGCCGCAACGATGTGCTGTTCGCCTCGATCCACGGCGACCCGCTGGTGGAGTACCCCTACTTCCTCGGCCACGCCAACGAGCACGGCGAGGGCGCCGGCGAAGGCTACAACCACAACTACCCGCTGCCGCACGGCACCGGCTGGGACGGCTGGTTCGCCGCGCTGGACGATGCGTGCCGCAAGATCGCCGACTACGCGCCGGACGCGGTGGTTGTATCGCTGGGCGTGGATACGTATAAGGACGACCCGATTTCCGAGTTCAAGCTGGACAGCCCGGACTACCTGAAGATGGGCGAGCGCATCGCCGCACTGGGTATCCCGACCCTGTTCATCATGGAAGGGGGCTACGCGGTCGAGGCCATCGGCGTCAACGCGGTGAACGTGCTGCAGGGCTACGAAGGCGCTGCACGCTAAGTAGAAAAGATCGGGCGGATGAATTTCCGCCCGATTGCTTTTTATGGCTCGCGGCCCGCTGTTTGTAGTGGTCAGAGTGCGAGCGCATCCAACTGGGGAAGGACATGAACAAGAATACCGCGCTGCGCGGCCTGCTCGCCGCCGCCGCCCTCGTCACCGCCGGTGCCGCCAGCGCCGCGCCGGAAGTGCGCATCTACAACTGGTTCGACTACATCGGCCCGGACACCCTCAAGGGCTTCCAGAGCGAGACCGGCATCAAACCGCAATACGACGTCTACGACAGCAACGAAGTACTGGAAGCCAAGCTGCTGTCCGGCCACTCGGGCTATGACGTGGTCGTACCCAGCGACAGCTTCCTGCCCAACTACCTCAAGGCCGGCGTGTTCCAGCCGTTGGACAAGAGCAAGCTGCCGAACTGGAAGAATCTCAATCCCGCCCTGCTCAAGGTGCTGGAGAGCAAGGACCCGGGCAACCAGTACGTGATGCCCTACATGTGGGGCACCAACGGCATCGCCTACAACGTCGACAAGGTCAAGGCCGTGCTCGGCGACAACGCGCCGGTGGACTCCTGGGACCTGGTGTTCAAGCCGGAGAACCTGGCCAAGCTGAAATCCTGCGGCGTGGCCTTCCTCGATTCGCCCACCGAAGTCATTCCGCAGGTCCTGCATTACCTGGGCCTGTCGCCGAACAGCCACAACCCGGACGACTACAAGAAGGCCGAGGCGCTGCTGGCGCAACTGCGTCCGCACATCACCTACTTCAGCTCTTCGAAGTTCGTCACCGACCTCGCCAACGGCGATGTCTGCGTAGCCCTGGCCTGGTCCGGCGGTGCGATGCAGGCGGCCAATCGCGCCAAGGAAGCCAATAACGGCATCCACATCGAGTACCGCATTCCCAAGGAAGGCGCGGCGGCGTGGTTCGACGTGCTGGCGATTCCGAAGGACTCGAAGAACGTCGAGCAGGCCCACGCCTTCCTCAACTACCTGCTGCGCCCGGAAGTGGTCGCGCCGATCTCCGACTATGTCGCCTACGCCAACCCCAACCAGGCGGCGGACGGGCTGATCTCCAAGGAGCTGCACGACAACCCCAACGTCTACCCGCCGGCGGACGTGCAGGCCAAGCTGTTCTCGGTGGAGATGCTGCCGCCCAAGCTGGAGCGTATCCGCACCCGCACCTGGACCCAGGTGAAATCCGGCAAATAATGTCGCCCACGGTGCTCTGAACAGCGGATTTCCGTTGGCGGCCGGGCGCCGCGAACTGGCATGATCGGCGGACCTTCTTCGAGGAGGTCCGCCGATTTTCATTGGGCTTCCCGTCCCTCCTCAACTGCCGAGCCTTGCCATGACCTGCCGGACCGCTGCACACGCCTTCGCCAGGAGGCGCTCATGAATACCCAAGCCACTATCGTCGAGCGCAAGGGCGCCGATGCCTTCGCCATCCAGGTCATGACCGGCCTGTGCATCATCTGGGGTCTCCAGGCGGTGATGGTGAAACTGGCTGCTCACGACATCGCGCCGATCATGCAGGCCTTCGGCCGCAACCTGGTGGCCGCCGTGGTGGTGGGGCTGCTGATGTGCTGGCGCGGCGGCTGGGAAGGCTTCCTGCGCCATGGCACCGTCAAGGGCGGTCTGCTGGCCGGCGTGCTGTTCGCCGCCGAGTTCTTCTTCATCGCCCAGGGACTGGTCTATACGTCGGCCTCGCACATGGCGGTGTTCATCTATACGGCGCCGATCTTCTCGGCGTTGGCGCTGCACTTCCTGCTGCCCAGCGAGCGCCTGCGGCCCTTGCAGTGGCTGGGGATCGGTGTGTGCTTCGCGGGGATCGCGATGTGCTTCGGCGGTGGCTTCGACGTCGCCAACCTGGACGGCCGCATGCTGCTGGGCGATGCCTTTGGCGTGCTGGCGGGCTTTTCGTGGGGCATGACCACCGTCGCAGTGCGCACCACGCGGCTGTCCGAGGCCAAACCGATCCTCACACTGTTCTACCAGCTGCTGATCGCCGCGCTGCTGTTGCCTTTCGCCGCACTGGCCCTGGGCAAGACCCAGGATGTCAGCTTCACCGCCATCGGCGTGGGCAGCGTGCTGTTCCAGGGGCTGGTGGTGTCGTTCTTCAGCTACTTCACCTGGTTCTGGCTGCTGCGCCGCTATCTGGCGTCGAACCTGGCGGTGTTTTCCTTCATGACGCCGATGTTCGGCATCGCCTTCGGCGTGCTGATCCTCGGCGAACCGCTGACCCTGAATTTCGTCGCGGGCGCCGCGCTGGTGCTGGCGGGCATTACCCTGGTGAGCAGCGAACAGTGGATTCGCCGGATGCTTTCGCGCTGAGGGGGAACTGTCGCGCTCTTGATTCAGGTCAGGCGTCGCGGCGGGGTAAGACGATAGTCTTTGTTTCAAGGAGTGAGTGGCACGGGCGGAGAGTGGGACGCCGGGCTATTCTTCCTAGGGCGGCCCATGGTGGTAACGGGCCGCCCGACCTGAATTCGCACGAGGAGGTATCCATGAAAGTCTGGCTGCAAAGCATTGCGTGGAAACTCGGTGTCACGCTCGGCCTGATCGAGCCTCCACGTCTGCAACCCATCCCCGTCCGCAGCGACGAGCAACGTCGCCTGATGGAGCAGCGCCGGCGCTTCTGATCGCGCCCGCTACCGCAAAAGGAAAACCCGCCAGCCGGCGGGTTTTTTCTTGTCCGTCATTCGTGGGCCTTGAACCAGTCGTCGATCACCCTTTTCAGCCTTTCCCCGGAGAAACTCGGGAAGTGCCCGCCATGCACGGTGCGCACCGGCAACTCGCGCAGGCGCGAAAGGCTGGCGGCGTAGTCGTCGAGATTGGAGTGGTAGGCGTCCTCGATCAGCGGACCGTCGTAGATGATGTCGCCGGAGAACAGCGTCTGCGTCTTCTCCTCCCACAGGCTGATGCCGCCCGGTGAATGCCCCGGCGTATGCAGGACCTGCAGGGTACGGTCGCCCAGGTCGAGTACGTCGCCTTCGTCGATGGTGCGGGTGGCCGGCGCGGCTTTCACCCGGTATTCGGCGTAGCACAGTGGGCAGTCCGGGTGCGCGTCGAACATCTCGTCGTCGACGAAGGCGGTGGCCAGGGTGCGCTCGCCGTCGGGGCTGGCAAGGATATCGGCTTCGGCCGGGTGCACCAGGCGTTCGTCGAACTCGTGGTGGCCGGCGATATGGTCGAAGTGGGTGTGGCTGGCTACCGCCAGCAGCGGGCGCTCGGTGAGCCAGGGAAGCTGCTCGCGCAGGCTCACCAGGCCGGAGCCGCTGTCCACCAATACATCGCGGGCGCGGCCCTGGATATGCCACATGTTGCAGCGGTAGAAGGGGCGGACGTACGGCTCGTGGATCAGGCTGACGCCGTCGTAGCAGTGACGGACCTCGAACCAGCGGTCGCGGGTGACGATCTTCATGACTCGGATTCCGGGTGGAATGCGCGGCGCGCCAGCGCGCGGATCGCGGGTGGCTGTGCGTTCACCCTAACCTCTCCCGGAGGGAGAGGGCAGGGGTGGGGCGGGTTTGGACAACCCGCCCCGCTCAGCGGATGGATCAGGGTGCGAAGGGCGCCGCTTCCATCACTTCCACGATCAGCGGGCGATCGCTCGGGGCGTTGCGCAGCAGTTCCTGCAGGTGCGCGTGGTCGCGGGCGCGCTCGGCGGCGCAACCAAAGCCCTTGGCGATGGCGAGGAAGTCCGGGGTGTAGATGTCCACGCCCAGCGGGGTGATGTCGCGGCGTTCCATGTAGCGCTTGATCTCGCCGTAGCCGTGGTTGTTCCACAGCAGGACGATGATGCCCACCTTGGCTTCCACGGCGCTGGCCAGCTCGGTCATGGTGAACTGCAGGCCGCCGTCGCCCATCAGGCTGATCACCGGGCGGCCCGGTTCGCCGAGCTTGGCGCCGATGGCGGCCGGCAGGCCGTAGCCCAGGGTGCCGTAACCGGTGGAGGCGTTGAACCAGCGACGGCCGCCGTCCAGTTCCACCAGGTGGTTGCCGCTGTAGACAGTCTGCGTCGAGTCGCCGACGAAGCGCGCGTCGGGCAGTACTTCGAGGATCTTGCCGAACAGCTCGCGGTAATGCGCCCAGCCGCTGAAGTCCTCGGCCAGTTGCGCGCGAACCTTGGCTGCGCGCTGGGCGCCTGGGCTGCCTGCGTCAGCTTCGCGGGCCGGCAGCAGTTCGAGCAGGGCGCGCATGGCGGTGCGGGCGTCGCTGTGGATGGCGATGCTCGGCGCGTAGTTGCGCATCAGCTGTTGCGGGTCGATGTCGATGCGGATCAGTTCGCCGCCGATCTTGAAGTTGCCATCGAACACCACGTCATAGTCGGTCTCGCCCAGCTCGGTGCCGATGGCCAGGACCACGTCGGCCTCCAACGCCAGCTCACGGACCGGAATCAGCGACTGGTTGCTGCCGATCAGCAGCGGATGTTCCGGTTGCAGCAGGCCCTTGGCGTTGATGGTCTGTGCGGTCGGGGCATCAAGGGCGATGGCCAGGGCGCGGGCTTCGGCCTGGGCTTCGACGCAGCCGCCACCGAGCAGCAGCAGCGGGTTCTTCGCCTTGGCCAGCTTGGCGGCGGCCTCGTGCAGCGGCGAGCGGGCCGGGGCAGGGCGGGCCAGTTGCACGCGCGGGCGCACCTGCATGTGGTCGGCCGGGGCGGTGATGATGTCCAGCGGCAGGTCGATATGCACCCGGCGCGGGCGCTCGCTGTCGAACACGGCGAAGGCGCGGGCCAGCACGGCCGGCAGTTCCTCGACGCTCATCAGCGTGTGGCTGAAGGCGCTGACGCCGGCGACCATGGCGCGCTGGTTCGGCAGCTCGTGCAGGTAGCCGTTGCCGTGGGCCAGGCGCGAGCGTTCGTTGACGCTGCTGATCACCAGCATGGGGATGGAGTCGGCGTAGGCCTGGCCCATGGCGGTGAGGATGTTGGTCATGCCCGGGCCGGTGATGATGAAGCACACGCCCGGCTTGCCGGTGACGCGCGCGTAGCCGTCGGACATGAAGCCGGCGCCCTGTTCGTGGCGCGGGGTGATGTGGCGGATGCCGCTGTGGGGCAGGCCGCGGTACAGCTCGACGGTGTGTACGCCGGGGATGCCGAAGACGGTATCGACGCCCCAGGCTTCGAGTTGCTTGACGAGGAATTCGCCGCAGGTGGTCATGGCAGTTCCTTGGAGTTCGTGGGTGAGGTGGTCGTTAATCATGCAAAAGGGCGCGGAGATCAGCTCGCCGCGCCCTTTTGCCTAGCGCAAGGTCTTGTCAGGCCGCGTCGGCGACAGCTGCCGGGCGGGGCGACAGCAGGCTGACGACGATGAAGCTGACCAGGCCGATGGCCAAGCTGTAGTAGATGGGGGTGTTGGCGTCGAAGCCATCCTTGAGCATGAACACCAGCGCGGTGACGAAGCCCAGGGCCATGCTGGTGATGGCGCCGGCGGTGGTGGCGCGCTTCCAGTAGATGGCGCCGATCAGCGGGATCAGCATGCCGCCGACCAGCAGGTTGTACGCCAGGGTCAGGGCGCTGAGCACGTCGTTCACCACCAGGGCGATGGCCAGGACCACGACACCGGTAACCAGGGTGCAGATGCGGTTCAGGCTCAGGCGGGTGGAGCGCTGGCCGGTGACGATCGGCAGCAGGTCCTCGGTGATGGTGGTGGAGGCGGCGAGCAGGCCGGCGCTGGCGGTGGACATCATGGCAGCCAGGGCAGCGGCGATCACCAGGCCACGGATGCCGTCCGGCAGGGCGGCGCTGACGATGGCGGCGAAGGCGTTGTTGACGTTGTCCAGGTCGGGCAGCAGCACCTTGGCGCACATGCCGATCAGCGCGCCGACCAGGCCGTAGATCACGCAGTACACGCCCGCGGCGGTGCCGGCGTACTTGGTGACCTTCTCGTCGCGGGCGGTGAACACGCGCTGCCAGATGTCCTGGCCGATCAGGATGCCGAAGAAGTAGATCAGGAAGTAGGTGATGATGGTGTCGTAGCCGATGGTGTGGAAGCTGAAGGCGGTCGCCGGCAGCTTCGCCACCAGTTCGTCCCAGCCGCCCACGCGGTACAGGCAGATCGGCAGCAGGATGAACATCAGGCCGACGGTCTTGATGATGAACTGCACGATGTCGGTCAGGGTCAGGGACCACATGCCGCCGATGGTGGAGTAGATCACCACGACGCCGCCGCCCAGCAGCACGGACACCCAGAACGGCAGGCCGAACAGGACCTGCATGACGGTGCCGATGGCCAGGGTGGAGACCACGCCAATCATCAGCGCGTAGGCGAACATGATCACCGCCGAAGCCTGGCGGGCCATCGGGTTGTAGCGACGCTCCAGGACCTGGGTGACGGTGAAGATGCGCAGCTTGAGCAGTGGCTTGGCCAGGAACAGGTTCAGCGCGATGATGCCGGCGCCCAGGGCGGCGCACAGCCAGAAGCCGGAAATGCCGTGGACGTAGCCCAGACGCACGGTGCCCACGGTGGAGGCGCCGCCCAGGACGGTGGCGGCCATGGTGCCCATGTAGAACGACGGGCCGAGGTTGCGGCCGGCCACGAGGTAGTCTTCGTGGGTCTTGGCGCGGCGCATGCCGTACCAGCCCAGCCACAACATGCCAGCGGCATATATCAGTACGACGATCAGATCTAACGCCATGGTCGGCTCCTCACACTTGCATTGTCATTGTTGCCGCGCGCTTGTGGCGTGCGGTAGGGCATCGGACCGGCGGCGACCGGTCCGATGGGGGCTTTCAGGTAGAGCGCTTCGCGTCAGGCCGCGAAGCCTGGATCAGGCTGCCGGCTCGCTGATGCTGCGCACTGGGCGATCATGGCTGGCCACCCAGCGCGGGCCCTTGGGGCCATACACGCCAGCGGGTTCCGGGAAGGTCCGCAGCAGGGCCACGTAGAGCAGGGCGGCCATGCCGAGAGTGACCGGCAGGCTGATGTCGATGCCGCCGGCCAGGTTGCCGAGGGGGCCGACGAACTGGCCCGGCAGGTTGACGAAGCACAGGCCCAGGGCCGCACTCGGGATCCACGCGCCCATGCCGCGCCAGTTCCAGCCGTTGTGGAACCAGTAGGCGCCGCCTTCCTGGCCACGGGTGAACACCTGCAGGTCATCGGCGTGGTAGAAGCCACGACGGATGATCAGGCCGAGGATCATGATCACCATCCAGGGGCTGGTGCAGGTGATGATCAGCACGGCGAAGGTGGACACGCTCTGCACCAGGTTCGCGGCGAAGCGACCGATGAAGATGAAGGCAATGGACAGCAGGCCGATCAGCAGGGTCGCCTGCACGCGGTTGAGCAGGCGCGGGAACACGCTGGACATGTCCAGGCCGGTGCCGTACAGCGAGGTGGTGCCGGTGGACATGCCGCCGATTACCGCGATCAGGCACACCGGCAGGAAGAACCAGCTCGGCGACACGGCCAGCAGGCCGCCGACGTAGTTGTTCTGCGCGATGTAGTCCGGAGCGTTGACCGCCACGATGGTGGCGGTGGCCAGGCCGAACAGGAACGGGATCAGGGTCGCCAGTTGGGCGCAGATCACCGCCAGCATGATGCGCTTCTGCGAAGTCTGGCGCGGGATGTAGCGCGCCCAGTCACCGAGGAAGGCGCCGAAGGACACCGGGTTGCTCATCGCCAGCAGGGCGGCGCCGATGAAGGCGGCCCAGAAACCTTCGCTGCCCATCTGCACGGTACCGGCGTAGCCGGCGTCGAACGGGCCGGAGAAGGCGAACAGGCCGAGCAGGAACAGCAGGCTCGCGGCCCACACGGCGATCTTGTTGACCATCAGCATGAAGCGGAAGCCGTAGATGCAGACGATCAGCACCAGCACGGCGAACAGACCGTAGGCCAGGCCCAGGGTGAGGTCGGTTTCCGGCAGGTCGAACAGGCGCTTGGCGCCACCGATCAGCGCATCGCCCGAGCTCCACACGGAGAGGGAGAAGAACGCGACCGCAGTGAGCAGCGACAGGAACGAACCGACGATCCGCCCGTGTACGCCGAAGTGGGCGCCCGAGGAGACCGCGTTGTTGGTGCCGTTGAGCGGGCCGAACAGGCCCATCGGCGCGAGGATGAGCGAACCGACCAGCACGCCGAGCACGATGGCCCAGACGCCGGCCTGGAACGACAGGCCGAACAGTACCGGGAAGCTGCCCAGCACGGCGGTGGCGAAGGTGTTGGCGCCACCGAAGATCATGCGGAACAGGTCGGTGGGCGTGGCGTTGCGTTCGTGATCCGGGATCTGTTCGACCCCGAATGTCTCGATCGTTGTGATTGCGTGTGCGTTGTTCTTGTTATCCATGACTTCCTCCCGGGGAGCCCTGTCTTTATGGCGTCGGAGACGGTGACAGGTGCTCGTGTGTGGCCAGCCAGCGGCCCTGTTTCGGATCACGGCGGAAGACGATGGTCTCCCGTTCGTGGTTCAGGCTTTCCTCTCCCTGGATGCGCAGCCGCGTGGCGACGTCGTGGCAGAACACCGCCACGTCTTCGCTCTGCAGGCTCACAAAGGTGTTGCTCGAAAGGCAGTCAAGGACCTCGAAACCATCGTCACGCAGCCAGCCCTCCCACACCTCGCGATAAGCCGCGCGCGACAGCAGCGGCACCGGCCAGGTGTGGAAAATGAAGGAGGCGTCTTCGCTGAAGGCGGCGAAGTAGGCTTCGGTGTCGGTGCGCGCGAAGGCTGCCACGAGCTCGCGGGCAGCCTCCAGCACCTGTGCTACGCAGGCGTCGTTATTCATGTAGGTGCTCGTGCGCTCAGCGACGCTCTACGCCCGGGAGGATGCAGAGCATTTCGTAGAGCAGGTTGGCGCCGAGCAACGAGGTGTTGCCGGTGGTGTCGTACGGCGGGGAGACCTCGACCAGGTCGCAGCCGATGATGTCCAGGCCGTGGCAGCCACGGACGATTTCCATCGCCTGGATGGTGGTCAGGCCGCCGATTTCCGGGGTGCCGGTACCGGGCGCCCAGGCCGGGTCGATGCCGTCGATGTCGAAGGACAGGTACACCGGGCCGCCGCCGACTTTTTCGCGGACTTCGGCCATCAGCGGTTCCAGCGACTTGTGCCAGCACTCTTCGGCCTGCACCACGCGGAAGCCCTGCTTGCGGCTCCAGTTGAAGTCTTCGGCGGTGTAGCCCTGCGCGCGCAGGCCGATCTGCACCACGCGGTCGCAGTCCAGCAGGCCTTCTTCCACCGCGCGGCGGAAGGTGGTGCCGTGGGCGATCTTCTCGCCGAACATGTGGTCGTTCACATCGGCATGGGCGTCGATGTGGACCAGGCCGACCTTGCCGTGCTTCTTGTGGATGGCCCGCAGGATCGGCAGGGTGATGGTGTGGTCGCCGCCCAGGGTCAGCGGGAGGATGCCGTGGTCGAGGATCTTGTCGTACGCCTCTTCGATGATGCGTACGGCTTCCATCAGGTTGAAGGTGTTGATCGCCACGTCACCGATGTCGGCGATGTTCAGCGAGTCGAACGGCGCAGCGCCGGTGGCCATGTTGTACGGACGGATCATCACCGACTCGGCGCGGATTTCGCGCGGCCCGAAACGAGTGCCGGAGCGCAGGGAGGTGCCGATGTCCAGGGGTACGCCGACGAAGGCGGCATCGAGCTGGTTGAGCTCTTCGGGGGACTGGATATGCGGCAGGCGCATCATGGTGGCAATGCCGCCGAAACGCGGCATTTCGTTACCGCCCAGGGGCTGGTGAAGTTTCTTGTCCATGGGGAGGGCCTCAGGCTGATCGCTGTCTTCGTGGAAACAGGCTTGTTGATACTTAGGGCCGGATTCTCTCCACGCCGGGTAGTGGAAAAAATCGCTGGCTACAAATAATCACTTCAGAGTTTTCTAAACTAATAACGGTCGCTAGACTGCGCCACCTTGCCGCAGCAGACGGCTCGCCGGGCTTGTGGCCTGCGGTTCCTGAATAGATAGGTGGCTTGCTATCATCCGTTTTTCAGGTATAGAAACTACTGAACTAGAGCGGCCCGGCCGCGGTTTTGCGGAGTCTTCATGAGCGCGAGCGCATTGCCCGACGTCAAACTGCTGCGGATTTTCGCCTGCGTGGTGCGTAGCCAGGGCTTCGCCGCCGCCCAGCAGGAGTTGAACCTGTCGACCTCGGCGATCAGCACCTACATGAGCCAGTTGGAGAACCAGTTGGGCATCGTGCTCTGCCACCGTGGTCGCGGCGGCTTCGGCCTGACCAGCAAGGGCGAGCTGTTCCATCAGGAAACCCTGCGCATCCTCGGCGAGCTGGAAGGCTTCGAGCGCTATGCCGCGACCTTGAAAGGCGAGCTGCGCGGCACCCTGAACCTCGGCGTGCTGGATTCCACCGTGAGCGACCCGGCACTGCCGCTGGCGGATGTGATCGGTTCCTTCAGCAGCCTGCACCCGGCGGTGCACCTGCACCTGCAGGTGCAGAGCCCCTACGAGTTGCAGCTGGCGGTGCTGGACAACCGCCTGGACCTGGCCATCGGCTCCTTCTTCAGCCGGATGAACGGCCTGGTCTACCAGCCTCTTTATAGAGAGCAGCACTGGCTGTACTGCAGCGACCGCCACCCGCTGTTCGACGGCCGGCGCATTCCCGCCGAGCTGATCACCCAGCAGCGCATGGTCGGACGTGGCTACTGGAGCCAGGCGGAGCTGGCGCGGCACGGCTTCAAGCACAGCGCCGGCACCGTGGAGAGTATGGAGGCGCAGCTGATCCTGATTCTCTCCGGCGGCTATATCGGCTACCTGCCCGAACACTACGCCCACCCCTGGGTGGAGCAGGGCCGCCTGCGTGCGTTGCTGCCGGCGACCTTCGGCTACCAGGCACCGTTCTCGCTGATCCTGCGCCGCGGCCGTTCCCGCGAGCCGCTGATCCAGAACTTCCGCGACCTGCTGCGCACCCAGCCGAGCCAGTCATGAGCCGCGCCCGTTGCCCGCGCTGCGAGCGCCCGCTGGATCATTGCCTGTGTGCGCTGATTCCCCGTGTGGATAACCGCACCCGCGTCCTGTTGTTGCAGCATCCGAGCGAGGCCGGCCATGCGCTGAATACCGCGCGGCTGGCAGCTCTTGGGTTGATCAATGCCGAATTGATGGTCGGTGAGGATTTCAGCGGCCTGGACCTGTCCGCCTGGGATGCCTGGTTGCTGTTTCCCGGCGAGTCCGCCCTGGTGCTGGGCGAACTGGCTGCTCAGCCTGTGGATAAACCGCGCCTGCTGGTGGTGCCCGATGGCACCTGGCGCAAGGCGCGCAAGCTGCTGCACCTCAATCCGAACCTCGCCGCGCTGCCGCGCGTTGTGCTGCCGGAAGGTCTCACCTCGCGCTACCGCCTGCGCAAGGCGCCGGCCGAAGGGGCTCTGTCCACCATCGAAGCCGTGGTGCATGCCCTCGATGCGCTGGACGCACCGCAATCCCACGCCGACCTGCTGCGTCCGTTCGATGCGCTGATCGAAGGGCAGATTGCCGCCATGGGGGAGGAGACCTTCCGGCGCAACCACGGGACGCGCTGCTGATCCGCTCCTACGAGATACCTCTGCGCTTGGGCCATCCCTCACCCTAGCCCTCTCCCAAGGGGAGAGGGGACCGTTCGGTGCAGGATGAAACCTTCGCGTCAGTCGGCTCGGACTGCCCCCTCTCCCTGAGGAGCGGGGCGCGCAGCCAGGGTTGGGGTGAGGGGGAAGACGCAGAGACGGGCTATCCAGAGAAGACAGTTGCTCCTACAGGAGCAGGATCGCGGGGACGCGCGTATACTGCGCCCCTCATTCCCCTTCGCGAGGTGTTCGTCCGATGCGCCATTGATGCCGCCGTGGTTTCACGGCCCGTTTCCGTCCCAGGTTCCGTTCCTGGGGGTTACCCGGCATCCGATGGATTTGCGTATGACGAACCCTGTCTCCCTGGCGCTGCATGGCGTCACGTTTCAATTGCCCACGGGCGAACCGCTGTTTCGCGACCTCAACGAAACCTTCGACGAGCGCCGTACCGCGCTGGTCGGGCGCAATGGTGCGGGCAAGTCCGTGCTGGCGCGGATCATGGCGGGAGTCCTGGCGCCCAGCGCCGGGCGCTGCCTGGCCTCCGGGCTCGTGCATTACCTGCCCCAACACATCGAGCCGCAGGCGTTTCGCAGCGTGGCGGAGCTTGCCGGCGTGCAGCCGTTGCTGGATGCGCTGGCGCGGGTCGAGGCCGGCGCCGTCGACCTCGCCGACTTCGAGTTGCTGGACGGGCGCTGGGACATCCGCGCGCAGCTGGAGGCGATGCTGTCGGCGGCAGGATTGGGGCATTTGACCGTCGATACGCCCGCTGCACACCTGAGCGGCGGCGAGTGCATGCGCGTGGCGCTGCTCGGCGCCTGGCTGAGCGAGGCGGACTGGCTGCTCCTCGACGAACCGAGCAACCACCTGGATCGCGCCGGCCGCGAGGCGCTGCGCGAGCAGCTTCAGCGCTGGCGCGGCGGCCTGATCCTGATCAGCCACGATCGCCTGCTGCTGGATGACATGCAGCGCATCGTCGAACTGTCTTCCGCCGGGCTGCGCAGTTACTCCGGTGGCTATGCCTTTTATCGGGAGGCGCGCCAGCAAGAGCAGGACAATGCGCTGCGCGAACTGCAGCGGCGCAAGCAGGAGCGGGACCGCCAGCAGCGCGCGATGCAGGAGCAGCGCGAGCGCCAGGCGCACCGCCAGGCGAAGGGACGCAGGGATGCGCAGGAGGCCAACCAGGCGAAGATCCTGGTGGATCGGCAGAAGGAGCGCAGCCAGACCAGCATTGCGCGCCTGGCCACGCAGCATGGCGAACGCCGCGAACAGTTGGCGCAGGACGTGCGGGACGCGTTCGGCCAACTGCGTGATGACGCCGCCGTCGCATTGAATGCGCCGGCGTGTGAGTTGCCCGAGCAGCGCGCGGTACTGCAACTGGCCGGGCTGCGCCTGCCTTTCGGCAATCCCGCTCCGCTGGACCTGCAACTGAACGGGCCGCGCCGCCTGGCGGTGACCGGGTGCAATGGCAGCGGCAAGTCGACCTTGCTCAAGGTGCTGGCCGGCATCGTCGAACCTGTCGCCGGGCTTTGCGATGTGAAGGTGCGCAGCGCCTACCTGGACCAGCATCTGGCGGCATTGTCGCCGGAGCGGTCGGTGCTGGAGCTGTTGCTGGAGCGCAACCGGGCTGTGGACAAGTCCGTGCTGCGCACACGCCTGGCGCAACTCGACCTGCCGGCCGCGCGGGTCGATCTGCCCAGTGCGCTGCTCAGCGGCGGCGAGCGCCTGAAGGCGGCGCTGGCCTGCGAGATCTACGCCGAGCAGCCGGCGCAGCTGCTGCTTCTGGACGAGCCCGAAAACCACCTCGACCTGCCATCCCGCGAGGCCTTGGAAGAGCTGTTGCGGCAATACCGGGGCGCCTTGCTGGTGGTATCCCACGATGAAGCGTTCCTTGCCAGGCTGGCGCTGGAGGGCCGCCTGGAGTGCGCGCGAGACGGCTGGCATTGGCGCGCAGGCTGAACCTTTACCGGTCGGCGCGAGGCAGTTAGGATCGGCGTCCCTCTCTTTCCGGCTGCCTCTGCCGTGACCCGCCCAGGCGTTGATTCGCGAAGCGGGCATTCATGCTGCCGACGCTCCAACGGCCGTCACCGCTCGTGGCGTGCTATCCCTTTGTGATCTGTTGAATCAGGATGAATTCATGCTCATTCGCCAACGCATCGCTGCGGACAACCCGCGGCTGCTCGATATCTGGCTGGGCGCCGTGCGCGCGACCCACGACTTCCTGCAACCCTCCGACATCGACGCGCTCCTGCCGCTGGTTCGCGATGTCTACCTGCCCGCCGTCGACGTCTGGGTGGCGGTCGATGCCGACGACTGCCCTCAGGGCTTCATCGGCCTCAACGACAACCATGTGGAAATGCTTTTCATCGACCCGGATTGCCGGGGGCGGGGCCTTGGCCGCGCGCTGCTGGATTTCGTGCGCGAAACGCGCGGTACGCTGGGTGTCGACGTCAATGAACAGAATCCTCAAGCGGTGGGGTTCTATCTGCACTACGGCTTTGTCCAGACCGGGCGCTCACCGCTGGATGGCGAAGGTCGGCCGTTCCCCTTGCTGCATATGAGCCTGCCGGCCAGTCAGTAAGCGCAGGCAGAACCTGTAGGCGTTCCCCTCGGTCCTACAAAAAGCCGGGGGTTACGCTGTGTGCTCGGTCTCGCTGCTGCCGAAGCGGATGCTTCGCGCGCCGAGCCTGAGCAGGCTGTCGGCGAACAGGTCGCTGGCCGTGCTACGGCAGTCCCAGGCGGCTTCCCAGTCTTCCTTGCGGCGCCAGTGCAGGCGGCCGACCAGGCGCTGCGGTTGGCCTTCGGCATGCAGCTCGCTGGCGAGGTAGCCGGGGCGCCGGTAGAACAGCTCCTGCAGATGCGCCAGGTAATCGCACAGGCGCGCGGCGATGTGCGGGCGTTGCTGGGGTGTCACGTCGATCTCGATCTGCAGCACGAAGTGCGGATTGTCCACGCAGGCCTGGGCGGTGATCGGGCTGGGTTGAGTCATGTTCCTGGGCTCCCTGTCTTGAACCGAATGCCAGGCGAGGGTAAAACCTCAACATAACTTGAGGTCAATAGCCCGTGAAAGAATCTTCTTCCTGCTCCCTGCACCGCGACCTGAGTGTCGGCGAACTGGCCAAGCGCGCCGGCGTGGCCGTCTCGGCGCTGCACTTCTACGAGACCAGGGGGCTGATCAGCAGCACTCGCAACGCGGGCAACCAGCGCCGCTACTCGCGCGACACGTTGCGCCGGGTGGCGGTGATCAAGGTGGCGCAGCGGGTAGGGATTCCCCTGGGGGAGATCGCCGACGCACTGGGCTCGCTGCCGACCGGGCACAACCCGTCGGCAGCGGACTGGGCGCGATTGTCGGCGCGCTGGCGGGAGGACCTGAACGAGCGGATCGAGAAGTTATTGCTGCTGCGCGATCAACTCGACGGCTGCATCGGTTGTGGCTGTTTGTCGATGGAGGCCTGCCCGCTGCGCAATCCGGGGGACAAGTTGGCAGAGGAGGGGCCGGGGGCGCATTGGCGAGAGGGGGGCAGTGAGGCTGAAGAGCTGAAGAGCCCCTCTCCCTAACCCTCTCCCTGAAGGGAGAGGGGACTGTCCCGAGTGAGGGGAGTTTTTGAGCTGGCCGGACGCGGTTGTATGAATGAAGCGCCAGTGTAAAAGCTCGATCGTATAGCTCCCTCTCCCTTCAGGGAGAGGGCTGGGGAGAGGGCAAACCCCTGCTGCGAAGCCCGACCCAAAAACTCACCGCTCCCGCAGTGCCTCCCACCGCGCCTTCAACACCGGCTTCAAGATGTAATCCAGCACGCTCTTCTCGCCGGTGATGATGTCCACCGTCGCCACCATGCCGGGGATGATCAGCAGGGGCTTGGCGTCGGTGCCCAGGTGGTTCTTGTCGGTGCGCACCTGGATCAGGTAGAAGCTGTTGCCCTTGTCGTCGGTGATGGTGTCGGCGCTGATCATTTCCAGCTTGGCCTTGAGCCCGCCGTAGATGGTGTAGTCGTAGGCGGTGAACTTCACCGTGGCCGGCTGGCCGGGGTGGAGGAAGGCGATGTCCTGCGGGCGCACCCGCGCTTCCACCAGCAGGTTGTCCTCCAGCGGGACGATTTCCACCATGTCGTTGCCCGGCTGCACCACGCCGCCGATGGTGTTGACCTTGAGCTGCTTGACGATGCCGCGCAGGGGCGCGACCACCAGCGTGCGGTTGACCTTGTCGTCGATGGCGCGGCTGGTGGCGGTGAGCTTGTTGAGGTCGGTGCGAACGTCGTTGAGTTCCTTCAGCGCATCGCTGCGAAAGCCCAGCTTCGATTCCTCGACCTTGCGCTGGATCTCGTTCACCGCCGCCTCGGCGCGGGGGATGGCGAGGTTGGTGGCGTTGAGGTCGCCGCTGATCTCCACCGCGCTGCGGCGCAGGCGCAGCAGCTCGACGGGGGAGACCGCACCGGCCTTCACCAGCGGCTCGGACATGTTGATCTCCTGCTGCACCAGGCCGAGGCTGGAGCGGTATTGCTGGGTCTTGGCGCGGAACTCCTGCAATTCCTGGGTCTTCTGCCGCAGTTGTTCCTGAAGAATGTTCAGCTCGCTGTTCTGCCGCTGCATGCGGGTCTGGTAGAGCGCCATCTGGTCCTCCACGACCTGCGGCGCGGCTTTCTTCAGGTCGTCGGTGAAGTCCGGCGCACGCCCGTCCGCTTCCGCTTTCAGGCGCTCCACGCGGGCTTCCAGCGAGTTGCGGTCGGCCTCGGACTCGCCCTTGTTGGAGGAGAAGCGCGTGTCGTCCAGGCGCAGCAGCGGCTGGCCCTTGTTCACCACCTGGCCTTCGCGGACGAAGATTTCCGAGACGATGCCGCCCTCCAGGTTCTGGATGGTCTGCACCTTGGAGGAGGGGATGGCCTTGCCTTCGCCCTTGGTGACTTCCTCGATGTCGGCGAAGTACGCCCAGGTGATGGCCGCCACCAGCAGCCCAAGTGCTGCCCAGAGCGTGATGCGCGTGGCGTTGGGCGAGTCTTCCAGCAGGGTGCCCTGCACCTCGGGCATGAATTCGGTGTCGCGGGCGCCATTGCCGCCCAGGTAGCCGCGGATCGATTGCGAAAAGTGCATGGCCATTACCCCGCTGCCGGGCCGACGTGGCCCTTGCGCAATGCTTCGATGACCGCGTCTTTCGGGCCGTCGGCGACGATGCGGCCACTGTCGAGCACCAGCAGGCGGTCGACCAGGCTGAGCATCGAGGTGCGGTGGGTGACCAGCAGCAGGGTCTTGTCGCGGCAGGCCTCGTGCAGGCGCTTGCGGAGGATCTCCTCGCTGCTGTTGTCCATGGCGCTGGTGGGCTCGTCGAGCAGCAGGATCGGCGGGTCGAGCAG
>OGQD01000549.1_pt1 | contig 27707 bp, 27 predicted proteins | sample 1553091 | NCBI WGS metagenome assembly OGQD01 (sample SAMEA2580290, study PRJEB22360) | human gut metagenome | biome: human gut; feature: human-associated habitat; material: faeces | place: Denmark | collected 2008/2010
CGATTGGCTTGTTGATCATTGCGGCGTAAGAACTGTATGTTGCCACAGCCAGCCGTCCCTTGGCGATCTCTAGCCATTCCAGCAGATAGTCGGCGAACAGCATATCACTGCTCAGGTCGCCTACCTCTTTGGGCGGCTCAAATTCCGCTCGGAGCCTTGCCAGTTCTGACTCGGCTTTGCGCTTATTTCCCTTTTCGGGCAGTCCCGTGGAAAAGTATTTCACACGGCGTTTTCCGTTGTTGTTATAGTAGCTCAGTACTACATAATAAAAACCTTTTTTAACTTGTAGGTGTCCTGATACCATTGTTTTAACTCCTTTCATTGTACATCACAGGAAAGACCTACACCGACAAGCCTATTATAGCTTGCCGGTACAGTTCTTTCCATTCTGCAAGAGGTACTCACTTGTACACTTTAGTTCGAATTAACGGGCGTCTCTGTTGCGTTCTCGTTGGCGTTTCAGAAGCTCCAAGCCTTTTACAATGTCCCGTTTGATTTGCTCATTACTGTAATTTAGCGGAAAGTATTTGCGAAGTTCATCACACGGCAGTTTGATTTGTTCCTTTTGATTTGGTTTTTCTTCCGATAAAACAGCGTAGACTGCATCTGCGGTAAGCAAGCCGTCCTGTGACATTTTCTTCAGCCTGATACTCTGTGCGTGCGACGGTGTGCAGTCATTCATATTGATTGCGTCAAACAAAGTTAGTTGTTCGTCACGGTCAAGGTAGGAGATTTCTACCGCAGGGTTGAAAGCGATTTTATTATCATCTACCATTGAAAGCAGTTCGGGAATTAAGTAAGTTAAGCGGATATAGCGTTGGATTTGTCGCTCACTATCGTCGCTGTCTTTGCTCACTTGTGTTACGCTCAACAACTTCTCGCCAAGTTGGCGAGAAGTAACGCCCTGATGTTTTATGGCCTCCAGCTTCATCTTATAGGCAAAGGCCTTTTCGCTTGGCAGTATTGTTTCTCTTTGCAAATTTGCGTCCACCATTGCAATCACAGCCTCATCGTCTGACATTTCGCGGACGATTACAGGCATTGTTTCAATCCCCAGCACCTGACACGCCGCAAGCCTTCTGTGCCCGGAGATAAGCTCATATCCGCCGTCAGGCAGCGGTCTTGCAAGTGCCGGAGTTATCGTGCCGACCTCGCGTATACTTTCAATCATTCGCTCCATTTCTTCGTTGTTCAATATCTTAAATGGGTGATTCTTAAAAGGGTGAAGCTCGTCAAGCGGTATATTCTTTACACGCTCAAGCTTTGCGTCGTCACGCTCCGCCTGTGTTGTAAACAGGTCATCCAGAGTCGGTAAAGTAAAATCTGATTTTCGTATTGTCATCGTTCGTATCCTCTCTTTCTTGATTTATTAAGTCCGAAATATCGGCTTCGCATATTCTCCTCAATGAGAATGTTTTCTCTGATTTTTGGGTTATCCTCTATAATTCTTGCCGCTGTTTTCTTGTCCTTTCGGAGCTGAGCAAGAGCCTTTGTGCAGTCATCTTGCTTGGCAATAAGCTTTGCTTTTTCGCCGGGATTGTGGCAAGAATCAATGTCTCGGTAGAGCATTTTGCGGTAATCCGATACGAGTTTAATTTCCGAATCTGCTCTTTTTATAAACGATTCCACAGAAGAAATATCGGTTAGATTATTGTCGCAAATGAGCTGCACCTGTGCAGTGTGGCGGTCAAGCCAACGGCAGGCTTCGCGCATTTCGGGCGATAGCGGCTTGTGCTTTTTATTCTTCGGCAGCACGCCCAGCAGATACAAATATCTGAAATACAATGCTTTAAGTCCCGTAATCTTTTTGGCGGTTTTTAAGTTACCTTTAACAAAATGAGCATTTTGAATTGTTACACCGAAGCTCTTTTTTTCGGTAAACTCATAGTATAAGCGGTAAGCTTCCCGAGAGTTGTTTTGCAGAGTATCTCTCATTCGGTCATAGATTGCGTCACGGTCATAGGCTTCTCCTATGCGGTACAAACGAGTTGCTTTTTTGCTGTTGACAGAGCGAATGGTGGCGTATTTATGATATGGGTTTAGGTCGATTACATATCCGAGCTGTTTCAAAACATAGGTGAAAGCTTTGGGATTTGTACTCATCGTAAGTGCTTTATCTATCGCCTCACGCATTAAATTGTATCGGGTAGGCTCGCCGTTCTTTTCTGCCAAGTACAGCTTGCGGGGTGTCTTTCCTTTAGGATTTTTAATTACCGTCAAACCGTTTTCTTTGCAAAGCTCATCGGAAATACTACGCAGTATCCAGTATGCCCCCTCGTTGCAGTTAAACTTCTTACCGTTCCACATATTCACCGAATTGATGACCAAATGATTGTGATATGTGCCGGTGTTAAAGTGCGTAGCGACCAGCACTTGGTACTGATCGCCCCACATTCTTTTGGCAAGTTCAACGCCGAGTTTGTGGGCAAGCTGCGGTGTAACTTCGCCTGTCTTAAAACTCTGATATGCGTGATAAGCCACATTACCGACCGTCTTGTCAAAGCGTTCTTGTATCGCATTCATCTCGGCAAAAGCCATTTCTGCGGTGCAGTTTACGCCTGTAACATACATGACTTTTTCTTCACCGATTACGGTTTTTCTCTCGTCGCTTGCGTAGTGAAGTGCCTTGCAAATATCGCTGTAAATCGTCTTGTCCGGGTTTGCCGCATAGCTCAAAACACGGTTGATGCTGTCTGTTACAGCCCATATTTTTGTTACTGCCACGGCGAATCACTTGCGCTTTCCGGCTCACCGATTGTGTGGTAAGCCTTCAATAATTTGCTTACGACATAATCAAATCCGGCGCTGATTCTGTCGTCGGGCAGCGACTTGAAGTTGTCACGAAGCGCAGTTAAACCTCGGTAAGCTTCGTAAAATTCCTGTGGCAAGGTTGCCTGAACTTCTTTGCCAAGACCAAGTTTTCTAAGGTAAGCAGAGAGCGAAAGTCCGCATTTTTTAGCGGCAGTTTCCATTTTTCTTTTCTCTCCATCAGTCACTCGGATATTGATTGCGGTTGTTCTTTGTCTCATATTTTTTCATTCCTTTCTCCTAAAAATCGGGGTTACAGGGGCGACAAGTCCCTTTCGGCAATTTGCCGCCGGTTTTGTGGGTTTCAAAGGCAACACAAAACCTATGCTCGCTATCCTTACGGATTGGCATTACCTGTATAGACATATATCCACTTTCTCAAAAAGTGACGATAGTGACGGCTGTGACGACTTTTTCCTATATAGCGGATTTATTGTCATCACCGTCATTGCCGTCATTCTTTTTTAAGTAAATCAGTCGGCTTGTGCCTGTGCGTTTTGTTTTGTACTCGATGCATTGCGGCTGTAAAACTTCCGAAGAAAATCGGGCAAGCATTTTGGTCACGACATTTGGCGTAACCTCGGTTTCGTTCACCTGCGTTATAAGTTCCGTTGCCGTACCTTGCCACTCTTTATGTTCCGATATAAAATCAACCAGCCGGAAAACAAACTTCGGAATTTCTTCACGGTGAATCTCCTCCATATCCTTTCGCTCGACCAACTCCCATAAGTGACTGCGGTTGTCAAACTTCAAGGTCAGCTCCTGATATGCAATATCTCGACCTGTGGCAAGCAGCGTTCCTGTTTCGTTGGCACGGCTGCGCTTCAAAACAAAATTCGTATCTGCCGCACCTGTGATACCTGTGGAGCCCGAAACCTCGTTGAATGGGTCGCTGATATCCTTCAGCTTTCTGACATGGTGAACAACCATAACAGCGATGCCGTACTTATCCGAAATATTTTTCAGCGCTGTTACATCGTCGTAGTCGCCTGCATACATTCCGCTTTTCCCGCCGGCGCTTTTAGAATCTCGCACCTTTTGAAAGGTGTCGATAATGACAAGCTTTGTTTTCGGAAAGTCGGAAAGATACTGTTCGATTTGCTGTTCCAAACCGTTGCCGATTTGAAAACTCGTTGTGGCAATTCGAAGTTCGGGCGGTGCTTCGTCTGCAATTTGATACAGGCGGCTTTGTATTCTTGCGTAAGTATCTTCCAAGCAGAGATAAAGCACATCGCTCTTGTGGGTTTCAAATTCCCACACAGGCTGTCCTCTCGCTACTTGAATACCGAGCCAAAGCATAAGCCAGCTCTTGCCGATTTTACTTGAACCCGAAAGCACACTTAGTCCTTGCGGTATCAAGCCGTCCACCACAAATAAGGTTTTTCTCATCGGCGTTGACAGCAGCGTGTCCGCATCAATCGTTTTCAGCTTTTCAACTTGCATTCTTCACACCTTCTTCCATAACATAATTGATGACATTGACCTTCGGAATCTTAAAAGCGTTTCCGATTTTAACGCCGGAGATATATCCGTTGTTAATCAGGTCGTACGCCAAGTGTCGGCTTACGCCGAGCATTTGTTGAAGCTGAGCTACCGTGACAATATCCGGGTAATCCGGGAACATCATTTTGTAAAGCTCTTTCAATTCTGTTTTTCTCATTTTCTTAACCTCCTTTGTGAGAAAATAAGCTGCACGATATGTACAGCTATGTACGAGGCAACAGATAGAATGGAGGTTTCTTTCTGTTGTCTTTTCGCCGTTTTGCCCGAATGTCGTTTTTTATCCCTGCCCCACCTCAGCGGCGTTGCCCTGCTCACGTCGTCACAAGCTACATATCGTTTGCTTCCGTGTAAACACGAAAGCTCGCTCATTTCGCTGCTCCTCCTCTTCCCCAAAAAGTCTTTTGACTTTTCGGGGACCCCGGTTATCGCAAAGTCATACCCCATTCGGACGGTCATTCAATTTTAGAAAATCAAATTAATTTCAATCTTGATTTGCAAATTTATTATAGCTGTGTATTGACACGAAGGCAATGCTTTTGTATAATGTTATTTGTAGTGATATGGATTTGCTAATTATTCAAAAATTCTCATTTTCTAAAACGGAGGTCTTAGCAATGAGCGAAAACCTACTCCAAACAGAAGATAAATACAGTGCCGTGTACTTTGGATTTGCTCCAAATAGATGGCACGTAACGGACGACGAAAAATCTTGCGTTCTTTCCGTGAACGGCGAGTACAATTACTCAAAACTGCTTGAGTTGTATAACGCTATCGAGGTCGATAGACGAGAAACGATTGCTTTGGCTGTTACCGGCAAAAAAGAATTTGCTTTATCGGACGGTGAACTTGCTCAAATCAAGCAGGATACTACCGATACGCCTGCTCGTTTGGGAGCCGTTACACAAAAAATAAATTCTGCATTTGACTTTCTTCCTATGGGCGATAGCAGAGCTTATATCTCACCGATGAACACCGCTTCTGTATTTTTTTCACCGGGCGAAGGAATTTTTAATTTTCTCTATGCTGATTTTGACTCGGCGTATAATGAATGCCTGAATCACACAAAAAAAGACTTGCCTGATGAGACAAGTCTTGATATTTCTTTACTGACCGAAAAAGAAAAGAAATTGTATTATTATTTGACTTTAACCGAAACGCAAAAACGCTTTAAGCCATTGATAGAAGCTTCACTGTTTACAGCGGAATTTCCGCCTATTCTGCTTCATTGCTCAAAGCAGGAGTTGACGGACTATTACCACTACCTTAAAAAAATGCAAAATAATCTCGTTAATTTAATTGAGGCGACATTTGACGAGAATTTTTGCGACGGATTTTTTAATCATATAACCCATAAAACGAGATTTGCAGGCTACTGCCGTAAGCACGGATTGCCGGTAGAGCAAAAGCGAACGATTGTGCATAGTATCAGCATCATTGATGCTGAACATCAGATAGAAAATGTGCTTGACGGCAATATCGAAAGTGATTTTGATTTGGATATCAAGATGGCTGCCGCTTCGGAGGTTTCTCCGAGTGTTCAAAAGAATTTGGATAAGCTCGGTTTTACTATGCCGGAAATGATTGCCTTGTCTGCAGTGCAAGCCGACGAGTACGAAACCTGTATTTGCGAAAGTATTGAACAGCAAATTGAGTTTGAACTGATACAGTTGTTGAAGTCCGATATCGGAATGCGTAAATGTAAACGCTGCGGTAAGTATTTCATTATGAAGGGCAACTACGACACCAATTACTGCGACCGCATTGCCGAGGGTGAAACCCGCAACTGCCAGGATTTAGCCGCACAGGAAAACTACAAAAAGAAAATGGCGGACAATGCCGCCATTCCGTTGTATCAAAAGTATTATAAGAGATATGCCGCCCGTGTTCGTGTAAGGCAGATTAAAGAGCCTGATTTCAAAAAGTGGAAGTATCAGGCAATGACAAAGCGTGATGAATGCTCCGACGGCAAAATCACCCTTGCGGAGTTTGAAGCATGGCTGAGGGCAGCTTCCCGAATAGGAAGAAGAAAGAATAGCCATTTTTTGTCAATAAACAACCGATTTTTCCAAGCGGAACTGTAACAAAAGCAGTTCCGCTTTTATAATATTTTCCCAGCTTTCCTTTATAAATCCGCAATAATCCTTGATTTTAAGACTAAAATATGCTATACTAAAATTGTATAATTATATCTGCCCGAAAGTGAGGATAATTTAATGGACTCCAACATCGAACGCTGGTACTCAATGAAAGAAATTTGCGAATACCTCGGTGTCAGTCGTGACACCGTACTCGCTTGGATAGAAAAAAGAAATATGCCCGCCGCAAAAATCGGACGCCTTTGGAAATTCAAGGTCAGCGAAGTCGATGCTTGGATGAAATCCGGCGTTGCGGCAGATAATTAAGTTTCGGAGATGTACAATATGGGTTTTATTGAATCGTATAAACATCTTGAAAAACTATGCGGCGAAGTATTAAATGACGATAGGCGTATATCCGCTTATATTGATGAAATGATAAATACTCCCCGTGGTTCTTATCTTGTAAAAGGTTGGGATGATGACCTAAAACAACTGAAACACTACCGTTGGGTTAGGAATCAAATAGCACATGAACCTGATTGTACCGAGCAAAATATGTGTGAACCGTGTGATACTGTGTGGCTGGACGATTTTTATTCACGCATAATGAATCAAATCGATCCTCTCGCTTTATATTCTAAAGCCACCAAGCCTCGTCATGCTCAAAAACCGGTACAAGCTCATAAGCCGGAATCCCATACTTACACTTATTCTCAGCCGACTTCTAACCATAGGAAATCATTCCCACGGACTGCCGGTTGTATGACATTTTTAGTAGGTATTCTAATTATTGTAGTTGCAATCGTTTTAATGTCAAAAATACTATAATTGATTTTGGAGGTGCGCTATGGCACTTGAAAATAAATTAGGTCTGACAAGTTCTGCCGACCTTGCCCGTGAAGAAGAACGAATCAGCAAGAAAAAGGCTGTTGAACTTTTTGAAAAAAGTATTTTAGATAATCTTCCTGCCGGCAAGTTTTCTACATTGCAAGCAATCCATAAATACCTCTTTGAGGACGTTTACGACTTTGCAGGCGAACTCAGAACAGTCAATATTGCAAAAGGCAATTTCCGTTTTGCTCCTTTAATGTACTTGCAAGCGGCACTTGAGAACATTGATAAAATGCCGCAGTCAAACTTTGACGAGATAGTAGAAAAGTATGTTGAGATGAACATTGCCCACCCGTTCCGAGAGGGTAACGGTCGCAGCACACGCATTTGGCTCGACCATATCTTGAAAAATGAAATCGGCAAGGTTGTCGATTGGAGCAAGGTTCATAAAGAAGATTATCTGCTCGCAATGGAGCGCAGCCCGATTAAAGATATCGAAATCAAACACCTTTTAAAAGCGGCACTGACCAATAAAATAAATAGCCGTGAGGTCTATATGAAAGGCATCGACCACAGCTACTATTATGAGGGTTATACAACCTTTAAGACGGAAGAATTATGATAACGAAATGAGGTACAAATATGCCCGACAAGAATTGGCAATTTGAACTTGAAGAATATATAAAGCAAGGCGAGCCTGAAAGAGCCGAAAAAAGCGAAGCTTGGCAAACAGCTATCGGCTTGCAGGCGGTTGACGGGTTGAAAACCTCCGAATATTTGCTGGACACAGCAAAGGATCACATCGAGGGCAAAATCACCATCGACGAAGCTCAAAAGCGCATTCACAGCTATTACGAGCAGAGAACCACCCGTACAGAAATCGAAAACGAAACCAAAGAGGCGGATATTGTATCTGCAAGAATCACAAAGCTTTTAGGCGAAAAAGCATTCCAGTTTTCCCCTGCCGAGTGGATTACCATTCACCGCAGATTGTTTGAGGGTGTATTTGACCACGCCGGACAAATCCGTAAGTATAACATTTCCAAAAAGGAATGGATATTGAATGGCGAAACGGTTATCTATGCTGATTTTAACAGTATAAAAGATACTTTGGATTATGATTTTGCCACCGAAAAGCAGTTTTCCTATGAAGGACTGTCGGTTGAAGCGTCGGTGAAACACCTTGCAAAATTTGCATCGGACATTTGGCAGATTCATCCCTTTGGCGAGGGGAACACAAGAGCCACCGCCGTGTTTATGATTAAGTATATGAAAACCTTTGGGTTCCGTGTCAATAACGATGCGTTCCGTGAAAACTCTTGGTATTTCCGTAACGCACTGGTTCGAGCAAACTATAACGATTTGCAAAAAGGCGTCCATTCCACCACAAAGTTTTTGGAATTGTTTTTCTCAAACCTTCTGCTCGGCACAAACCACGAATTAAAAAATCGTTATTTGCATGTTGATTTTGTGGATGAGAACGCTTCCAAAAGTATCAATCCAAAAGTTCCAAAGTATCAATTTGATACTTTAGACTGTACTCTAGAAGAACTTGCGGTTTTAGAATTGGTTGCAAAGAATCCGACGATGAAACAGCAAGATCTCGTTGAAGCAACCGGAAAATCGATTGCAACCATCAAGCGAATTATGAAATCGCTACAGGATAAAAATTATATCCGCCGTGAAAGCGGAAAAAGATACGGGAAATGGGAAGTTATGGTTTGATCAATCTGCAGGTGATATACAATTTTTCAATCAACGCCCGGAACAAATATACGGAGGAGTTATTATGGCTAAGAATATTGAACCTAAACTTAAGAAGATAGGTGATTATTTAAAACTTGAGGAAGATACTATTTTCACTATACCGGAATACCAACGTGCGTATTCTTGGGGTGTTGATAATTGCGACAAACTGTGGCAGGACATAAATGATTTTGTTGAAAGTGAAAGCAAGGACAGATACTTCTTCGGAACGATTATAATTAACTGTCAGGATAATGATACAAAGTACGGACTTATTGATGGTCAGCAGAGAACGACCACCTTCTTGTTACTGTTAAAAGCACTACTTGTCAGAATTAATGTTGCAATTAACAGAACCTCCAACGATGAAGATTCTGCCAGCCTGTGTCGTGGTTTGCAGGAACGTAGACGTAGAATTATGGGAATTCTGTATAAAGCTGAAACGGAAGATATTTCGGATAAGCCCGATGTAGCTAAAGATGCCGAGATCTGTCGTCGAGAAATTATTCTTGAAAACTATTCAATTAACGAACAGTATAAAACGGAGTTAGCGACAATTCTTCAGGCAACTGATTTCGACTCGGCAGAAGCAAGAGTTACTAAAATCAAGTACAAACAAAAAGATAATAGATATACTAATTTCTTTAGAAACTTCAAGTTCTTCTATAATAAAATCAGCGAATTGTCCGATTCACAATTGAACAGTATCGCTAAAGCTGTTACAGATAACTGTGAAGTAATCGAAATCAAGAGTTGGCAAGTAGAGCAGGCAATCACAATGTTTAACTCTCTTAACTCCGATGGTCTCCCTCTTTATGACTCTGATATTATCTCTGCAAAATTGTATGCAGCCGCAGAAAAAAGAGGCGAAGAGAAGCAATTTGCAAGTTTATGGAAAGAGTTAAATGACATCATCAATGAATTGGAAAGTGTTCATATTGCTGATATTAATTCTATTTTGATGCAGTATATGTATTACATACGTACTATCAATAAGGAAACAATCAGCGATACCGGTGCAATTAATGTTACGACTCCCGGTTTAAGACGATATTTTACTGAGATTAATAAAATACCAATTTCCGATCCTATTACAATGTGTTCGAATATGATTAGATTAGCTAAGATATGGAAAAAGGTTTCCAGCTATTCTCAAATGAAAATCTTGCAGAAATTTAACGAGAATACCAAACTGTTTTTGGCAAGCTATTTTTATAGATTCAGTGAAGATGTTATCACCGAAGAGGTTATAGGTCCCATCTTTGAATGTATGCTTCGTTTGTTTGCCCTTCTCGAACTCGTTGATGTTGGCTATTCCAGTAAATATTTCAAAACATTTTTGTTTGGAGAAGAAGCCAAATTTGTAAACTCAAGTGTTACTATTGATGAAATTGTCAAAGATTTCAGTGAGCATATTGTATCTAACTGGGATTTAGAAAGCATCGAAACAGCGTTGCATGATTACGACGGAAATGTGCTTGTTTATTTAAACGAGTATCTCTTTGCGAGAGAGAAAGGGGTTGGTTTTACTCTTGGAAGTAAATATGATATCGAGCACATCATGCCATATAGCGGGTATAACTTACAAGAGATTCGAAAAGACGCAGAAATTGATAGTGAAGATGAATTTTACGGAATAGTAAATAAGCTGGGAAACAAGATTCTTCTCGAAGAAAAAATCAACCGTGCAATTGGAAATGAATGGTTTAGAACCAAAGTATCAACTGAGCTTGAAAACAAGACAGGATATATCAATAGTGAATATCCGATTGCTCAAGCATTGGTGGATAAATACCGTGACACTAATAAGCCATATTGGAAAAAGGATGATATTATCGATGCTACCAATAAAGCAAGTAATAGAATCATTAAGTTTATCTTTAGTAAGTAAGTTCCATTAATCTCATTTAACTTCTTGATGAGTTTTATAATTCGGAGGAATAGTTTTGAGCGTGCTTTCATTTATCGAAAAGCAAACGATTTGCCGATTGTTTGGAATAAGTGATGGGTTTATATTTAAATACTGGAGCGACAAGGGAGCCCACAACAAAAGCACAACTAAAGAGTTGATTTATGACTCTTGTGGGATAAACATTTTTGAAGATGTGGGTTACAAGGGCTTATCACAGCAAAAATGTATACAGAAGATTTGGGATGAGTGTAGCCCGCAAATCATTGCAAAACTCTTAAAAACGTTATCAGATTATTTCTGCTTTAAGATGGGGACAGATTGGTGGTCTGATGAGGATAATTATGATTATCAACAAGTTCAACATATTATAGAGCGATTGCAAACTCTCCAAACAGTTGAACTTCCAAAAGAAGAGAACATTAAAAATCTCAAACTTCTTTTAGAAGATATTGAAGAAAACATTAAAAACGACAAGCCAGAATTGGTTGTTGACCGACTTCATACGTTCGCATCAGAATATTTGCGCAATTTGTGCCATACCCACTCAATTGAAACAACCGACTCTAAAGGTAACGAGTATCCGCTTCATTCACTCGCCGGAATGCTCAAAAAATGGTATGTGGATAATGCTTATTTTGATTCCGAATTTGCAGTTGTAGCTATTCAAAATTCCATTAACTTGTTTGATAAATTTAATGGTATACGAAATGGCAATAGCGCTGCACATCCCAATGATTTGCTTTCAAAAGCAGAGGCAGAATATGCTGTTAGAATCATTGCGAACACATTAACTTTTCTTGATAAATGTGAAAAAAGTAAAATTAAAAAAGTTCAAACGCTTCCTTGGGATGGCGGCGTATTATACATAGCGCCCGACGAAGAATTACCTTTTTAATTATTTTGGAGGATAAAAATGGCTGGAAACAAAAGCTTACGAAGTGCGGGAAAAGCAAAAATTGACGAATTTTATACACAACTTTCGGATATAGAAAAGGAAATGCGATATTACAGAAAGCATTTCAAAGACAAAACGGTGTTGTGTAATTGTGATGACCCTTTTGAAAGTAATTTTTTCAAATATTTTGTGCTGAATTTCAATCGTCTTGGTTTGAAAAAGCTAATTGCTACTTGTTATGCTTCCTCCCCGATAGCGAACACCCAACTTTCTTTATTCGATGTTGTTGGAACCGAGGAAAGCAAGCAAAACAAACCTTATAAGGCTGTTGTGACAAAGGTATATGACAAAACCGGTGACGGCGGTATTGATATGTTTGATGTGGCTGAACTCTTTAAGTCGGGAGAAAACAGTCTTTCAGAGCTTGAAGGAGACGGTGATTTTCGAAGCAAAGAGTGCTTAGAATTACTTGATGAATCGGATATTGTGGTTACAAATCCGCCGTTTTCGTTATTTCGAGAATATATTTCTGTACTGTTGGAAAAACAAAAACACTTCATACTAATCGGAAGTCAAAATGCTATTACATATCAAGAAATCTTTCCTCTTCTAATGGATAACAAGATTTGGCTTGGCTACGGAAACGGAGATATGTCTTTTCGTGTTCCGGACTATTTTGAGCCAAGAGAGACAAGATTTTGGATCGATGAAAATGGACAGAAATGGCGTTCGATGGGAAATATTGCGTGGTTTACAAATCTTGATATTAAAAAACGTCACGAAGAACTGATTTTAGTTAAAAAATATAACTCTGATGAGTACTTGAAGTTTGATAATTATGATGCAATTAATGTAAATAAAGTGGGCGATATTCCTTGTGACTATATCGGCGTTATAGGCGTTCCAATTACATTTATGTACAAATACAGCCCTGACCAATTTGAAATAGTGAACGCTCTTAACAGATATGTTCTCGTTGGGAATGAAGAACTTAACGAAGAAATAAGAAACAATCATTCTCACGCTTGCAACATCAACGGAAAAGCAACTTATTTTAGAATATTAATACGCAATAAACACCCGGAGGTGAATTATATTGCCAAGTAAATCCGAACTGGCTTTAGCAAACAAAGCTAAAAAAGACGAATTTTATACACAACTTTCGGATATAGAAAAGGAAATGCGATATTACAGAAAGCATTTCAAAGACAAGGTTGTATTTTGTAATTGCGATGATCCTTTTGAAAGCAATTTCTTCAAATATTTTGTGTTGAATTTCAATCGTCTTGGTTTGAAGAAGTTAATTGCCACTTGTTATGCTTCCTCACCGATAGCGAATACCCAACTTTCTTTATTCGATGTCATCGGAACTGAAGAAAACAATCAAAATAAACCATATAAAGCTGTTGTAACAAAGGTATATGACAAAACCGGTGATGGCGGCATTGATATGTTTGATGTGGCTGAACTTTTTAAGTCGGGAGAAAACAGTCTTTCAGAGCTTGAAGGAGACGGTGATTTTCGAAGCAAAGAGTGCTTGGAATTACTTGATGAATCGGATATTGTGGTTACAAATCCGCCGTTTTCATTATTTAGAGAATATATTTCTGTACTGTTCGAGCACAAAAAACATTTCATTGTTATAGGAAATGTTAATGCCATTTCTTATAAAGAAATTTTTCCTTTGCTTATGAACAATAAAATGTGGATAGGTGCCAGTATCCATTCCGGTGACAGAGCATTTTATGTTCCGGATAATTATCCATTAGATGCTTCGGGATGTGGTATTGATGATGACGGAAGAAAATATATCCGTGTCAAAGGAGTCCGTTGGTATACAAATTTGGATATAAGTCAGCGTCACGAAGAACTCATACCATTCAAAAGATATAACAGCGAAGACTATCCTCGATATGACAATTATGACGCCATTGAAGTGGGAAGCGTTTCAGATATACCTTGTGATTATCCTAATGTTATGGGTGTTCCTATTACTTTTATGGACAAATACAATCCTGACCAATTTGAAATTATTGGATTAACACAAGGTTGGGACGATTTACATTCGAAACGATACGGGCAACAAGTACAAGTATCGAAAACCGGTAAACAGTCAAAAGTAATGAAACTTAACGACGGGCCAGCTATCGAGGTCATTGAAGCACCAAAAGATAAAACATATTACATTGTTGATGATCATTTCTATATTAAGATGTATGCTAGAATACTTATCCGCAACAAACATCCTGAGAAACCAAAAGGAGGAAAGCAATAATGCATATAGAGGAAAGAAAAATAACCGTTAGAGAAGTTACGGAAGGCTATTTTAATGATGCCGAGGAAGGCGTAGTCGGTTACGATGAACAACTTGATATTCGACCGAAATACCAGCGTGAGTTCGTATATAAGGACGAACAGCGCAATGAGGTTATCCGCACTGTGATGAAAGGTCTGCCACTTAATGTGATGTATTGGGTTGACCGTGGTGAAGAATTTGAAGACGATCCCGATACACCACGTTATGAAGTTATGGACGGACAACAGCGTACAATTTCGCTTTGTGAGTATGTGGACGGCAATTTTTCAGTTGATGATATGCTGTTTAATAACTTACCAAAAGACAAGCAGGATGAAATTCTTGATTATGAACTTTTTATCTACATATGCAACGGAACGGAGTCGGAAAAGCTCGATTGGTTTCGTATTATCAACATTGCGGGAGAACAGCTTACCGACCAAGAACTTAGAAATGCGGTATATGCCGGAAGTTGGACTTCCGATGCTAAACGCTATTTTTCAAAATCCGGTTGTGCAGCAGATAGATTGGCCGGAGACTATTTGAAGGGTTCAAGTATCCGTCAAGAGTATCTTGAAACTGCTATATTTTGGGCGGCTTCTGCCGAAGGAAAAACTATCGAAGGTTATATGTCGGAACATCAGCACGATCCAAGTGCCGTAACTCTTTGGAATTATTTTCGTTCTGTGATAGATTGGGTACAAGCAATATTCCCGAAAAAACGCAAAGAAATGAAAGGTTTGCCTTGGGGACTGTATTACAACGAACACGGCAAACGCACCGACCTTGATCCTAAAACACTTGAATTAGAAATTCAACGTCTTATGGGTGATGAAGATGTAACGAAGAAATCCGGCATTTACGAGTATTTACTGACCGGAGAAGAAAAGAAACTTTCAATCCGTGCTTTTGACCGTCGTGACGCTCTTGCGGCGTATGAAAAGCAACACCATAAATGCGCAATCTGCGGAGAAGAGTTTGAATTCGAGGATATGCACGCTGACCATATTAAAGCTTGGTCAAAAGGTGGACATACTACCCCTGAGAATTGCCAAATGCTGTGTAGGGATTGTAATCTCAAAAAAGGAAATCAATAAATCCTTGTTTGCAAAACACTTAAGTTTTACGCTATAGGAGGCAAAAAATGAACTGGTCTACTTTTCAAACTTACAATGATTCTCTCGAGAGAGCATTTGAGATTTTATGTAACCAATTGTTTGAAAACTGGAATAAGAGAGAATACAATGATAAACTTGCCTCTTTCAGCGTTGTTAATGGATCTGGCGGCGATGGCGGTGTAGAATCTTATTCTACTCTAACCGATGGAAAAATCGTTGGATTACAGGCAAAATGGTTTCTTTTCAGTCTTTCTGATAATCAAATCCAGCAAATAAAAAAATCAATTGAAACTGCTGTCAAAATTCGTCCGCAGATATTCCGATATATTGTATGTATACCTCGTGACCTAGCATCCGACACTGGAAGAGGTACTAATACAGAAAGCAAACGTTGGGAAGCTTTATTGAAAGGTGTTAAATCAAAACATCCTGATCTAATTGTTGAATTGTGGAACGAGACTCGTATAGTAAAAGAATTACAAGAGGACTCATCAGCCGGTATCAAGAAATATTGGTTTGAAAATTCTGAAACATCTGAAGATTCTTTCATTTTTGCTTTTAGAAAAAGCAAAGAAAGTTGGTTAAAAACAAAATATGTTCCCGACCTAAATGCGTATGGAAGTATCGACAATTATATTTCATCAACTTTGGGTGAAGTAAACAAACGAGGAGAATTAGCCGATACATCCTTGAAGGTTGCTGTTCTGTGTGAACAATTAGATAAAGCAATACTTGCATTTCAAGAAGTATTAAAGGATAAAGATGCAGAATTAAAAGCTGAATTAGATAATATTTTTGCAAAAGCAAGCTTGCTTAGTAGCGCCTGTAGGACTATACACGCTTGGTGTATACAAGAATCTGTTTCTATTTGCGACATCGATAGAAGTGCATTTAGTTTTGACTTTGAAAGTAGCCGTGAAACTATAAATAGAAGTCACGGAACAGTGCATCATCACTTTCACCTATCAGAAGTAACAAAAGTTCTTCGCAGATTATCTTCTATTGATATATACCGAATTATTGATGAATTCGACTCTAGTTTATGTACGAACCCAGTTTTATTTTTAGGTGAACCGGGGACAGGAAAAACACACGGAGTTGCAGCTTCATCAGAAAAGTTATTTGGTAACTGTATTCACACTCCATTAGTTATACAGGCTCGTAATATTTCTCCAAGCTCGAATTGGAAAGATATAATTAGTTCTGCTCTTGGGTTATCCTCAAATTGGAGCGAAGATGAAATATGGCAAGCAATGATTTCAATGGTGAATAGACATCGTTTTTCTTCTGCATACATAGATTCTAATATTAAAATCGTTCCTAAGATTCTTTTAATTGTGGATGGAATAGACGAATGTGCTCCATATGAAATTTGGAATGACCGAATAAATGAAGCGGGCATAATAACAAAAAGATATCAGCAAATCAGATTCTGCTTTACATCTAGACCATTTGTATTTCCTAAGAAACTAAGTGGTGTTACAACAAAACGCTTGGGCTCTGCTGGCGACGTACCTACTCACACTTTGTTTGAACATTATATGGAAGCATACAATATTAACGCTCAAAATTACGGATGGTTAAAATTCGCTTTAACCACACCTTTATCATTAAAAGTGTTCTGTGAGCTAAACGAAGGAAAAACTGTAGAATATACAAAAAATACCGATGTTTCTTTAACAAATTTATTGCGCAGTAAAATTGACCTTATTGAAAACGAATTTGCCAAAGAAGAAAAAATATCCATTAAGAATCAGTATATTCTAAGAGCTATATTAGAGCTTTCAAACCTGTTTGTAAAGAGCAAATCTATTGAATATAGCGATGTCATTTCATATCTAATTAGTAACCTTGGTACAACTCAACAACAATGCGAAAGAGTTCTACAGTATTTGGAAAACTATGGAATTCTCTCGTCTTTTTGCAAACACGGAAAAGGTTTGAATCCGGATTTGCATTTCTATATCCCGGGATTACAAGGTTATTTCGATTATGCAATGGCATTAAAATTGTTGGAGTCATATGATCATCCGCAAAATATAGATTTTGAACAGTGTTCTGCAATAGAAAATGAGGCTTTGTATGCATTGTCCGTAATGGCGATGCAAAACCATAATTATTTAATTACCAGAAATAAGACTATTGATCATGCTATTGATGAATGGTCTAAACAAGATCTGCAGTTTTTTGCTTTGAGGCACACCTCTCACGAAAATGGAGCATTGTTCAAAGAACGTTCATTAGAAATAATGTCTGAAAATGCAGATGGACTAATGACTATTACAAACAACCTTATTTTACCGCTCTGCAGAGATGTCGATCATCCTCTTGGTGTTAAAATGTTGGATGAGTTTCTCTTTTCCTTTGACTTACCCGCACAACGCGATCTGTTTTGGTCTGTGCCCAGCTTTCTCAGAGATTCTGATGGCTATAAGTGGCATACTTTGCAGTCGATTAGTTTAGATGAAGAAGAGTATGTACTGACTAAGGAAGATGTTTTTAACGGATGCCCTTCTGTATATGCGTGGTCACTTTCGACATTAAATAATACTTTACGAAAAGAATACCGTTCCAACCTTATGCGTTGGGCAAAATACAATCCTTGTGAATTCTATAACTTGTTTATAAAATTTTCCACTATAAACGATCCGCAAATTAGAAGTGATCTATTTTCAATCCTTGTATGCTTAGTATATGACGGTGCTGATAGTGCCCTTATTAAAAAAGCCAGTGATTGGATGATGGATAATATTTTAAGTCCATCAAAAGTGCTTAATATTATGGATGTATCTATACGATACTACGCTATTGCTATAGTTCATAAGGCAGTTTTAGTTGGACTTTATAATAGTACTGATGTTTCAACTTATATGCCACCCTATAAGGCTGATAGTTATGATATTCCACTCGACGAAAAAGCGTTATCTGGAACACGGATGAGCGGATATAGTGCTATCGACTATGACTTAGCAAGATATGTTTTGATTGATCATTTCGAATCGGCATTTTCACAATATGGTCATAGAGATGGCGATCAAATCACCGATTTAATAAGCAAAGTTGCTCAACTTCAACCCAAATTTGCAAATATTAAAAATGAACAATTTATTATATCAGCTGCTTTTGCATATCTTTCGCAAGTAGGCTGGAATGAAGATGAATTTTATAATTTTAAACAAAAAGAACAGGGTGATGGGATAATAGGTGGATTAGATGTTGCTATATTAAGAAGGTACACTCCTGCGACACATGGCTCAAAAAGTTCTGTTATGACAGTATGCGAAAAATACATTTGGCAATTTCGAAATCATATGGGCGGATTTCTTGCAGATAGATTATTATATTGGAATAACTACGAGCCAGAAAATATTAGAGATTATGGATTGCTTGATAATTTCATAATACCTATACAGGATGTCGAACAAATTGATCCCGATGAATTGCCCGAGGATAATCCTTGGTATATTCCCGAACCAAAGACTGCAATCATAGAAGCAGAAAACTGTAGTAAAGAAGAAGTTATCAATAGCGTTATTCACGCCCCAAACTTGAATTGGGATAAATGGATTACTATAAATAATGCTGACAAGCAATATAGAATAAATAGCGATACTTTGTTGGCATTGAACAACTATTCTTGTTTTTATGGTTCTGCGGGTGTGGAGACCTGTATCTTTATTAGTTCAATAATTATTGATAAGGATGATCTTGATGCATTCGTTGATAAATTGAGCAGCGATAAAGATTTATCTAAAAGAGTATCGAATCCTGTCGATTGGCACGGCGGCATTGTTTCCTCCTGTTACATAACCCCAAAAGAGGTTTGTTGGTTCCCGTGGAAAAAAAGATATAATAGTAGTAATGTCGAAGATTTCCCTGATTTTTCTATACAGTCGGCAGTCGATGGCTGTTGTTATAATTTCCCTGAATACGGTGATGTGTACTATGATATTCCGTCTGAGCCAATCAGAAAATTACTTCACATTGTAGATTCTAATGGATATATCTTTTATGACGATAATAAGCAAATCAAAGCACACTATTCAATTTCAGGAGAAAAGTGGAGAACGGCTCAAAATTATTTACTTGTCGATAAAAATGAACTGTTGGATGCTCTACAAAATAGCGATAAGTCTTTGATATGGATTATGCGAGAATATCGAAGAGAAGATGGAAAAGCCAGTGAGCGATATGGGAAGTTCTATGCAGAGAAGGATAGTAGTTATGTGGGATATTTTAGAAACGGAGAATTTGTCGTTAAACAAATTAACCGAGAAATCTCACATTCTCCAATCTCCCAAACAAAATAGTCTCTAACTTATAACATAATAGAAATGGCACAGAATTTTTCTTGTGCCATTTCTATGTCTATTCCACTATTAAGTCTTTATTAATAATTTCTCTAACACGCTCACGGATGTTATTCATCTTCCTCACCCAAGCCATTTGGTCGGTGGCTTTGAGTTGTTCGGTCACACCTTCCTTTTCGGCAAGTTCTTTTACCAGCCGGAGAAAAAGTTGTTGTGCCTGTTCTTCGGTATCGGCGAGGTGGGAATGGAGCTTGCCGGAAGTGAGCAAATTGTAGTACAGCACCTTATGATGATGTTTCAAATATCGTTTGTGCCTTAATGCCCACACGCCGATATTACCCGTTTCTTTTTCCGCCGGTAAAGCTAGGTTCGGCAGTAGATAATCGCCTTGTTGCGTGTATGTACCGCAGAGTTGTTCAAATAATGTGTCAGTCATAGTAAAAACCTCCTTTGCGCTTATATTGTACAAAGGAGGCGAATAAAAGTCGAATGTGCGATTTATGAATTTGCATATATCGCCAGTGCCAAAAAATACAGCGAATATTTCCAAACTTGTGCCACTTTTTACAGCGAATATTCACTCTTATGTTTTTAATCCTCGTATCACTTGCCAACGGGGGAATTCTTGAAGCGCCCGGATATGCCAATCAGATTTTCGGGTGATAGTGCGAAAGTATTTCGAACAGCAGAATTCGATTAAATAGACTTTCGGAATGTGATTCACATTGTTTCTCTTGAAGGCTTTAAGATGTCCTTTCTTGCACCAATCATTTATTGACGTTGTGCAGTATCCGATTACTTTTGAAATGTCGGTCGCAGTCAGCACATCGGGGTATTGCGCAAAAAGTTCCGTGTAATACAGCCTCATATTTTCAAGAGTCTGTTCGGGTACTTCGGCGTTCATTTTGACGGCATAGTTCCCCTTGTACCAACCTGCCGGTGCGGAATAGGATTCGGGGAATACTTTTCTCTTTTCAAGATATGTAATAACATCAGCCTTTTTGATTTTGTAACAGCGAGTTTTCTTGCCCGTATACTCGCACGGTATCTTTCCGCTTCGAAGCAGATACAAGGCCGTTGATTTACTGATGTGGCAGATTTGATAGAGTTGGTCTTTGGTAATAATATCGGGAATCGAATCCCAGTTTATTGCGGTTTCATTCATAGGAATACACCTCGTAAATATTTTAGTCGGTGCGGGTTTACCCCGTGTATTGCCATTGTTGATGTGTTAATTCTGTTCTTTCCGCAGTTCTTTCCAAAATAGTGCCTGTTCTTTCCGAAAACAGCGAAAATGCCGTTATTCGAACTTTCCTTTATTTTTCGGGATTTCGGCGGCACAACCGCCAAAAAGCCTTTAATATCAAGCATTTTCGGCGAATACGAAGTATCCCGAAACTGCCTTCAAAAATCGCTAAACAGCCATTAACCCATAAAACTCGAAATCAGTTTGCGGGCAACCGCACGTGAGTTCGAATCTCACCGTCTGCGCCAAACAAAACCCTTGAAGGCTGAGGCTTTCAAGGGTTTTATTTATGAGCATTTATGGATAGCAAAAAGGCTCCGACAGTTCAAGTCGGAGCCTTTGCTGATATTTATTCTGCAGGTAGTGCCGCCGGCAGATGTTATTCTATAAGGCCGCTCTCCTTTAAGAGCAGTTCGACATCGGTACCCTTAGCTTTTTTCATTACGGCTTTGAGCAGCATCTTTTCCTTGAATGAGAGCTTTATATCCGTTATCGGCTTCTTGTCTATAGCGTAGTAGCAAGCACGCAGAAGCTCACGGACATCATATTTGCTTCCCCATACCTCAGGAACGCCACGGTCTATGTCAAGCAAGGTGTAGACAGATTCCATACCGGTACGCATAGAATACTCGGTGGTGAAGATGGTGTCACGGGGCGTTTCGGCAAACTGACCGATGAAAGCGAAGTTTACTGCGCCGTCCGGAACTACCTTAGGTCTGTCGGATTCCTTTCTCGGCTGGAAGAATGCGTTTATATAAGGCATATAGCACGTTGTGGTGTTGCAGGAGTTTTTGGCAAGCGCATCGATTTTTTCTGTCGGTACGCCGATGTGATAGAGCCACTCACGGCAGATCTCCTCGCCTGTGCAATCACGCATGGCTTTCTTTACATAGTTGCCTTCCTTGTTTGTATTAAGGGAATACAGCCATACGAGAACCATATTTTTATCCTGCGACTTGAACTGTGGCTGGCGGTTTATCGTCCACGAAAGATACCAGTTTTCCGTGCTGTCCTTTACGGTGACAATGCCGCCTGTTGTTACCTTGCCCATGCGTGGGTCACGCTTGCAGATATTCATAATATATCTGATTATCTCATCGTCCGAGGTCGCTACTGTGGCACTCATCCAGTTCGTAGCGTCAACATCGCTGCAGAACTTGTCGGGGTTGCCGTATTCGCCGTTCTTCGCCTGTGCCGCAATAGCCTTCCACATATCCCACGATTCACCGAATCCGTTCTTTACACCGGATAAATCGGGGGCGTGGGTCTGATCGCCGTAGCAGGATGTGTCGGTACAGCAACCGTTTGTTATAAACACAAGGTCGTCCTCGATAAGATCTATCGTTTGCTGCTTTCCGTCCTTTATATAGACTATCTGCTTTGCAATCTTCCTGCCGCCGTCATCCTTGATTATGACATTCTTCACGTCCATTCCGTACTCGATGCGAACGCCATGTGCCTCAAGATATTTTACAAGCGGAAGTATCATACTCTCGTACTGATTGTACTTTGTGAAGCGCAGTGCGCTGAAGTCCGGAAGTCCGTCTATGTGATGAACGTAGCGGCAGAGATAACGCTTCATTTCAAGAGCGCTCGACCAGCGCTGGAAAGCGAACATTGTCTGCCAATACAGCCAGAAATTCGTGCTCCAGAAGCTGTCGGGGAGAACCTCCGAAATCTTCTTGTCCTCAAGATCCTTTTCGGGCGTCAAGAAGAGCTTTGAGAGCGCCATTGCCGATTCCTTGTCAAGCTCAAACTTCTTGTCTGTGTGTGCGTCCTTGCCGCAGTTTACCGTTGCACGACAGAGAGAATAGTTTGGGTCGTGCTTGTTGAGCCAGTAGTATTCGTCAAGCACCGATACACCGGGCGTTTCGATAGAGGGAACGTCACGGAACGTATCCCACATTACCTCGAAATGATTATCCATTTCACGACCGCCACGCATATAGAAACCCTTTGTAATATCCTTGCGTCCGTCACAGCTTCCGCCCGCAAGCTCCAGTTTCTCAAGAAGGTGGATATGCTCGCCCTTCATCTGTCCGTCTCTTACAAGATAGAAGGCTGCCGTAAGTCCGGCAAGTCCCGTGCCAATGATATAAGCTGATTTTTTGTCGACATCCTTCGGCTTTTCGGGATGTGCGAATGCTTCATAAGTTCCTGCTGAGTAATACATAAAAACCTCCTGAAAATTTATTTTCTGTCCTTATTATATCCACATTTCCGACTTCTTTCAATAAACAAAAAAAGCGCCGTGCTAAAATCTTTAGCACAGCACTGTAAATTGTATAAATTTTTATCAAAACGGGCATTTTGATTAAAACGGCTCACAGCTTAAAACGATTCAACGCAACTGAAACGGAATCTTTTATAAGCAATGCGAGCTTATCTATTATCAGCCTCGGGTCTTCCTTCATATCGTCTTTTATCCAGTCAAGCATTATCCCTATGAACACATACGAATATATCCGTGCGATAAATTCCTTGTCATCATCACGCACGGTTATTCCTTTCGACTGCTCATCTATCACACCCATTATCAGACCGTCTGTCAGCGGTTTCAGATATTTTTCCACCTGCTCACGATCAACGCAGCGGTAGACATTCATAACAAACGGTTTATTTGCAAGCACAGCCTCAAATATATTCAGAAAGCCCTCCTGCCAGGTATCGTGGGTCTTCTTTTCTTCAAGCGCTTTTCTTGCGTCTTCAAGGCACGACCATTCCACAAGGTCGTAAATATCCTTAAAATGATAATAGAAGGTCATCCGGTTTATGCCGCAATCCTCGGTAATATCGTTTATCGTTATCTTGGTAAGAGGTTTTTTCAGAAGAAGATTTTTTAGCGACTGCTCGAGTGCCCTTTTAGTTACCTCAGACATTTTACCCTCCGGAGTATTACTTCCTGGCGCATTATACCGACAGTGAAATCTGTTCGTATCACGCAATTCTGTATGATTATATTTTAGCACATTTTCATAAAATTTCAAGTAAAAGCTGAGTTTCTGTTTTTAATACGCTGTTATTTATACTGCGTCTTGCGGTGCGGATACCGTTTTGTACGGATTGCACCGGGTAAACCGAAACGGACAGCCGTGAAGCTGTCCGTAAATCTTATCTGTAATTTTTAACGCTTATCGTCCTTTGACTTTCTGTTGCTGATGACCGAGCCTGCAATAATTCCTCCTACAAGGACTGCCGCACCTGCTGTGCTTAACACTATCCAGCCGGGGAATGCGTTGCTTTCCGCTGTCTGCCCTGCAATAAGTCCGTTCTGTACCATTTCTGCTCTTGCATTACTGCCGTTGTCAACGGGCGATTGAGCGGACGCATAAATGCTTACCGTGATTAATGTAGTTGCAAGTGCAGCTATTGTCGTGATTGTTTTTAATAGTTTTGTCATAATTTTCAGTCCTTTCATAGTTTTACGTTTCATTGATGTAATGTAAGGTGTATTTTCTTTCCTATTTTTAGTATAGCACATAAAAACTGCAAGTCAATATTTATGACAAAACTGTAACTATTTTGTTACCGGTTTGTAACCTTTTCCGGCTGTTCGGCAGGCGCATCAACTGCCGAACATTTACCTGCGACGAATGAGGGCTTTCATTATACAGAAAAGCGGCTGACAGCCCAAAAAAGCATCAGCCGCATAACAGATATAATTGTATAACCCATATATACATTATTAATCAAGCAATACAGTTAAGTCATAACCGAAGCATATCAGACACACCGCTATATACAAAATCGGATTTGAAATAATGACAATTAACCGTTCTAAACCCGTTCTGCACTTTCGCAGAAAATAAAATATTGATAAAATAACGAACAAGAAAATAGCACTCCATGCATAATAGATAGAATCAAACAGTTCGTTCAGAAGACAAGCAATAAAGATAAAAACTAAAGAAATCGCCGGCACGATAGCCCTGTCTTTAAGATAAAAGCTTGTATCGGTTTTGGTAATCAGAGTAATTACTATCGGAAGAAATCCGCCAAGTAGAGCGCTGAACAAACAGCCGAGCCTTAAAGCGTTTAATTCTTTGCCAATAGAAAAAATGACAAAAGAAGTTCCGAATATCAGACATATTAATATCGGGAAAAACAAAGAACCGATAATCTTTCTGCTTGTAAAATTATGCTTCATGAAGCCTCCTATACCGGAACACTACAGTTTAGTTTTTTTGCAGACCAATCTTGTTAATTTTGCCAGAGCGAAAGACGGCAATTGTACAACAAGCATTTCTAATACTATAATTACCGCATCGGTAAAAACATCGGGATTAAAAAATTGGGAACTTCCACTATGGAGATAGTACAATAAATACACCCCCTCGTTTTCAAATATCAAGACAAACAGAAATGTAATAACCGCACCGCAGAATATTGCGTATACGGGCAAATCAAAACAAAGAACCGCCAGATACGTTATAAGTATTACCGCAACGAATGAGCAAGCTATTTGGATGTCATCAAAACTGCCGTCCATAACGTACATAATAGAATGAATAAGTATATGCATTAGCAACACCAACACTTGCATCCCGATACCTAAACTTATGTTTTTTGCAATCTTCATTTAATCCTCCTGTCTGTCGAGGTTGAATCAGATAGTATAACATCTGTAAGATATATTCTTTTTCCTGATTTCAATATATCATGCAAAAAAAGGTAAGTCAATATTTATGACAAAACTGTAACTATTTTGTTACCGGTTTGTAACCTTTAGAATCATTCCGAAAGTGTGTATGTATCAAGAATAAAGCTTCCGCTTGCAACGTTGACATTAACATTTGCTTCGGCATTTCCGTATGAAATACTGCCGCTTCCTGTAAGTTTTTCATTTCTTCCGTCAAGACCGATTTTTATCGAACCCGAAGCAACGCTGTATGCTACCCGTGCCCCTGTGTCCTTTGGTGCGGAGATATGCGCTTTTCCGCTTGCTACTTTTGCATCTATGCCTGTAATCTTTTCTGCACAGCCAAGCGTAAGCGAACCCGATGTAACATTTGTGTACAGTTCACCGCCGCCTGCATTCAGTGAAGCGATTTTACCGGAGGTAAGACTGTATTTGCTCTTTTCGCTTATAAATCCGTCAAGTGTAATCTTACCGCTGAGTACCGATACATTTACATTATTGTGTTTATGAGTTCTTGAAGATATATCAGCCGATCCCGATGATACATTAATATCAAAATTTTCTGTGGCAACACTTGAATTTATCTTACCGCTGTATAACTGAATTTTTGTACTTTTTTCAGTATGCGGCATATCTCCTGACAGCGAGCCTGAAGCTACCGTTACATCTGCATTTTCAAGCGTACCGTTATCTCTGTAGCTTTCGGGAAAAGATATTTCTATCTTTGTCGGAACGCTTGCAAGTGTAAAGAGTGAAAAGAACGAAAATCCTGATTTTTCTTTAATGTTAAGCGTACCGTCAGTGATATTACATTCTATTTTCTTGTTTTTATCTGCCGTAACATAGCTTACCTTTACCTCGTTACCGCTGTTGTATGAAATATTTGCATTTGCACTGAGTACGCTTATATCAAGTCCTGAAAAAGTATCTGTAAAAGTAAACTCCTGCTTTTCTGAGTTTTTGTCGATTATGTTATTCATATACTTCTCTCCTTCAAGCAATGTCGGCAATGCCGTAACTGCACAGCCCAAAATTCCTAATGCCAGCAAAACGGCTGATATTATCAGTATTATCTTTTTCATCAGAAACCTGCCTTTCTGCCTGCAAACGCTCTTACATGAAGTCTTGCTACCGCTTTTATCACACCTGCAAAACCTTTTATAACGTTTGGCGTGAACGCCGCCATAATTCCGCCGAGTCCAAGGATAACCATTCCTGCAAATACATTGAACATTCTGCCGAACAGAAGTGCCGTAACACTGTCAGAAACAAACGGCAGTATAACGGAAATGATACTTACCACACCGGAAACAATAAAAGCAAACGCTACCGCAATATAAACTATAACAAGTGATGCCAACGTAGGCAATGCCCAGTCAAGTACAAACAGATCAAGCAGTATAACACCTGTTATCATTCCGCCGCTGATCTTGCCTGTATTGCTGTCAACACGATTTACCCCGGCAGTGATATTCTGCTCATTGCTATTACTGCTTTGTATATTTTCCGAATTCTCCCCGGCATACTCCTTTACTATCTCAACAGGATCGCCGAGCTTTGCGCATATCTCGCTTTCGGTTTCTCCGTTTTCCTCTCCCTCCGAGAAATGACGTTCAAAATCCTCAGCCATTTCCCCGAACGATAATGAATATTCCTCAGCCTGTGATTTCAGAGCCGCCATAAACTCTGCTTTAGTGTTGTAAGTCATAATTCAATTCCTTTCTTCAATCAATGCCGAGTATCTTATTGACGGACTTATAGAAATCCGACCATTCGCTTATCTGTACCGACAGCTTCTTTCTGCCGATGTCGGTCAGCGAATAATACTTTCTTGAAGGACCCTCGCTTGATTCTACAAGATAGGAGGTGATGCACCCCTCGTCTTTAAGCCGTTTCATAAGCGGATAAATTGTCCCCTCTGTGATATGGATGCTCTCCGAAATTGCATTTACAAGCTCATAACCGTAGCAATCACGGTCTGACAGCAGAGCCAGTACGCACAGTTCCAGCGTTCCTCTTTTAAGTTGTGGATTCATACACAGCTCCTTTCTGTTTCGTTGTACTAAGTATAACACAATGTACCTTGCATTGCAAGGTAGCAAACGTTAAATTATAGCCGAAATTATCGGCGGGATTTTGTGTATTCTGTACATAAGCATAAAAATTTGTTTAATGTGCTTCTGTTATATCATTCAGCTCCGTCTACGATAGTAGACTACCGATAGTTCTTTTTGTCGGATAGCACTTCTCGGGTTCGCTATTCAAATCAATACACTTGTCAATATTAACGAGGGAAAGAACCAAAGAGACTAGGGCAAGGGACTT